>Ga0136617_10005285_pt1 | contig 11543 bp, 10 predicted proteins | sample AntDrymUQ3222106_2_FD_129672 | JGI IMG/M metagenome (GOLD analysis project Ga0136617, IMG submission 129672) | Polar desert sand microbial communities from Dry Valleys, Antarctica - metaG UQ322 (21.06) | ecosystem: Environmental > Terrestrial > Soil > Desert | place: Antarctica: Dry Valley...
AAGATGTTTTTGCAAGGACCCGATTTCGTACGTCTCTTGGCAAGGCTGTCGCCCTTGTCCTAAAAGGAGTCCACCACCATGGAACGGTCGTTCAAGGCCGAAGTCGAGTCACTGAAACTCGGAAACGGACAGGTCTTCCACGGCGAGGGCATTCTGGCCGTGACCAAAGCGCTGCTGCAAGCGGGCGTGTCCTACGTGGGCGGCTACCAGGGTGCCCCCGTGTCGCACATGATGGACGTGTTGAACGACGCGCGCGACATCATGGACGAGCTGGGCATCCACATCGAGACCAACGCGTCCGAAGCGGGCGCGGCGGCAATGTTGGGAGCGTCGATCAACTATCCGTTGCGCGGGGCGGTGACGTGGAAGTCCACGGTCGGCACCAACGTGGCGTCGGATGCCCTGTCGAACTTGGCCTCTGCCGGTGTGAAGGGCGGCACGCTGATCGTGATTGGGGAGGACTACGGTGAGGGAGCCTCCATCATCCAGGAGCGGACGCACGCGTTCGCGATGAAGTCGCAAATCTGGCTGCTTGACCCGCGCCCCAACCTTCCGACGATCGTCGACATGGTGGACCAGGGCTTCGCGTTGTCCGAAGCGTCGAGCACACCGGTCTTCCTCGAACTTCGCATTCGCGCCTGTCACGTGCACGGTAGCTTCGAGACACGGGACAACCAGGCGCCGCTCGTCTCGCGCAAGCACCTGCTGGAAAATCCTGACTTCGACTACGGCCGCATCTGCCTGCCTCCCGCCACCTACGCTCAGGAAAAGCACAAGATCGACGTGCGCTGGCCAGCAGCGGTGAAATTCATCCGCGACCAAGCGCTCAACGAATTTTTTCCGGGGGACTTTGCAGATGTCGGCATCGTTTGCCAAGGCGGCATGTACAACGTCACCGTCCGTGCTCTGCAACAGTTGGGGCTGGCCGATCCATTCGGTGCGACCAAGATTCCGATCTACTGCCTCAACGTCACGTATCCCCTCATTCCGGAGGAGATCGTCGCGTTCTGCACGGGGAAGCGCGCCGTGCTGATGGTCGAAGAGGGTCAGCCTGCTTACCTGGAGGAGGCGCTGCTCGCGACGCTGCGCCGCTTTGAGGTCGACGCAACGAAAGTGCACGGCAAGGATGTGCTGCCCATGGCCGGCGAATACACCGGCGAAGTCGTGCTGACCGGCGTCGCGCGCTGGGTCGAGTCGGTCGCACCCCGCGGCCTCGACACCGATGCCATCGGGCACGCGCTGCAAAGCCTCACGGCACCGAAGAGAAGAGCCGCGGAGCTACTCGGCGCGCCGGTTCCCGCGCGCCCGCCGGGATTCTGCATTGGCTGTCCCGAACGCCCGGTGTTCTCGGCGATGAAATTGGTCGAGCGCGAGACCGGCAAGTTCCACGTCTCGGCCGACATCGGCTGCCACACGTTTTCCACGCTGCCGCCGTTCAACATCGGCAACACCGTGCTCGGCTATGGCTTGGGACTTGCCTCCAACTCGGCGATCCAGCCGATGTTCGGTAAGCGCACCGTCACCATCATGGGCGACGGCGGTTTCTGGCACAACGGGCTGACGTCGGGTGTCGCCAATGCCGTATTCAACCAGGACGACGGCATCCTGGTCATCATGAAAAACGGCTACACCGCGGCCACCGGCACGCAGAACATCCCATCGTCGAAGCACCAGGCGGGCGACAAGGCCAAGGATATGGGCATCGAGAAGACGCTCACCGGACTCGGCGTGCGCTGGATGAAGACGGTCGATAACTATCGCGTCGCCGATATGGCGCGAACGCTGAAAAGCGCGATGTCCACGTCGTATCAGGGCCTCAAGGTGATCATCGCGGAAGGCGAATGCCAGCTCGAGCGCCAGCGTCGCATCCGACCCATCAACGCGCAGAAACTCGGCAACGGCGAGCGCGTCGTGCGCGAACGCTTCGGCATCGACGACGACGTCTGCACCGGCGATCATTCGTGCATTCGGCTCTCGGGCTGTCCGTCGCTCACGATCAAACCCAATCCCGACCCCCTGCGCACCGACCCGGTGGCGCACGTCAACAACGGATGTGTCGGCTGCGGCCTGTGCGGCGAGGTGGCGCATGCGGCCACGCTCTGCCCATCGTTCTACCGCGCCGGCATTGTGCAGAATCCTAACGGCTGGGACCGGCTGCTCGCACGCCTGCGCTCGACGGTCATCGGCTGGCTGGCGCCCGCCTAGAACGATCCCGGCGCTCACCAGGAATGTTTTTGCTCGCCACCGCCGCCGGGACGACCTTGCCGGCGCAGGGTAATTCTGCGGAAGCATCATGAATACGATGGCGGAAGCCCATTCGCTGCAGGATGCGGGTCAGCCCACCGCGCAGCCACTGACGATCCTCATTGCCGCGTTAGGCGGCGAAGGCGGCGGCGTGCTCGCCGACTGGCTGGTGGATGCCGCCACCGCGCAGGGCTTCCCCGTGCAAAGCACGTCGATCCCCGGCGTTGCGCAGAGGACTGGCGCCACCACTTATTACGTCGAGATGTACCCCGTGAGCGCGGAGCGCCTGGCCGGACGACACCCGGTGCTAGCCCTCACGCCGTCGCCCGGCAATATCGACGTCATGGCCGCGTCCGAATTCGTCGAAGCCGGGCGTGCCATGCAGAATGGTTTCGTCAGCCCCGGCCGCACCGTACTGGTCGCTTCCTCACATCGTGTTTATTCGATCGCCGAGAAATCGGCGATGGGCGACGGTCGCTTCGACGAGGACAAGCTCGACCAGGCGACGCGGGAACTGGCCCGGCACGCCGTGTTGTTCGACATGGCGGAACTGGCGCACAAGTCCGGTACCATTATCAACGCCGTTCTCTTCGGCGCCATCGCCGGCACCGGCGCCCTCCCGCTCACGCGCGAAGCCTGCGAAGCCGCGATACGCAAACGCGGAAAGGGGGCCGAAGCTTCACTGCGCGGATTCGCGGCCGGCTATGCGACAGCGTCCGGGGACGGGCAGACCAAACCGCGGTCCGAGGACCAGCGCTGGTGGGGCAAACCCAATGCACAAGCGAGCTCCTTGCCCGAACGAGTGCGCACCACCTTCCCGGCGGCGTGCCATCACATTCTCGAAGAAGGTGTTGCTCGGCTCACGGATTACCAAGACGCGGCTTATGCGGCGTCCTATCTCGAACGGCTCGAGCCCGTGCTTCGCGTCGACCGCGACCGCGGCGGCGGTCCCGGCGGCTATCGGCTCACCAACGAGACCGGGCGCTATCTAGCGCTGTGGATGAGCTACGAAGACTTGATCCGCGTCGCCGACCTGAAGACGCGCCCCGCGCGCTTGACGCGATTGCGCGCCGAAGTCGACGCCAGGGCCGGCGAGCCGCTGGTAGTTGTGGAGTTCTTGAAACCCGGCATCGAGGAATTGTGCTCGGTACTGCCACGCAGTCTTGCGCGCCGCGTACTCGCATGGGCGAAGGGCCGATCCTTCAGTGTGGGAATGCACGTCAAGACCACTACCGTGAGCGGCTACTTGATGATGCGTTCGCTCGCCTGGCTCAAGCGCTTTCGCCGCGGCACGTATCGCTTTGACGAGGAACACCGGCTGATCGAGCGCTGGCTCTCTGCGATCTCCGCTGCTGCGGCAAATGACCTCGACCTCGCGCTGGAAATCGCCGAATGCCAACGCTTGATCAAGGGCTACGGCGAAACGCACCAACGCGGCACTGCCAACTTCCTGTCCATTTTCGAGACGTTGGTGGGCAGCAAACCGGAACTCGGGACGACCGAACGCGCGGCGCAGATTCGCACAGCGCGCCTTGCTGCACTGGCTGAGCCCGAGGTTCCGTCACCACCGCAAGGGATCGCCAAGCCGGTCGTGTGGCTTACCGACAAGCGCGCCGCAATGCTGGAAGACAAGGGGACGTGAATCCAATCGCCAGCGTTGCCTGATAAGAGTAATCAAGGCCGTGCTGCGCGAACATCGTGGCGCTCGTTCTTTGCTTGAGGTCGCGTGAGCAAGATATTCAGCATCGAGCGTCCGATCCGCTTCTCGCATTGCGATCCCGCGGGCATCGTCTATTTCGCTCATTTCTTCGATATGTTCAACGCGGCGGTTGAGGACTGGTTCGATCAGGCGATCGGCTTCTCGTTCGAGGAAATGCATATGCGTCGCAAGGTCGGGTTCCCGGTCGTCAACACGCAATGCGAATTCCTCCGCGTTTGCCGCCTGGGGGAACGCCTGCGCATCGAGTTCACCGTTGTACGGCTCGGCCACAGCTCGGTCGAGCTCGACATCCGCGGCACGGTCAGCGGCGAGGAGCGCTTCCGTGCCCGCCACAAGATCGCCATGATGTCGCTCACGACCTACCGCGCCGTCGCCATACCCGAGGAGCTACGCGCGAAGATGCAGGAATTTGTGGCGGCCGCATGAATGCCGAACGAAAAGCGGCGGTGGCACCCTACTCAACGGGTCGCGCCACTGCACCCGGCTTGCCTTTTGCAGCGTTTGCGCATAAGTTTGCATGCGCCTCGCAGCGGCTTTCCACCACTAGGACACTCCCATGAAAAGAACACTTGCAGCGCTCGGATTGGCACTGCCGCTCGCTTTTAACGCGCACGCCGCCGACAAGGTAAAGATCGGATTCATCAGCACGCTCTCCGGCCCGAGTGCGGCGTTGGGCGTGGACATCCGCGATGCCTTCAACCTGGCGGTGAAATTAAACGGTGGCAAGCTCGGCGGGCTGCCCGCCGAAGTGATCGTCGGCGACGACCAGTTCAAACCCGAGGTAGGCAAGCAGCTTGCCGAAAAGAACATCAAGCTCGATCGAGTCGACTTCCTGACGGGCATCGTATTTTCCAACATTATGCTGGCGTCGGTGCCTGAGGCGTTCGCGAACAAGGTGATCTATGTCAGCCCCAACGCCGCGCCCTCGCCGCTCGCCGGCGCGCAGTGCAATCCGTATTTCTTTGCCGTGTCGTGGCCCAACGATGCCTATCACGAAGCCGCAGGCAAGTACGCCACCGAGAAGGGGTTCAAGAACGTCTACTTGATGGCCCCCAACTACCAGGCCGGCAAGGACTCGCTCGCGGGATTCAAGCGCTTCTTCAAAGGCAAGATCGCCGACGAGGTCTATACGAACCTCGGCCAGCTCGACTACTCGGCCGAACTCGCCCAGGTTCGCGCCGCCAAGCCCGACGCCATCTACGTGTTCCTGCCCGGCGGCATGGGCATCAACTTCATCAAGCAATTCGTGGCCGCGGGGCTGACCAAAGATATGCAGCTGGCCGTTCCCGGCTTCGGCTCCGACCAGGACATCATCCGGGCGGTGGGCGAACCCATGCTGGGCCTCTTCGACACCGCGCATTGGGCGCTCGACATCGACAATGCCGCCAACAAGAAATTCGTCGCCGAGTTCGAAAAAGAATACAAGCGCCTACCCAGCCTATTCGCCTCGCAGGGCTATGACGCAGCGCAGTTGATCGACGCCGCGATCCGCGATGTCAACGGCCGAATCGAAGACAAGGAAGCGGTGCGCAAGGCGCTCAAGGCGGCCCAGTTCCAGTCGGTGCGCGGGCCATTCAAATTCAACACGAATCAATATCCCATTCAGAACTACTACCTGCGCGTGGTCGGCAAGGATAGCCAGGGGCGCCTGGTCAACAAGACGGTTAGCACCGTGTTCAAGGATCATGGCGATGCTTACGTGCAGGACTGCAAGATGCAATGAACCTGGCGCTGTGACCGGTAAGGGGTGAGGCTGTTCCTCACCCCTTTTTGCATGTGCTTCTGGCTTTCTTCGCCCGATATGTCCGGAATTCTGATTCTCGAGCAAACGCTAAACGGTCTGCAGTTCGGGCTGATGCTGTTCCTGCTCGCGGCCGGGTTGACGCTGGTGTTCGGGATCATGGACATGATCAACCTGGCCCACGGGTCGCTGTACATGATTGGCGCGTTCCTCGCCTCGACGCTGGTAGGCGCCACCGGCTCGTTCGTGCTCGGCGTACTGCTCGCGATCCCCGCTACGGCCGTGGTCGGCATGCTGCTCGAGATCACGGTACTGCGGCAGCTGTACGCGCGCGATCATCTGTCGCAGGTGTTGGCCACGTTCGCCCTGATCCTGATCGCCAATGAGGCCGTGCGCATCATCTGGGGTTCTGACCAGCCCCTCACCACCCCCGCGGCGCTATCGGGCCCGGTCGAACTCTTGCCCGGCATGTACTACGCGTCCTATCGACTGGTAATCATCGCCGTCGGCTTGGCGGTGGCCGTGTTGCTCTACTTCGTCGTGACCAAGACCAGGACCGGGATGCTGGTTCGTGCCGGCGCGTCCAACCGCGAGATGGCAAGGGCGATGGGCGTCGATATCCGCACCCTTTTCACGTTGGTATTCGGCTTCGGCGCAGGGTTATGCGCGCTGGCAGGAGCGATGCTGGCACCACTCTTCGCCGTGCAGGTGGGCATGGGCGAGAATATCCTGATCCTGGCCTTCGTGGTCATCGTGATCGGCGGCATCGGATCGATCCGGGGCGCCCTGGTAGGCTCGATCATCGTCGGCATGGTTGACACGATCGGCCGCGCATTTCTGCCCGCGTTGCTGCGAGAGTTTTTGCCGCCGCAGTTCGCCGGAGCGATCGGTCCTGCGCTAGCCTCAATTCTCATTTATCTTTTGATGGCCGCGGTGCTGTTCTGGAAACCGCAGGGCCTGTTCCCCGCGCGCGGCTAGGCCATGCGACGCGCGCCGGTCCTCGCCCTGCTTGCGCTAGCGATCGCGTTTCCGCTCGTGGCGAAGGATTACGACGCGATTTATTACGTGAGCTTCGCAAGCCGCGTCATGATCTATGCACTCGCCGCGACCAGCCTCAACCTGATCTTAGGCTATGGCGGCATGATCTCCTTCGGTCACGCTGCCTTTGTCGGCGCGGGTGCCTATGCCGCCGGAGTGCTGCTGGTGGAAGGAATCACCAGCGCCTGGATCGGTTGGCCGGCAGCGATGGCGGTCTCTGCGCTGCTTGCTTTAGCGATCGGCGCGGTGTCGCTACGGACCCGAGGCGTCTATTTCATCATGATCACGCTAGCCTTCGCCCAGATGGCGTATTACCTCACGGTGTCGATGAAGGCCTACGGCGGTGAGGAGGGACTCAATCTGCCGTCACGTGCAACGCTCGGCTTCGGCCTCGAGCTCAAAGACGATGTTACGTTCTATTACACGGTACTCGTGCTGCTGGTCGTGGCGCTCGTGCTGCTGCAGCGCCTGGTGCATGCGCGCTTCGGTCGCGCGGTCCAGGCGATCCGCGAAAACGAAACCCGGATGCAGGCCATCGGTTACCCGACCTTCCAGTACAAGCTGATCTGCTTCGTCATCGCCGGCGCGTTCGGCGGCCTGGCCGGAGCGCTGCTCGCCAACCAGAGCAATTATGTCAACCCGTCGCTCCTGCACTGGACTCAGTCCGGGATGTTGATGATCATGGTGATCCTGGGCGGCGTCGGCTACCGTTACGGTGGTCTGATCGGCGCAGTGGTGCTGCTCGGGATCGAAGAGCTGATCGCGAACCACAAGATCGCTTGGCTGGCGGCGCTCCTGCCGAACTACCAGCAACATGCGCTGCTCGGCGTCGGCCTGATCCTGCTCGCGGTTGTGCTGTTCGCGCCGCAAGGTCTTGCCGGTTTGTTTGCTCGCCCGGCACCGGCAGGAAATGGCCGTGGTTGAGGGCCTGCTTTCCGTTCGCGATCTTTCCAAACGGTTTGGCGGCCTGATCGCCACCGACGGCGTTTCGCTCGAAGTTATCGCGGGCGAGATCCACGCCTTGATCGGACCCAACGGCGCGGGCAAGACCACGCTGATCGAACAACTCTCCGGGGCCATGCCGCCGGACGCCGGTGCGATCCGCTTCGGCAGCGTGGACATCACCGGGAGACCGCAGCACGAGCGGGTACGCTTGGGCCTCGCCCGGTCCTATCAGGTCACCAGCATCTTCCCCAAGTTCACGGTCCTCGACAATATCGCGCTCGCGGTGCAGGCGCGCAGCGGGTCGAGCGTTTCCTTCTGGCGCCCCCGGGACAGCGAGACGGCACTGTTCGACGAAGCGCGGCGGCTGATCGGGCAAGTCGGACTTGCCGGCCGCGAGACAGCGCTCGCTGGCACGCTGGCACATGGCGAACAGCGTCAGCTGGAGGTGGGCCTGGCTCTCGCGACCCAGCCCAAGCTGCTGCTACTCGATGAACCGATGGCCGGTATGGGGCCGGAAGAATCCGAGCGGATGATCGGACTCATCGACAGCCTGCGTCAGAACGTGACGGTGCTGCTCATCGAGCACGACATGGCCGCGGTGTTTCGCCTCGCCGACCGCGTCTCGGTGCTGGTGTTCGGTCGCGTCATCGCCACCGGAGATCCTGTCGCGATCCGCAACAACGCGGAGGTGAAACGGGCTTATCTGGGTGATGAGGCCGCCACGTGACGAGTGTGCGTGAACCTCCTCTGCCGCTCGGCCAGTGCGCTACGTTGGCTCCGCCGCTGCTCAAGGTCGACTCGCTCGCAACCGCCTATGGCGCGAGCCAGGTGCTATTCGGCATCGATCTCACGATACGCCGAGGCGAGGTGGCGACCTTGCTCGGCCGCAATGGGATGGGAAAGACCACCACCGTCCGCTCGGTCATGGGCATGACGCCGCCACGAAGCGGCGCGATTCTGTTCCGGGACGAGCACATCGAACGCGAGCCCTCTGACCGAATCGCTCGCCGCGGCATCGCGCTGGTGCCGGAAGGACGCCAGATTTTCCCCAACCTGACGGTGCGAGAAAACTTAGTCGCGTTCGCCGCCAACCGCAGCGGCTCGGCGGACCCGTGGACGCTGGAGAAAGTATCGGCGCTGTTTCCGCGTCTGGTGGAGCGCGCCGACAACATGGGCAACCAGCTCTCGGGCGGCGAACAGCAAATGCTCGCCATCGGGCGCGCGCTGATGACCAATCCGCACCTGCTGATCCTGGACGAGGCCACCGAGGGATTGGCGCCGCTCGTGTGCGAGGAAATCTGGCGATGCCTGACTGCGCTCAAGGGCGCGGGTCAAACGATTCTGGTCATCGACAAATCTGTCGAGCGTCTGATCGCGCTCGCCGACCATCACACCATCATCGAGCGCGGTCGGATCGCCTGGCAAGGCCGCTCCGACGAGCTCGGTGCGGACCGTTCGCTCTGGCACCGGTACTTGGGCGTGTAATGCGCGGGTCATGCTGCTGCCACCCATTCCCTGGCATCCGCTGGCAACCAAACGTGCCTACACTACCGGTTGCACAATCGACGACAGGAGGCCCGCCGTGCTACACGAAAGAATCGCCAACCTCGCCAAGTTGGTCGAGCCCGACCGCGTCCACCGGCATGTCTATACCGACGCTGATATTTTCCGGCTGGAGATGGAACGCATCCATGAGCGCGTGTGGATCTACTGCGGCCACGATAGCCAGGTGCCGAAACCCGGCGACTATTACACCGTGCAAATCGGGCGTCAGCCGATGCTGATGGTGCGCGGCAATGACCGGAAGGTACGCGTGCTCTACAACCGTTGTCCGCATCGCGGCAACATGATGTGCGGCGACCGCCAGGGTAATACCGGCGAGTTCTTCCGCTGCTCCTACCACGCGTGGACGTTTCACCATGACGGCACGCTCAAGAACATCCCAATGATGGAATCCGGCTACGAGGGCACCAAACTCACCCGCGCCAATCCCGACTGCAACATGAAGAGCGCGGCACGCGTTGAATCCTACCGCGGCTTCGTGTTCGCAAGTCTGGCCGACGACGGCCCGTCGCTCGCCGAGTTCCTCGGGACCTCGAAGATCGCCTTCGACGACATGTGCGACCGCGCCCCAATGGGGGAGGTCGAGATCGTACCGAATTGTTTTCGCGTAATTCAGAACTCGAACTGGAAAATTTTTCTCGAAAATCAGCTCGACGCGCTGCACCCCTCGGTGACGCACCAGTCCACGGGTCGGGCCGCCCTCGACGTCGAGAACGAGATCAAGAAGAAGACCGGCCACGCCCCGCTCTCCTACCACATGCTTTCGGCATTCGCGTCGGTGACAATCGAAAAATGGGACGACTTCCAGACCCTCAACTACCCGAACGGTCACTGCATTCTGACCGGTTACATGGGTTTGCGGCCGCAAGACCCCGACACACTCGTCTACGAAAAAAGTCTGGTCGCTGCTTATGGCGAAAAACGCAAGGAGGAGATTCTCTCGACCAACATCCATCATGTGTTGATCTATCCCGGACTCTCGGTGCAGTCACCGTTACAGCAACTACGGGCGGTGCGGCCGCTGGGCGTCGACAAGACGATGACCGAAATCTGGCATTTTCGGCTAAAAGGCGCCCCGGAGCCGATCTACCGACGGGCACTCGCTTATTACAATCTGGTCAACTCGCCCGCAACCTTGGTCAACGCCGATGACCTCGAGAACTTCTGGAAAATTCACCAGGGGCTGTCTTCCGACGGCGGCGACTGGGTGAATTTCCAGCGCCACTACGGTCGCGACGTGGAAAACAACGGCGTAGTCCAGACCGGACCGGGCATGGGAACCTCGGAAGCGCCGATGCGCAACCAGATGAAGGCGTGGGCGAAGTACATGGAAAGCGGAAGAGGGGCGGACTGAAGCTGCTTCGTCTTTCTGCTTTCCCTTTCCTTCGGTCGTCCGTTCCACAACCGCCGCATCAGGTTCACGGAGAATTAGATGACGAAAAGACCGCCGCCGCCGATAGGCACAGCGCTGGAATCTGCGCCGCAGCTGCGCGCCGGGTTGCCCGCGAAATCCTCCGGGATCACAAACGAGATCCGCACGCAGCATGCAGTCGAGCAGTTCTTATACCGGCAGGCAGAACTGCTCGACGCGAAGCTCTGGCAACAATACGTCGATCTGTTCGCCGACGATGGGCATTACTGGATGCCAGCCGCGCCTGAGCAGACTACTGGCGAAGGGACGCCTTCAATTTTCTACGAAGACAAGAACCTGATGCGCGTGCGCATGAAACGCGTGCTCCACCCGGACGCTTGGTCGCAGCGTCCGTCGTGGGGCACAAGTCACGTCGTGTCGAACGTCGTTGTCGAGAGCATAAACGCAAAGAATGGCGACGTGACCGTGCACTCGCGCTTCCATATGCTCGAACTGCGCCGCGACAACACGCGGCATTTCGCCGGTTCTTATCTCCACGACCTGATGAAGACCGTGGATGGCTACCGCGTCAGAATGCAGCGCGTCGACATGGTGAACGCCCAGGCACCTTACGACTACGTGTTGCAGGTATGGGTATGAACCGTCGCTGCTAGCGCTTCCGCGCGACCCGGTGGACAAGAACGCTCATCGTGCTCGGTGGCGCAGCGCGCCCAACGTCGTATTCGGGTCATGCGGGCTCGGCCAAGCCTTGGTCGAGCTCCGCAGCGATCATGCGGTACTTCAATCCGGCGTTCGTGAGGTCGCGAAAATAATTCACAAGGTCGCGCCACGGGTCGTTCATGCGTGCCAACCCGGAGATGAAGGCCACGATCGTGCCCACGTCGGCCCTCCCTTGCATCACCAGCCAGCCACCGACAGCG
>Ga0136617_10005286_pt1 | contig 11540 bp, 9 predicted proteins | sample AntDrymUQ3222106_2_FD_129672 | JGI IMG/M metagenome (GOLD analysis project Ga0136617, IMG submission 129672) | Polar desert sand microbial communities from Dry Valleys, Antarctica - metaG UQ322 (21.06) | ecosystem: Environmental > Terrestrial > Soil > Desert | place: Antarctica: Dry Valley...
GCGTACCGCTGCTCCAGCGCGGCGACGTCCGCGCCGGACAGGGCGGAGAGAATCGTCAGCAGATTCGACACCCCGGGTTTCCGGTCCGGGTCGAAGCGGATCTCGCGATCGTTGTCGGTGACCGCGCCGCGGATCTTCTTCGCGCTGCGGGCCGAGTCGTCGAGCAGGTCGACGATGCCGGCCGGCGCCGACGACGACTTGCTCATCTTCGCCGTCGGGTCCTGCAGGTCGGTGATCTTGGCGGTGCCCTTGACGATGTACGGCGACGGCACGGTGAGTGTCGGCCCGAATCGGGAGTTGAACCGCTGCGCGAGATCTCGGGTGAGCTCCAGATGCTGGCGCTGGTCCTCACCGACGGGGACCTCATCGGCGGCGTACAGCAGGATGTCGGCCGCCTGCAGGATCGGGTAGGTGAACAGGCCGACGCTGGAGCGCTCGGCGCCGCCGCGCTGGGACTTGTCCTTGAACTGCGTCATCCGGCTGGCCTCGCCGTAGCCGGTCAGGCACTGCAGCACCCAGCACAGCTGCGCGTGCTCGGGAACCTGGCTCTGCACGAACAGCGTGCTGCGCTCGGTGTCGATCCCCATCGCGATCAGTTGGGCGGCGCTGATTCGGGTCCGTGCCCGCAACGTGGCGGGATCCTGGTCCAGGGTGATCGCGTGCAGATCCACCACGCAGTAGAACGCGTCGTGGGTGTCCTGCAGCGCAACCCACTGCCGCAGCGCGCCGAGGTAGTTGCCGAGGTGGAAGGAGTCAGCGGTCGGTTGGATGCCCGACAGCACCCGGGGCCGACCTGGGGGGGTCACCGGGCCACGTTATCTGGCCGGGTCGGGCTCGCCGACCTCAGCGGTCACACCCAATCGTCGGGCGAGCAACGTGTCCACCTGATCAAGGATCCCCAGCGGTTGCAGCCTCGTTCCCGCCACCGTGGACAGGAACGCCTCCAGTCCGGGCAACGGCTTGCCGTGCGCCGGAGCATCATGCAGTGGGTTGCGACCGCCCTTCCACGGCTTGACCAGCCGTGCCCATGTCGCCCGCCACTCCTCGAGCAGTTCCACCGGGTCGGGGACGCCGAATCCGTGCCCCACCGGCGCGGCATGGCGCAAGGCGAGGACCGGGGAGTCGACGAACAACCCGACCAGGGTCATCCGGCGTTCGAGCTCCTCCGCGCGCGACGGATCAAGCCGCGTCCACACCGTGCACGGGGTCGTGCAGATCCGCCCCGGATCAGGCCGACCTTTGCTGGGGTGCGAGGCGCACTGCCCCAGCGCGGCACTGATCCGAGAGTGGTCGCGGTCGAGGTAGCGCTGCCACTGCCCGGGGTCCTGGTCGACGACGTGCAGCACCGTACGAAGCGATCGCCGCAGCGACGGCGGGTGGTCACACCGGGGATCGTTGGTGGCCCATCGGCTGCCCGCGCCGCGGACGGCCAAGCCCAGCCGCGCCGGATCGCCGGCGTGCCCGAGCACAGGCTCCCAGGCCAGCAGCGGCAGGTACTCGGCCATCAGATGCAATACCGCGAGCACGCTGCTGAGTTCGCCTCGCGCCCATCGGGCGGCCAGCACCTCGAGGAAGAGCCGGTACGTCGGGCGCATGCTGCCCAGCGCTCCGCGATCGGGCTGCAGCGGTGTGTCCGGGATGTTGGCGGAGCGAATCAGCGATGACAGCTCCCGTGGAACACCCGTGAGGGAGTCGAAGTCCTCGGCGTCGAGTTCCAGCAGCCGGATGGCGAAGCGGCACAGTCCTCGGACGTCGGAGCGAGCGGCGGCGTCGAGGTCGGGCAGGTACGGCGTGACCGCTTCGATGGCGGCGTACTGGCGGCGGCTGAGAAGTGCCGCGGCGACCAGGTCGGTGTCGTCGGAGTCGCTGCCAGCGCTGGAGGCAGCCAGCGCACCGGTCAATTCACTGGCTCGCTCGTTCGCTGCCGCCCGGCGACGATGGCGAGGAACGCATCGTTCTCGGCCGGCTCACCGATGGTGACGCGGGCGCCGTCACCGGCGAACGGGCGCACGATGATGCCGCGCTGCTCGCAGTCCGCCGCAAAGGTCATCGTCGCTTCGCCAAGCGGTAGCCAGACGAAGTTGGCGTGGCTGTCGGGGACGTCGACGCCGATCTCACGCAGTGCCGCGATCACCCGTTCCCGCTCCACGACGACGTCCTTGCACCGGGCGAGCAGTTCGTCCTCCGCCTGCAGCGAGGCGATCGCGGCCGCCTGCGCGACGGTAGAGACCGAAAACGGCACATACGTCTTGCGCACCGCCTCGGCCACCGCCGGATCACCGGCGATGAGGTAGCCGACCCGGAGCCCGGCCAGGCCGTACGCCTTGCTGAAGGTGCGCAGGACACACACGTTCGGCCGTTCGGCGGCCAGCTCGATCCCGTCCGGGATGTCGGGGTCACTGACGAACTCGCGGTAGGCCTCGTCCAGCGCCACCACCACCGTGTCCGGCATCGCGTCGAGGAACCGGTTGAGCGCGTCGCGCCGGATCGCCGTACCGGTCGGGTTGTTCGGGGTGCACACGAAGACGACCCTCGTGCGGTCGGTGATCGCCGCCACCATGGCGTCCAGGTCATGGTCGTAGCGGTCCTTCAGCGGCACCATCACAGGGGTTGCGCCGGACACCGTCACCAGTAGTGGGTACGCCTCGAACGACCGCCAGGCGAAGATCACCTCGTCCCCGGATCGGGCGTAGGCCTGCAGTAGCTGCTGGCACAGGCTGACCGAGCCGCAGCCGACCGCGATCTGGCCGGCGTCCACGCCGTTACGTTGGGCCAGCGCCTCGGTGAGCAGTTGCGCGCCGTTGTCGGGGTAGCGGTTCATCGTCCCCGCGGCTTTGGTCACGGCGTCCACGACGCTGGGCAGCGGACCGAACGCGATCTCGTTGCTGGCCAGCTTCATCGCCGAGGGCAGCCCAAGCTCACGGGCGAGGTCGGCCGGGTTGCGGCCGGGCTTGTACGCGGGCAGAGCTGCGATGTCCGCACGCGGCTTCACCGTCACTCGCCGACCTCCACTCTGTACGACGCCGATCCGCCCGATCATCGCATCTTCGACCGACTGGGCCCGGCTTCGTGTGGCACCCTCTTCCGGTCGGCGCCTTTCGAGAGGACATCCGTGAAGCTGCTCGTGACCGGAGGTGCCGGGTACGTCGGAAGCGTCGTGGCTGCCCAGCTGCTCGAGGCCGGCCACGAGGTGACGGTGCTCGACAACCTGTCCACGGGCCACCGGGACGCCGTACCGGCCGGTGCGGATTTCGTGGCGGCGGATCTCGCCGACAGCGCCACGGTGGTGACCGCCGACTTCGATGGGGTGCTGCACTTCGCTGCCAAGTCCCTCGTCGGCGAGTCGCAGCAGCGCCCGGAGCTCTACTGGCGCAACAACGTCTGCGGGTCCCTGGCGCTGCTCGACGCGATGCGGAAGGCCGCCGTACGCCGGATCGTGTTCTCCTCGACCGCGGCGACCTACGGCGAGCCGGAGTCGGTCCCGATCGACGAGACCGCGTCGACCGCGCCGACCAACACGTACGGGCACAGCAAGCTCGCTGTCGACCGGATGCTCGGCGGGGAGGCCCTCGCGCACGGACTGGGTGCGGTCAGCTTGCGCTACTTCAACGTCGCCGGAGCGCACCACGGGTTCGGCGAGCGGCACGCCGTGGAGACACATCTGATCCCGATCGCGCTGCAGGTCGCGACCGGTGAGCGCGACAAGCTCGTCGTCCACGGCGAGGACTGGCCGACGCCCGACGGCACCTGCGTCAGGGACTACATCCACGTGGCCGATCTCGCCCGAGCGCACCTTCTCGCGCTCGACGCCTGCCAGCCGTGGTCGCACCGGATCTACAACCTGGGCAACGGCGCGGGTTTCTCGGTGCACGAAGTGGTCGAGGCCGCCCGCCGGGTCACCGGGCACCCGATCCCGGTCGAGGTCGGCCCGCGCAGGCCCGGCGATCCCGCCGTCCTGGTCGCCTCCAGCGAGCGGATCCGGGCCGAGCTCGAGTGGGAGCCCGCCCACCCGGAGATCGACGTCATGGTCGCCGACGCCTGGCAGTTCACCCGCTCCCGGACGTGACCGAAGCTCCGCTCTCGGCCGGGCCGAGGCGCAGGCGGGCGATCCGCCGGCCGTCGAGTTCCAGTACGTCGAGGCTCCGCCCGTCGATACGAACGCTGTCTCCGAGCACCGGCAGCTGCCCCAGCCGGGACAGCACGAATCCAGCCGCCGTCTCGTACGGTCCCTCGGGTAGCTCGAGCCCGGTCGCCTCGGCGAAGTCATCGAGGTTCAGCAGGCCGTCCACCTCGATCTCCCCGGACGGCGAGTGCCGTGGCTCGTCGATCGCCTCGTCGTACTCGTCCCGAATCTCACCGATCACCTCCTCGATGAGGTCTTCGAGGGTGACGATGCCGTCGGTCCCGCCGTACTCGTCGACCACTATCGCCAGGTGATGTCCGCTGCGGCGCATCTCCGACAGGGCCGCCAGAACCTTCTTCGAGCCGGGCAGCTGAGTGACCTCACGGGCGACGTCGCCAACGGTGGCCGCGCGACCTGCCGGATGCGAAGGCGTCAGCAGGTCGCGGATGTGCACGAAGCCGAGCACGTCGTCCTGGCTGCGCCCGACGACGGGATACCGGGAATGTGGGGAGTCCGCGACCTGACGGCCGGCCCGGCTGACGGTCAACCCGGCCTCCAGAAAGTCCACCTCTGTCCGCGGGATCATCACCTCGGAGATCTGCCGCTGCCCGGCGGCGAAAACCTCGTCGATCATGGTTCGCTCGTCGCTGGTCAGCGACTCATGCGCTGCCACCAGGTCGCGCAACTCCTCCTGCGAGATCGCCTCGCCGCGGATACGGGGGTCACCCCCGAAGATCCGGATGACGACGTGGGTGGACGTGGACAACAGCCGGATCACCGGCCGCAACAGGGTGGCGATCCGGTCCAGCGGTCCGGCCACCACCAACGCGAGCCTCTCCGCCCGCTGGAGAGCCAGCCGCTTGGGTGCGAGCTGGCCCAGGACCAGCGAGACGTACGTGATGATCACTGTGATCAGGACTACTGCGATCGCCCTGGCCGGGCCGGGAGTCAGACCCCGATCGGTGAGCCAGGACACGAACGGCTCCGCGAGGGTGGCCGCACCGAACGCCGCGGCGAGAAAGCCGGCCAGGGTCACGCCAATCTGCCCGGCGCCGAGGAACCGCTTCGGGTCGGCCATCAGTCTGGCCAGCCGGCCCCCGCGCCTGCCCCGCTCGGCCAGGCTTCGCAGCTGTCCCTCGCGAAGGGTGATCAGCGAGATCTCGGCGGCCACGAACAGCCCACCGATCAGGATGAAGACGACAACCAGCACGACGTCGAGTGCGATCGTCATGCCGCACCGCTCCCGGTGCGGCAGGGCCTACTCGGAGGCTCCGACACGCAGCTGAGACTAACCGAGGGAGCCGACGCGCTTAGGCTCGATCGCGTGCACTCCCCCATCGTCGGCACCCCTGTGTCGGGGCGGGTGGCTGTCACCGAGGGGGTCGGCCTGCGGGTCCTCGAGTGGGAGGGCCTGCTCCGGCCGTTCCTGCTGGTGCACGGCCTGGCCTCCAACGCCCTGCTCTGGAGTGGCGTTGCCGAGCACCTGGTCGCGGCCGGCCATCGCGTTGTGTCGGTCGATCTGCGCGGGCACGGCGAGTCGGACGCACCCGCCTGCGGCTACAGCACAGCCGTCGCCGCGGCAGACCTGGCCACCGTGTCGGCCGAGTTCGGTTCGGAGCGCCCGGTGGTTGTCGGCCAGTCGTGGGGCGGCAACGTCGTACTCCGTCATGCCGAGTTTTCCGCTGAGGTGCACGCGGTGGCCTGCGTGGACGGTGGCTGGCTGCACCTCGGTGACCGGTTCGCCTCCTGGGAGCAGTGCTGGGCCTCACTTGCCCCCCCGCCGTTCGCCGGGGTCACCGCCGCGTCGATGGTCTCGATGCTGCGCCGGCGACACCCGGATTGGTCCGACGGCGCCATCCAGGCCACGATGGCGAACCTGCGGGTCGGTCCGGACGGAACTGTCGAGCCGCGGCTTGCGCGAGAACACCACGCTCGCATCCTGCGGAGCCTCTGGGAGGACCGACCACGAGACCGGTATGAGCGCATCGGCGTGCCTGTGCTGCTCGCCCCCGCCGGCGATCCAGCTGGTCCGACGGGCCTATTGGTCGACGAAGCGGCCCGACTGCTTCCGCGGGCGACCGTCAGGTGGTACGCCGGGGCGGACCACGATGTGCACGCGCAGTACCCGGCGGAGGTCGCGGCCGACCTGCTGGCGCTGGCATGACCGGCCGCTTGGTCGTCATGGGTTCGGGTGAGACCGCTCCGACGATGATCAAGGTCCACCGCCGGCTCTTCGAACTAGTCGGCGACAGTCCGGCGCTGCTGCTCGACACGCCATACGGTTTTCAGGAGAACGCCGACGAGATCACCGCCCGCGCGCGGAAGTACTTCTGCGACAGCGTCGGCCGCAGCGTCGACGTGCTGTCCTGGCGGGAGGAGCCAGTGGAGGGGCTGGCTCGGGAGCGGGCGCTCGCCGCGCTCCGCGCGGCGCGCTGGGTGTTCGCTGGACCGGGTAGTCCGACGTACGCCCTGCGGCAGTGGACCGGAACCCCGTTACCGGTGATGCTCGCGGACGTTGTCCGGTCCGGGGGCGTGGTTGTTTTCGCCAGCGCCGCCGCGTTGACGCTGGGCTCGCACGCGGTGCCGGTCTACGAGATCTACAAGGCCGGCGAGCCGGCCTGCTGGCGTCCCGGACTGGATCTCGTCCACCGGCTGACGGGCCTGTACGCCGTCGTGATCCCGCACTACGACAACGCCGAGGGCGGCCACCACGACACCCGGTACTGCTATCTCGGGGAGCGGCGGCTGGCGCTCCTGGAGCGCGAACTGCCGGACGAGGCGTTCGTGCTCGGCGTGGACGAGCACACCGGCTGCATCCTCGACCCCTCGGCCGAGACCGTCACCGTCGTCGGGAACGGGACAGTGACCAGCCGCCGTCGCGGCCTGAGTTCGGTGTTCGTGAGCGGCAGCGTGGTGACGTTCGGCGAGCTCACGGGCGGGCGCGTGGTGACTCCAGCGGCCGTGGCGGACGATCGTGCGGGGGCGGCGGTGAACGTTGCGACGTCGCTGCGGGCGGCCGCCGACGCGCACGAGACCGCCTTCGTGTCGGCGTTGCGCGGCCACGACGTAGCGGGTTGCGTGGCGGCGATCCTGGCGCTGGAGCAGAACCTGGCGGACTGGTCGGCGGACACCCTGACCTCCGACGAGGCCGACCATGCCCATTCGCTGCTGCGCTCGATGGTCGTCCGGCTCGGCGGCCTGGCCGAGCACGGCGGTTGGGACCCGCGAGCTCCCGTCGCGCCCTTCGTCGACGCGCTGTTGCGGATTCGCTCGAACGCTCGGGAGGCGAAGGACTTCGCGACCTCAGACGCCGTCCGCGACAGCCTCGCCGCTGCAGGCGTCGAGGTACGCGACACCCCGACCGGGGTCGAGTGGGAGTTCGCGACCTCGGGGAAGTCAACCCCTCCGCGCACTGGGAAGGGTTGAAAACCCCGAGATGATCATGCGGCCAGCGCAACGCGCACGGCAGCCACGATTCGATCAACCTTGTGCAGGTCCGCAGCGGTCACGTGGACGACCCGCCATCCGGCCGCCACCACGGCGTTGAGCCGACGTCGGTCGCGACCGAGCTGACCCGGGGCGCCATGCCACAATCCGTCGTACTCGATGGCGAGCTTGTGCTCCGGGTACGCCATGTCTACGCGGGCCACGAATCGGCCATCGTGCCGCACCTCGTACTGCGGCACCGGAGCAGGTAGCCCGGCGAGCACCAGCCGAACCCGCAGCCGGCTTTCCTGCGGCGACTCGCTCCGGCCGTCCGCGAGCTCCGCGGCGCGGCGTATCTGCCGGGTGCCGCGGCCCGCCCCGAGTCCGCCGGCCGCCCGGGCGAGCTGTGCAGGCCGCACCGCCCCTGACGCCAGCATCCGGTCCACGGCGACGACGGCTTCGATCAGGTCGGCCGCGGCGCCCGCCACGTCCGTGGCGGTTCGGCCAGGTCGGGTGACCCGCACTCGCCCGTTGCGATCGACGTCGTCGGCCGGGACTTCACCCACTGTGCGTTCCGCAAGCCGGCTACTGGTCCGAAGCGGTGTGCCCACGGCACCAGTATCTCGACCGGGTCCTGCGCGGCCACGATGCATCGGCACCCCACAGCCAGGCGGCGCTCCGCCCAGCGATCGCCGCCTCCGGTGGAATCACGAGTGCGGCGGCGCTGATGAAGAGTCCGTGGTTCACGGCTAGCACGGCGTCGGCATAAACACCCCGCAGCAGCCGCCGCCACACGCATGCCTGCAGCTGGCGTGGCATCAGCCAGCCGCGAGCGACGGCGTCTCGGCCGCGGAACACCCGTCCCGCCAGGGCCGGTGGGACAGCGGCGGCTGCGGGCACCGGCAAAGGATGCCCCCATCGGCCGCCACGGTGCCGCAGTTGTCCACAGGCATGATCAGCTCGGGGAAATCAACCCCTCACAGCCCGATGAGGCGTTGAAAGCCCGATCTCGGCGCTAGGCGGCCATCGCTTTCTGCAGGTTCCCGGCGATGGCATCGAGGAAGTCCTGGGTCGAGAGGTACGGCGTAGCGCGGCCGATCAGCAGCGCCAGGTCCTTGGTCATCTGGCCGTCCTCGACCGTCTCAACGCACACCCGCTCGAGCGTCTCGGCGAATGCGGTGACCTCGGGGGTGTCGTCCAACGTGCCGCGATGGGCCAGCCCTCGAGTCCAGGCGAAGATCGAGGCGATCGGGTTCGTCGAGGTCGGGTTGCCCTTCTGGTGCTCGCGGAAGTGCCGGGTCACCGTCCCGTGCGCCGCCTCGGCCTCCACGGTCTGCCCGTCCGGCGTCAACAGCACCGAGGTCATCAGGCCGAGTGAGCCGAAACCCTGCGCCACGGTGTCGGACTGCACGTCGCCGTCGTAGTTCTTGCAGGCCCAGACGTAACCGCCCTCCCACTTCAAAGCCGCCGCAACCATGTCGTCGATGAGCCGATGCTCGTAGGTGAGGCCTGCGGTCTCGAAGTCGGCAGCGAATTCAGCCGCATAGACGTCAGCGAAGATGTCCTTGAACCGGCCGTCGTACGCCTTGAGGATGGTGTTCTTCGTCGACAGGTACACGGGGTAGCCGCGGCTGAGTCCGTACCGCAGCGAGGCACGCGCGAAGTCCCGGATCGACTCGTCCAGGTTGTACATCGCCAGCGCCACCCCGGCGCCGGGGAACTGGTACACCTCGATTTCCATTGGCTGCGATCCGTCGGCTGGCGTGAAGGTCATCGTCAGCGTGCCCTCCCCCGGTACGACGAAGTCCGTGGCGCGGTACTGGTCGCCAAAGGCATGCCGGCCGATGATGATCGGCTTGGTCCAGCTCGGCACGAGTCGGGGGATGTTCGTCATGACGATGGGCTCACGGAAGATGACGCCGCCGAGGATGTTGCGGATCGTGCCGTTCGGGGAACGCCACATCTTCTTCAACCCGAACTCGGAGACCCGCGCCTCGTCCGGCGTGATCGTCGCGCACTTCACACCGACGCCGTGCCGCTTGATGGCGTTCGCCGCGTCCACGGTGACCTGGTCGTCGGTGGCGTCGCGGTGCTTGATGCCGAGGTCGTAGTAGTCCAGCTCGACATCGAGGTACGGCAGGATCAGCTGGTCCTTGATGAACGACCAGATGATCCTGGTCATCTCATCGCCGTCGAGTTCGACGACGGGGTTTGCCACGGTGATACGGGTCATGGGTTCGAGTTGGTCCTTCCGGTCATGTCATGAACGGGTCTTGGCGATTCTGACCGCCCCAACGGCCAGGCGAAGAAAGCGGTCGTACGACGGATCTCCCGAAGCTTTCAACTTTGTGGCAATGGTGACGGCTCTCCTCGCCTGGCTCACCAGGCTGCGAACCTCCGCTCTGGTGACGGCGTAGGTGTGGTCGTGTCAGCTGCGTTTCGAGCACCCTGCAGGCGCACGAACGCCTCGCACAATGCCCTGAGGTCTGGCGACGTACTGCTCAGCACTGGCTGAAATTTGGGGGAGGGCGCGATGACCTGCCTGGCCAGGTCGAGCAAGTCTTGATGGCTGATCCACCGGACCAAGTCGTGCGCCGCAGAATTCCCGTACGAGCCAAGGACTGCCCATGCGATGTCCCGAGACAGCCGATGAAAGAGCGCATAGTAAGCAGTCGAAACCGCCCGGCGAAGCCGTACCGTTCTCGGCCGGCCTCGCCCGGGCGGGCCGAGCAGCTCGCTCGCGAGCCGTAGCAGTTCGTTCGGGTAAATGTCGCGAGCCGTCACTCCGGCTCAAGACTATCTTCGTCAGGAATCGGCAGATCGTCTTCCGGAGGCCCGCCGGTGAGGAACGTCCGTACCTCGGGCAGCCCGCGGAAGTCCTGAAGGACTGTGTTCACTTGATGACCGAGGTTCATTATGTCGTCCGTGTCCCATGTTTCCCCGTCGGGATCAGACAGGTGCAGCACGAGACGGATTGCCGGATCGTCGTCGATGCCCCACTCGTCGGTCACGTCGACGGACTCGACCGAGACGTCCCCTGCTGACAACCCGGAAAGGCGCCGCACGAGTTCGTCACGCACGCTGTCGGCGGTCAGTGTCGTCATCTGTCCTCCTCCGCCGTCGATCTCCCAGTGTCGCAGAGTCAGAGGTTCGCGATGTCGGCTTGCTTGGCGCGGACCGCCTCGGCAGCGGCTCGCAGCCCGGCCAGCTCGGACTCGGTCAGCGGCACCTCGACCACCTTCTTCACCCCGCCGGCACCCACCGAAGCGATGACCCCCAGGTACACCCCGGAGATGCCGTACTCACCGTCCACCCACGCGCAGACAGGCAGCTCGGCGCCGGTGTCCTCCGCGATGTTTTTCACCATCCGCGCCGCGGCCGACGACGGCGCGTAGTACGCCGAACCGGTCTTCAACAGCGCGACGACCTCGGCACCGCCGTTGCGGGTCCGGGTGACCACCTCTTCGATCTGCTCAGCGGAGAGCACCTCGGTCAACGGCTTGCCATCCACCTCGCACCGCGAGGGAACCGGGACCATCGTCTCGCCGTGCGAGCCGAGGGTCAGGCAGGAGACCGATGCAACCGGCACCCGCAGCAGTTCCGCGACATTGTTCACGAACCGCGCGGTGTCGAGCATGCCGGCCTGCCCGAGCACCCGGTTCATGGGAAAATCGGACGCCAGTTGCGCCAGCGCCGTCATCTCATCGAGCGGGTTGGAGACCACGATGAGCACCGCATCGGGCGAGGTCTGCGCGATGCTTTCGGCCACGCCACGGACGATCTTCGCGTTCGTCTCCAGCAGATCCATCCGGCTCATGCCGGGCTTGCGGGGCAGCCCGGCAGTGATCACCACGACGTCTGAACCCTCGGTCCCGTCGTACGACCCGCCGCCGACCCCCACGACATTGGTCTCGAAACCCTCGATGGGCCGGGACTGGTTGATGTCCAGTGCGATGCCTTCGGGCTTGCCTTCGAGGATGTCGGTCAGGAC
>Ga0136617_10005287_pt1 | contig 11540 bp, 9 predicted proteins | sample AntDrymUQ3222106_2_FD_129672 | JGI IMG/M metagenome (GOLD analysis project Ga0136617, IMG submission 129672) | Polar desert sand microbial communities from Dry Valleys, Antarctica - metaG UQ322 (21.06) | ecosystem: Environmental > Terrestrial > Soil > Desert | place: Antarctica: Dry Valley...
GATTTGCCCGTGACGATCCACCGCCCGGCGGTCGTGTGCGGCGATTCGCAAACCGGCGAGACGGCGAAGTACGATGGTATCTACTATTTAATCAACTACCTGCGGATGCAGCCCAGCCTGCTCTCACTCGTCAACATTGGGAACCGCGATGTCCGTTTGAACGTCGTGCCGGTCGATTTCGTCGTCGAGTCGATGGCCGCGCTGACGATTGATGAGCGCGCCACGGGGGCGACGGTGCAACTCGCCGACCCCGCGCCGCTGACGACGCATGAACTGTTTGAAGCAATCGCGCAAGCGCTTGTCGGGCACGGCTCGCGCATCACCGTGCCGGCGCCGCTGGTGCGCACTTCGCTGACGCTGCCGCGCGCCGAAATCCTTTCGCGGCTACCGCGCGCCGGCGTGCCCTACTTCTTCCTCGACCAGATGTACGACACGACACGCGCCCGCGCGCTGCTCGAACCACACGGCGTCCGCTGCCCACCGATTACTTCTTACATCGACGCGCTGATCGAATTCGTCGCGCGCCATCCGAAACTCTGACGCCGCGCGCTTCTGATAAACACTTTCGGAGTCCCGCCTCTCGGTTGATCACACGTTTGATTTACTCAAAGGTGACAGGTAAATTGTGACAGGTGATAGGAAAGACCAGGTAAGGGGTGGCAGGTGACGAGTCAAAGGTAGCGTCTATCACTCGCCGCTTTGTCGCCAGTGATGAGGTGAAGAATTATGCCGATGAAGATTGGAAGCGAGATGCCGTCGTTCGACGGGGCGACCGAGTGGTTCAACGCGACGGGGGCACGCGCCGCGGCGGAGGTTAAGGGCCAGCCGACGCTGGTTCACTTCTGGTCAGTCAGTTGCGACATCTGCAAGGAGAGCCTGCCCCGTGTCGCCGCGTGGCGCGACCAACGCAAGGCGGACGGCCTGCGCGTCGTCGCCGTTCACATGCCGCGCGAAGAGGCCGACAGGGATGTTGAGGAAGTGCGCGGGGCCATCGCCACGTGCAATATCACCGAGCCGTGCGCCGTCGATAACGAGCATAAGCTGCGCGACGCTTTCAAAAACGATCAAGGCTCGGTGCCCGCGTACTATCTGTTCGATGGCGAGGGGAAACTGCGTTGTTTCGCGGCGGGTGAACGCGGGCTGGACATGCTGACTTCGGCGCTTGAGCGCGTGCTGACTGCGGCGCCGGAGACGCCGCCGGCGGAATAGCATCGGCGTTCCTACATAACATAAAAGTGACGGGTGACAGGTGATAAGTGACAGGAAAGTTCAAATATTGTGCGACTCTCGATTGAACACCGAACCGAAAGTTTTCAACAAGAAAGCGACGGCCTGCGCGCACACGACTCACTCGTTGTAGTTCTTTCCCGTCACCTGTCACTTGTCACTTGTCACCTCTGAGTACATCAGCTCAAACATCATTCAAAGTCAGCAGCGGCGCGGCACACACCATGCCACGCCGCTTTTTTCATTATCGATGTGAGCGGAGGGCAGATGCTTTTCTCCTCAGAACGGCGGCGGAATGTTCTTGCCGATCACGGTCAGGATGTAGAGCGCAACGGCGATGGAGCCGACGAGTAGCGCGAGCAGCACAAGCATGATGAGGCCGACGAACAGCCAGTCGCTCGTCCGTCCGTGACGGGCCTCTTCGACGGGAACGGTCGCGCGCCGTCGCAACAGATCGACGTTCTTCTTGTTCGACTTCCACGCAAAGTCAAACAGATCACCGACGACGGGAATCGCGCCGAACGCATAGTCGATGGCGATGTTTAAGCCCATCCGCAGCAACGTCACTTTCGGCACGCGATAGCGCACCCCGGCGGCGAGCACATAGAACCCGACAAGCGTCGTGGCGGTGTCGCCAACGCCCGGAATCAATCCCACAATCGCGTCGAGTCCGAACCGCCAACTCGTGCCGGGAATGCGGAACAATCCGTCCATCCAGCGGCTCAACTGTTCGATGCTCTCTTCGATTTCGCCCGGCGCGCGGCGGCGCGGCGCGACATCCGTCGTCGTCGTTGATCGGCTGCGGTCTCTCATCATCATCATCATATCCTCTTCATCCGTCGGTCGTCTGACCATTCCCGTTGCCCCTTTCGTTAAGGATTGAAGACCAAATACGTTCACCGCTCGCGAACGCCGAGGACGCCGAGCATACTCGGCTTTTCACCTGATTAATCGTGCTGCCTTTCATTGCTCCGCACGCTCTCGCGTCCGCGAGCGGTGAAATGCTGGGAAATCTATTTAATTCGTAATCCTAAAGTACGATCAACGACGGCGATCAAGTTCCGCGTCGCTGAGTTGGTCGAAAATCACGAAAGAGAGAATCACCGTATCCGCGTCATCTGTCGCCAGAAGAATCTGCCCAGTCGCGAAAATGCGTTGCGGTCTTTCGTCACGTTCGGTTCGGTCGGTAGGCCGAGCGCGGCAGCGAGTTGCGGGTTCGGTGGCGCGATGTCTTCGTCGCCGCGCTTTTCAGTCAGCCAGCGATTGAAGGTGCGCGTCACGGCGCGGCGCTCGGCGACCGGCACTTCGGCGGCAAACGCGGCGCGCAGGTCGTCCAGCTTGGCGACCTCGAAGCGGTTCGCTTCATAGTAGCGGCGTAGCGAGGTCCAGAACCGTTCGTCGCCCATCTGCCGGCGCAACGCGACAAACATTAACGCTCCTTTACCGGCGACAATCGCGGCGTATTGAAACGAGTTGCGATAGTCGCGGGCGGCGCGGTCGGCAGCCACGTCTTCACCGCCGAACGTGCGGTAAACCTGATACACGCCGCGCAGTTGATCGTCCAGCGCCTGCGCGGCGCGCGCCTCACCGTGAACCTCTTTGTAGTAGAGCAGTGCCGACCAGTGAGAGAGTGCTTCGTCGAGCACTGGCGCGCGTTCGGGGTCGCCGCCGACGATTGCGCCCCACCAGTGATGTGCGACGACCTGCGCGACCGTGAACTCCAGGCTATCCTCGACGGAGGCGCGCTGCTCGCGGACAATCTCCGGCAGGTTCCGCATCGACGGCGCGTCGAAGTCAACGTAATACGCGCTGGCGATCACGCCCAGGCCGGCGAACTCGGCGCTGCCCAGGCCGGCGACGAGCGGCGCTTCAGTAACGCAGATGGTTTTCAACGGCAATGCGCCGAAGCGTGCGGCATACACGCGCACGGCCTCCGCCGCGACGCCGAGCACGCGCCGCCCGATGTTCTCGTGCTCTGCCGCGAAGACGGAGCGAACGTTGACGCCCGCGACCGCGCGCTCTGCCGAGCGCAGCGTGCGCCCGGCGACGAGCGCGAAACTCCGCAAGTTATCACCAGCGAACTCGCGTGCGCCGACCCGCTTGCCGCTCGCCGACCTGACTTCTTCCGCCGAAGTGAATAGCGCGAGGTCGTCGGGCGCTTCGATTGTCACGCGGTAGTCAGCGACTTCGGTATAGATCACATCGCCGACCGTCAGTTCCGCCTTGCGTTGCCAGTCGTCGTTGTCGCGGACGGCGAGCACCGGATAGGCGCTGCCGAGCAGCATGATGCCGCGCGAAGAGAAGTTAGTGTCGCGCGCGCGCCGCGTTTCGCGCGTATCGCGAAGCGCCGCGCCGACCTGCTGCACCACATGCGCCGGTAGGCTCGTCTCGTCTGCGCCGATCTCCGGCACCATGCCTTTGAATTTGATCTCGACTTCGGCGGACGCGCCGGCGGCGATGGACTCGCGCGCCTGCACGCGCAATGTCACGCCCTGATCCTCGATTGAGAAGGCGAGCGATTGCGCGGTCGCCGCGGTGCGGACTTCCATTACCTCCAGACGCGGCTCATCGACCAGGGACGCGGCAGACACTTCGTTCGCTGAGTTCGTGCCGCTGGTATTGCCGACGGAATCACGCCCGCCTCCGCCGTCGGGGCGCAGGTTTGGATAGAGATGAAAATAGATGACTGAGGTCGGGCGGTCGGCACGGTTGACCCACGCGACGCGCTCTGTTCCGGTGTAGCTGCGCCCGTCGAAGTCCAATTTAATGTTGATGTAATAATGCGGGCGCGTGGCCGGCGCGGGCGTCTCGGGCGTCGGCGCGTCATGTCGCGGCTGTTTACGCGGCGCGGGCGAGCGGGGCCGTGGCTGCTGCATAGCAAACGCCGGCGTCACGACTGCGGCGCACCACATGGCGCAGAGCAGTGCCGAGCACACGAGGCGCGGGCCGCGAATCACGATGCTGTTCAGGAATGTTTGAGCGTCAGTTTGTTTCAACGTCTTAAAGTGTTCGCGACGCGCGCAGCGGTTCGGCGATTGTCGGACGACAGACGGCCATCTTCGGTGATGCGGACAGTGCGGATGCGGTCGCCGCGCGCGATGCGGTCAACCGTTTCCATCCCGGCGACGACGCGCCCGAAGACGGTGTAACCGCCGTCAAGGTGCGGTTGCGGCGAGTGCGTCACGAACCACTGCGAGCCGCCGGTGTCCTTACCCGAAAGCGCCATCCCGACCGCGCCGCGCGCGTACGGAACCTGGTTAATCTCGCAACGAATTTGATGACCGGGGCCGCCATTGCCGTCGCCGCGTGGGTCGCCGCCCTGAATTACAAAGTTCGGCACGACGCGATGAAATGTGATGCCGTCGAAGAACCGGCGGCGCGCCAACTCGACGAAATTATCGACGGTCAGCGGCGCGTCTTCCGGCAACAGTTCGATGATGAACGCTCCCTTGTCGGTTGTGACGATGGCGCGGATGCGCTTCCCGACACGCGCCCGCGCCTGCGCGTAAACGGTGCGCGGATTCTTCGCCGTCATGAAATGCTCGCCCGTGACGGCGGCGCTGCCGACGCCCTGCTGCTGCCCGTTCCCCTTCAGCAACGCGGCGGCACGACGGCGCACAAGATGATCCGGCACGACGAGCGCGGTCTTAATCGCGTTGAATGCTTCGGCGTGATTTTGTTTGGCGAGCGCCACCAGAATCGCCAGTGCCGCGTCATTCATCTCGTCCTTGAACGCGCGAGGCAGCGCATCGGCGAGGGCGCGCGTCGTCGCGGGCGCGGGCGACAGTTCAACGAGCAACTCGGCGGCGGTCGCGCGCACGATCACGTCAGAAGAGTTGAGTTTCGCGCGCAACATGTCGCCGAGGTCGTCCGTCTTAAACGCGGCGTAAGCGCGCAGCACGTCGGGCATCGCCAGCGGCGGGGTGCCGGCTTTGTCATCGGCGAGGTCGCGCAACATCTTCTGCGCCTCATCTTTAAAACCCGCCGCGTTAGCGTCACCCGGCGCGCTTGTTATCGAAGCCATCTCGCCCAGGCCCTGCGCGACAGCAGAGACGGTCTGCCACTTCGCCTGCGTCGCGCTGCGCGCTGGCGACGCATTCGACGGCATTGGCTCGCGAAGGTATCGCGCCGGGGCGATTCGCGCGAGCGCGATTTCGATCTCCGGCGCGCCGCGCTCCTCGGCCTCGCTCAGATTTCGTAAAAATGTCAGCGCCCGTTCGTCGCCAGTGTTGGGAAGCGTGCGGCCCAACGCCGTCGCTACCTCAAGCAACTCGTTCGCTTCCGCCGGGTGCGCCGAGCCCTTCGCTCGCGCCGCGCGGTATGCGGAGAACAGTGTGTCGGCCTTTTTCATCAGGGCAGTGGCCGCGCGTGCTTCTTGTAACGAAGCGAGCGCACGAATCGCGCTAACTCGCACACGCTCGTCCGGGTCGTTGGTCGCACGGTCGAGCAGCCCGCCGAACGATGCTTTGTCTTCCGCTGCACCGAGCACGCGCGCGACGTTAGCACGCACCAGCGCGTCCGCGTCGCCCGCCAGTCGCGCGCGCAGACGCTCCGCGTTCACGTCCTTCGCACGCAGGCGTGCAAGAGTGTTCGCCGCATCTGCACGCACGCGCGCATCGTCCGCGTCGAGAAACGGCGTGACCGCCGCGCGTCCGGCGTCGGCGGGGCGAGCACGCAAGATAGCCGTCAATCCGTAGAGCACCATCTCGCGATTCGGCTTTATCGATTTCTGTTCGGCGTTCAGCGCGACGACGATGGCTTCGCCGATTGACTGTCGCCGCGCTTCATCCGACTTCGGGAGCGCCGCCGCGATTTTGCCGAGAGCTTCGAGCGCGCGGGCACGCACCTTCACCGCTTCGCTGCCGCGCAGAGTTTCGAGCAGCACGTCCGCGCCCGCCGCTGCCTCAATCTCGCCGAGCGCGAACGCGGCCATCGCCCGCACCTCTTCGTCCTCGTCTTTTTGCAACAACACGGAGAGGGTGTTGATGGCCCCTTCGTCGCCGATGCGACCCGCCGCGAGCGCCGCGCGTCGCCGCACCGACGCGCTTCGATCAGCGAGCAACGCGCCGAGGTCGGCCACATCCCATCGCCGCTCGTCCTCGGCGCGCACGATGCGCAGCAGGATGCCGGCGGGGATCGTCGCCGTCTGCGCGGCGCCGACATTGACAGCGGCGAAAGCAGCGATCAGCACGGCGGCGATCAACGCATTCTTTAGCGGAGTATGTGAAGCGCAGATGGACGAGGCGGCAAAACAGTCTGCGCGCCCGTCGCCAGCGGATGTGTGTGCGGTTTCGGAGATGACGGTTGCAGTTGACATGAGATTTCGGGGGGACCTTGTGCGCCGTCCACTCAAATTTTGATGCGCCCGCCGTAGCGGCGACGACGCACTGTCGGTTTTGTTCGGACACTTAACTGTCGGGAGTTGTCAGGGGAGTCACAGGATATGTATCCGCGAGGTGCGTCGCGGATGTCAAGCCGCCGGTCAGAATCAATCGTCGAACGCTATCGGAAGACGGACTTGCGCTCACTGCTGTGCTTTAACCAACCACGTCTCTAGTGCTCACGTGGCCGTAATAAACCTTCGTGTCGTACTCGACGGTGACTCGTCCGTGTACTTGATGTTGCTCGAAGATGACGTGGAGTCTTTCAAGCATCGGGCCGTGGTTCGGGTGACCCGCTTGGGGTGTGTAGGACGCTGATTGCAGTCGGCCCTGTAAGCCTTCGAGGTCGAAAACCTGTTCATTATCGAAGGTCGCCAGCTTGAACCTGCTTGGAGCGAAGAACGAGTTGATTGAGCGAGTTTCGATCTGTGCGTGGTTGACTTCGCGGTAGTCGGTGCCGAAGGTTTGCAGTAACTCTTCGTATGCGACGAGGAATGGTGTCGTGTCGGTGCGCCGCTCGTTCCACATCAGCACGACCCATCCGTCGGGTTTCAGGATGCGCGCGAATTCGCGGCGCGCCCGCTCGGCGTCGAACCAGTGGAACGCCTGCCCGGCGGTGACGAAATCCACGCTGCGGTCGGCGAGCGTGGTCGTCTCGGCGGTCGCGTCGACGCTTGCGAAGTGCGCGTAATTTTGCAGCAGGCGCTCGGCTGCCGCGCGCATCTCGCGGTTCGGTTCGATTCCGAAGACGCGGCTGCCGTGGCGCAGCCACATCTCGCTCAGAATCCCGGTCCCTGAACCGACATCGGCGATGATTGAATCAGTCGTCAGACGGCATTCGTCCGCCAACAGACGAACGACCGCTGGTGGGTAGGTCGGGCGGTACTTGATGTAATCATCGACTCTGCTTGAGAAGCGCCGGATCGAGTCTGTCAATTCTTTAACCTTCAAAGAAGAATCTTCAACGGCTCTTTCGCTCAGGTTAGTATCTTCGAGACGATCTCGCCATGCACGTCGGTCAGGCGGAAATCGCGCCCCTGAAAATTGAACGTCAGTCGCTGATGATCGACGCCGAGCAGATGCAGAATCGTCGCCTGTAGGTCGTGGACATGTACCGGGTCCGAGACGACGTTGTAGCTGTAGTCGTCGGTTTCACCCAGTGTAAAGCCGGCACGGATGCCGCCGCCCGCGAGCCACACCGAGAAACAGCGCGGGTGATGATCGCGCCCGTAGTTGTTGTCGGTCAGCTTCCCCTGACAGTAGACCGTCCGCCCGAACTCGCCGCCCCAAATCACCAGCGTGTCATCGAGCATCCCGCGCTGCTTCAAATCCTGAATCAGCGCCGCCGAAGCTTGATCCGTCCCCTTGCACTGCAACGCCAAATCGCGCGGCAGGTCGTTGTGCTGATCCCAACCGCGATGGTAAAGCTGCACGAAGCGCACGTCGCGCTCGGCGAGCCGACGCGCCAACAGGCAGTTCGCGGCGAACGTACCGGGCCGGCGCGAGTCGGGACCGTACATCTCGAAGACGCTCTCCGGTTCTTTCGACAAGTCCATCAAATCCGGCACCGAGGTCTGCATGCGGTACGCCATTTCGTACTGCGAAATGCGCGTCTCGATTTCCGGGTCGCCGTAAGCATCCAGTTTGATCTTGTTCAAGCGCGCCACCGCGTCGAGCATCTGGCGGCGCGTCGTGCGATTGATGCCCGGCGGGTCGGCGAGGTAGAGGACGGGATCGCCGCCCGCGCGGAAGCGCACGCCCTGATGATTACTGGGCAGAAAGCCGCTGCCCCACAGACGCGAAAAAAGCGGCTGGTCGGTGTTGAGCGCGTTCGCCTGCGACAGCAGCACAACGAACGCGGGCAGGTTCTGGTTGACACTGCCGAGGCCATAGCTGACCCAAGCGCCCATGCTCGGACGGCCCGGTTGCTGGCTTCCGCTCTGAATGAACGTGATCGCCGGGTCGTGATTGATTGCGTCAGTGTTGACCGTTTTGATGATCGTGATGTCGTCGACGATTTTCGCAGTGTGCGGCAAAAGCTCGCTCAGCCACGTCCCCGTCTTTCCGTGCTGTGCGAATTTGAAGATCGAGTTGACGACCGGGAACGAACTCTGCCCCGAAGTCATGCCGGTGATGCGCTGGCCGTCGCGTACAGAGTCGGGCAGTTCCGTGCCGTGGTATTTCTGGAGCGCCGGTTTGTAGTCGAACATGTCGATCTGCGACGGCGCTCCAGACTGGTGCAGGTAGATGACGCGCTTCGCCTTTCCCGCGAAGTGCGGCAACTTCGCGTTCGCCGGGCGCGACGAATCTTCAGGACGCGCGGCAGTGCTGGTCGCATGCCCCACTTGGGCTGTGACCTCCGGCCCGATCAACGACGCCAGCGCCGCGACGCCGATGCCCTGACTGGCGAGGCCGAACAGTTGCCGCCGCGTCAACATCAATTCCAGTTCTCGTTCGAGGCTCATAATGGTTTACTCCGTGAGCGTCCCGCGCTCTCGTTCTCTGGCTTGTGCCACCGCCTGATAGAGTTCGATGAATCTGTCTCGAACTGAAGAGTCCAACTGTTGGGCGAAATCTGCCGCCAGGTCTTTGACTTTGATTAACTCTTGAACATCCGCCAGGTCTTTCAAACGATCTAACGCGCTCATCCCGGATGCAAGTTTGAGTTCAATCAGCTTTTCAAGCGTGATCGTTTTGATTCCGTCAATCAAAATGTAGTTATCGTCAGGGTCAGGGAAAACGACAGGCTTAGGAAGACCATCCCCCGGATATTCGCCCGCGGTGATAATTTCAATCGTCACATTTTCCTGTGTCGTGCGGAACCTTCTTTTCGCTCCTTCGAACGCGGGACGGTAACCCAGCCCGACAAGTTTATCCTGAAACTCTTTCAGCCCTTCTTTGGTAAACAGCAGGTCGATGTCCTCGGTGAACCGCCGATAGCCATGTTGATTGAGAGCCACCGCGCCGATCACACTATGACTGATCCCGAGGCGCTCCAAATCAGATGTGACTCGGCGAAGAGTATTATTCAGCAACCCGGTGCCCATGAAAAACGCCAAACCTTCCTGGTACGTTAGCGTGGGAGACGAAAGTATCTCTTGAAAATCCGTAGCGGACATCGCATCTCTTCTTTCTGACTCGCCTGCTTAAAGATGACGTGTTATTGATCGCTTCGAGTCTGACGTACTCACAGTTGCCGCCGCGTCGACATAAATTCCAGTTCTCGTTCGAGGCTCATCTTGTCACTCCTAATTTGAAACTCATGGCTTTAGATTATACCGACAACCCGAAAGATTGCCGGATGGTGCGGCGGAAGCAAGCTGCATCGTAGCTCGGGCTTTTGCGGGCGCGGACTTCGCGATGGGTTACATCGTAGTCGCCCTCAGCCTTACCGATCCACTCCTGCGTAATCGGCTTCATATACTACCTTGCCCATCTCAATAATTTCGCGCACGAAGAAATCGCCCATCGCCAGCCGTTCTGAAATTTGCTCCGGCGTGCGGACGAGCAAGTCCAGCGGGAGCGGGGTATCAATCCGGCTGCGGATTTTTATCGTCTGCTGCGTGTGTCTTCCCTCAAACGGCATCACCACCAATAGATCAACATCTGAATCCAGCGTCGGCGTTCCGTAGGCGTGCGACCCGAACAGAATGATTCGCTCCGGGTGAAAGTCGCGGGTGATCTGCTCGCACAGTTTTTGAATCTCGGCTAATGTGTCCATGCGCTTAAATTTCTATGCTGATACCACCGCACTCGCCACGACCCATCGAAGAAACTTGCTCACCTTTTCTCGTCCGTTATTATTAACCGCTAACAGACACTTACTCCTTCGTGATCGTCTCGTCCAGATTCAAGATCGCGCTCGCGACCGTCGTCCATGCGGCGAGTTCGGCGGCGGCGAGTTTCGGATCGATGGGTGATTCGCCGATGTGCAACAGTTCGCTCACTGCCTTCTTGTCGCGGCGGTAGTTGGCCGTTTGTTGCCGCAGCAGATTATTCAGTACGCGCGCCTCTTCGACGGAAGGCTGGCGCGCCGTCGCGAGGCGGAAGGCGTAGGCGAGGCGTGCAGCGGAATTTTCGCCGCCTTCACGCAACGTGCGTTCGGCGAGCGCGCGCGCCGCCTCGATGTATGTCGGGTCGTTCAAAAGTACGAGGGCTTGCAGCGGCGTGTTCGTCAGCGCGCGGCGGACGGTGCATTTCTCGCGGTCAGGAGCATCGAACGTGGTCAGCGCGGGCGGCGGCGAGGTGCGTTTCCAGAATGTGTACATGCTGCGGCGGTGCAGGTCGCGGCCCGTGCTCGGCGTGTAGGATTGGGCCGAGAAGCCGTCGCCGAACGCTAACTCTTCCCATAACCCTTCCGGTTGATACGGGAAGACGCTCGGCCCGCCGACGCGGTCGTTGAGCAGTCCGCTCGCGGCGAGCGCGTTGTCGCGCACCATCTCGGCGGGCAGACGAAAGCGCGGGCCGCGCGCCAGCAGACGGTTCTCCGGGTCCTTCTCGTGAAGCCCCGGCGCGAGCTTCGACGACTGGCGGTACGCCGCCGAGGTGACGATCAGACGCTGCATCGCGCGCACATCCCACTTCGTGCGGACGAACTCGGTTGCCAACCAGTCGAGCAATTCCGGATGCGTCGGAGTCTCGCCGCGCGTGCCGAAGTCTTCAGCCGTCTTGACGATCCCGTGGCCGAAATACATTTCCCAATAGCGATTCACCGCGACGCGCGCCGTCAGCGGATGCGCAGGGTCAACTAACCACTTCGCGAGCACGAGGCGGTTCGGCGCGACACCCTCCGCCAGCGGCGGCAGCACAGCGGGCACACCGGCCCCGACGCGCTCGGTCTTGTTGCGATAGTCGCCGCGCGCCAGCACGAATGTCTCGCGCGGCTTCTCCATTTCGGCCATCACCATCGCGGTCGGGATGGCCTTCTCCAAC
>Ga0136617_10005288_pt1 | contig 11540 bp, 12 predicted proteins | sample AntDrymUQ3222106_2_FD_129672 | JGI IMG/M metagenome (GOLD analysis project Ga0136617, IMG submission 129672) | Polar desert sand microbial communities from Dry Valleys, Antarctica - metaG UQ322 (21.06) | ecosystem: Environmental > Terrestrial > Soil > Desert | place: Antarctica: Dry Valley...
AGCGCCGTTGCTACAGGTCTTCCGCAGATTCAGCGACCTCGATCTTGGTTGGCTCGTCCGGTAGTTCCGCGGGAGTCTCCAGCCCGAAACGCTTCCCGATGTCCGGCGCGTAACGCTGCAAGTGGATTTTAGGACGCACTCCTGTAGGCCACGTTTTCAGAAATCGCTCCACGGTCGCGACCAGCTCCAGCTTCTCCGGATTGAAACACCAGAAATGCTGATGATCGAAAATAAGCGGCACCCCGGTTGCGTCATGAATCTTTAACACGTCCGCCGCGCTCTAGCGGACATCGTCGTTTTCCAAGACAAGTCGGCGGCGGATCGCCGGCGAGAGGGTTTTGTATATCTCGATCCAGCGCCTACAGCCCCCCTCTCGATCGCCATACGATCCGCCGGCGTGAACCACCACCACGGCTTCACCTTCGAGCTCCATCCGATCAAGCATCTCTGTTTGGGCCGCCAGATCCGCGATACTTTTCTGCACCAGGACCGGGTCAGGACTGTTGAGGACAATAAACTGCGATGGATGAAACGAGAGCCGCAGATCAAGCGCGCGCGCGCTCTCGCCGAGGGCACGCAACTCCTCGGCGCACTCTTCGATCTGGCGGTGGAACCGCGGCAAATCGGGATGCGTTACGTAAGGCGCGATATCGACGACATGCGATACATCCGGAGATCGTTCGCTTCCAGATGGTCGAAGATCTTGTGAAGATACTTCAGCGAAACACGCAGGTGCGGCTGCTGCTGCCAACGCCGGCTGTCGTTGCTCTTTAGCCCGGCGGCACCGAGCACTTTGACTGCGAAGCCGAGCGTAAGCGGGTTTCTTCTTACTGACCTGAGCCTCATCTGCACGCCGAATATTCGGACGCGATCAGGCGATAGACGCAGGGAATCAGAGCCGCACCCGTTCGGCGCTTTGAGCTGGAATCCAGCCGCGCAGATCGTTTGGAAGCGCGGCGTAGATCCAATCGCCTCGAGTGCTTAGAATTCTAACCTGGCTGCCGGGCGGAAGAGTGAGCACGGTCGCGGCACTGTCCGCGGTCGCGAGACGCGCGTCGGTGTTTTTTGCGGTCACGATCGCAAGCGCGCGGCCGCTCGAGCCTCTCTCTAGCGAATAGAGTCCGTAGATTGCGACCACCAGGCCGACCAACGAAAGCACGAGGGCCCCGGTGAGAACAGGGGATCGCCGGCGTTCAAAACACAATGCGGCGAGAGCGAAGGCTCCGACCCAAAAACTGACGGCCGCAGCAATGGAATACTGGGTCGTTGTGATTTGGGTCGTTAGGCGCTCGAACGTCCCGCGCTTGAGTTCCAACGCCTTCGCCTTGTCGCGCACCAAACGCAGGTTCGCTTCCGCTTCGGGGTGGGATGCCTCTAGCGCCAGCGCGCGTTCGTAATTCAAGATCGCGTGCCCGAAGTCCTCCGCGCGGAAGTGCGCGTTCGCTAAATTATAGAACACGGTCGCGTTCGTTGCTCCTTGACGGACGAGGTTCTCGTAAAGGTTTATCGCTTCGCGGAAATGTCCGGCCGCGTATTCCTGATTCGCCCGCGCGAAAGCGTCTGCTTCCTGGCCCGATGCGGTGCAACTACAGCACGTGACCAAGGCCAGGAGCGCGCAGGCAAAAACTTGACGTCGTGATCGGATCCTCATGCGCGCAGATTCCCCACCAGCTCCAGGATCTCCCGACGTTTCTCCGGCGAGATCGGATGTCCGCCATTGCGGCCGCCGCTGTAACGCATCTCGTCGCTTTCCTGGAAGAGACGGCGCAATCGGCCCCGGCTCTCATCATCGAGTCGGAAGGCCGCTGCTGCTAAATCCGCATCCACGCTATTCGGGTCGATGTTTCTCGCCAGCGCCGTCTTCAACTGTACTGCGCGCGATGCATCGGCCACATATTCCTGTGGTGCCACGTCAGCGCGCCGGAGCCGGCGTTGCACTTCCGAAACTTCATGGTGCAAACGGGCCAGCCGCTGCGCGTCGCGATCTCCAAGACGGATCCGCCTGATCTTGAAGGCGACAAAACCGAGCAGCGCGAGAAGCGGCAGGAGCTGAGGGAGCCAGAACGAGCGCCGTTCATAGACCGGAGTGAAACTTTCGCTTCGCGTTGGCCGCGCCGTCAGCTGATATAAAATATCCTGTTCCTGTTTGGGGGGCGGCGCTGTTGCGGCCTCCGGGGGGGCAGCTGCGGACGGTGTCGCAGCCACCGCCGGAGTCGCAGTAGGAGCAGAGCCTCCTTCTACGCTTAGGGGAATCTCGGCACTTCGCAGTGTGACGTAGGTTTCCTTCACCGGATCGAAAAAGGAAAAGACAAGAGGCGGCAGCTTGTTCTTCCGTTCCTTCGCGCTCAGCACCGTTTCGAACGTCTTCGCTCCGCTAATCCCAACGTCATCATCCTGTTTGAAGCTGTCGGAAGGTGGATATTTGTGCCATCCGGCTTCCTCCTCCAGAACCGGCGCCGTTACGCGATCAAAGTTCCCACGACCCGTGATCGTGGCTGTGACCGTCATGGGATCACCCACCTGAGCTTTCTTTGGATTTACGTCCACCGTCAGAGTGAAGGTCCCGACCGCGCCACTGAATTGAGCAGGGGGATTTGGCGGGAGCGGTTTTACCTCCAGGGTTGTCGGCTCGCTTTTTAAATGGACTTCCATCGCCATCGAAGGTGCGAACGCCGGATCGTTGAAGAAGTTGTTGAAAAACGGATCGTCAAAAAGATCACGCGGTAGACTCGGATTGCGCTGGCCGGTTCGCGGGACACGCGCCACGAGATTGACTTCCGCCGGGCCAACTTCGATCTTGCCGCTCCTCGCCGCGGCGATCGCGGTATTGAAAATAAAGACGCGGTGATTCCTGCCGTTGATCGTTTCACTCGTTTCGCGCGGATCTCGAAACTTTTGCGTGGTAAATCCCTGTCCCGCGATTTGAATCCCGCTTCCGAAAGATTCGACTGCGGCGCGTACTCCCAGCCGGACCTGCGCCGGAATCATCTCACCAACATAGGCAACTGACTTCGGAAGGATGGTCTCGAGGAAACCGATCTGGGAGGGATCGAGTTTTCCCGCGCTACTGCCGCGCCCGGAGCGGGACGATTGGCCGGGCGAGTTTACCACCGTCAACGTCAGGGGGGGTGTGCGGAGCGATTTTCCGGCCGCCTCGACCGCCTGCGGTGGGATCTGAAACGTGCCGGCCTTCAACGGCATCACCGTGTAGTTGTAGGTGAAGCTGTAGCTGACGCTGAAATTCCGCATCTGATACTCTCGCGAGACACCGGCGGAGCGTATATCGAGCCCCTCGACCGTGATATCTGCGGGTGGTTTCGGGTTGGTTGCGCCAGTCACCTGGATTGCGAGTTGAACCGGGCGACCCACCGCCGTTTCAGATTCTGTCAGGACCGCGGTGACGGAGGCCTCTTCAGCCTGTGCCACGGTCGCAAAGGACAGAATGAGCAGCACGAGAATGAAATGCATCGAACGCATCGTCTTTTCCATCAATCCTCAACCTTTAACCCCTACCAGTCATCATAGACACGGCGTGCTTTCTTGCGTTCATCGAGCTGGACCCGCTGTTCTTCATCTCGCATCGAGCGGAGCAATCGCTCCGCTTGTTGCTCACTCATCTTATCATCTTCCGCTGCTTCCGCTTCCGCGACTTCCTCCGGTTTTTGCTCGGATTGATCTTCGGAAGCGCCTTTAACTTCGCCCGTGGGTTTCTTCTGCGGGGAGCCGCTCGCACTTGGCGCCGGTGACGGCGAATTTCCTTCAGTGCCAGCCTCATCGCCCTCGCCCTCGGACGGGGTAGGTGAAGGGGCTTCATTACCTTGGCCGGGTGAAGGCGATGGAGTCGCTCCATTCGTTCCCGGAGTGGGGGAGGCGGTACTGTCGCCGCCCGGGGAGGGCGAAGGCGATGCGCCCTGCTTGTCCTGCTCGTTAGGCGAGGGAGAAGGCGAAGGGCTTTGGCCCGGCTTCGGCTCGTCCTTTTTTCCCTCTCCGCTTTCTGAATCCTGCGGCTTCTGCTCGTCACCGCTTTCGGACTTTTCCTGCTGCTGTTTTTTATCCTGGTCCTGCGATTTCTGCTGGTCTTGTTTCTTTTGATCCTTCTTCTCTTGCGGACTGGGCGAGGGTGACGGCGTTGGGCTTGGCTGTTGCTGCTGCCGCTTCAGCTCGTCGATTTTGTTTTTAACGAACTCGTAGTTCTCCTTCGCCTCTTTGTTCCCTGATTCGATCTTCAGCGTCTGTTCGTAGTGCTGGAGGGCGTTTGTCCAATCCTTGAGCTTCTCGTCGGTCCCCTTTTGCGTTTCTCCGCGCTGATAAAGAGTGTTGCCCAGGTTGTAATGGCTTCGGCTTTGCAATTGTAAATCCGGCGAGAGCAAAGCCTGGCTGAACGACTGCAACGCTTTGCCATAATCCTGCATTTTGTAAGCCGCAGCGCCGGCATCGAATTGAATTTTATCCGCCGCCTTGGTTTGCGGATGTTTCTTCAGCGTTTGTTGGAACCGGTCGTAAGCTTCGGGGTAGCGGGCGCTGCGATACTCTTCCAGACCGGGAGCAGCCGCCGGTGAAAGAGTCGGCAGGAGCAAAATTAAAGCTGCTGTCGCGAGCAAGCCTCCCTCTTTCGGCGCAACGCCGCGAACCCGTCGACGCGCTGTTTTGCGCTCGTTAATCAGCAGCGACGTGGCCAGCGCGAGAAGAGCAGCCCCGAGCGGCCACTGGTAGCGTTCGATCGGCTGACGTGACGTGCGCGTATCGATTTCACCGGCCTGGAGCTTGCCAATGCCCTCCCGGTAAAGCTGCCGCATGGTCGCCGGTCCATCGCCGAGGGGCAAAAACATTCCATCCGTGGCTTCGGCTATCTCACGCAACCGTTTCTCATCCAGTTTCGACTTTACCACCTGGCCGCTTCTGTCTTTTACAAACGCCGTTCCGCCGCCCGCTTGCGTCAGCGGAATGAGGGAACCTTCCGGCGTGCCGACGCCGATCGTGAAGATTCGTATGCCGGCATCGGCCGCAGCCTTTGCGACTTTGGCCCCATCACCGGCCAACTCTTCGCCATCGGTGAAGATAATCAGGGCCCGATTCCCGCTCGCGGATTTCCCGAACGTACTAGTCGCAAGCGTGATCGCCTCTGCGATGTTTGTGCCGCCTTCTGGAATGATGTTGGTATCGATTGCATACAGCGCCTCCATCGCGGCATCGTAATCGATCGTTAGGGGAGCTTGCAGAAAGGCGCGCCCGGCGAAGGCGATGAATCCGATCCGATCGCCGCTCAGTTCATTGATCAAATCTTGTGCGGCCAGCTTGACCCGCTCAAGGCGATTGGGGGCCACGTCGTTCGCCAGCATGCTGCGGGAAGTGTCGAGCGCCACGATGAGGTCGAGGCCCTTGCGCTTGATGTCCTCGTAGGTATAGCCCCAGCGCGGTTTCGCCAGACTAACGAGTGCGAGCGCGACCCCCAGAAGGAGCAACCCGAAACGCACTCCGCGGCGGAAGCGGCTCACGGTAGCTCCAAGTTGTGCCAGGAGCCGTGGGGCGACGAATTCCCGCAAGCGCGCGGCACTGCGCCGCTCCGCGCGAAGGAAAAGGAGAGTGAGGACCGGGATTGCAAGCAAGCCCCAAAGCCATTCTGTAGCACCGAAGCTCATACGTGGCGCAAGTTTCCAACTTGCTCTTGAAAGAGATTGCAACGTGGAAAGTTGCGCCACGAATTGATTTTCACGGCAGCTTCTTCCACAGGGTTTGTGATAATAGAATCTGCGCCACGAGCAACCCGCAGCCGCTCATGATGAAAGCGGGAAAGAGATCGCGATACTCCTGGAACTTCTTCACGCTCACTGTCGATTTTTCCAGCTGGTCGATCTCGCCGTAGATCCGCTCCAAAGATTTCGTGTCGGTCGCGCGGAAAAACTTTCCGTCCGCGATGCGAGCCACTTCCTGCAACCCGGTTTCGTTAAAATGAACCCGCGCATTCTGATACACGAGATTGCCTGACATGTCGGTCAGCGGCCGTCCCGTTCTGCGGTCAAAGACAGGTACCGGAGCGATGCCATTGGTCCCCGCGCCGATCGCGTAGAGATTTATCTTTAACGCCTTCACCGCCTCGGCCGCGGTATTCGGCGGGATTTTGCCCGCGTTGTTCTCTCCGTCCGTCAAAAGAACCAGCACACGACTCTTCGAGCCCTTATCATTCAAACGGCTCGCGCCCGCTGCCATGCCCGAACCGATAGCGGTTCCGTCTTCCACCAGCCCAACGCGAACCCGATCCAGATTCTTAAAAAGCCAATCGTGATCCAGCGTCATCGGACTGACCACATAGGGCCGCCCGGCGAAAGCGATGATCCCGATCCGGTCGTTAGGCCGGGCCTCGATGAACTTGCGCGTCACCTCCCGAATGGCATCAATCCGAGCGGCTTCTTCGCCGCCGACGGTGAAATCTTTCGTCAGCATCGAGGCCGAGACGTCCAGTACGAGCATGATGTCGATTCCGCTCGCTTCGACCTGGGTCAGGCTCTTGCCCAGGCGTGGCCGGGCCAGCGCGATCGTGAAGAGCGCCAGGCTAACGAAGAGCAGGGCGCGGAGGAATTTGCCTGCGCGCGTCGTGCTCGCTTTGCCCAGCCCGCGAAGGACGGTGGTGGACGAAAATACGAGCGCGGCCGCAGGCCCGCGTTGTCCACGCAGATACGCCAGGACGGGCAGGATCAGCAAGAGCAGTAAGAGCCACGGCTGGGCGAAGGTCAGCGCCGTCTCCTTCGGCAACCACTCAGACAGGTTCAAGCTTACCTCCCTGGACAAACCGCGTTGCCTCATCCAGCAGCAGTTCGCTGTCTGCTCTGGTCGCATCGTAACGCGCGAACTTGATCAAATCGCAACGATTCAGAAAATCGCCGAGCAACGATTTATCATCCTCCGAAAAGTTCGAGGCGTTCGCGATTGCCTCCAGGAACTCGATTGATGTCTGGCGCGTACTTGGCAGGTGATATTGCTCCACCACATAGCGCCGCAAAATATCGGAGACGCGAATGCTGAATTGGTATGGGCTCAACTGCGTGATCTCACTTCGGGCGCGCTCCAGCAGTTCGAGGGTGCGAGAGCGTGGAGATCGCTCCGGCTTGGGGCGCTGCCGCCAGCGCAGGAAAAGCCAGACGGCCAACCCCAGGAGCGCGAGGATGAGGAAGGCGGCGGCGAAAATCACCCAGGCCGGGACTAACGAGTAATCAACCGGCGGTGAAATATCGTGGAAGGTCTGGGCGAGGAAGAAAAACATCAGGGGAACGAGAAGCCATCTCCTGAATGCAGGTGCTGGAGGGACGCCCGCTGTGGCGTCCCCTTTCTTTTGGACGGGACAGGGCCCGTCCCTCCAGGGCGAGAGCATTTATGAGATGCCTTCGTCATCGCACGGCCATGCGACGCTCGCGTTGTTTAAAAAATGAGCGCAGCCCCGGGAGATAATCCCGGCCGGTCTGCAGCGAGATGGTGTCGATATTGCTGCGGCGCAAGGTGCGTCTCAGCTCGGCCGCTTGTGCTTCGGCCAGCTCGGCGAAGTGGGTGCGAGTCGATCGATCAGCGGTGTTAATCTCGATCTGCTCGCCCGTCTCCGCATCTTCCAAAGTGATGATGCCGATGTTCGGCATGCTTTTCTCGCGTTCGTCCTGTACGTGGACCGCAATGAAGTCGTGGCGCCGTCCGGTAACTCCCAATTCGCGCGAGAAGTCTCCGGTCTGAAAATCCGAGACGAAAAAAACCACCGCGCGGCGCGTGACCACTTTGTTCAAGTAGCGCAAGGCAAGCGCGGCATCCGTTCGGCGGCCCTGCGGTTCAAAGAAGAGAATCTCCCGGATGAGGCGCAGGGTGTGAGATCGGCCCTTCTTCGCTGGGATGTAAAGCTCGACTGAGTCGGTGAAGAGGAGAAGACCGACTTTGTCGTTGTTTCTGATCGCGCTGAAGGCCAGCAAACAAGCCACTTCTGCCGCCAGTTCGCGCTTCGATTGGGTAGAGCTGCCGAAATTTCCGGACGCGCTCACATCCACAACCAGGAGCACGGTCAGCTCCCGTTCTTCGGTAAATTTCTTCACGAAAGCCGTGCCGAGCCGGGCGGTCACATTCCAATCAATCGCGCGAATTTCGTCTCCCGGTTGATATTCGCGAACTTCATCGAAGTTCATTCCACGGCCTTTGAAAACGCTGTGGTAATCCCCTGCGAAAACAGTCTGAACGAGGCCCTTGGTTTTGATCTCCAAGGCGCGGATCTTCTTAAGAATCTCTGCGGGGGTCTGAAGCGCGTCCATTAAGGCACGGGCAAGCCGGCAAAAATGCGTTCGATGATCGTCTCGCTCGAGATCGTCTCGGCTTCCGCTTCGTAACTAACGATGATGCGATGACGGAGCACGTCGTGACCGATGCTCTTGATATCTTGCGGGGTGACGTAGCCGCGACCGTTCAGGAAGGCGTGCGCGCGTGCGGCGAGGGCGAGATAAATCGTGGCGCGCGGGGAAGCTCCGTAACGAATCAGCCCTTCAAGTTGTAGATTGTAAGAAGCCGGTTCACGCGTAGCCCAAACTACATCGACGATGTAATCCTTCACGCGATCGTCGATGTAGATGCTGTTTACAACCGCACGCGCGGCGATGATTTGTTTCGGATCGACGACAGGAGACACTTCCAGGTTCGGTGCGGAAGTCGCCATCAAATCGAGGATGGTGCGCTCCTCGGATTTTTGCGGGTAGCCGACGTTCAGTTTTAGCATGAAGCGATCGAGCTGCGCTTCCGGCAATTGATACGTGCCCTCCTGCTCGAGCGGATTCTGCGTCGCGAGCACCAGGAACGGATCGGAGAGAGGATAGGTTTGATCGCCAATCGTGACCTGACGCTCCTGCATCGCCTCGAGCAAAGCGCTCTGCACTTTCGCGGGCGCGCGATTGATCTCGTCGGCCAGAATCAGATTCGAAAAAAGCGGGCCGAGTTTGGTCGTGAATTCCCCGCTTCGCGGATTGTAGATAAGCGTCCCGATTAGATCAGCGGGCAGGAGATCGGGCGTAAATTGCAGGCGCTGAAAACCTGTCTGAATCGCGGCGGCCATGGTTTTCACGGTCAGGGTCTTGGCCAGACCGGGAACGCCTTCGAGCAGGATGTGACCGTTGGCGAGCAACCCGAGGAGCAGGCGATCGACCAGATACTTCTGTCCGATGACAACGCGGCCGACCTCTTCGCGCAGCAAAGGAATCCATTGGCCGAGCTGCTGCACTTCCTGGGTGATTTCCTGCGTCGATTTCATGAAGAGGTTGAGACAGGCGCGCGGAGAGAATGTTCGATCAAACCGGGGATTGTAGAGGCGCTTGGGTCAAGCGCCTGCTGGGTGGGATCGGCAGGCAAGAGTCGGCGTTTGACACAAACGCCGCTACACCTGCTCGCTTCGCGCACGGCAGGTTAGGAGTATGGGCAATCCGGGATATGGCTCCGCTTGTCGGATTCGGCCTTCCAGATAACGGCCGTAAGTATCGCTGAGCAGTTTCGGTTGATTCACGAACAAAACGAATTTCGGAGGGTCAAGTGCGCGCGGAGACGCGTCGCCGCTTGCCTGCGCGGCATAGAACAGCTTCAGGCGACGAGTGCCGATAGTGGGTGGCGGATTTTCCTCGAAGGCCGCCCGGAGCATGCGATTTAGCACACCCGTGCCAATGCGAGTACTGGCGGCGTGTTGAATCTCCGAGATGAACGCGAAGAGCTGCTGCACGTTTTCGCCCGTCGTGGCGGAGGCAATCAGGACCGGCGCGTAATCGAGGAAGAAGAGTGTCTCACCTGCATCGCGCACGAGTTCCCGCATCGCGGCCTTCGCCCCGCGCGCCGGCTTGACCAGATCCCATTTGTTCAAAACTACGAGAGAAGGCTTACGCGACTCCTGGATCAAGCCGGCGATCTTTTTGTCCTGTGAAGTGACGCCGCTCGTCACGTCAATCACAAGGACGCACAGGTCCGCGCGCCGGATAGTTCGCTCCGCGCGCATCACGCTGAAGACTTCGACCGAGGTGGAGTGTTTGCTCCGCGCGCGCATCCCTGCGGTGTCGATGAGCAGAAACTTTTCACCCTCCCGCTCGTATCCAATGTCGACCGCGTCGCGCGTGGTCCCCGGAATCTCACTTACGATCGTGCGTTGATCACGCAGGATGGAATTGATCAGGGATGATTTGCCGGCATTCGGTCTTCCGATAATCGCGAGGGCGATCGGCTCTTCACTTTTCGCTTCATTCTCGCCGTTGTCCGCACCAGTCGCGGGAAGAAATCGATCGACGGTCTCGAGCAATTCCGAAATCCCGTGACCATGGGCGGCGCTGATCGGGATCGATTCGTCAAAATTCAGACGCGCAAAATCCGACTCGAGCGCCTCGTGATTTGGGTGGTCGATCTTGTTGATCACGAGTACGACCGGGGTGCGAGACTTGCGCAGCATTCTCGCCAATTCCTGATCGACCGGTGCCAATCCGTGCGGTGCATCCACGACAAACAGGATGACGTCGCTCTCGCGCATGGCCGCATCCGCTGCCGCTCGCACCTGCGCAGTTAATTCTGTCTCGCCGGCGCCGCCGATCCCGCCCGTGTCCCAAATCAGAAAGGGTCGCGCGCCTTTGGTGCAGGGCGCGGCCAAGCGATCGCGCGTGATCCCGGGTTGGTCGTGAACGATTGCGATGTTGCGGCCCGCAAGACGATTAAAGAGCGCGGATTTTCCGACATTCGGCCGCCCGACAATTGCAACTTTACCAGCAATCTCGCCGGCGCTCGTTCCCTTCATCTCCGCAGCGTCGACGAACTGAGCCGTTAATCCACCTTTGCGTTTGCATGACCTTCTGCCTGCAATTGCCGCACGCCGTCCCTGACGTAGATGAGTCCGGAGATAAAGGTAAAAAGTCCCGCCGCGACCACGACCCAGATTAGCGGCAGAAAACGCAATTGCAGCATGACCCATGCGATCGCCGCCATTTGCAGAACCGTCGCCACTTTCCCGGTCCAGCTCGTGCGCACGATGACTTTGCCGTTGAGGAGATGAAGCACCGCGCTACCGAGCAGAATGACTACGTCGCGGGAAATGACGAGGACCGGAAACCAAACCGGGAATCTGCCGGCATGCGGCCCCGTCTCGCTCCAGTTGCTGATGCTCAAAGTGATGATGCCGCTGAGGAGAAGGCCCTTGTCCGCGATCGGATCAAGAATCCCGCCGAGCGTGCTGCGCTGGTTGTAACGGCGGGCAACGTATCCATCCAAACCATCGCTGGTCGCGGCCACAAGAAAGATAATAATCGCGGCAAACCTCTGCCACTCGAGCGGCTCGCCGCGTTGTATGCTCTGGCCATAGTAGATGGCCATGGTGACAAACGCTGGAATCAACAGGATGCGGACGATCGTGATCTTGTTAGCGGTGGTCATTTTGCGCTAAAGCAATCTCCAGAGTTGCTCGCCCCGATTCCAATCGCAAATCATTTGGTCTGCGCGGCGAGACGAGTAAGATGCACTCGCCCACGCGCCGATGTGGCGAAATGGCAGACGCAACGGACTTA
>Ga0136617_10005289_pt1 | contig 11538 bp, 10 predicted proteins | sample AntDrymUQ3222106_2_FD_129672 | JGI IMG/M metagenome (GOLD analysis project Ga0136617, IMG submission 129672) | Polar desert sand microbial communities from Dry Valleys, Antarctica - metaG UQ322 (21.06) | ecosystem: Environmental > Terrestrial > Soil > Desert | place: Antarctica: Dry Valley...
AGGCGCCGATGGCCACGTGCATCATCAGCCAGATCTGCTTCGACGCGGACGTGATCGCCGCCTGGGTCGCCGAGGTCCGTCGCCGTGGCACCGACCTCCCGATCTGGGTCGGCGTGCCGGGAAGGGTCGACTACGCCAAGCTCGTCCGCATCTCGATGAAGATCGGGCTCGGGGAGTCCGCTCGCTTTCTCGGGCATCACCGGAGCTGGATGCGGCGACTGATGACCCGGCAGTTCGAGCCGGACGCGCTGGTACACGGCCTGGCGAGCGCGCAAGCCAACGTGGCAGGGCTCCACCTCTACACGTTCAACGAGGTCGCGCGGACCGAGCGGTGGCGGCGCGAGGCGCTCGAACGGCTCGGCGAGGCGGCGGTGAATTCCTCGAGCGCGTCGTGCAGCCAGTCGGTGAGGTAGCCGGCGAAGGAGCCGCGCACGAACAGCCGGTAGGTCGGCGCGTCGTCACGTTGCTCGAGGATGACGGCGGCGCGCGCGACCATGGTCTGCGCGCAGCGGCCCGGCGTGAATGCACGCCGGTGCAGGTCGAGCGCGCAGCCCTTGGCGAGCACATCGCCGACGTGCGGGCCGCGCAGTTCGAGCGTGGTGCGGTTCGCCGAGAGGTCCACCACCGCCCCGAGCCCACCGGCCAGCGCGACGCCGAGCGTGGCCTCGAGCGTCGCCTCCGAGTCCGGCGGGCCGACGATCAGCCACTCGCTCGGCCCGAGCCACAGGACGGATTGCTCATCGGACGCGGCCGAAGTGGTGTTCGGCGCCTCCGGCAGCGGGCAGCCGAGCGCAGAGCCCGCCGCAGCGCGCCCCTCCGGCGAGCGGGCGCGGATCCCGATCTGGGCGAGGAACGGAAGCTCGCGCAGAGCTACGCCATCGTCGAGCCCGGCCAGCGGACTGCGTCGCTCACCCGTCACGCCGCCGCCCCTCCGGGTCAAACAGCACCGGGTCGACGACCGTGGCGGCCACGGTCCGGTCGGGCAGTGCCACGTGCACCGTCGCGCCGTGACGTCGGCGACCGCCTTCGAGCAGGGCGAGCGCGAACGTGCGCCCGAGCGCCGCGCTGTCGTAGCTCGAAGTCACGAAGCCCGCCATCGGCACGGGCACATCGGCGCCCGGCTCCAGCACGAGCTGAGCGCCTTCGGGAAGCCGGTCGGCTCGATCGTCGGGGAGCAGCCCGACTAGCTGCTTGCGGTCCTCCCGCAGGTTGTCGGCACGCGCATGGGAGCGGCGACCGACGAAATCGCCCTTCGCCCCGGCCACCATCCACTCGAGCCCGAGGTCCTGCGGGGTGACCGTGCCGTCGGTGTCCTGCCCGACGATCACGTAGCCCTTCTCGGCTCGCAGAACGTGCATGGTCTCCGTGCCGTAGGGCGTGATCGCGTGCTCGGCGCCGGCCGCCATCACCGCCTCCCAGAGAGCGAGTCCGTGCCAGCTCGGCACGTTGACCTCGAAGGCGAGCTCGCCCGAGAAGCTCACGCGGCAGACGCGTGCCGTCACGCCTGCGACCTCCGCCGGCCGGATCGCCATGAACGGGAAGTCCTCGTTGTCGACAGCCAGGCCGGGCGCCAGAGCCGCCACCACGGCACGCGAGCGGGGACCCACGACGGCGACGGTCGCCCACTGCTCGGTGACCGACGTGCAGCTCACCCGCAGGTCGGGCCACTCCGTCTGCAGCCACTCCTCGAACCAGTCGAGCACCGCGGCGGCGTTGCCGGTGGTCGTGGTCACGAGGAACCGGTCGGGCGCGAGGCGCATGGTCACGCCGTCGTCGAACACCATGCCGTCGGTGTGGCAGAGCAGCCCATACTTGCACCTCCCCACGCCGAGCTTGGAGAAGTCTCCCGTATACATGCGGTTGAGGAAGAGCGCCGCGTCCGGCCCCTGCACATCGATCTTCCCGAGCGTCGAGGCGTCCATGACCGCGACTCCCCCGCGCGCCGCACGACACTCGCGCAGGACCGCGGCGTCCATCTCCTCCCCGTCGCGTGGGTAGTACCAGGGCCGCTTCCACTGGCCGACGTCCTCGAACATCGCGCCGTGCTCGATGTGCCACGGGTGGATCGCCGTCATCCGCACGGGATCTGAAAGCTCGCCGCGATCGCGCCCGGCCAGCAGGCCGAAAGAGACCGGCGTGTACGGCGGGCGAAACGTGGTCGGGCCGAGCGCCGCGATGTCGGTCTCGAGGAGCTCGGCGAGGACGCCGAGAGCCACCACGCCGGCGGTCTTGCCCTGGTCGGAAGCCGTCCCGATCGTCGTGAAGCGCTTGACGTGCTCGGGTGACTTCAGGCCGGCGTCGACCGCGCGCCGCAGGTCGGCGACCGTGGCGTCGCGCTGGGCGTCGAGGAAGTGCTCGTCCCAGCCCCGGCCCGGCGGCGGCGGGACCGACCACACGAGCTGGGCACGTGCCTCCGCGCGGCGCGGCGAGCGCGGTGCGGGGCCCGGCTCGACGACGAAGCCGGCCGCCTCGGCGGCGGCGGCACCCCCCGCGACCCCCTCCGCGAGACATCCGTCGAGCGCGTGGGTGCCGGCGCAGGAGCCGACCGCGATCACTAAGGCCGGGGCCCGATCGGGGATGAAGCCACCGACGCCCGCGTCCCAGCGCACCGAGCCGCCGGCCTGGCTGAAGAGATGCACCGCCGGGCTCCAGCCGCCGGAGACGGCGAGGAGGTCACAGGGGATGACCCGCCCGGAGGTGAGCTCGGCGGCGGTCACGCGGGCCTGCCCCGCCGCGGCGCTGACCATGTGCCCAGCCATGTGCTCCGCTCCCTCCGGCACGGAAGGCAAGCCGCTCTGGGGCCGCGGATCGACCACGGCCGCCACGCTGATCCCTGCGTCGGCGAGTGATTCCGCGGCGTCGTAGCCACTGTCTCCGCACGTGAAGACCACGGCTCGAGATCCCGGAGCGACGCCCCAACGCTCGACGTAGGAGCGTGTGGCGCCGGCCAGCATGACGCCGGGCCGGTCGTTGCCGGCGACGGCGACCGGGCGTTCGAGGGCGCCTGTGGCGAGCACGACGCGCCCGGCGCGGACGTGCCAGAGGCGCTCTCGCGAGACGCCGGGCGGTGGCTCCTCGTCGAGGTGGTCGGTCCGGCGCTCGGCGATCAGCACGTAGCCCGCGTCATAGACCCCGATCGCGGTGGCGCGACACAGGACTCGCACCTCCGGCGCTGCGGTCAAGCGAGCCGCCACGGCTTGGACCCAATCGAGTGCCGGGAAGCCGTCTATCGCCCTGGGGCCGTCGAGCAGATCCCCGCCGGGCTCCCGCCCGGACTCCACCATGATCACGCGGGCACCCGTCGCCGCGGCTACGTCCGCCGCGGCCAGGCCGGCCGGACCGGCGCCCACCACGAGCACGTCGCAGTGCGCGTAGACCTTGTCGTACAGCGCCCGGTCGGGCGTCGGGTCAAGCCGGCCGCGGCCGGCGAGTCCTACAGCGAGCAGCCCGTCGAAGAGCTCCACCTCGGTAGCGCGAAGCATCGGCTCCGAGCCACCGCCGCGCTGGACCTGCACGAGCGCTCCTGGATCCTCCGGACCCGCCGCGCCTATCCCACGCGGCCGGCCGCGATAGACACTCGGCCCGATGACGTCGACGCCGTTGGCGAGCAGCGCAGAAGCCAGCGTGTCGCCCCGCAGACCGGTGTACTCCCTCCCGTCGAAGACGAAGCGCAGCGGTGCCGACCGGTCCACCCGGCCCCGGCCCTCGAGGCGCCTCACGGGCCCGCTTCCCCGATCTTGTAGCCGGCGAGCACCTGATGGCTGGCGGTGTCGCGCAGGACGTTGAACCACTGCCGGCAGCCGGCGCTGTGGCACCAGCGCTCGCGGAACGGACCCTTGGGATTGTCTCGAACGAAGAGGTACTCGCCCCAGGCGCGATCGTCGAGGGAGTCCGGGTCGGACGGGTACGGAATGTGCGCCTGGCCGCCATAGTGGAACTCGGTCTCGTCGCGCGGGCCGCACCACGGGCACGGGACGAGCAGCATCAGTGCGCTACGGCTGCGGCGCCGTGCTCGTCGATCAGCGCCCCGTCCGTGAAGCGCTCCAGGGCGAACGGCGCGCAGAGCGGATGCGGCTCGTCATGGGCGATCGTGTGCGCGTAGACCCAGCCCGAGCCCGGCGTGCCCTTGAATCCACCGGTGCCCCAGCCGCAGTTGAGAAATAGACCGCCGACCGGCGTGAGTCCCACGATCGGGGAGGCGTCGGGCGTGACGTCGACGATGCCGCCCCACGTACGCAGTACGTGGGCGCGGGAGAAGATCGGGAACAGCTCGAGTGCCGCCGCCATCTGCGCCTCGATCACGTGCGCGGCCCCGCGCTGCCCGTAGCCGTTGTATGCGTCGACGCCGGCGCCCATCACCAGCTCGCCCTTGTGCGCCTGGCTCACGTAAACGTGGACGGCGTTGGACATGACCACGCACCCGAGCACGGGCTCGAGCAGCTCGGAGACCAGCGCCTGAAGGGGGTGGCTCTGCAACGGTAGCCGCAGTCCGGCCATATGAGCGAGCACGGACGAGTGGCCGGCGGCGGCGAGTGCCACGCGCCTCGCCGCGATCGGGCCGCGCGTGGTTCGCACTCCCGTGACGCTGCCGGCCTCGACGTCCAGGCCCGTGACCTCGCAGTTCTGGATCAGGTCGACGCCCAGCGCGTCGGCCGCGCGCGCGTAGCCCCAGGCGACGTGGTCGTGCTTGGCGATCCCGCCGCGCGGTTGATAGGTGGCGCCGAGGACCGGATAGCGGACCTCGGGCGAGACGTCGATGATCGGGCACAGCTCCTTGACCCCGTCCGTGTCGAGCCACTGCGCGTCGACCCCGTTGAGGCGGTTCGCGTGCACACGGCGCGTTCCCTCGCGGACGTCGGTCAGGTTGTGCGCGAGGTTCATCACTCCGCGCTGGGAGAAGAGGATGTCGTAGTCGAGCTCCTCCGACAGCCCTTCCCACAGCTTCAGGGAGTGCTCGTAGATCGCCGCGCTCTCGTCCCAGAGGTAGTTGGAGCGGATGATCGTCGTGTTGCGTCCCATGTTGCCCCCACCGAGCCAGCCACGCTCGAGCACCGCGACGTCCGTCATCCCGTGCTGTGAGGCGAGGTAGTAGGCGGTGGCCAGGCCGTGCCCGCCGCCACCGACGATCACCGCGTCATAGGCGCGGCGCGGCTCAGGGTCGCGCCAGAGGAACGGAGGGTGCTCGGAGAGCGCCACCTAGTACGAAGGGGTCGGCACTGGCTCGTCGCCCAACTCGATCCGCCGCCGGGCGACGTAGTCGCGCAACCCGTCGCGCACGCCGTCGTCGATCGCGGGCCGCTCGTAGGCCTCGAGCGTCTCGCGCCAGATACCGGCCGCCCGTTCGGTCGCGTCCGCCCCGCCGTTGTTCGACCAGCGGGTGAAGTTCTCCGTCGAGGACAGCAGCGGACGGTAGAAGCACTCCCGAAAGTTCATCAGCGTGTGGGCGGCTCCGAGGAAGTGGCCGCCGGCGCCGACCTCCACGTGCGCGTCGAAGGCGAGGCTCTCCTCGGTTACTTCGAGCGGCTTGAACTCGTACTGGAGCTCGCGCAGGATCTCGATGTCCACGATGAACTTCTCGTAGCACGACACCAGCCCGCCCTCAAGCCAACCGGCCGAGTGCATCACGAAGTTGGCGCCGGCGAGGAAGGTCGGGAGCATCGTCATCAACGACTCGTAGGCCGCCTGCGCGTCGACGGTCTGGCTCGCGTTGAGGCCCCCGCCGCTGCGCCACGGCAGGCCGAAGCGGCGCGCGATCTGCCCGGTGCAGAGCAGGCCGATCGCCGACTCCGGGGTGCCGAAGCTGGGCGAGCCCGACTTCATGTCGGTGTTGGAGAGGAATGAGCCGAAGACCACCGGGCAGCCGGGATTGACCAGCTGGGTGAGCGCGATCCCCGAGAGCGCCTCGGCGATCTGCTGCACGAGCGTCGCCGGGATGGAGACCGGCGACATCGCTCCCATGAGCAGGAACGGCGTCGTCACCACCGCCTGACCCGCGCGGTTGTACTCGAGCATCGCGCTGAGCATGCGGTCGTCCCAGCGCAGCGGCGAGTTGCAGTTGATCAAGGAGATCGAGACCGGCGAAGCCGCCAGCACCTCCGGACCGCCGAAGAGGATCTCACCCATCGCGATGGTGTCGCGCGCGTTCTCGGCCGAGATCACCGAGCCCATGTAGGGCTTGTCGGACAGTGTCTGCAGCGCGTAGACCATGTCGAGGTGGCGCGAGTCGAGCGGCCGGTCCTCGGGCTCGACGACGGTGCCGCCAGGTGAGTCGAGCTCGCCGAAGGCCTGGGAGAGTCGCACGAAGTTCTCGAAGTCGGCCATCTTGGCGTCGCGCCGAACGTCGCCCTCGCGGACGAACGGTGGGCCGTACACGGGCGCGAAGACCATGTGGTTCCCGCCGACGTTGACCGAGTGCTCGGGGTTGCGCGCCTGCAGCTCGAACTCGCGCGGCGCCTTCGCGACCTGCTCGAGCAGGAACTCCGGGTCGAGGAAGACCTTGTCGCCGTCCACCTTCTGGCCGGCCGCGCGGAAGTACTCGACCGCTTCGGGCAGCAGGAACTCGATCCCGAGCTCGGAGACGATCCGGCGCCAACCGCGATCGAGCACCTCCATGGCGTCCTCGCTGAGGATCTCGTAGCGGGGCATGTCGTTGACGTACATGAAGGCTCCCTTGACGACGCGCGCGCGGCGATCGTAATATACCTCTCCGTGGAACAAGAGTTCCAAGTCGCCGCGCGGACGCAGGTGATCGACCGCGGCGCCCAGCTGCTCGCGCTCGTGCTCGAGTCCGAGGCTCCGCGTGGGCTTACGGAGCTCGCGACCGAGGCCGGCCTGCCAAAGAGCACCGCCTCGCGGCTGCTCGGTGCGCTCGAGCGCAACGGGCTCGTCGAGCAACAGGGCGAGCGCGGCCAGTTCCACGCCGGCCCCGTGCTGATGCGATTCGCCACCCGCTCGGACCCCGGGCGCCATCTGATCGAACTGGCCGAGAAGCCGATGGCCGCCCTGGCCGAGGCGACCGGCGAGACGATCAACCTCGCCGTGGCCGGAAGCTCCGGGGTCGAACACCTCGCTCAACTGGAGAGCCGCCACTACCTGGGCACGACGCAGTGGATGGGACGCAGCGTTCCCTATCACTGCTCGGCCAACGGCAAGGTCCTGCTCGCCTACGGCGCCGCGGACATCCGCGAGCCGCTCGAGCCGCTCACCTCGCGCACCATCGTCGAGCCCGCGCAGCTCGGCGCCGAGCTCGAGACGATCCGCCGTGCAGGCTTCGCCACCGCGGTCGACGAGTTGGAGCTCGGCCTCAGCGCGGTTGCGGCGCCCGTGCTCGACGGGTCCGGCAGAGCCGTGGCCGCCCTCAGCGTCTCGGGCCCGACACTGCGGCTCTCCCCCCGCCGCGTCGCCGAGCTGCGCCCGATCGTCATCAAGCAGGCCCGCGCACTCACAGAGCAGCTGGGCCACGACCCCGAGGGAGCACACGCCGCATGACGCACGAGGACATCCTGACCTCGCTCTACGAGGACACGCTGGTGGGCAACGCGCCCGCTGTCACCGACGGAGTGCGCAAGGGCCTCGACGAGGGGCTCGGGCCGGAGGTCATGCTCTACGACGCGCTCATCCCGTCGCTGGAGGAGGTCGGTGCCCGCTTCGAGCGCGGTGATTACTTCGTGCCCGAGATGCTGATCGCCGCGCGCGCCATGCAGGGCGCGCTCGACATCCTGCGGCCGCTGCTGGCCGAGTCCGGGGCCAAGCCGATGGGCAAGTTCCTGATGGGCACGGTCAAGGGCGACGTGCACGACATCGGCAAGAACCTCTGCAACATCATGCTCGAGGGCGCCGGGTTCGTCGTGATCGACCTCGGCGTCAACGTGCCGCCCGAGAAGTTCGTCGAGCAGATCAACGAGCACGAGCCCGACATAGTCGGGTTCTCCGCCTTCCTGACCACGACGATGCCCATGTTCAAGGCGAACATGAACGCACTGCAGAAGGCCGGCATCCGCGACAAGGTCGCGGTCATGGTCGGGGGCGCGCCCGTCACGCAGGAGTACGCGGACGCGGTGGGCGCCGACGGCTACTCGGCCGACGCCTCCTCCGCGGTCAAGCGCGCCAAGGAGCTGCTCGAGCAGCGCCGCAGCGCCGTCGCCGTCTAACCAGGAGAAGCATGGACACCACCCTGCAGTCGCGGTCCAAGACCGTGATCATCGGACCCACTCAGCCGTTCTGCGTGATCGGCGAGCGGATCAACCCCACGGGGCGCAAGAAATTCGCCGAGGAGCTGCGCGGCGGCGACCTCTCGACGGTGACCGCCGACACGCTCGCCCAGGTCGAAGCCGGTGCCGACATGGTCGACATCAACGCCGGCATCCCGATGGTCGACGAGGCCGAGCTGCTCGCCAACATGATCAGGCTGGTGCAGGAGACCGCCGACATCCCGATCTGCATCGATTCCTCCGTCATCGAGGCGCTCGAGGCGGGCCTGGCGGCCTACGAGGGCAAGGCACTGGTGAACTCCGTGACGGGCGAGGACGACCGGCTCGAGGAGATCCTGCCGCTCGTCGCCAAGCACGGCGCGGCGGTGATCGGGCTCGCCAACGACGAGACCGGCATCCCCGAGACGCCGCAGCAGCGGCTCGAGATCGCCACGAAGATCGTCAAGGTGGCCGGCGACCACGGCATCCCGATCGAGGACGTCATCATAGACCCGCTCGCGATGACCGTCGGGGCCGACACCGAGGCGGTCACCATCACCCTCGAGACGATCCGGCTGATCCGTGCGGAGCTCGGGGTCAACATGTCGCTGGGTGCCTCCAACGTCTCCTTCGGCCTCCCCCGCCGGCATGAGCTAAACGCCGCCTTCCTGCCGATGGCGATGGACGCCGGGCTGACCAGCGCGATCATGAGCACGGCGGCGGTGTGCGTGGAGAGCGCGCGGGCCGCGGACCTGTTGCTCGGACACGATCCGTGGGGCTCGAGCTGGATCGCCGCGTTCCGCGCCCGAAAGGCCGCGGAGGCCGTCGCCGCGACGTGACCCCGCGCGACGCCGAGCTCATCGAGGCGGACCCGGCGGTCGACGGCGCCGTTCGCGTCCGCCTGCGCTTCGAGCCGGAGGGGGCCGAGGTGCGGGTGCCGAGCGGCACGCCGGTGTTCGACGCGGCCAGCTGGAACGGCATCGCGATCGATTCGACCTGCGGTGGGCACGGGACCTGCAAGAAGTGCAAGGTGCGCGTGCTCGACGGAGAGCTGCCGATCTCCTCGGTCGATCCGCGGGCGTTCACGCCCGACGAGCTGCGCGATGGATGGCGGCTGGCGTGCCGCGCGCCCGCCCGCGGTGACCTGGTGATCGGGGTGCCCCCGCTGCAGACCCGCCCGAAGGCCGCGCTGGTCGGGGTCGGGCGTCACGTGATCCTGCGCCCGGCGGTGCAGAAGCGCCACCTGGTGCTCGACGAGCCGACGATGGAGGATCAGCGCTCGGACTTCGAACGCGTCCAGGACGGGCTCGAGGACCTCGCCCCGCGGGTGGAGCTGGGAGTGTTGCGGACCCTCGGCCGCGTGCTGCGAGCCGCCAACTTCGACGTGACCGCGGTCGTGGCCGATGACCTGCTGATCGATGTCGAGCCGGGCGACACCACCGGCCGCCGCTACGCGATCGCCTTCGATCTGGGCACGACGACGGTCGTCGCCACGCTGCTCGACCTCGAGACGGGCCAGCCTGCGGCCGTGCAGTCGATGCTCAACCGCCAACAGCCGTTCGGCGCGGACGTGATCACGCGCATCTCGGCGACGATGATGGACGACGGGGCGCTCGACACGTTGCAGGCGCGGGCGCAGGAGACGCTCGCCCAGCTCACCGAGGAGGTCTGTGTCGAGGCGGGCGTCGACCCCGGAGAGGTCTACGAGATCACGCTGTGCGGCAACGTGACGATGACCCAGCTCGTGCTCGGCATGGACCCCGAGCCGCTCTCCATGGCGCCCTTCGTGGTCACCACGCACGAGCCGCCCCCGCTCCTGGCGTCCGACTTCGGCGTCCCGGTCCATCCGCGTGCCCCGGCGTACGCGTTCCCGTCGCTGGGCGCCTACGTCGGAGGGGACATCGTCGCCGGCATGCTCGCAACCGGGCTCACGCGCGACAAGCGACTGCGGCTGTTCATCGACGTCGGCACGAACTCGGAGATCGCGCTGGGCAACCAGGACGAAGTGGTGGCGACGGCCGCGCCGGCCGGCCCCGCGTTCGAGGCAGCGCAGATCCGCTGCGGAATGCGAGCCGCCGACGGGGCTGTGGAGGGCGTCAGGATCGCCGATGGAGAGCTGGGGCTCGAGGTGATCGGGGACGTCGAGCCCGTGGGCATGTGCGGGTCCGGCCTGGTCGACTGCGTCGCCGAGCTCGTGCGCGTCGGACTGCTCGACCACTCCGGTCGCTACGCCGACGACGAGACCGCGGCCCGCGTCTCTCCCGAGCTCGCGGACCGGCTGACGTTCATCGGCAAGGAGCGGGTGTTCGTCATGCACTGGCGCGGCACCGACCCCGCCGAGGGGGTGTTCCTGTCCCAGCGCGACGTGCGCGAGCTGCAGTTCGCCAAGGCCTCGATCGCCACGGGTTGGAAGATCCTGCTGGGTGAGCTCGGCGCTGAGCCGTCCGACGTCGCGCAGGTGCTGCTCGCCGGCTCCTTCGGCGCCTACCTCTCCCCCGCGAGCGCGATCCGGATCGGGCTGGTGCCGCGGATGGCGCTTCCGCGGATCGTGTCGGCCGGCAACGTCGCGGGCGAGGGAGCGAAGATCGTCGCGCTCAGCCGGCGCGAGCGTGCCGAGGCGGAGGCGATCGTGAGCGAGGTCCGCTACGTGGAGCTCTCGGGGCGCACGGACTTCAATGACCTGTTCATCGACGAGCTGGCCTTCCCCGGGTGACGAGCGCGATCATCGCCTGTGGGGCCCTGGCGGCCGGCGTGCGACGGATCGCGCGCCGGCGCGGGTGGGCGGTCGACGTGCATCCTCTGCCCGCACTGCTGCACAACCGGCCCGAGCGCATCCCGGCCGCCGTCGAGGCCGAGCTCTCAAGGCTCTCGCGCGAGTACGAGCGGGTCGCCGTCGCCTACGCGGACTGCGGCACGTACGGCGCGCTCGACGATGTGCTGGAGCGCACCGGCACCCGCCGCCTCGAGGGCGCCCATTGCTACGACGTGATCGCGCGCGACGACGTGCGCGCGGCTCTGGCGGAGGCGCCCGGCACTTACGTGTTGACGGACTTCCTGGCGCGGACGTTCGCGCATACAGTGGTGCGCGAGCTGGGGCTCGACCGCCATCCCGAGCTGCGTGATGCCTACTTCGGCCACTACACGCGGGTCCTGTGGTTGGCCGAGCGGCCGACGGCCGGCACTCTCGCGGCTGCAGAACGGGCCGCGGCATCGATCGGCCTGCCGCTCGAGGTGCGCGAGGTCGGCGACGCCGCGCTTGAGCGGGCGCTCGAGGCGTTGGTCGGGGCTTCGCGAACGTCAACCCCGGCTGGGTAGGGAGAAGTAGCTTTTGGGTCAGTGGTCTGACCGC
>Ga0136617_10005290_pt1 | contig 11537 bp, 7 predicted proteins | sample AntDrymUQ3222106_2_FD_129672 | JGI IMG/M metagenome (GOLD analysis project Ga0136617, IMG submission 129672) | Polar desert sand microbial communities from Dry Valleys, Antarctica - metaG UQ322 (21.06) | ecosystem: Environmental > Terrestrial > Soil > Desert | place: Antarctica: Dry Valley...
GCCGCCAAGGCCGCCGAGCTCGGGCTCACGCCGATCGCCGAGATCGGCGCCCACGGGGTGGTCGCGGGACCGGACGCCTCGCTGCACGAGCAGCCGGCCAACGCAATCAAGGCGGCGTGTGCCAAGGAGGGCATCCAGCCCGCAGACCTCGACCTGATCGAGATCAACGAGGCCTTCGCCGCCGTGGGGATCGTGTCGATCCGCGAGCTCGGCGTCGACGAGGGCAGGGTCAACGTGAACGGAGGGGCGATCGCCCTGGGTCACCCGATCGGGATGAGCGGTGCCCGCCTGGTTCTGCACCTGGCCCTGGAACTCGGCCGCCGTGGCGGTGGGGTCGGTGCCGCCGGACTGTGCGGAGGCGGCGGTCAGGGCGATGCCCTGATCGTCAGGGTCCCAGCCCGCGGGTGACATCCCAGGAGACCGCAGCCCCGTACCGCAGACGTCACTCCGATCGGCGAGCGGGGGACATCGCGGTTCTGGTGGCCCGCGCACGTGAGGGCCAGGCCCGTTCGGTGGCGCGGCTGATCTCCCTGGTCGAGGACGCCAGTCCCAAGCTACGCGAGGTCTCCGCTGCGCTCGTCAAGCACGCCGGCCATGCTCAGATCGTCGGACTTACCGGGCCGCCGGGGGTGGGCAAATCCACCACGACTACTGCCCTGGTCACCCGCTTCCGGGCGGCCGGTAAACGGGTAGGGGTGCTGGCGGTGGACCCGTCGTCGCCGTTCTCCGGCGGGGCGCTGCTAGGGGACCGGGTCCGGATGCAGGAGCACGCCCTGGACCCCGACGTGTTCATCCGCTCGATGGCCTCCCGGGGTCACCTGGGCGGGTTGGCCTGGGCGACGCCCCAAGCCCTGCGCGTCCTGGATGGAGCCGGTTGCGATGTGGTGCTCATAGAGACCGTCGGGGTGGGACAGGCCGAGGTCGAGATCGCCCAACTCGCCGACACCACGATCGTGCTGCTGGCCCCCGGCATGGGTGATGGCATCCAGGCGGCCAAGGCCGGGATCCTCGAGGTCGCCGATCTCTACGTCGTGAACAAGGCCGACCGGGACGGCGCGCAACAGACCGTCCGCGATCTGCGCTACATGCTCTCGCTCGGCGGACGGCACTCCGCGGCGGGAGCTTGGCGACCGCCGATCCTGTCCACCGTCGCATCGAGGGGCGAGGGGATCGAGGAGGTCGTCACTGCGTTGGACAAACACCGTCAGTGGCTCGACGCCTCGGGCGAACGCGCACGTCGTCAGCAGGAGCGGGCTGCCGCCGAGATCGAGGCGATCGCCGTCGCGGCACTGCGCGCGCGGATGGGCGACGTGCACGGGTCTGCCGCGCTGAGCACGCTGGCGGCACGGGTGGTGGCGGGGGAGCTCGACCCGTACGCCGCGGCTGATGCTGTGATCGAGGAACTGTGATGTCGGCGTGACCCGCACCGGGACCGACCTCGACGCGGTCGTGGTGGGTGCGGGGCCGAACGGGCTCGCGGCCGCACTTCGGATGGCCGCGGCCGGGTTGTCGGTACGGGTGTACGAGCGGGCGCCCACTTGGGGCGGCGGAACCCGCACCGCGACCCTGACCGAGCCTGGATTCCTGCACGACACCTGCTCGACCGGGCACCCGATGCTCGCGATCTCGCCGTTCTTCACCGAGTTCGACCTCGCCGCGCATGGAGTTGGACTGCTACATGCGGAGTTGCCCTTCGCGCATCCGCTCTCCGACGGCCGCGCGGTTCTGGTGCACCGGGATCTCGCCCGTACGGCCGCCGCGCTCGGCCCTGACGGGCCGGCCTACGAGCGTTTGTTGCGTCCCTTGGTGGCCGATGCGCCTCGGTTGCTGGCGACGCTGCTGGGCACGTTCCGACGGGTCCCGACCTCGGGCTGGCCGGCGGCGCTGCACTTCGCACGGTACGGACTGCGCAGTGCCCAGTCCCTGGCCGGCCGCTTCGAGGACGAGCGGGCGCGTGCGCTGCTGGCCGGGTGCGCCTCGCACAGCATGATGCGGCTGGATCGCCCGGTGACCGGCGGCCTGGGAATGGTCCTGATGCTGCTCGCTCACGCGGTCGGCTGGCCGGTCGTGGCCGGGGGCTCGCAGGCACTCAGCGATGCAATGGTCGCCGCACTGATCGCATCGGGCGGCGAGGTGATGACCGATCATGAAGTGACCAGTCTCGACGAGCTACCTCCCGCACGAGCCACGCTGCTCGATGTCGCACCGGAGACCTTTCTACGCTTGGCTGGCCCCGCCGGACTGCCCGGCGGATATCGAAAAGCGTTGCGCCGCTATCGGTATGGGCCTGGTGTCTGCAAGGTGGATTGGGCGCTGTCCGGGCCGGTGCCATGGACAAATCCCGACGTGTCGCGTGCCGGGACCATCCACCTCGGTGGAACCTACGAGCAGATCGCCGCATCCGAAGCAGACGTGGCAGCCGGTCGCCACCCGGAACACCCGTACGTGCTCACTGTGCAGCCCACGGTCCCCGACCCGAGCCGGGCACCCGCTGGCGGGCACGCTCTGTGGGCGTACTGCCATGTTCCCGCTCGATCCACAGTGGACATGACTGAGGTCATCGAGGACCAGATCGAGGCCGCTGCGCCAGGATTCCGTGATCTGGTGATCGGGCGGCACACGATGACTGCGGCTCAGATGGGCGACTACGACCCCAACTACGTGGGCGGCGACATCAGCGCGGGGGAGACCTCCCTGTTCCAGATGCTGGCCCGGCCGGTGCCACGGTGGTCGACCTATCGAACCCCGCTCGATGGTGTGTACCTGTGTTCCTCGGCCACACCTCCAGGACCTGCCGTACACGGCATGTGCGGTGACCACGCTGCCCGGCTTGCGCTCCGGCAGCGTTTCGACATCCGGACGCCACCGTCGCTGCGCGGCCTGCCCACCCCGTAGCAGCGCTCCACCCACTTCGCGGTTATGCGGATAACCGTCGCCAAGCGGGCCCAGAATCCGCGGTTGTGCGCATAACCGCGGATTCGTGCAGTGGACGGTACGGCGTAGCCTTTCGCGCACGATGACTCGTGAACTGCGCCTGCCCTTCGACCCGATCCAACGGGCCGGGGAGAACTGGGAGCGGACCTGGGGTCCGGCGACCGCGATGCGTGCGGCGACGTCGGTCTTTCGAGCCCAGCAGATCCTGCTGGCTCGTTTCGACGAGGCGCTGCGACCCTACGAGTTGACCTTCGCGCGCTACGAGGCGCTTGTGCTGCTGCGCTTCTCGCGTACCGGCACGCTTCCGCTCAAAGTGATCGGCAGTCGCTTGATGGTGCATCCGACCAGCGTCACCAATACCGTCGAACGGTTGGCCGCGGCCGGTCTGGTCCAGCGGCGGCCGAATCCCGCTGACGGGAGAGGCGTGCTCGCCTCGATCACCGAGAGCGGCCGGTCCATCGTCGAGCGAGCCACCAAGGACCTGATGGACGTCGACTTCGGGCTGGCCAATATCAGTGACGAGCGACTCGAGGATCTCTACCAAATCCTGCGGGATGTTCGGTACGCCGCAGGCGATGTGGCTGGAAGTGACCCGGCGTTGAGCGGGCACCGGCCCAACACCGTCGATTAGTAGGTCGTCCTACTTGATTATTTAGTAGGGCGTCCTACTATTAGGTATGACCGCACCCCCGGATGCCCGAGCCCGTTGGCAGGCCAGATTCGACAGCGCGCAGGCCGCTGGACGGATCCGCGACGCCGACTTCAGCACGCTGTCCGGCGTCGAGGTCGAACCGGTGTACGGGCCGCCGCCCGGCCAGGAGCCGGAGGGTTTCGACCGGATCGGCTGGCCCGGGGAGTTCCCCTTCACTCGCGGTCTCTACCCGACCGGGTACCGGGGCCGATCGTGGACGATCCGCCAGTTCGCGGGCTTCGGTAACGCCGAGCAGACCAACGAGCGGTACAAGATGATCCTCGCCGAGGGCGGCGGTGGATTGTCCGTGGCCTTCGACATGCCGACCCTGATGGGCTATGACTCCGACGACTCGAAGTCACTCGGCGAGGTCGGACACTGCGGCGTGGCCATCGACTCGGCCGCTGACATGGAGACCCTCTTCGCCGACATTCCCCTCGAGCAGACCACCACGTCCATGACCATCAGTGGTCCGGCGGTCCCGGTCTTCTGCATGTATCTCGTGGCAGCCGAACGCCAGGGCATCGACATCTCGACCCTGGACGGCACCCTGCAGACCGACATCTTCAAGGAATACATCGCCCAGAAGGAATGGCTGTTCCCACCCGAGCCACATCTGCGCCTGATCGGCGACCTCATGGAGTACTGCAACGCCGAGATCCCGGCCTACAAACCGGTCTCGGTCTCGGGCTATCACATCCGCGAAGCAGGATCGACCGCCGCGCAGGAGCTCGCCTTCACCCTGGCCGACGGGTTCGGGTACGTCGAACTCGGCCTGTCCCGCGGGATGGACATCGAGCAGTTCGCGCCGGGCCTGTCCTTCTTCTTTGATGCGCACATCGACTTCTTCGAGGAGATCGCGAAGTTCCGTGCCGCTCGCCGGATCTGGGCACGCTGGATGCGTGACGTGTACGGCGCCAAGACCGACCGTGCGCAGTGGCTGCGCTTCCACACCCAGACCGCCGGCGTATCGCTGACCGCCCAGCAGCCGGACAACAACATCGTGCGTACCGCCGTCGAGGCCCTCGCTGCGATCCTCGGCGGCACGAACTCCCTGCACACCAACGCCCTCGACGAGGTTCTCGCCCTGCCCAGTGAGAAGGCCGCCCAGATCGCACTGCGCACCCAGCAGGTGATCGCGGCCGAGACCGGCGTCGGCAATGTCGCCGATCCGCTCGGCGGGTCCTGGTACGTCGAGGCGCTCACCGACGAACTCGAACGCCAGGCCGAGGAGATCTTCGCCCAGATCAAGGGGATGGGGACCGATGGCACGATGACCAGCGGTCTGTTGCGCGGTATCGAGGAGGGCTGGTTCCTCGGGGAGATCGCCGAGGCGGCCTTCGACTACCAGCTCAAACTGGAGAAGGGCGACCGGGAGGTCGTCGGCGTCAACGTGAACAACGCCTCGGTCAGCGAACACGACGAACTGGACATCCTGCGGGTCAGCCATGAGGTCGAGGTCGAGCAGTGCCGGATCGTCGCTGCCCGGCGCGCAGGCCGCGACGAGGACGCGGTCCGTGCGGCAGTGGCCCGCATGGTCGAGGTCAGCCGCACTGAGGACAACATGGTGCCGGCCATGCTCGAGGCTGCCCGCGCAGAGGCCACCCTCGGTGAGATCTGCGACGCGTTGCGCCAGGAGTGGGGTGGCTACACCGAGCCCGCTCGGTTTTAGGTCCCCCGCTGCGCATCCGGTCGCAATGTGAAAATGTAGGTGGATGAACGGGGCGCTGGGCTGAGGTGACAGACGAGGTTCGCTTCGGTCCGTACCGGATCGAGGCACTACTCGGCCGGGGTGGGATGGGTGAGGTCTACCGGGCCTACGACGAGAGCCACAAGCGCACGGTGGCGCTCAAGGTGCTCTCTCCCCATCTGGCCGCGGATGAGAACTACCGCGCCCGGTTCCGGCGGGAGTCCGAGCTGGCCGCGCGGCTACGCGAGGCCCACGTCATCCCGATCCACCGCTTCGGGGAGATCGATGGTCGGCTCTTCCTGGACATGCGCCTGGTCGACGGAAGCGATCTCGCCACGGTCCTCAAGGCGTCCGGCGCGCTGTCGGCGGAACGGGCCGTCGACATCGTCAGCCAGGTCGCGCAAGCCTTGGATGCCGCGCACGACGACGGGTTGATCCACCGCGATGTGAAGCCGTCCAATGTCCTGGTCACCAATCGCCACGATGACGGTGACGACGATTTCGTCTACCTCGTCGACTTCGGCATCGCCCGAGCTGCCGAGGACGAAGGACCGAATCTCACCATGACCGGGGCGGCCATGGGCAGCTTCGACTACATGGCTCCCGAACGGTTCCTGGAAGCACCGCTCGACCCGCGGACCGACGTCTACTCCCTCGCCTGCCTGCTCTATGAATGCCTCACCGGCAGGCGTCCGTTCCTCGGTGCGGGCCCCGCCCTGATGAACAACCACCTGAACACGCCTCCGCCACGGCCATCAGTGGTGCGGGGTGATCTACCCGCCGGCCTGGATGAGGTGGTCGTTCAAGGGATGGCCAAGGGGCCGGCAGACCGCCACCCCCGGGCCGGTCACCTGGCCGCGGCTGCCCGCGCTGAACTCCGCGTGGCGACGGGTTCGCGACCGATGGCGATCGACCCGGCCGGCGACGGGTCCGACTCGACTCCTTCCTGGCAGGTGCCACCGCCGCCGGTCACGCGACCAGCCGTTCTCGCGCCGAGCGCAGACGTTCCACCCCCCCTGGCCGTGACCCGATTCCCCGACGCTGCTCCGGTACGGCCGCCTGCGCGCAGGCGCCTCGGCTCGTCCCTGCTCGTCGCCGCGATGGTTGCGCTGCTGGCTGCTGCCGCGCTCGTCGGGGTAGCGCTACTGGGCGAGCCCGATCCCGGCAACGCACAGGCGAACCCCATAGTGGCAACCACGGATGTGACCAGGACCCACGCCAAGGGCACGACGTCGCGGGTCCCCACCTCGGTGGACGCGACGCCGCTCCCCAGCATCGCCCCCGAGAACACTGCTGCTGCGCCGACCCTCGTGCCGCAGACCACCGCGCCACGGACCACGAACCCGCCCGTGCCGCCCCCCGCGCCCGTGGGGCCGGGGCCGGCCGGCGGCCCGCCGCCGGCCAGCTACGGGGACCCGTTCATAGATTCCCTCGCGCAAGGTTGCTTCGAGGGGAGGATGCGGGCTTGCGACGATCTGTACTTGGCGAGCTTTCCAGGTGACGCCTTCGAGTACTACGGATACACCTGCGGTTACCGATTGAGCTATGACGAGGTGGCCGACCGTTACTGCACCGACATCTGGTAGATGGCCGCCAGCTCCGCCCGCCTGAGATTCTCGTTGGGGCGGTGTCAAAATGGGAGCCATGCAACCCAACCGTGGAACCGCTGCGCCCCGTACCGCGGCCGCTGCCGCCCAGCAGGCGCAGGTCGCCGGCTCGTTGGCCGGCGCCGTCGACCTCGCTGCCATCCGGGCTCGAGCCGAGGCAGCCGAGCGGGCAGCCGCCGCGCCGGCACCCGAGGGCGGCAGTTTCGTCATCGATGTGACCGAGTCCACCTTCCAGGCCGAGGTCATCGACCGGTCCTTCCAGGTGCCGGTGATCCTGGACCTCTGGGCTGCCTGGTGCGAGCCGTGCAAGCAGCTCTCACCCGTCCTGGAACGGCTCGCCGCCGAGGGCAATGGTTCGTGGATCCTGGCCAAGATAGATATCGACTCCAATCCACGACTGGCCGAGGGACTGCAGGTCCAGAGCATTCCCGCGGTCAAGGCGGTCCTGGAGGGCGCCCTCGCAGCAGAGTTCAACGGAGCCTTGCCCGAGGCCGAGGTCCGCAAGTTCCTCGCCGCCGTCGTGGAGGCGGCTGGTGGCCGGTTGCCTGCAGGGGCCGGCGTTGGGGACGACGAGCAGGACAGTCCAGAAGGCTATGAGGACGCACGGCTGGACGTTGCCGAGGACGCTGTAGGACGTGGCGACCTGGACGCCGCTGAGGCCGCCTACGCCGAGATCCTCACCGCCGAACCGGGTCATCCGATAGCCGGCCTCGCGCTGTCCCAGATTCGGCTTCTGCGCCGAGCCGAGGCCGCTGGCCCGGACGCGGTGGCCCAAGCTGATGCCGATCCGGGGAATGCCGCTGCCGCGCGTTCGGCCGCAGACGTCGAGCTCGCGCAGGGTCAGGTCGACCGGGCCTTCGATCGCCTGCTGGCCGTCATCAGGGCCACATCCGGGGATGAACGCGACAGCGCCCGAGAGGGTCTGCTCGAGCTGTTCGCCTTGATTGGTGACGACGACCCCCGTGTCGTCTCTGCACGCAAGAAGCTCACCGCCGCGCTCTTCTAGTCCGGTGGACGGGGTTGCGTTCGGCCCGTATCGGATCGAGGGGTTGCTCGGTCGGGGTGGGATGGGTGAGGTCTATTTCGTGTATCTGGTCGATTTCGGGATCGCCCGGGCGGTGTACGGCGATGGGCCTGGTCTGCCCGCGGGCCTGGACGAGGTGATCGCCCGTGGCATGGCCAAACGACCCGAGGACCGCTCCCCCCGAGCAGGTGACCTCGCCGCCGCCGCCCGCCAAGCACTCACGACCGCAGCACGGACCCCTGGGCTGCCAGGGCCGACGCCCCGCCCGAGCACCGCACCGACGCCGAAAGCCGCATGGCTGACCACGGGACGCGCAGCATTGATCGTGTCGCTGGTAGCAGCCCTTGTGGCAGTCGCCACCATCTGGGCGCTGCTACTGGTCAAAGCCCGACAGTGCCATCGGCACCAGCGACATCGTCTCCGAGACGCCCGACGCAGTTGCCGCTCAGGAACAACTACTGACTCTTGTGCCACTGGACGTGCCGCAGCAGCAGTGCGTCCAGAGCGTGCCGCACGGGGACGGTGACCTGGCTGCTCTGAGTTGCGGTGCGAGCCAGACCTCCTCCGGCCCCGACGACTCGGCCTTCTATCTCTATCTGGACAGCGCAGCGGTGGACGTGAGCTTCAGGTTGCACATGGCCGGCATCGGACTCGAACAGGTGGACGACGACGGGGTCACCGTTTGCGCGGACAAGGGGTTACTACGAGTACGCCCTCGACGACGAGCGGGCCGGCCTGGTGGTGCGTTCCGTAACCGAAGACGGCGATGCCGTCATCGAGTGGACCGAAGGCGAGTTCGGCCTGAACGGAGTATCTCGGATCCCGGCGGAGCCGGTGCGTTCCCGACGCTGTGGGAGTGATGGCTGACCCACGGCGCCGTTCCTCGCTAACCGAAGATGCCGCAGTTGGCGCCGCCGTTGATGAAGCCCTGCCGGAAGACGTCGACCAGTTGGAAGCCCGATAGCCCGACCTCGGGCAGGATCTCGCGCCTGGAGCCGTATTCGATCAGGAAGATCACTGCTTCGTCGATGTCTCCGGGACTGATACTGGCATCCGCCGGGTCGTCGAGTCTGCCGAGATAGAACTGGGCCGCGAACCAGCCAGTCGCACAGACTGCGGCCGCAATCGCCTCGGGACCACGTACGGACTTATCGACCGCGTGCCGCGCAGCCAGCGCGTAGGGCAGGGAGATCGCCGTCGTCACGGCGAAGTCTCCGATGTCTTCGGAGATGAGTTCGGTGAGATCGGACTCGTCGTAGGCGACAGTGTTGTCGGCCGGACAGAAGCTGAGGTCTCTTTCCACAGCGTCACCGCCGCAGTCAGGGGCGTCGCCGTCGAAGGCCACCAACTCGGGTGTGACGAAGGACTGCTGGCCGACCTCGTCGAAGGCTGATTCCCAGAAGATCTCCAATGAGCGGTCACTGATGGCGATCGCGTCCTCATGGGAGACGTTGCCGGTCTGGTCCTCCGGGGTGAACTCCTCGAGGGTGAACAACCGGTCGTCGTCGTAGTTGTCCCGGCAGGCCTGTGGCCCACTGTCGAAGCCTTCCTGGAAGGCCGACACGCGATCGAAGTACGACCCGTGTGCGCCCTCGCTCTCCGCGTCTCCCGGTTCGTCGCTCAGGAGCAGGAAACCCCGGACGACGTCGTCGAGTTCGGGTGCCCGGATGTTGAAGTGCTTCGCCTTGTCCTCCGCGACCCATCCCGTCCAGGCTCCGGCGAAGCAGTCGGCCTGGGTCTCGTAGACGATGGACAGCTCCGATGGTGGAGCCTCTCGTGCCTGGATGGCGTGCCCGAACTCGTGCGCCATGACCAATGCCGGCAGGAATTGGCCGTAGTCGGCGGCCAGGGCCTCGAGCAGGGTGCGGTCGTAGACGATGTTGTCCCCCTCGCCGCCAGGCTGTGGGAAGCAGTAGAAAGCGTTGTCCGCGACGTTCTCGGGATCCCCGTCAAGACAGCCGATGTCGTCGGGATAGTCGTCGGGGTCGTAGTTGTCTGGATCGATGGAGTAGTAACCGCCGGTCAGCGGGGTGAGGTCGGTGTCGTACAGATCGGGAAAGTTCTGCGACCAGAAGTCGTTGATGTCGGCCAGCGCATTGCGAGCCGTGGTATCGATCTCGCCGTCGGTGGACCCGACGATCGAGAAGTCGGAGTCGGCCACGTCCTGACGGAGCCCATTGGCCGGTGACGGCGTGCCGATGACAGTGCTCGAGCAAGCGGTGGCGGTCACGCCAACGATCGCCAGGAACCCGATACTTCGAGCCGATCGCGAGGACCTGGCCCACCCTGCTGCCCGAGTGCGCATGGATCTCGTCCCGTCTCTCGGTTCCGGCCGCGTCCCTTGCTCGCGACCCCATGGTTCGCGGTGCAGCATATGTCCGCGGTGAAGTGGCCAAGTCGCGACGGGCCGCACCTGACGTGCTGCGGCTCAGCCGTCCAGACCCTCCACGCCGCAGGCGTCGGGCCCGACGACGAAGCCACGGCGGAAGAAGTCCACGAGCTGGAAGCCGGAAAGGTCGACCTCGGGAAGCACCTCGCGCCGGGTGGCCTGTTCGACCAGGAAGATGACCGCCTCGTCGATGTCCCCGGGCGAGATCAACGGCCCCTGATTCCCGTCGAAGGGGATGTCACCGTCGGCGAAGGTCGAGGAGTACCAACCGGCCAGGCACACCGCCGATGACAGCGCCGCACTGTCGTCGATCGGGCGGTCAAGGGCCTGCAGGACCGCCAGGCTGTACGGGATCGCCACCGCCATGATCACCGCGTAGTCGCCGATGTCCTCATGCAGGGCTTCGGTCAACTCGGACTCGTCGTAGCTGATCGCATTGTCCGCGGGGCAGAAGTTGATGTCGCGCTCCTGGCCTTGGCCTCCGCAGTCCGGGGCATTCCCGTCGAAGCCCACCAGATCCGGGATGCTGAAATCCACACCGGCCGAATCCAGGACGTCTGTCCAGAACGTCCCCAGCGAACTATCGGCAATGGTGAACGTGTCGTCGTAGGAGGCGTCGCCGGTCGTATCGGGGTTGTTTGGGTCGAACTCGATCTGGGTGAAGATCCGGTCGTCGTCGAAGTTGTCGCGGCAGGCGGCCGGACCACCATCGAAGCCCTCCTGCAGCGCCGAGGTCCGGTCGAAGTAGGAGCCGTGCGAGCTGTCCCCGTCCGGGTCCTCGCCGACCGGGTCGCGGAACTCCACGAGCCCGCGGATCAGGTCGTCCAGTTCCGGAGCCCGAATGTTGAAGTGCTCGGCTGCGTCGGTGGCCACCCACCCCGTCCAGGCGCCGGCGAAACAGTCGGCCTGGGTTTCGCCGACGATCGTCTTGTTGGAGTCCACACCCTCGCGACCCTGGATGGCGTGGCCGAACTCGTGCGCGATCACCATCGCCGGAAGAAACGGTCCGTAGTCGTTCATGAGCTGCTCGAGCAGGGTTCGGTCGTAGGCGATGAGGTCGCCGTCGTCACCGGCCAGGCAGTAGTAGGCGTTGCCGGACACGTTGTCGACCAGATCCTCGAGACACACGTCGCTGTCGAGGGCGTCGGGATAGTCGTCGGGATTGAAGTCGTCCGGGTCGACGGAGTAGTACCCCCCCTCCA
>Ga0136617_10005291_pt1 | contig 11536 bp, 9 predicted proteins | sample AntDrymUQ3222106_2_FD_129672 | JGI IMG/M metagenome (GOLD analysis project Ga0136617, IMG submission 129672) | Polar desert sand microbial communities from Dry Valleys, Antarctica - metaG UQ322 (21.06) | ecosystem: Environmental > Terrestrial > Soil > Desert | place: Antarctica: Dry Valley...
ACCTTGACCTCGGGGCGCCGCGGTGTGCCCACCGGGGACGGCGCGCCACCGCCACGCTGCTGCCATGCCCGCATGATCGGAGTCAGCTGCGGGGTGAACCAGCTCGACCGCAGCCCGGCGGTGTAGCGCAGGTCCTCGCCGCTCAAGGCCACCCGGCCACGACTGCCCGACAGCGCCAGCTGCTGCACCCGCCCACCCCACTGCCCGTGCCCGTCGCGGTTCCTGACCGCCACGTACCGCAGCCGCCCCAGCTCGGGAAAGCGGCGCTGCAGCGACGACACCCGCACCTTCGCCGTCCAGTCGTGGTTGGCGTTGCCTGCCCAGCCGTCGAACCGGTCCCGGCGCGCCGGCAGGTACCGCTTGCCGCCGTTGGCGGTCCATCCGCCGGACGAGCTGGAGAACTGGGTGAACGCCGGTCTTCCCTTCCATGTGCGGATCTCGTGCCGAGTGCGCCGGACCGCTCGGTTGCCGCGTCCGGTCTCGACCCGGGCGCCGGCGTACACCTGGCAGGCGGTGGTGTCGCAGACGTGCCAGTACCGGTCTCGGTTGGCCCGCCGGCCGAACGCCGCGTACGTCCGCACCGCGACCGCCTGGGCCTTCAGCGCCGACCTCGACCACGAGGTCGGCATCTCGGCCGGCAACACCCCGCGGACGTACTGGTCGAGCGAGACCACGTTGACGGTGTCGCGCGCCGTCGCACCCCGGTACGGGGACACCGAGCGCAGCGCGCCACGGTAACGCCGGGCCTCGCCGCCAGGCAGCAACAACGCGATCGGCCGGCCGTGGGCGGAGAACTGCCCGTCGCCGCGCAGCAGCCGGCGCCCGGGTACCGACCAGCGGTGCCAGCCGGAACCGTTGTGCAGCTGCACCGACGAACGGCTGCCGTCACCGCGGGCCGCCCTGATCCGCCACCTGTCGACCTGACGGCGGTTGGGCAGGTCCCAGGTGCTGCCCCGGCCGGCCAGGTCGCGCACGGTCAGGCCGCGCCTGGCCCGTACGGTCAGCTGGGGGGAGGTGTCCGCCGTGACCAGCACCCGCATCGGCCCGCCGACGCGGTCGCGCCTGGTGCCCGGGTAGTAGAAGTCGAGGATCTGGCGGTACGACCTGCCCGCCCGCGCGGCACCCTCGGCGCCGTACTGGCTCATCCCGTGGCCGTGGCCGTAGCCGTGGCCATGCACCACCAGCCGGCCGGAGTGCGGCACCCAGTAGCGCTTCGCGTCGGCCGTCGGCGCCGGCCCAGCGGCGACCAGGGCGGCTGCGGTTGCCGTGGCCAGCACTGCCGCCACCGGCCGGGTGGTCCAACGGCGGACACCTGTCACCGGAAGGTCACCACGAACGAGTCCGAGCTGCGGTCCCAGCGGATGGCTCCGCCCCTGAAGGTGGCCTTCTGCCCGCCCCGGATCCGCTGGATACTCGACGTCGGCAACCCGAGCCGACCGCGCGCAAAGCCGAGCCGGCCGTAACGGTCCAGGACCCGGCCGTGCAGCTCCCGGATGCGCTTGCCCGGCGGGACGTACATCCGCCCGCGCTTGAAGCTGATCAGCCGCGCTCGGCCGACCGAGGAGCGGTGGATGTCCGACCGCGGCCAGCCGAGCGCGCCCACCACGCCGTCCTCGGCGCGGTAGCGCTTCAGTACCCGCCCGGTCAGCCAGTGCGGGCGGCCGCCGCGCTTGACGTACATCCGGCCGTGTGCGAAGCGGGTGTACTTGCCGCCGTGGGAGCGCTGCTCGCCCACGAAGACCGGGCCGGTGCGGTCGCGACCGAGCCGGTCGGTCTTTCGCTCGGCCGCCGGCCGGTAGTCGCGCAGGTACCGCTCGACCCGATCGCGGATCCCGGGTAGCCGGTCGTACGCGTTGCGACCGGGACAGGCGGTCGACATAGCGTCTCGGTGCCCGGAGATGCGCGCGAACCGCTCACCCTCGACCCGCACCCGGCCGCGTACGGGGGTGAAGCTGGTGCCGAGCCGCCAGCCGACGAAGCGCACCAGCGCCCGGCGGATACGCCGGCTCGGCTCGGCGGTCTCGAAGTTGCCCATCAGCGAGACCCCGACGGTGTTGACGTTGAAGTCGCCGGCGTGCGCACCGCGCACCGGTTTGCGCAAGCCGCCGCGGCGACCGGCGTAGATGTTGCCGAACCGGTCGATCAGGGCGTTGTAGCCGATGTCGCACCAGTTCTGACCCCGCGTGTGGTACGCGAGGATGCTGCGCACGATGGCCGGAGACTCCCGCGCGGAGTAGCTGTTCGCACCCGCCGTGTGGTGCACGAACACCATCTTGGCCATCGAGCCATAGCGCGGCGAGAAGCAGGGCTCGACCAGGGACCGGTCAGCGCCCCACTGCCGGCGGCTGATGACCTTCGGCTGCTGCGGGAAGTTGGGCGATCCCTTCAATAGGTCGCCGTTGGCCGGCCGAGCCTGGCCGAGCGGGCCGGCGGCGGGCAACCCGGCGGCGGCGGGGTCGGGTCCAGGGTCGATCGTGACCACCTGGACGTCGGCGAGCCCGCCGGAGCCGGCGGACTCCAGCCGCACGGCGACGCCGTCGGCGCTTCCCACCCAAAGCGGCGCGGTGCCAGCGCGAACGTCAGCGTCCTCGGCGGCAGAAGGGGCGTGGCCGCTGTCCTGCTCGATGTGCCGCCAGTTCCCCCAGCCGGCGGTGGTGTGCACTCGCACCTCGACCAGTAGGCCAGCCGGAACCAGGCCCGGCGCCCAGGTGACGCCCAGCAGGGAGAACGAGTCGGTGCGCACCGGCGCCAGCTCGGCGATCGTACGAACGCGGCCGGGGGGGGCGGGCGTGCCGTCGGGCGGGGCGACAGGGGTGGCCGGCACCGCCCGGCTGTGCACCTCGGCGTCGCTGCTCGAGGCATGGCCCGCGAAGGTGCCCACTGAGCTGGCCCCCTCGGGGGGCTGGCTGGACCCGGCGGAGGCGGCTGGTGTAGCCATTGTCGGCCCGGCCATTGTGCCCAGGATCAGTCCCGCGGTAGCGACCGCTGCACCCGTACGCATATCGACCCCCGGTGTCGGTAACCGCCGCGTATCGCTGCGGTCGGTAATATTTATGTGACTCCGAGTGATCGATTATTGCCACAGTCCGTAACGAATTGCTAGCGCAGGGTATGCAAAGAGCTGCGTCAGGTGCGCCGGTGCAGCCGCCGCGCCGCCTCCGCCACGGAGCCCGTCAGCGACGGATAGACGGTGAACGCCTGCGCGACCTGGTCAACGGTGAGGGTGCAGGCGACCGCCACCGCGACCGGGTGGACGAGCTCGCTGGCCTGCGGCGCGACGATCACCCCGCCCACGACGATCCCGGTGCCGCGGCGGCAGAACAGCTTGACGAAGCCCTCCCGCACGCCCTGCATCTTCGCCCGCGCGTTGCCGGCCAGGTCGAGGCACACGCTGTCCACGTCGCCGGCCGCGATGCTGGCCGCACCCGTGTCGGCGGCCTGCTGGGTCCAGCCGACCGTCGCTATCTCAGGCGCGGTGAAGACGTTGGACGACACCTGGGCCAGGTCAAGTGGGGTCACCGCGTCGCCGAGCGCGTGCCACATGGCGATCCGTCCCTGCATGGCTGCAACCGAGGCCAGCATCTGCACCCCGGTGCAGTCGCCCGCGGCATAGACACCTCGTGCCGACGTCCGCGACACCCGGTCAACCAAGACGTGGCCACGCTGGTCCAGGCGCACCCCCGACTCGTCGAGACCCAGGCCATCGGTGTTAGCCACCGATCCCAACGCCAGCAGGCAGTGCGACCCGTCGACGACGCGCCCGTCGGTGAGCGTGACCCGTACCCCGTCGGGCTCGCCGTCCGCACCCTCCGCTGACCGCAGCTCGACGCTGGCCATCCTCGAGCGCGACAGCACCGTCATGCCTCGACGCCGGCAGGCGTCCTCGATCACCCGCGCCGCGTCGGCGTCCTCACCGGGCAGGACCAGCTCCCGGCTGGACACCAGCACCACGTCGCAGCCGAGCGCGAGGTAGGCGCCGGCGAACTCCAGCCCGGTCACCCCGGACCCCACAACCACCAGCCGCTCCGGCAGCTTTGTGAGACCGTAGACCTGCTGCCAGGTGAGGATCCGCTCCCCGTCCGGCGTTGCGTCGCCGACCACCCGGGGGCGGGCGCCGGTGGCGACCAGGACGACGTCGGCGTCGACCCGCTGCGGCGAGCCGGTCGCCGGCTCCCCGGCAGGGGCCTCCTCAACCAGGAGTGCCTCGGGGCCGTCGAGCCGCCCGGAACCGGCCAGCACGCGTACGCCCTCGGCGGCGAGCCGCCGCGCGACGTCGCCGGACTGCGCCTGCGCGAGTCGGGTGACCCGCCGGTTGACGACCTCCAGGTCAGCGCGGACCTCGCTCGCGGCCCGCACGCCGAGCTCGGCCGCCTCCTCCACCGCGATCATCAGCGCCGCCGTAGCGACCAGCGTCTTGCTCGGGACGCAATCGGTGAGCACCGCCGCACCGCCGATGCCGTCACGATCCACGACGGTCACCTCGGCATCGAGCTGGGCGGCCACCAGGGCCGCCTCGTAACCACCGGGCCCACCCCCCAGGATCGCCACCCGCGTCACGCCGGTCATCATCGCCGATGCAGACCCGGGGTACCGGGCGGGGCCTCGGCGACTACGCTCGGCGGCCGTGCTGTACGCCGCCTACGGCTCCAACATGGACCCGGCCCGGATGGCCGAACGCTGCCCACACTCACCGCTGCGTGGGACCGGCTGGCTGATCGGCTGGCGGCTGACGTTCGGCGGCAAGGACCGCCAGTGGGACGGGGCGCTCGGCACCGTCGTGGAGGACCCGAGCAGCGTCCCTCCCAGCCAGGTCTTCGTCGCCCTGTACGACGTCACCGACGAGGACGCGGCCAACCTGGACGCCTGGGAGGGCCTCGAGATCGAGCTGTACCGCAAGACCCGGGTGCGGGTGGCGACGCTCGAGGGGGACCGGATGGCGTGGCTGTACGTGTTGGACGCCTACGAGGGCGGACTACCGTCGGCCAGCCACGTCGGCGTGCTGGTGGAGGCGGCTGTCGCTGCCGGCGCTCCGGACGACTACGTCCAGGACCTGCAGAACCGTCCCTGCCGCTCGCTTGGTGACTGACCGCGTCCGGCAGCCATCCGCACCGGCTGTCACCCACCGATCTCGAGACAGTCGGGCATGCCGGGGCGACCTGGCTGATCTCGAGACATCGAGGTCGCCCAACAGCCCCCATGTCTAGACCTGCGTGAGGGTCGTACCGTGGTACTTGCTTCGTGCCCCCGCCCGCTCGGGGGCGCCAGTCGACCGGTCCGCGTCGAGTGAGCGAAGCCACTTATCGAGAGGTGCATCGCGATGGAGCAACGCGTGCTGGGACGGACGGGTCGGCCGGTGTCGGTGGTGGGGCTGGGCACCTGGCAGCTCGGCGGCGAGTGGGGTGACGTACCCGACGGTGATGCGCTCGCCGTCCTCGACGCCGCCGCCCAGGAAGGTGTCACCTTCTTCGACACCGCCGATGCCTATGGCGACGGGCGTAGCGAGCAGCTGATCGGCAGGTTCCTGCGCGAGCGCGGCGCCGGCTTGGCAGGCGACATCACCGTGGCCACCAAGATGGGCCGGCGGGTGGACCAGGTGCCCGAGAACTACTCGCTGAGCAACTTCCGAGCGTGGACCGACCGCTCGCGGAGCAACCTCGGTGTCGACACGCTCGACCTGGTGCAGCTGCACTGCCCGCCCACCCCTGTCTACTCGGACGACGCGGTGTATGACGCGCTGGACACTCTCGTCGAGGACGGGGCCATTGCGAACTACGGCGTGAGTGTCGAGAAGGTGGAGGAGGCCCTCGCCGCGATCGCCCGCCCACACGTCGCGACCGTGCAGATCATCGCGAACGCATTGCGGCTCAAGCCCCTCGAGCGGGTCTTCCCGGCAGCTGCCGAGGCCGGTGTCGGCATCATCGTGCGGGTCCCGCTGGCCTCGGGTCTGCTGTCGGGCAAGTACGACGACAGCACCACCTTCGCCGACGACGACCACCGCACCTTCAACCGGGACGGCAGTGCATTCGACGTCGGGGAGACCTTCTCCGGGGTGGACTTCAGCACCGGAGTCGCCGCCGCGACGGAGTTCGGTGAGCTCGTGGACGGCGAGGCGCCGGACGGTGTCACCTCGGCCCAGGCCGCGATCGCCTGGCTGTGGCAACACCCGGAGGTCTCGAGCGTCATACCCGGGGCGCGGAACGTCGACCAGGTCCGTTCCAACGCCGCGGCCGGCCGGGTGGCACCGCTCGGTGATGGATTCGACCGCGGCGTGCACCGAATCTACGACGAGCACCTGCGTGAGGCCATCCACCCGCGCTGGTGAGCAGGGCCGCCTCATCCATCGCTCGGACTGCACCGGGGCCGAGCCGGGCAGCGTAGGCTCCCGGGCGTGGAGACGCTCCTGGCTGTCCTGGCTGTCCTCGCCGTGGGCTGGTTCGCGCTGTTGCTGCTGATCCGCCGCGCGGTTCGCGCTGCCCGACGCAAGATCGCCGGCACAGGTGACCGGGCCGTGCTGGTGGCTCGCGCGTACGGCGTCGGCCCGGCGGCACAGGTGGCGCGGATGCGCCGCGAGATGGCGCGCGCGCTCACGGGTGCCCGACGCGCGCTGGCCGCGGCGCGAGTGGTCCAGTCACCGGTGGGGGACGTGCCCTCGCTGCTGGCCCGGCTCGAGCTCGCGGCGCACGCCGTCGACGGTGAGCTGCGGGTGCTGGAGGCTCAGCGAGACCGAGCGGGCACCGAGGCCCGGCTCGCCGGGCCGCGCTCTCGTGCGCAGGTGGTCATTGCCTCCGCGGCCCATCTGGCCGATGGCCTCCTGCATGCAGCCGGACAGCACACCGAGGAGCTGAGCCTGCTGCGCGCCGCCTGCGAGATCGAGGCCGATGCGTTGCGCTCGGTGCAGACCCCGGACGGGTTCGGCAACGGCGCAGGATCGCTGCACCGCTCGGCACGAAGCTGACGTCCTGCAGCAGCCGGATGTCATCGAGCAGATTGCCGATGAACGGCGCTGCGCAGTAGCGGCCGAACGGCGGGATGGACGCGTCATGGCTACCCTGCAAGGCCAGACGACCGCCTTCTCATGGAGGGAGCACAAGATGGCCTCCCGGCTCAACCCGTACCTCAGCTTCGCCGGAAACGCCCGGCAGGCGATGGAGTTCTACGAGACAGTGTTCGGCGGCACCCTGACGCTGAGCACCTTCGGTGACTTCGGCGACGAGGACGCCCCGCACGCCGACCAGATCATGCACGGCATGCTCGAAACCGACCGCGGCTTTGCGCTGATGGGCGCCGACGCCCCTCCGGGGACCGAACACCAGCCCGGGAACAACTTCGCGGTGAGCCTGAGCGGGGACGACGGCGACGACCTGCGTGGCTACTGGGAAAAGCTGTCCGACGGTGGCGCCGTGTCGGTCCCGCTGGAGAAGCAGATGTGGGGTGACGAGTTCGGCATGTGCGTGGACCAGTTCAACATTGCGTGGATGGTCAACATCGCTCAGCCGCAGGTCTGACCGGCACCCGCGACGGGCCCGAGGGCACACTGCACGGGTGGTCCGCGTAGCGGTCCTGGTGGGCGCGGTCGTAGCCCTGGTGCTGATGGGGTTGGTCTGGACCTTCCAGCGGCACCTCATCTACCTGCCCGCATCGGCACCCAGTCTCACCGCGGCCAAGGCGATTCCCGGTGCGCGCGATGTGGCGCTGCAGACCAGCGACGGACTGCGCCTCGGCGGGTGGTGGGTGCCGGCAGACGAATCCGGCCGCGACGTCGCCGTCCTGGTGGCGAACGGCAACGCCGGCAACCGGGCGGCTCGTGCACCGCTGGCGCACGCCCTGTCCGAACGCGGGCTGTCGGTGCTGCTGTTCGACTACCGCGGGTTCGGCGGCAATCCGGGCCGTCCCACCGAGGACGGGCTCGCCCGCGACGTGCGCGCGGCCCGTGAGTTCCTGGTCAACCGGGCCGGCTTCGCACCGCACCGCGTCCTGTACTACGGCGAGAGCCTCGGCGCCGCCGTGGTCACCGAGCTCGCCACCGAGCACCCACCGGCCGGGATGCTGCTGCGCTCGCCGTTCGTCGACCTCGCCTCGGTCGGACAGACGCACTACCCGTTCCTGCCGGTCAGGACGCTGCTGCGCGACCGCTACCCGCTGGCCGAGCAGATCGCGCAGGTGCGGGTCCCGGTCACCGTGCTGTACGGCGACCAGGACTCGGTGGTGCCACCGGACCAGAGCCAGGCGGTAGCCGAGCAGGCGCCCGGGCTGCGGCGGCTCATCAGCATCCCCGGCGCCGACCACAACGACGCGGCCCTGCTCGACGGTGACACGCTGCTCGATGCCGTCGTCGCCCTGGCTGACGAGGTCGACGGTCGGACGTGACGCCGGGCTCCCCCCTGCTGGCCCCGCTGATGTCGCGACAGGACCGTGCGCCAGAGTCGGGGCATGCACGTCCTGGTGACCGGTGCGGCAGGCTCGATCGGCCGTACCGTCTGCGTCGGCCTGGCCCAGCACGGTCACCGGATACGCGCGCTGGACCGCGCCGGTGCACCGGACGCCCTCACACCCGTCGTCGAGCAGTGGCAGGTCGGCGACTGCCTGGACCCGGCGGCGGTCGCCGGCGCGGTCGCCGGTGTCGATGCCGTCGTACACCTGGCGAGCAACCCGTCCGAGGACGCCCTGGCCAGCAGCCTCGAATCCCACGCGTACACGACCGCCCGGCTGCTCGACGCGATGGTCAGCTACGGCACGAGCCGCATCATCTACGCAAGCTCGAACCACGCCGTCGGGCGCACCCGGCGCGACGGCCTGCTCGGCACCGACGCCCAGCCGCGACCGGACACGTTCTATGGCGTTGCCAAGGTGGCTGCAGAGGCGCTGCTGCAGCTCTACGCCGACCGGTACGGGCTGAGCACGTTCGCGCTGCGGATCGGCAGCTTCCTGGACCGACCGGACACCCGACGCGCCCTGTCTACCTGGCTGTCGCCGGACGACTGCGTGCGGCTGGTCGAGGCATGCCTCACGATGCCGACCGCCGGACACACGGTGCTGTACGGGATCTCGGCCAACACCCGCGGCTGGTGGGACCTCGGGCCCGGCCGGGCGATCGGCTACACCCCCGTCGACGACGCGGAGGACTTCGCCGACGCGATCGCGGCGCGTCCCGACGACGAGGCCGAGGCGGCCGTCGTCGGTGGCCCGATGGCGGGGATCGCCCTCGAACGTCCAGCCTTCGACCCCACCCCCGGAGACCCGACGTGAGCGGCGATCTTCTCGCCGTCGCCCACCGGTGGCTCGCAGCCGACCCGGATCCGGCCACCCGTACGGAGCTGACCGCTGTCCTCGGCGCAGCCGAACGCGGCGACACCTCAGCCCAGGCCGACCTCGCCGACCGGTTCGCCGGACGGCTCGAGTTCGGCACCGCCGGCCTGCGCGGTGCGCTGGGTGCCGGACCGAACCGGATGAACCGGGTGGTCGTCTCCCAGGCCGCCGCCGGCTTGATCGCGTACCTGCTGGCGGTCGACCCGGGCGGCGACCCCACCCCCCGGGTCGTTGTCGGCTACGACGCCCGGCACAGCTCCGACGTGCTCGCTCGCGACACCTGCGAGATCGTCCAGGGCTCCGGCGGGAAAGCGCTGCTGCTGCCCGAGCCGCTCCCGACCCCCGTGCTGGCGTACGCCATCCGGACCCTGGGCTGCGCCGCCGGGGTGATGGTGACCGCCTCGCACAACCCGCCGCAGGACAACGGGTACAAGGTCTACCTCGGCGACGGCAGCCAGATCGTGCCACCCGTCGACGCGGAGATCGCCGCCGCCATTGACGAGGCGTCAGCGGGGGACCTGAACGACCTGCCGCGCGACGACGGGTACGTCCGTCTCGGAGACGAGGTACGCACCGCGTATGTCGACTCCGTGCTCGGCACCGTTGGGCCCGGCCCTCGCGAGCTACGGCTGGTGCACACCTCGCTGCACGGCGTCGGTGCCGCGCTCGTCGAGGACGTCCTGGAGCGGGCTGGGTTCGGCGACCGGCATGTCGTGGCCGAGCAGGCCGGTCCGGATCCCGACTTCCCGACGGTGCCGTTCCCCAACCCCGAGGAACCAGGGGTCATGGACCTGGCGGCCGAGCTCGCCGTCGATGTCGGCGCCGACTTGGTCATCGCCAACGACCCCGACGCCGACCGCTGCGCCGTGATGGTGCCAGACCGGCTGCGGCCCGGGCGGTGGCGGCTGCTGCACGGTGACGAGGTGGGCGTGCTGCTCGCCGATGCCCTGCTGCGTTCTGGCCGCGAGGGGACCTACGCCACCACCATCGTCTCCAGCTCGATGCTGGCCGCTCTGGTCGCCGCGCACCGCGCAACCGGGACCGAGGTGACTGCCCGCGAGACCCTCACCGGGTTCAAGTGGCTCACCAAGGTCGACCAGCTGACGTACGCCTACGAGGAGGCGCTCGGGTACTGCGTCGCACCCGACCAGGTGCTGGACAAGGACGGCATCAGCGCGATGCTGGTCGTCTGCGACCTTGCGGCGCGGCTACGCGCGGACGGAACGAGCCTGACCGACCGACTTGACGACCTGGCCCGTGATCACGGGTTGCACGCCACCGACCAGCTGTCGGTACGAGTCGACAATCCGTCGTTCATAGCCGCGGCGATGGCCCGGCTACGGGCGGCGCCGCCGACGGCGTTGGGTGGGCTGCCCGTCGAGCGGGTGGACGACCTCGCGGCCGGGTCGGTCGAGACGACCGGCCTGCCCCCCACCGACGGGTTGCGGCTGACACTCGCCGAGCGCGGGCGCGTGGTCGTCCGCCCCTCCGGCACCGAGCCGAAGCTCAAGGCCTACCTGCAGGTCGTCGTCCCGGTCGAACCCGGACCCGGCAGTGCCGAAGGCAACCGCACCGAGGCCGTCCAGGCCGCCCGGATCTCGGCCGCCGGGAGGCTGGACGCGGTCAAGGCCGACCTGTCCGCCGCTCTCGACCTCTGAGCTTGGCGGCGCCAGCCCAGGACGGATCTTCCGACGATGCGGCGGCTGTAGCGACCGAAACGTCGGAAGATCGGTCCGGCGGCGCACCCCCACTAGACTGCGGCACCGTGACCACCACGCTGGATGCGGTTGCCGACGTCACCGCGAGCGAGGCGTCGCTGCGGCGGTTCCTGTACGGGCTGCCCGGGGTCGATCAGGTGGGTGCCGAGGCGCGGGCAGCCACGCTGGCCACCCGCTCCATCAAGACCACGGCCAAGGCGTACGCGATCGACCTGGCGATCTCCATGATCGACCTGACCACGCTCGAGGGCGCCGACACCCCAGGAAAGGTGCGTGCGCTGGCCGCCAAGGCACTGCGACCCGACCCGACCGACCCGACCTGCCCCCCGGTCGCCGCGCTGTGCGTCTACCCCGACCTGGTCGCCGCCGCGCGTTCGGCCCTGGGCGGCGCGCCGCTGCACGTAGCGAGCGTGGCGACCGCGTTCCCGTCCGGCCGGGCCTCGCTCGACCTCAAGCTGCACGACGTGGCTGACGCCGTGTCAGCAGGTGCCGACGAGGTCGACATGGTCATC
>Ga0136617_10005292_pt1 | contig 11535 bp, 11 predicted proteins | sample AntDrymUQ3222106_2_FD_129672 | JGI IMG/M metagenome (GOLD analysis project Ga0136617, IMG submission 129672) | Polar desert sand microbial communities from Dry Valleys, Antarctica - metaG UQ322 (21.06) | ecosystem: Environmental > Terrestrial > Soil > Desert | place: Antarctica: Dry Valley...
CCATCGGCGGATCGTGTCGTCGCTGACCCCAAGGACGAGGGCAGCCTCACTGATCCGGTAGGTAGTAGCCACGGTTGGCGACGCTATACGCATCAGCGGCGCTCCAGCCGACTAGGAAACGCATCCCGCCGCCTGGACGGGGGCTGGTTCCGCATCCGCGGGCCGGCCCTCCATGCTCCACTCAGACCTGACCGTCCGAAGTCGGGCGCCAAGATCCGGAGAAACCTGCCAAAGGGAAGTCCGAATGGCGGCGTGATCTGCCAAGTCCGTACCCGAGCGCTGTTCCGAATGCTGCACACCACATGAAGTGGAGGGCAACACTTGCGCACCTACAGCTGGATGGCCAGGCGGCTCCCCGGACTCAGCTTCACGAGCAAGATCACCCTTGCTGGTCTGGTGATTGTGCATGTCCCCCTGCTGGCGGTGATCGCGATAGCTCTGACCGATCCGGGGTCGAGTGCTCTTGCCATTTCGCTCAGCGCACTAGCTGCGACGGCGCTGGCCACCGTGGCGATGGTGGCCGTGCTGCGCGGCCTGTCGGCGCCGCTGCAGATGGCCGGCAGGCATATCGCCGACTACCTGGCACACGGTCGGCTGCCACCTCAGATCAGGATCGGGGATGACGAGGCCGGCCGACTGCTGCACGACGTGGCCATTCTCTGCGCCCGGATCGAACACCAGCGCGTCGTGTTGGAACGTCTCGCGTTGCAAGACCCGCTGACCGGGATCAACAACCGGCGGGGCGGGGAAACGCTCCTGGCTCGTGACAGCGGACCCCTGCGCGACCGGCGCCAGCCGTTGTCCATTGCAGTGGTGGACGTCGACGAGCTTCGTGAACTCAATGCCGAAGGCGGTCACGCCCTCGGCGATCAAGGGCTACGTCGGGTGGCTCAGGAGTTGGAGAGTGTGTTGCGCGCCGATGATTGGGTGGCTCGCTGGGGCGGGGACGAGTTCCTCGTGGTCTGCCATTGCGCGGCCGCGGACATGGTTGCGGTGATGGATCGCGTACGGCAGGAACTGGGCACCACCCGCAAGGGAAGAGAGCACGCCATCAGCGTGAGCATCGGCGTTGCCCAGCTAGCGGACTCGGAGTCAATGGACGCGTGTATCGCCAGAGCCGACGCGGCACTCTATGCAGCCAAGGACCAGGGTAGGGATTCCGTCCGCGCGGCCGGTTGAGGCGAGTCAGCCGCCCGCGACCGCTCTGGCACACAACTGATCCTGAGCCCCCGGACGCCATTTCGTTGCCCTCTGGGCAACTTCCGGTCACGGAAAGGTCATGTGGATTGCGCCGCGGCACTGCCTCTGCGACGGTGACCCGATGCCTGCCTACGCTCCCTGGCCTCACCTAGGCGCGCCGTCGCGGCGCCGCAATGGGCCTTTGATGGAGGCGGGGCGCGCGTGACCTTCTTTGAGTTCCTGGAACGGCGCTACGACGATCTGATCACGGTGGCCCTGGAGCACATCGTGCTCGTCGGCATCTCCCTGGTTTTGTCCACCGTGATCGGTGTGCTGCTCGGGATCGCCACGTACCGGACTGACCGACCGCGTGAGATCGTCCTGGCCGTCACGGGGTCGTTCCTGACCATTCCGTCATTCGCGCTGTTCATCCTGATGATCCCGATCTTCGGGATCGGGGCACCGCCCGTCGTCGTCGCTCTGACGATGTACGGCCTGCTGCCGATCGTGCGGAACACGATCACCGGCTTGCGCGAGGTGGACGTAGCCATCGTGGAGTCGGCCCAGGGCATGGGAATGAGTCGCGGACAGCGGCTGCGCGCCATCGAGTTGCCGATGGCCTGGCCGGTCATCATCACCGGTGTTCGGGTGACCACGCTCATCCTGGTCGGCATTGCCACGATCGGCTCCCTGATCGACGGCCCCGGCCTCGGAGAATTCATCTTCGACGGCCTGGCCCGCGTGGGCTCACCGGTCGCGATCAATCTGGTGGTGGCCGGAATGATCGGCGTCATCGTGGTAGCGATCCTGTTCGACGCCCTGCTGACCGTGCTGGGCAAACTGACGACCTCCCGAGGGATTCGATGACTAACGCCACGGGCACTGCCCAGAACGCGTCCGGCAGGACGATGATCAAGCTGGAGGGCCTTGGCAAGCAGTACCCCAAGGAGCCCAAGCCGGCTGTCGACAACCTCACCCTGGAGATTCCCGAAGGGGAAATCGTCATCCTGGTTGGCCCATCGGGGTGCGGGAAGACCACCACGATGAAGATGATCAACCGGATCATCGAGCCGACGTCGGGACGGATCATCCTGGACGGCGAGGATGTCACCAAGGCAGATCCCGACCAGTTGCGGCGCAAGATCGGCTACGTCATCCAGCAGATCGGGCTCTTCCCGCACATGACGATCGCGGAGAACATCGCGACCGTACCCAAGCTGCTGGGCTGGGACGGCAAGCGGATCGACGCCCGGATCGATGAGCTGCTCCAGACGGTCAGCATGGCCCCGGAGACCTACCGCAACCGCTATCCCAAGCAACTCTCCGGTGGCCAGCGCCAGCGGGTCGGCGTCGCCCGAGCACTGAGCGGCGACCCTGCCGTCATGCTCATGGACGAGCCCTTCGGCGCGATCGACCCGATCACCCGTGACCGCTTGCAGAACGAGTTCCTAAGGCTGCAGGCCCAGGTCCGCAAGACAATCGTCTTCGTCACTCACGACATCGACGAGGCGATCAAGATGGGCGACCGGATCGCCATCCTGCAGGAGGGGTCGCGGATCGCCCAGTACGACACTCCCGAGCAGATCCTCACCGCGCCGGCCGACGACTTCGTCGCCGACTTCATCGGCCGCGGCGCCTCGCTCAAGCGGCTGAATCTCAGCCGGGTCCGCGACACCCAGCTCAGCCAGTGGCCGACCGTGCAACTCGGTGACGACCACTCCACTGTCCTGGAAGCCCTGCGCAGCTCGGACAAGGGATTCGCCCTGGTCCTGGACGAGCAGCGTCGACCGCGACGCTGGGTGAGTGCGCCTGACCTCCAGCGCGGCGAGGGCCGTGCCTTGGATCAGATCGGGCTCCCGCCGGAAGCGATCGTCGAGCCGCAGGCCACCCTGAATGACGCGCTCAACGAGTTGATCACCGCCAACTACAGCGTCGCGATCGTGGTGAATGCCGAGGGTGCCTATCAGGGCATCGTGGACATCGACAGCATCAACGAGGCAATCCGCACCATGCGGACCGATGCCCGGGCCCGGGCCCGGGTCGGCCTCGACGTCGACGAGCCCGAGCAGGTCGGTAGATAGCGATGACGCAAACGGAAGGAGAATCCGGAGCACCGGACCTGGCTACGGCACCGGCCGCGGCGATGGCCCCGGTCCGCCGTGAACGGCGGACCCTGGGCAGCTACCTGTTCATGCCGACGTTCCTCGCGCTGGTCCTGATCGGGCTCTACCTGTACGTGCAGTCCCAGGAACTGGACAGCATCGAGCAGCGGTCGCTGAATGCCAGCAACGTCGGCAAGGCGATCTGGGAGCACGTCCAGCTCGCCGCCGTCTCGACATTTTTCGTCATCCTCATCGCCGTACCGCTCGGCGTCTTCCTGACCAGACCGTTCACCCGGTCCTTCCGCGGCGTGCTGCTCACCATCGCCAACATCGGCCAGGCGGTGCCGACGATCGGGGTCTTCGCGCTGTTCGCGGTCGCCTTCCTGTTCCTGGGTTTCCCGGCGGCGATCGTCGGCCTGGTCGCCTACGCGGTCCTCCCGGTACTCCGGAACACGATGGTGGGCCTCGAGCAGGTCGACGAGAACATCCTCGAGGCCGGCCGCGGGATGGGTATCTCGAAATTCGGTGTCCTGACCCGGATCGAATTACCGCTTGCCGTGCCGATCATTCTCGCCGGCGTACGTACGGCGCTGATCATCAACGTCGGAGCCGCGACCCTGGCCGCATACATCAACGCTGGCGGACTGGGCCGGATCCTGATCGCCGGTCTGTCGACGAACCGCCTTACGGTCCAGATCGTCGGCGCCGTCCTCACCGCCGTCCTCGCCCTCCTGATCGACTATCTGGCCGGTATCGCCGAAGACGTCCTACGGCCCAAGGGGCTATAGCAACCAACCCAAGAGAAGGTAGGAGATCCATGAACGTTCGTACGGGCAAGGCAAGCGTCGTCGCAGTGGGCGGCGTCCTTGCCCTACTGCTCAGTGCTTGTGGCGATGACGCCGGATCCGGCGGGGGAGGTGGTGGCGGCGAAGGCGGCGCAGAGCTCGAAGGTGCCGAGCTGACCGTCGGCGCGAAGGAGTTCGCGGAGTCCAAGATCCTCGCCCAGATCACGGCGCAGGCGCTGGAGAACGCGGGCGCAACGGTCGACGACGCCTCGCTTTCGGGTAGTGCCACGGTCCGCGAAGCCCTTGAGGCCGGCGAGATCGACATGTACTGGGAGTACACCGGTACCGGCTGGGTCAACATCCTGGGCAACACCACCACCGACCTGCCCGAGGACCTGTTCGCGGCAGTGGCCGAGGCCGATGCGGAAAACGACATCGCCTGGCTCCCGGCAGCCCCGATGAACGACACCTACCGGATCGCGGTGACGACGGAGTTCGCGGAGGAGAACAGCCTCAGCACCATGAGCGATGCAGCCGAGTACATCGCGGACAACCCTGACGATGGAACGGTCTGCGCGGCAAGCGAGTTCATCCAGCGCGATGACGGCCTGCCGGGTCTGCAGAAGGCCTACAGCTTCGAGTTCTCCGAAGTGGTGGAACTCGACCTCGGTCTCGTCTACACCCAGGTCGGTGACACCTGCAACTTCGCCGAGGTGTTCTCCACCGATGGCCGCATCCTGGCCAACGAGCTGACCGTCCTCGAAGACGACCTGGAATTCTTCGTCGACTACAACGCAGCTCTCACGCTGCGTCAGGAGACCCTCGACGAGTTCCCGGCGATCGCCGAGATCATGGCTCCGATCTCAGAAGCCTTGACCGATGAGGAGATCACCGCCATGAACGCCGCGGTCGATGTCGACGGCGAGACTGAAGAGGACGTCGCGGCACAGTGGTTGGAGGACAACGGATTCCTGGGCTAACCAGCTGATCCATCGCAACGACGAAACGGGGCTCCCATATATCGGGAGCCCCGTTTCGGCGGTCTCCTCATCGGTGCGGTGATTGTGCTCGTGGTCGGCTGGCTGGTCATAGTTCGCCGTGAGCCTCGGCAGAAGCGGCGGGTAAGCGCTGACTATCGGCATCAGGCGACCGAGAACCCGGACTACAACCCCAAGGGCCTCGGCGTCTAACTCGAGTCAGAGGTCGCCGTCCTCGCGGAGTAGTCGGTCCACCTCTCGGCGGATCAGCCCCAACCGGGCCTCCTTGACCAGCGGGATCGCTCGGCGGCGGCGGGCGACCTGAGCCATGTCGATGTCCACCGTGAGGATCTCCTCCACGTCCTGCTTGGCCTGGGCCACAACCTCACCCCATGGGTCGACGACGTGCGAGCCGCCCCAGAAATGCAACTCGTCCTCGATGCCGACCCGGTTCACGAAGACGACGTACACCTGGAACATCCGGGCGTAGAACCGGGTGATGTCCATCCAATAGGTGTGCGAGTCGAAGTGCTCGGGGAAGCGGCTCTGCGCGCTGGCGGTGGGCACGTACAGGATGTGTGCGCCGTCCTGCGTGGCGAGGAAGGCCAGCTGTGGCTGCCAGGCGTCGTTGCAGATGAGGATGGCCGCGCGGTGCCCCTGCGGCATCTGAAATGCCTGTAGCGACGGCCCCGGAGTGAAGTGCTTCCGTTCCTCGAAGATCGAGTACGTCGGGAGATAGAGCTTGCGATGGACGTGGACCAGCGCGCCATCCTGGTAGTAGGCGGCGCTGTTGTAGGTGAACAGGCCGCGTTTTTCGGCCTCGACGAATCCCATGACCACGCCGGCGTCCCCCGCGGCCCTGGCCATCCTGCGCAATCGCGAGTCGTCGGGATAGAGCGACACGTCCTCCTCGACCGTTCCGATCGAATAGCCGGTAAGAAACAGCTCCGGAAAGACGACGAGATCGGAGTCGTCCGAGACTTCGGAGACCACCTCTTCGGCCCGGACGAGGTTGGCAGCCACATCGCCCAGCGCCGGGGCGAGTTGGGCCAGCGTGATACGCATGGAGCGGACGCTACAACCGACCGCTACGGCCCTGCGACCGGATGGTTCCAACCGGGCGCAGCGGCGCTAAGGGGCGAGCCGAACCAGGGCCGTGGTGACTATCCGTGCGGCGGGGCGACATGCGCGGCCAGCTGCTGACCGTGGTCGCGAAGGCGATCCAGGACCGCGTGCATCGCGCCCAGATCGAACCGGCTGGCCGGCCCCTGAAGACCGAGCATGGCCACCAACTCCCCCCCGGCGGCCAGGACCGGTACGGCCATGGCGTTCAGTTCGGTCTCGCGCTCTCCCAGCGCTTGGGCGAACCCGTGTTCCCGCACGCTGGCCAACTCCTCGGCCAACGCTCGGGGATCGGTGATCGTCCGACGCGTGTAGGCCATCAGCGGCCGCTCTTCCTCGCCCCGGGGCATCGGGTGCTCCCGGTAGTCGTGCTCCCCGCGGTGATCACGCATGAGGTCTCGGTAGGCGAGGAACACCTTGCCGGTGGCCGTCGCATGTGGCACGGCCGGTCGACCCAACTGCGCGACGCTTCGCACCGATGCCGGGCTCTGGACGAAATCTACTGTCATCGGCGTCGCCTCGCCGGGCACCGACAACGTGGCGGTCTCCCCGCTGATCGCGGTCAGGGCCAGCAGATGGGGCCGGGCCACCTCGCGCAGATCCACCCTGGCCAGGGCCGAGTGTCCGAGCTCGACCAGGCGCAGTCCCAGGCGGTATCGACCGGTGCTCGGGATCCGCCGGACGTACTCCTCGCGCGCCAGGGTGGCCAACAACCGGGACACCGAACTAGCGTTGCTGCCGACCCGTCGGGCGATCTCATTGGTGCCGAGATCGCCCGGTGCGGCAGCCAGGCAATCGAGTACGGCCAGCGCTCTTTGAACGGCGGCGATGGGCCGCTCCGAGGTCGAGTTAAACCGTGCGGCAGGATTGGGCATGAAGGATCTCCCCACCTGGGTTCTGCGCGTTGTGGGCGTCGGCTGAGCCATGTTACGGTCCCCGTTCATTGTGAAACGTTGTTGCCCAAGGGGCAACACTGCCGGACGCAGTGTGCACGTTCTCGTCGCACCGGGCAAGCACCAAAGCACCGCGCCCGGCCGCGAACCCGATTCCCCTCCGGTACGTCCAGCACCCTCCCGTACGCCCGTTCCCCGTGGAGCTGATATGACCACCGCGCCTGATTCGTCCACACCGCCAGCCACTGTCGGCCTTCTCGAGCGGCTCGCTGCCGGCCCGGTGATCTGCGCCGAGGGGTACCTCTTCGAACTCGAACGACGCGGTTACCTGCAGGCGGGGGCATTCGTACCCAAGGTCGTGCTCGACAATCCCGAGCAGGTCAGCGCCCTGCACGAGGAGTTCGTGCACGCGGGCTCCGATGTGGTCGAGGCCTTCACCTACTACGCCCACCGCGAGAAGCTCCGGCTGATCGGCGCCGAGGACCTGCTGGAGCCGATGAACCGGCAAGCCCTCGAGCTGGCGCGCGTCGTCGCGCGGAAGCACGGCGCCCTGCTGGCGGGCAACGTCTGCAACACCAACGTCTACGACCCAGCCGACCCTGCCACGCACGACCAGGTCCGCTCGATCTTCACCGAGCAGATCGGCTGGGCGGTCGAGGCCGGAGCCGACTTCATCATCGCCGAGACGATCAGTTGGGCCGGCGAGGCCCAGATCGCCCTCGAGGTGATCCAGGCAGCGGGCCTGCCATCGGTCATCATGCTCGTCCCACACAAGGAGCCCGATATGCGCGACGGCGGCACCGTCGCCGACGTCTGCCGCGGGTTGGCCGATAACGGGGCCGATGTCGTCGGGCTGAACTGCGCCCGCGGCCCGGACACGATGCTGCCCCTGCTGGCCGAGGTGACTGCCGTCGTCGACGTACCGGTGGCTGCCCTTCCTGTCCCGTACCGCACCACACCGGACGAGCCCACCATGCAGTCCCTGCGCGACCCGGTCGGGGAGAAACTGCTGCCCGGCGGGATTCCGTTCCCGACCGCGCTGGACCCGTTCACCTGCAACCGGTACGAGATCGCTGAGTTCACCCGACGGGCCACCGACCTGGGTGCGAGCTACCTCGGAATCTGTTGCGGTGCCGGACCGCACCACATCCGCGCCGTAGCTGAGGGACTGGGCCGGACACCGCCGGCCAGCGCGTACTCACCGGACATGTCCAAGCACGCCTACTTCGGCACGGACCCGACCCTGCGCCAGAACAACCAGAGCTTCACCGGCCGCCTCTAGCCCTCAGCCGCACGGACTCCTTTTCGGTGATCACGACTGTGGCGGTAGATCTGGACCAGTTGAATTTCCGGGTGGAGCGGTCGGGTGAGGCTGCTGTCGTCAGCGACGTCGTTGCCCGCAGCTTCGGTGATCAGCACGTGGCCGATCTCATGGACGGCCTGCGCGCCTCGACCGCCTGGATCGACGGGCTGTCCTTCGTGGCCGACCTGGACGGGGAGGTCTTCGGCCAGGTCCTGTTCACCCGGGGCATCCTCGATGCACCTCGCCGACTGGTCGAGGTTCTCGTGCTGAGCCCGGTCGGGATTGTTACGGAGTACCGGGGTCAGGGCATCGGTTCGGCCCTGATCCGCCATGCGTTGGGCATCGTCGGCCAGCGATCCGAGCCGTTGGTGTTCCTGGAGGGCTCGCCGGACTACTACCCGCGATTCGGATTCGAGGCGGGTGGGCTGCACGGATTTCGACGGCCCTCGCTACGCATCCCCGAACCGGCCTTCCAGGTGCTGAGGCTGCCGTCCCACCAGGCGTGGATGACTGGCACCTTGGTCTACCCACAGGTCTTCTGGGATCTGGACTCGGTCGGCCTGCGCGATCCGAACGCCTAGGCGCCCTCCGCAATCCGAGTGAAGGGCACCTTGAGCCAATAGGTTCGATACAGGGTGCCCTTCACTCGGGAAGGTTCGGCCGAGTAGAGGGCTAGATCGCGTACGGCCAGGACAGCAGCAGCCAGGTGCCGCTGACCGTGGTGGCGATGACCGCTCCCAGGATGGCGATGACCTGGACCGGTCGGGATCGCCCGGCCAGCCACCGTGCCAGCGGGAAGGCAAGCACGAACATCGGGACGAGAAAGCGCAGCTTGCTGCTGAAGTAGCCGGCCGACCCGATCACCATCACCAGTGAGATGGCGGCATAGACCAACAGCGGCCACCACAGCCGGCACCGGACCGCCAGGATCAGCATGCCCACCCCGGCCAGCAGGCCCAGCAAGGTAGCCACAGCCATCATTGCGATACCCGGAGCACTCTCGCCCCGGACGACGTTTGCGGCGAGGGTGAACAGCGATGCACCGCCGTCGAACCGCGACCCCCAGAACGCTGACTGCACAGCGAACCAGCCGTCCCAGCGCCCGGAGCGGACGGCGACCCAGAGCCAGAACGCCGGTGTGCCCGCGAGTGCCAGACCCGCCGCCAACAGGGGCACCGCACCACCCTGGGAGGCCGACCCCGGCTCCCGGGTCTCGCGAGCGCGAGCCCGCCACCAGCACCAGGCCGCATACGCCGCCACGGCCGTACCCAGAGCGATGCCCGTCGGCCGGGTCAGCCCGGCGGCAACGCCGAGCGCACCGACCAGCAGCCACGAGTGCCGGCGCAGCGCGACGAACGTCCAGACGACCAAGGCGGTGAACAGCGCCTCGCTGTAGACCATCGTGGCGACCACGCCCATCGGAGCAACCGCCCAGAGCAGGGCGGCCAGGACTCCGACCCGATCGCCGGCCCAGTCGCTGGCCAGGATTGCGATCCCGGCGGCCGCGACCGCACCTGCGACAAATGAGATCAGGACTCCGGCCCACTGGGACTCGAGACCGGTCAGTCCGGAGACCGCTCGCATGAGCATCGGATAGACCGGGAAGAAGGCCAGCGACCCGGTGATCTGATTGGTCTCGGGGGTCGAGAGGTCCAGACGGTCTGCGTACCCGTCTTCGGCGATCCGTACGTACCAGCCGCCGTCCCAGATGCCCAGAACCTCGATAAGCGGGTGGCCGCCCCGTTCCGGAGCCCAGGTCAGCGCCAGGACGCCCATCGCACGGATGATCAGGAACCCACCCGCACCCAGCACCGCCGGCTGGCGCATCCATGGCTGGGCTGCAGAGCCCTTCCGGGGACGCGGGGTCTCCAGCGTCGCCGAGTCGGTCACAGCCGTGCAGTCTATGGGCGCCGGGGGCCCCCGACCGGTCCGCCGGCGGCGCCGTCACCTTCGTACGCACAACCGGCGGCAGGACGTTCGGTGTCAGGCGGGGCAGGTCGTACCCTCCGCCGGGACTGCGAGGTCGAGGAGATAGCCGACCACGGCGCCCGTGATGCACTCCGTCTTCGGAAAGGCGGTGTGTCCCTGACCCTCCCAGGTCAACAGCACACCGGAGTCCAGCTGCTCGGCCATCGCCCGCGAACCGTCGTACGGCGTCGCTGGGTCGCCCACGGTGCCGATCACCAGGACCGGATCCGCACCTTCGGCGTCGCGTTCGGGCAGCGGGTTCTGGTCGCTGTCCCAAGCGGCGCAGGTTGACAGCGAGACGGCGCCGAAAGCACCGAACAGCGGGTACGTCGTGCTCCACTCCTCGACGTAGGCACGGATCTCGCGCTCGCTGATCTGGACACCGAAGTCGTTGCAGTTGATGGTCGTGTTCGCCTCGAGTTGGTTGGTGTAGCCCTCGGGGGTGCGGCCACTGATGGCATCGGCCAAGGCGATGATGCCGGTGGCATCGCCGGCCGCTGCCGCCGCCAGAGCCTCCGCCAGGATCGGCCAGGTCTCCTCGGCGTACAGCGCAGCGACCACACCGTTGAAAACGAAACCCGCGGTGCCCTGCCGCGGATCCCCGCTGGCCTGCGGGATCGGGTTGCGCTCAGCCGCAGCAAGCAGCTCCGTCACGAACTGCCGTGGGTCGGGACCGATCGGGCAGGCCGGGCCGATCGCGATGCAGGCCTGCGCGAAGGTGTCGAAGGCCTGCTCGAATCCAGCTGCCTGACCCTGTACGAACTCCACCGGTCCCAGGTCCGGATCCACCGCCCCGTCGAGCACCATGGCACGGACGCGTTCCGGGAAGAGCTCGGCGTACGTCGAGCCAAGGGTCGTGCCGTACGAGTAGCCCAAGTAGGTCAACTGCTCATCGCCGAGGGCTTCGCGCAACCGGTCCATGTCGCGGGCTGTATAGCCGGTGTTGAAGTTGGCCAGCCTTTCTCCGTGGGTATCCTGGCAGGCGGTCACGAGTTGGGTGAATCGCTCGATGGCAGCGGCGATCTCGGGTTCCGATGTCGGAGTCGGATCGGCGCCTACGAGCTCGTCCTTGAACCTGTCATCAACGCATTCGATCGGGCTGCTGCGCCCCACTCCCCGAGGGTCGAAGCCGACGATGTCGAAGCCGGACAGCAGCTCCTCAGGCGAGAGCAGCGCGACGGTCAGCGCCGCTTCGAGCCCGGAGAC
>Ga0136617_10005293_pt1 | contig 11534 bp, 10 predicted proteins | sample AntDrymUQ3222106_2_FD_129672 | JGI IMG/M metagenome (GOLD analysis project Ga0136617, IMG submission 129672) | Polar desert sand microbial communities from Dry Valleys, Antarctica - metaG UQ322 (21.06) | ecosystem: Environmental > Terrestrial > Soil > Desert | place: Antarctica: Dry Valley...
CTTCACCGCGCTGGAGGACATCTTTCCCGTCGAGCTCGCGGCCGCGGATCTCGCCAGCGAGCACACCGATCGCGAAGTGCTCGTGCGCCGGCTGCACGCCGACGCGGTCAAACTCTACGACGCGCGCGAGGCCGAGCTCGGCGAGGAGCTCATGCGCGCCGTGGAGCGCTTCGTGCTGCTGCAGTTCATCGACCAGCGCTGGCGTGAGCACCTCTACGACATGGACTACCTGCGCGAGGGCATCCACCTGCGCGGATTTGCGCAGATCGAGCCGATCGTGGCGTACAAGAACGAGGCTTTCACGCTGTTCGAGGACCTGATGGCCACGATCTGGTCGGACTTCACGCGCATGATCTACAACCTCGAGGTCGAGGAGGAGGAGGACGAGGCTCCCGAGCAGCGCTACGAGCCGTCCGGCACGTCCACTCGCCCGGGGCGCGTCTCATACTCCGGCGGCGGGCAGGAGCAGCCGAGCGCGCTCGCCCTCGCCGCCGCGGGCGGGGCGGTCGAGGAGCCCGAGGACTACGAGGAGCCGGAGCCGGTGCGCCAGCGCGTCCTGAGCGAGGATCAGCAGGTCGGTCGCAACGATCCCTGCTGGTGCGGCTCGGGCAAGAAGTTCAAGAAGTGCCACGGGGCATAGCCGCGCGCCGAGCTGCCCCGCGCGCGACGACGACCGCCAACGCGACGAAGAGCGCGTCCTGCGGCACGACCCACAGCGTCAGCGGCTGGCCGAGGTAGCGCCCGAAGCAGCCGCAGCTCTCGAGCTCGAGTCCGCGGGCGAGCCCTTGGAGGGCGAGCAGCGACCACAACAGCGCAGCCGCGAGGCCGAGCTGCGTCGCCAGCCGCCGCAGCGGCGGCGACACCGGCGCGAGCAGGCCGCCGGCGGCCGCCAGCTCGAGCGCGATCAGCAGGATCGCCAGCGCGGTGCCCGGGGAGCCCGCGACGTCGTACTCCTCGACGATGTCGGCGAAGTCGCCAAAGGAGGCGAGCTGGCCGAGCGCCATCAGCGCCAGCAGGACGCCGAGGTAGATGCGGGCGAGCTTCACTGCACCCAGTGTTGCATCCGGTGAGAGCGCGCCCGTGCTGCGCGACGATTGGTCGACTGCAGGCGCATGTCGCTCATGCCCGGGGCCGGGCGGGCCGATAAGCGTCAGAGCAACTTCTCGTGCTCAAAGGAGCCACAATGTCCGCAGTCCGTGCGCCCCGCCGTGCAGTGCTCGACCGTTGCCGTCTTCCGGGGGCGAGCGCAGCGCTCGGCGCGGCCTGCTCGATCCTCGCGATCGCGGGCCCGGCGACGGCGGTCGCAGCGGACTGCGCGCCTCCCGGCCAGCAGCGCTCGGCGAGCATCGCGCGGGCCGACAAGGCCGACGGGACATCGGAGGTCACCGAGTCGCTGCCCGGCGGCGCCTACCGCGTCACGCGCTGCGCCGGCGACGGACGCCTGCTCGTCAGCCAGACCGTGTCGCCGATCCGCGACCCCGACGGCGGCGTCGTGCTCGTGCCGACCGAGCGCGAGGAGCCCGGCGTCAGCCTCGCGGCGCTCTATGGCGACCCCGAGGAGCCCAGCTGGGCGCACGCCTTCCGCGCCGATCGGGCGGCGTTGCTCGCCGCCGTCATCCCACCGACCGTGCCGCTGCCCGCTCCGCCGGTGCCCGCAGGCCCCGTGGCGCCCGGTCTGAGCGAGGCCGGCGAGCCCGGGGCGACCGGCAAGCCCGATCCGCGCCCGCAGGAGAAGCCCGCGCGCTCGGATCAGGCGTTCGGCGGACAGCTCGCCCGCGCGGCCGTCTCGGGGGACGCCTGCACGAACTCGCAGTACGCGCCGTTCGGCGGCCGCTGGGTCGGACGTGCCTACGACTACGTGGTCAACCGCAGCCGCTTCAGCTACAACGACACGTCGGTCGCTTCGATCGTCAGCGGCCACCGCAACTGGGACACGACCTACAACGGCTGCGGCCTCAGCGACATCACGAACCTCAACTCGCGCCACGTCGGCTCGACGGCCCTGACGATCCACAGCTACCCCGATGGCGCCTCGGTCGTGGACAAGGGCAACCTCGCGAGCGTCGGCTGCGCCGGCGCGCTTGCCTGTACGTGGCTGTTCTCCAGCGGCGGCGCCTCCTCGGAGACCGACCAGCGCTACAACGAGAGCATCTCGTTCTCGAACGTCGGTGCCGCGGGCGCATACGACTACCAGGCCATCGCGACGCATGAGAGCGGTCACGGCATCGGGCTGGACCACGCGAACTCGAGCAACGCGTTGACGATGTACTACGCGATCGGCTCGGGCACGACCCATCCGCGCTCGCTCGCCAAGGGCGACGTGCTGGGCCTGCGCGCGCGCTACCCCTAGACGCCGGCAGGCTCCACCAGGGCGAAGCCCCGCGGCGAATTCTTCGCCGCGGGTCCATATCGAGGCCTCGGCGAGCCGCCGTACGGTGCCCCCTGGACCTACGCATCCGAAACGCGGGCGTGGTCCTTCAACCAGGGGGGAAACATGAACCGTCGCATTCTCGGCTCGGGCCGGGCCGGGCGCCGCTGCCTCGCGCTCACGGGCGCCGCGCTGGCGCTGGCCGTCGCGGGCTGCGGCAGCGAGGACAGCAGCGCGCCGGCGGCCGGCGCGACTGACCCGATCACGAGCGCAAGCCCCGGGACAACGATTCCCGTCGGGATCCTGCACTCCCTCTCGAGCTTCATGGCGATCAGCGAGGTGTCCGTGAAGGATGCCGAGCTGCTCGCGATCGACGAGATCAACAAGGCCGGCGGCGTGCTCGGCAAGCAGATCAAGCCCGTCGTCGAGGACGGCGCCTCGGACTGGCCGACGTTCGCCGAGAAGGCGCAGAAGCTGATCTCCAAGGACAAGGTCGCCGCGACATTCGGCGGCTGGACGTCGGCGAGCCGCAAGGCGATGCTGCCCGTCTTCGAGCGCAACAAGTCGCTGCTGTACTACCCGGTCCAGTACGAGGGCCTCGAGTCGTCGCCCTACATCTTCTACACCGGCGCGACGACCAACCAGCAGATCATCCCCGGACTCGAGTACCTCAAGGAGGAGCTGAAGGTCAAGCGGCTCTTCCTCGTCGGCTCGGACTACGTCTTCCCGCGCACGGCCAACAAGGAGATCAAGGCCTGGGCGAAGGCCAACGGCATGGAGATCGTCGGCGAGGAGTACTCGCCGCTGGGCAACACCGACTACGCGACGACGATCAACAAGGTCAAGGAGGCCGATCCCGACGCCGTCTTCCAGACGATCAACGGCGACTCGAACGTCGCGTTCTGGAAGCAGTTCACGGACGCCGGGCTGAATGCCGAGAAGCTGCCCGTCATCTCCGTCTCGACGGCCGAGGACGAGGTTCGCGGCGTGGGCATCAAGAACATCGTCGGCCAGTACGTGGCGTGGAACTACTACCAGACGACCGAGGGCGCGGCGAACGAGAAGTTCGTCAAGGCCTTCAAGGCTCGCTACGGCAAGGACCGCGTGACCGACGACCCGATCGAGGCCGGCTACGTCGGGGTCCACCTGTGGGCCATGGCGGTCGAGAAGGCCGGCACCACCGACGTCGAGAAGGTCAAGGCGGCGTCCAAGGGCCTCGAGTTCGACGCACCCGAGGGCAAGGTCACGATCGATGGCTCCAACCAGCACATCTTCAAGACCGCGCGCATCGGCAAGCTGCGGCCCGACGGGCTGATCGACGAGGTCGGCGGGTCCGGCAAGCCGATCAAGCCCGATCCGTACCTCAAGACCTACTCCTGGGCGAAGGACCTCTAGGCGAACACGGCGAAGCGGCGGGACGGCGCGATGCAAGTCATTCTCAATCAGCTCTTCGTTGGGCTGAGCATCGCGTCGATCCTGCTGCTCGTCGCGCTTGGGCTGACGTTCACGTTCGGCCAGATGAACGTGATCAACATGGCGCACGGCGAGTTCATCATGGCCGGCGCGTACACCACCTATTTGCTGCAGACGGCGCTCGGGACCGGGCTGATCACGCTGTCGTTCGGTCTCGCGCTGCCGGTCGCGTTCCTGGTCGCCGGGACGCTGGGGCTGATCCTCGAGTTCCTCGTCATCCGCCGGCTGTACGGCAGGCCGCTCGACACGTTGCTGGTCACGTGGGGCGTCGGGCTCATGCTCCAGCAGCTCGCACGTGACCTGTTCGGCGCGCAGAACGTCAACGTCGACGCGCCGACGTTCCTGGACGGTGGCCTGGGCGTCGCCGGCGTCACGTTGTCCTATCCGCGCCTGTTCATCATCGCCGTGGTCGTGCTCGTCGTGATCGCGATCGCGAGCTACATGCAGCGCACGCCGGCCGGAAGGCGGATGCGCGCGGTCATGCAGAACCGTCCGCTGGCATCGGTCAGCGGCGTGCGCACGACGCGCGTCGACCGTACGACGTTCTTCATCGGATCCGGCCTGGCGGGCCTCGCGGGCGTCGGCATCACGCTGCTCGGGCCGGTCGGTCCCACGCTCGGCCTGGCGTACATCATCGACGCGTTCCTCGTCGTCATCGTCGGCGGGCTGGGCCAGCTGCGCGGCGCGATCCTCGCGGCGCTCGCGCTCGGGATGGCGAACTCCTTCATCGAGTACAACACGACGTCGAGCGTTGCGAAGGCGGGGGTCTTCCTGCTGATCGTGCTGTTCTTGCAATGGCGCCCGCAGGGGCTCGTCGTCCAGCAGCGCCGCGGCCTGGCGTCATGAGCGCCGTCGCCAAGCTGCTGCCGGCCGGCGCGCCCAGGCCATCGGCGTTCGTCGTGCGATTCCTGCTGATGGCCGCCGCCCTGCTGCTGCTCGCACCGGCGGTGCTGTCGGACTTTCGCCTGTCGCTGCTGGCCAAGTTCCTGTGCTTCGCGATCATCGCCATCGGCATCGGCCTGGCATGGGGTCAGGGCGGGATGCTCGTCCTCGGCCAGGGCCTCTTCTTCGGGCTCGGCGGCTATTGCATGGGCATGCACCTGAAGATCGTCGACGCCGGCGCCGGCCAGCTGCCGGACATCCTGACCTACAGCGGCAAGTACGACTCGCTGCCGGCGTTGTGGAAGCCCTTCAGCTCGGCATGGTTCGCGATCCCGATGGCGATCCTGCTGCCGATGGCGATCGCGGCGCTGCTGGGCGCCGCCGTCTTTCGCCAGCGCATCCGCGGCGCGTACTTCGCGATCCTCAGCCAGGCGCTGGCGGGCGCGTTCGTCATCGTGATCGTCGGCAACAACGCGCTGACAGGCGGCACCAACGGCCTGACGAACTTCCAGAGCTTCTTCGGGCTCAGCGTGTCTGACCCCGCCGATCAGAAGATCCTCTACTTCGTCGTCGTGATCGTGCTGCTGCTCGTCTTCCTGGCGACGCGCGAGCTCGTGCTCGGACGCTACGGACGGGTGCTGATCGCGGTGCGCGACGACGAGGATCGCGTGCGCTTCCTCGGCTATGACCCGACGCGCATCAAGCTCGTCGCCTACGTCCTGGCGGCCGGCATGGCCGGCCTGGCGGGAGCCCTGTTCGTGCCGGTCGTCGGCATCATCTCGCCTGCGCTGCTGGGAATCGTTCCGTCGATCGAGATGGTGATCTGGGTCGCGCTGGGTGGCCGCTCCGTGCTCGCCTGGGCGGCGGCCGGCGCGGTCATCGTCAACTCGGCGCGGTCGAGCATCTCCGAGCAGTTTCCGTCGACCTGGCTCTACCTGCAGGGGCTGCTGTTCGTGGTCGTGATCCTGTTTCTCCCGCACGGGATCGCGGGTGCGGTCGGGCACCTGCGCAGGCTCGCCTCGCGGGTGCCGCTGCCCGGCGGGCGGCGCGTCGCTGCGGCGGCGGCGCCCGCGCCCTCGCACCTGCCGCCGCGCAGCAACGAGGTCGTATGAGCGCGGAGCTGCTGCAGATCCGGGGCCTGGTCGTCGCGTTCGATGCCTTCCACGCCATCGACGGCCTCGACCTCACCCTCCGCGAGCACGAGGTGCGGTTCGTCATCGGGCCCAACGGCGCCGGCAAGACGACGCTGATCGACTCGATCACGAACCTCGTGCGCCCGACGAGCGGCTCGATCGTGTTCGCCGGCGAGGAGCTCGTCGGTCGCAGCGAGCATGCGATCGTGCACGCCGGCATCGGTCGCACGTTTCAGAAGCCGTCGGTCTTCGACGAGCTCACGGTGCTGGAGAACGTCGACATCGCCGCTGCCTTCAGACTGCCGTTTCGCTCGCTGCTGCGCCGGCGCAGGGGGATCACCGCGGAGGTCGCCAGGGCGCTGGACTCCGTCAACCTCGCCGAGCAGCGCGACGACCCCGCCGGCTCGCTGTCGCACGGCCAGAAGCAATGGCTGGAGGTCGCGATGGTGCTCGTGCAGCGGCCGCGGCTGCTGCTGCTCGACGAGCCCGTCGCCGGCATGACCCAGCGCGAGCGGCTGCACACCGGCGAGCTCATCACGCAGATCGCGCAGGAGGGCACGACCGTGCTCGTCGTCGAGCACGACATGGACTTCGTTCGCCGCTTCGCGCACAAGGTGACGGTCATGCACGAGGGCCGGATCCTGACGGAGGGGACCGTTGCCGAGGTGCAACGCAACGAGACCGTCCGCGAGGTCTACCTGGGGCGCCCGCGCGACGCGCGCGGCGCGGCCGAGGTGCCGGCATGACGCTCGCCGACCCGCCGCTCGCGCCCGGCGATCCCGGCGCGACCGTCGACCCGCCGCCGATCCTGAGCGTCTCAGAGCTCGAGGTCGCCTACGGCCCGACGCAGGTGATCTTCGGCGTCTCGCTGGACGTGCCCGAGGGCGGGCTGTGCTGTCTGATGGGCCGCAACGGCGTCGGCAAGAGCACGCTGCTGCAGACGATCGTCGGGCTGCAGCCCGCGAAGGCGGGCACGATCACGCTCGGTTGGAAGGAGATCACCAAGCGCGCGCCCTACGACCGCGTCAAGGCCGGGATCGCCTACGTCCCGCAGGGCCGCGAGGCCTTCCCCTACCTGACCGTGGCCGAGAACCTGCGAGTCGTCTCGGAAGCGTCGGCGAGGGGAGGGCCCGAGGCCGTCGAGCAGGCGCTCGAGCGATTCCCGCGGCTGCGAAAGATCCTCGACCGCCCGGCGGGCTTTCTCAGCGGCGGCGAGGCGCAGCAGCTGGCGATCGCGCGCGCGCTCGTGACGCGGCCGAAGCTGTTGCTGCTCGACGAGCCGACGGAGGGCATCCAGCCGTCGATCATCCTCGAGATCGAGGACGCGATCGCCGACCTGAAGGCCGCCGGGATGTCGATCCTGCTCGTCGAGCAGTACGTCGACTTCGCGATGCGCCTCGCCGACACGTACGCGGTCATGGACGTCGGGCGGATCGTCGCCGGCGGTCTGACCGAGACGTTCGAGCGCGAGCGCATGCAGCAGCTCATGTCGGTCTGAGCGGCGTGCTCAGCGGCGGCGGCGCACGCGCTGCGCGAGCCGTGTCTTGGCATCGAAGGCGTAGGCCACCGTCCGCGACGGGGGCGCACCCCCGTGGCAGACGGTGGAGCGCCCCAATGACGCGGCCGCCGCGGCATGGGATCGTGGCGATCATGCAGTCCGACGCCTCCACCGCCCCCGTCCGCGCCGTGCTCACGCGGGCGGCGCGCGAGACGGCCTACCTCACGATCGGCCTGCTGACGAGCTCGCTGGCCTTGACCGTCTGGGTCGTCGGCGTCTCGCTGTCGCTGTCGCTGATCGTCTTCGTCGTCGGCCTGCCGGTCGCGGCCGGCACGGCGATCGCCTGCCGCTGGACCGCCGAGCTCGACCGGCGCAACGCCGCCCGGCTGCTGGGCCGGCCCGTGCGCGCGCGCTATCGCGAGCTCGGACACGGCCTGCGCGGGCTGCTCGGCTCGACGCTCGGCGACCCGCAGACGTGGCGCGACCTCGTCTGGCTCGTGCTGCACTCGGTGCTCGGGTTCGTCTTCGGCTGCCTCGCACTCGGCCTCGTGTTCATGGTCGCCGGCCTGGCGACCCTGCCGGCCTGGCACTGGTCGCTGCCTGCGGGTGCGCAGTTCGGCATCTGGAATGCCGACGACCTGTGGGAGGCGTTCGCCGTCGCGTCGCTCGCGCTGCCGCTCGCGGCGCTGACGATCGTGGCGCTGCGCGGGATGGCGCTCGCCGAGTGCGCCCTCGCGGAGAGCCTGCTCGGCGGCGATGATGATGCGGTGCAGTCGACCGAGGCCATGCCGCACGCCGCCCCCGCACGCCGCTTCGATCCCGACGTCGCGCTGTCGCTGCACGTCGCGGTGACGGCGCTCGTCGCGCTCGTCATGGCCGTCATCTGGATCGGCAGCGGCGGTGGCACCTTCTGGCCCGCATGGGTGTGGCTCGGCATCGCGGCGCCGCTGGGGATCCATGTCCTCGTGCGCCGCGCGCGGCGGGCGCCGGCCGTGCGCGGGCGCAGCGTGCGCGTGCACGCCGAGGCCGTTGCCTTGATCGTCGGCTGGCTGTCGATCGTCTGGGCGCTGGCGGGCGGGGGCACGTTCTGGCCGTTCTGGCCGGGGCTCGGTCTCGCCATCCCACTCGCCGTCCACGCGCTGATCGTCTTTCGCGACCGCCTGAACCCGGCGCGCGAGCGCGAGCTCAGCGAGCGCGTCGACGAGCTGACGCGCACCCGCCGCGGCGCGCTCGACGTACAGGCCGCGGAGCTGCGGCGCATCGAGCGCGACCTGCACGACGGCGCGCAGGCGCGGCTGGTCTCGCTCAGCATGCTCGTCGGCCGTGCGGAGGAACAACTCGCCGACCGCCCCGAGGTCGCCGCGCTCGTGCGCCGCGCCCGCGAGGAGGCGGGCGCCGCGATCGGGGAGTTGCGCGACCTCGCCCGCGGCATCGCGCCGCCGGTGCTGGCCGACCGCGGACTCAGCGCTGCCGTGCAGGCGCTCGGCGCGCGCGCCGATGCCCGTCGACGTCGAGGTGCCCGCTGACCAGCGCCCGCCGCCGGTCGTCGAGACCGCCGCCTACTTCGTCGTCGCCGAGGCGCTGACGAACGTCGCCAAGCACGCCGGCGGGGCACCGGCGCGCGTGGTCGTCGGCCGCCGCGCGGGGCCTGGTCGTCGAGATCCACGACACGGGGCCGGGCGGCGCGGATCCGCGCGGCGGCGGGCTGACCGGCCTGCGCCACCGCGTCGAGGCGATCGACGGCGCGCTGAGCGTCACCAGTCCCGCGGGCGGCCCGACGACGATCCGTGCGGAGCTGCCGTGCGCGTCGTGATCGTCGAGGACAACGCGCTGCTGCGCGAGGGCATCGTCGCGCTGCTGCGCGAGCGCTCGATCGACGTCGTCGCCCAGGCCGAGGACGCGCCGGGGCTGCTGCGGATCGTCGCCGGCCACAAGCCCGACGTCGCGATCGTCGACGTGCGGCTGCCGCCGACCTTCACCGACGACGGCGTGCGGGCGGCGATCGAGGCGCGCGCGCGCCATCCGGGCCTGGGCGTCCTGATCCTGTCGCAGTACGTCGAGCCGGTCTACACGTCGGAGCTGCTGGCGTCGGGCACGGGCGGTGTCGGCTACCTGCTCAAGGAGCGCGTGGGGGAGGTGCGGGCGTTCGTCGAGGCGATCGAGCGCGTCGCCGGCGGTGGCACCGCGCTGGACCGCGAGGTCGTCGCCGAGCTCATGCGCACGCGCACCGACGAGGCCGGCGAGGCGGGCGGGCTGGGCAGCCTCACGCCTCGCGAGCGCGAGGTGCTCGCACTGATGGCCGAGGGCCGCACGAACAACGCGATCGCACGCGAGCTCGTCGTGACGTCGGGCGCCGTCGAGAAGCACGTGTCGAGCATCTTCGGAAAGCTCAGCCTGCCGGCGTCCAACGACGACCACCGCCGCGTGCTCGCCGTGCTCGCGTTCCTGCGCGCGGGGAGCTGAGGGCCTTCGGGCGCTCTGCGCATGCATGTCATGCGCAGGTCGCCCTGACTCAGAGCGCTCGCACCATCGCCGCACGGCGGTCGCGCCGCCAGCCGTCGGGACGCGAGCCGATGACGTTCATCCCGACGACGATCCAGCGCACCGCCGTTCAGCCTCCGGCCTGCCGGCGCTCGCGCACGAGCCCCGTGATCGCGAGCGCCGTCGCGGGGCGCAGGTCTGAGAACGTCCAGCGGCGCCGGCCGTAGCGCGGTTGCACGCGCAGCTGCGCCCGTGAGCGGCGCAGCCGCATCGGCCCCTGCTCGGCATGCTGCACGTCGCGGTAGCGCAGAAAGCGCACGCGATTGGAGACCGCGTCGTCGAGCACCCACAGCAGCCGGCGATCGGTCACGGCAAGCAGCGTGCTGGGGCTGGCCCAGGTCGCCGCCGGGGTCACGAGATCGATGTGCTCGCCGTCTTCGAGGGCACTCAGCAGCTCCGGTCCGAGCGCGCGCCGGATCGCGGCGGGCAGCCATGCGCCATGTCGCGCGCGACCAGCCTGCCGGGTCGTGATCGCCGACCCGACGACCGACGCTCCACGGTCGCGCTGGGATGCGCGCAGCAGCTCGTAGGCGACGTTCAGCTCGGTCATCCTCGCCAGCCCCTCGACCCCCATCACGTCGGGGTGCCACTGCTTGGCGAGGCGCTTGTAGGCCGCCGTCGCCTCGTCGATCGTGGCTTCGGCGCCGAGGCCGAGGACGGCGTGCGGATCCATGGCCTGCATTCTGGCGAGCGCGAGCTCGTATGCTCACGGCCATGGCCGCAACGTCCTCATCAGAGAGCACCCCGCAGCGCCTCGCGGCGATCCGCGCGCAGATGTCCCTGCTCGCGGACTATCTTTGACCCCGCTTCGCTGGCCGAGCGCCTGAGCGTTCTCGAAGAGCAGATGTCCGTGCCCGGCTTCTGGGACGACCAGGACGGCGCGGCGATGGTCAGCTCCGCCCACGCGCGCGCCGCCAGGCGCCTGGAGGACTTTCGCAGCCTGCAGGCCGAGGTCGAGGACCTCGACAGCCTCGCCGAGATGGCGCAGGAGGACGGCGAGATCGCCGCCGAGCTCGAGGAGCAGCTTGCGCCGATCGAGGCGCGGCTGCAGACGCTCGAGGAGCAGCGCCTGTTCTCCGGTCGCTACGACAACGGCGACGCGCTCGTCACCGTCAACGCGGGGGCAGGCGGCACGGACGCCCAGGACTGGGCCGAGATGGTGCTGCGCATGCAGATGAAGTGGGCCGAGAAGCGGGGCTTCAAGGTCGAACTGCTGGAGGTCAGCCCGGGGGAGGAGGCCGGCATCAAGTCCGCGACGTTCCGCGCCGACGGCGAGAACGCCTATGGGCTGTACGGCGCCGAGAAGGGCGTGCACCGGCTCGTGCGCCTGTCGCCGTTCGACTCGGCCAACCGCCGCCAGACGTCGTTCGCCGGCGTCGAGGTCGCGCCGGTCGTCGAAGATGCCGCCGAGGTCGTCATCGACTCAGACGACCTGCAGGTCGACACCTACCGCGCCTCGGGGGCGGGCGGACAGCACGTCAACAAGACCGACTCCGCGGTGCGCATCACGCATCGCCCCAGCGCGATCGTCGTGCAGTGTCAGAACGAGCGCTCGCAGACGCAGAACCGCGAGACCGCGATGAAGATGCTGCGATCCAAGCTCGTCGCGCTCGAGGAGCAGCGCCGCCAGGAGGAGATC
>Ga0136617_10005294_pt1 | contig 11534 bp, 6 predicted proteins | sample AntDrymUQ3222106_2_FD_129672 | JGI IMG/M metagenome (GOLD analysis project Ga0136617, IMG submission 129672) | Polar desert sand microbial communities from Dry Valleys, Antarctica - metaG UQ322 (21.06) | ecosystem: Environmental > Terrestrial > Soil > Desert | place: Antarctica: Dry Valley...
TAGCGACCGGGTAACCTGCGGCGTAACTCACCCAGAGTGGAACCTTGATCTCTTGTTGCTTGACTCTAGCTAGATCTGACCCGGTCGCTACCGCTCCTCGGTTCTGTAGTCGAGGTACGACATTCCTTGAGCCAAGCATGCACCAATACCCATCTCCTCGAACTGTTTGCTAAGCCGCAGATACGATGTAGAATGAGGGTCTGAGGGCGACCGCTCTGGAAGACCGCGTGCTTGAGTTGAGCGGTCTGACGCGGGCGCCCGAATTAATGTTAGCAGTAGGTTTTGATCCTCAGTTTTATGGCAACCGGCCTCGTTATCCACATCTCCTCCGGTGACGACAAGCACACCGAAGTGCTAACCGACGAGCGCATTCGGATTGGCAGTTGCGACGATTGCGATTTGCACCTCCGTATGTCCGACCTGCCGAAGCGACCTGACGGCGACGGTCTGGTATTGGAACTAGCTCGGTCAAATGGCTCCTACCGAGTTGCCTCCTTCGATAGTTCCCTTGAGCTCATCCTCAACGGTCAGCGTTTACAAACCAACGTGGAGATCCGGGATGGGGATGAAGTTAAGATCCAGCTGTCAAATCTGGCCCTACAGTTTTTTCCAATCCGCTCATTGCCCGCAGTTGTTCCATCGGCTTCCCGGGAAACTCACGTCGCACCGTTTATAGAACAGGCCGCCCTCGAGTCCGCAGCCACCGCCAGGCGGGATGATGCGAAAGTTTTCCTGCGCGAGTTCACGCACGAACTAGTCCGCGAAATAAAGCCCAGCACAAAACTGGTTACTCTGGCTATTGCCTTGGCGCTGGTGGGCGGCGTCCTTTACATCGGATTCTCGATGTTCCAGGAGATGCAAAGAACTCGTCGCTTGATCGCTGAACAAGCCGCACAACTCCAAGGGGCAAGAGATCAAGCGACTAGGACAAACCAGCAGCTCACCGATCTGGGCCGCTCAAACAAACAGATCCGCGACAGTCTTTCGCTGGCCGTAAAACTTCGCAGCGACTATGGCAACGGCGTCTGCTTGATCGCAGGCTCTTTCTACTTTGTGGAAGCCGGGACAGGCCGTCCCTTGCGGTATTCGGAAGCACAAATGAACGAAAGCGGGGGAACTGTGCAGAGCAGCGGTGATCCGCAAACGCTCACTCCGGAAGGCAAAGGGGCGATCGCGGAGTATGAATTCGTGGGCAGCGGATTCTATGTGGGCGATGGTTTTGTCGTAACGAACCGCCACATAGCGCAGCCGTGGCGTGCCGACGATCGCGCGCAGAGCTTAGGTAGTAGCGTCAGAGGGCAGCCGCGACTCAAAAAACTCAACGCCTATTTTCCTGATTATCCACAGCCAATTGGACTAAAGTTTAAGCTTGCCGGGCAGCGCGACGATCTCGCCGTCTGTTCGCTGGAAACCAAGGAGATACCTGCTCAATTCCCTGTCCTGCCACTGGAAGGAGACGAAAAGGCGGTCGAGGTCGGTAAAACGGTAGTAATGATGGGCTACCCTTCAGGGCCTGACCGCTTGCTAGCCCTGCTGGATGACGCTGAAGCCCGCGACATCCAGCAACGCTACGGCGGCTCGCTGGATTCACTGCTCGGATATCTCGCGCAAAACAGACGAATTCAACCGCTCACTACCCAGGGCAACATCACTGATCTCGATGTCCGCCGCATTGCCTACGATGCGCGCACTGCCGAAGGAGGATCCGGAGCGCCGCTCTTTGGCCCATCTGGAAAGGTAATTGGCATAAACTTTGCGATTTTCACCGAGAACCAAGCGTCCAACTTCGCAGTCCCCATTCGTTATGGACTGGCGCTGCTCGAGCGCGCAGGATGGACCGCCCCTGCTGAAAACGACGGCAAAGAGGCTGAAGCTGCTGCCCCACAGCAGAAAGCTCACACCGCTCCTCCAGTACCGCAATAGCTGTTCTAGCACCGCCAGACCTCGAAGACTCTGGGAACGGCATCCAAGGGCGAGTCGAACGAAAGCGGTGCCATCCACCCATGCGTGTGTTCGAGAACCCGGGGCGACCCCTGCAGTTCAGGACTACTGTTGTGTCAATCTGATGACTGCATATGGAAATAGCTAAACCTGAGGCAGTAAGTATAGACTAATGCTATATTGCCCCGATCAAGTCTACGGCATAATGCTTGCTGAACACTCCGGAAGTCGCCTGTAATTGATGGTTTCCCAGAGGTTAGAGCAGCTCCGGTGCAGTACGATTGCATCAATAGAAGGATTCGAACCAGGTTTGAAAATCACCAGAGATGACAAAACGATGAGACTTCATCCCCTAAGAGGTCTCGGAAGCATTAGCCATCTCGGCTATATCTTTCTATCCTTCCTTTTTCTGTTTTCACCGTTTGCGCAAATTGCCTCTCGAGCCCAAACTGCAATGGGCCAGGATGAAGTTGCGCCAGATTCCAGCGCCACAACAAACCTGTTTCACCTTGAAACAGTGCCTGTTGCAGGTGGTGCCCAACTGATCACAATCTATGCCCGTATGGAGGGTCTACAGAGCGTAGCAGATCAAAAATGGGTTCCTCTGGTAAGCGTCTTGCGCGATACGCTGGGCGATTTGGACCCTGAGAACGATCGCCTGCGTTATCTCTGGCCATTGACTTACACACGGCCGACGGTCAAACAGCGAGTTGCCGGCGCCATCCCTTTTCTCTACACAAGGATTGGAAACAAAAAGACGGCATCTGGAAAGGCTCCGCCGCCGGTTATGGATCTGGCTGCTCCCGAACGCCAAGTCTGGGAAAAAGTTTTCTGGACCGCTTTGAAGAGTGTCCTGATTAATCCTTACGGCGCTCCAGTTAAGGCTTCGAGCGCATCCTACCGTCGCAACATTGCCGACTATCGCAAGTCGCACATCATTCGGGCGCTTGCAGTGCTGTCGCTGTATCAGGCAATGAAGGGCCCAGCCGCGTTCTCCGATTCTGAAATGGCTGAGATTCAAGGTCGTCTCCTGCTGACGGACACGGCCTTCGGCGGCCTCGTCGACGACTTGCACCTGCAGCGTTATTACGAAAAAAAGCTCACCGGCATTCGTGATCACCGCGGCCATAACTGGGAACTGCTACGCCAGCAGGCAGAAGCCGAATCGCTTCATTTCGAACCGTTGCAAATGCCGGACGGTAGTGCCACCCACGCAATGCTGTGGGTCGCAAAGACTGATCTCGCCTCCAGGCAGGGCCATCCTTATAACGGCCGATTTCTGAACATCGCCGCTCCCTGGTCAGACAAGCGCTTGCTAAACTGGAAGGGTTATTCAGAGACCCGGTACTTCGACGGTGAGAACCGACCGGTTACTGCGGAAACAGCCGGCGCTCGAGCCATGGAAATGATCCCGCTGGCTCTTTATGGCCTCGACAATCCCAAGATTCCGATGCTACTAGTTGATTTCCGCGACTCTCTGAATCCGAAGAAGCGGGAGATGTCGCGGCGCGCGTTGGAGGATGTAACCAAAAACGTGCTGGCCCTTTCGCCTTTTGGCGATCTGTCTTACTTCCTCGGCCGAACAGTGTTCGACTTGGTTACCGGCAGACGCGGTATGGACATCAACCAGCCCACGCGACTGAGAGCGTATTCACAACTAAAACTCTTGCTGTCCCTAAACGACTCCCTGAACCCGCAGCTTCGTGATCAGATAGACGACCGAATGGAAAAGGTTTCGCTGAACCCTCTGGAAAACGACCTTGCTGTCGAAGCACGACTTGCGAAAGGCCAGCACGAAGCGCTGATGGGTTATGCCCAGCGGGCCGATGGCCTGCCCGCAAAGCTGGACAGAGATCGGCGCGCCGAGATGGTGCCCCTCCAGCATGGACAAACAGCCCAGATCCTCCTGCGAGTGGCGAACGTTCTTTCGTTTGGGAAATATGCGCACCGTGAAAAGGCGATCCCGGAAATGGAGGCGAGGCTGGACGTGGCCCGCCGTCTGACATACCACACGCGTTTGCTGCGGAAGATCGGCGGATCAACACCGCCGGTTGAGGTGGTTTGGAATCTCGACGAGTTAAAACGCTCTCTGCAGTTTCTCGGGGAGCATGCCGCCGAGGCTGATTCGGGGGCCGCGAGCGCTGCGGCAAAAATCTTCATGCTTACGGAAGACAACGACACGCGTCGGGCGTGTCTGGATAGCCTTTCACAGATGAACACCCGCAGAGCTAAAAATGAACTGCAGCGCCTCTCCGCGGACAAGCGCCTCGAGCCAGGCTGGAAAGCGATAGTCGTTTCCTATTTGAATAAAGCCGGCACCGAAGATCCCCTGGCCTCGTCGGCAAATAAGACTGGCGCAAACAGAGTCGAGCAACGGTAAGCATGTATTGGCTCTGTAAATTCCCTCATACTTGGAGTCTTGCTCCAGCGGCCCAACGGTTTCCTCGATTCCTGTTCGCGACTCCCGTAGGCCGAATAGCAAAAGAATCGTGGCGGACCTTAAGAAAGCCGCCAAAGACGCTTCACCCTTTGGTTTTTACAAATCAATCCTTGGGTCGCCAATCGGCAATTGGCAATCGCAAATCGGCATTCTTACATTCGTTGCCCCTGCTCCCGACGATCGCCCTGGTCCTTCTCTCGGCCGTTTCTGGGCTCGCGCAGACCAAACGTATTGTGGTTATCAAGTGCGACGGTCTGCCTCCAACTTCCGTTGACGGCCTCGTGCGCGAACGTGACCCGCGAACAGGCAAGAGCCAGCTTCCCTGGATCGACCATGTTTTTTATCAACGAGGTGCCAGGCTCGCCAACTTCTACGTGCGCGGTTTGAGTCTCTCCGCGCCTTCATGGTCTTTGCTCGAGACGGGCCAGCACCTTCAGATCAAGGGCAACGTAGAATTTGATCGCTACACGCTTCAAGCCTACGACTATTTAAACTTCATTCCCTTCTTCATAGCTCGAATAGGCGGCGTTCGAGTGGATATGCCTGCGGTCGAGGTGCTCGATTCATTGTCCACTCCGATGCTTACAGATGCCTACCCGCACCATGAACGTTATGTGGGCATGTCTTTGTTTCAGCGCGGGGGACGACTAATCACCTTTCGCAAGAGTCTGGAAAATAAACTAAAGCGAAGACCTAAGGAACTATTTGATGAATGGACCATGGGACTGAATATTCGAAACTCCGTTCCCGAGCAATTGCTGAGGGATGTAATCGAAAAGATCGGCGACCCCAGGGTCCGCTATGCCGAGCTCGTGATGACGGATTTCGACCACGTCGCTCACCACAACAATGATCGCGAATCGCACACGTTTGCTTTGAAACAGATCGATTCCGTGGTTGGCCAGATCTGGACGGCAATTCAACAGTCGTCGGCTGCCGATGAAACCGCGTTGATCCTGGTTTCTGACCACGGCATCAATACCGACAAACGCGTCTACAGCCAGGGCTACAATCTCGTGAAGTTACTGGGCAGCTCGGCGGGTGGAGGACATCACGTCGTTACTAAACGCAGGTTACTGCTCGACTACTCCCTCAAGAGCATCTATCCCCTGGTTCCGCTAATTACTTCGACGACGCAAGACTCCTTTTATCTGAAAGGCCAGAGCACCGATTATCCAACCGTGCTAGTCGACTTCGATGGCAACGAACGAGCTTCGATTCACTTGCGCGATAGTAACCTCAATCTGCTTCAGATACTGTTGGCCCAACTCAAGCGCAAAGATCTGTCACCGCCGCTCCGCCACGCGTCGACTGACGTGTTTTTCAATACGCTCGACTCGCGGCGTGCGTCCTGGCAAACCAATCTGGCTCAACTGAAGGAAGAACTGGCAGGTTTGCGCCGGCGAATACAGCAACAACGCCAGCTTTGGGCAACGCAGCCTAAGAAGTTTTCCAAAGAAGATCTGGAAGCCGGACGCGACGACGAGGTGAAACGCATTTTCGCTCAGCTGGATCGATGGCTGGGCCAGGAGAAACGCTACACGGAGTACGCTCGCACACTGGCTAACTTGTTAGCGCTCAGCCGGGAAGACTTCGCTCCTGGGAAACTCCAGATGCCCGACCTGATTGCGAAGAACGCCATGGGCGAACGCAATAGCATCCACCAATTGCAAAACTATATCGTGGGCATCGCTCCCAGCGGGTTGATCCTCAAGCCTGACGGCTCACTAGATATGCAGCAAAGCTTTGTGCGAGTCGACTACTTCTCTCTACTCCACGATGCCTCGGTGAAGAATAACGTTCAGCCCGGCGTAGCCAACCGGCCGATTGATATGATTGCCACCCGCATTTCCTTGCAACTCGTTCTGCCCCACCTGCTTGAGCGAGCCCTTAACCCTGACGTCATCTGGGTGCATGGCGGGCGGGAGAAACAGGCGCTGATCCTGGCCCGTGAAGATCAGCAAGGCGGGCTGAGTTTCCGCTACCTGCCGATAAAGAATCTGACGCAGGATACAGAAGGCCGACTTCAATTCCAGACCGTGCGGTGGCAACCTGGTCTACCTTTACGCATTTTTGAGGACCAACAACTCGCCATCCCCGAGCCTGATCGGGAGGCCTGGCTTAACGAGTGGCACACGGAAGTTGAATGGCTTCGCGCGCTACACAGAACCGATTATTCTAACGGTTTGATCGGACTCTACGAGGAGCTTGCCCGTCATCCGATTGAGAGACTTGCGTTGGACGAACCGGGAATTTCCGTGGATGAACGTCTGGCCCGGCGTCTGCAGAAACGACAACGCGAATTGATCGAAACCGATCTTCTGCTTGTGGCCAATAATCATTGGAACTTCGACGTGAGAGGATTCAATCCCGGCGGCAACCATGGCTCATTCTTCCGCATCTCGACCCATTCTACCTTCATGGTCGCCGGTGGTGAGAAGACGCATCTGCCGCGCGCCGCTGTGGTTGAGGAACCGTATGACAGTTTGAGTTTCGTCCCCACCATGCTGGCGCTAACCGGAAATTTACGCGATGATAGCCATCCTCTTCCTGTTTTGTGGAATAAAGGTTTTCGAAGGTTTCCCGGACGCGTTGTTAAGGAGATTCTCCCCGGCGCGCCGGGAACCCAGAAAATCGCGGTGACTGGAGCGAGTGCAACCCCTTGATGGGATGGTCAGAACCGGGAGCGGTACGACCGGATCCGACAATCAACATCTGGTAAAACCGCAATCAAGGCTAGTTGAATATAGAATCCGGTCGCTACCGCTCTCGGTTAAGTAGTGAGCGACCACATTTGTTCACGTTGAGGTGTTTCCTAGCCTCGTTGAGTTTTGACACAGCCTCGGTAGCGACCGGGTCGATGAGTGCACTCCATAGTCGCGGTTGCTGCGAGTGCAACCCTTATGACCTCTGAAGAAAACGATTGGCAAAATGACGAGCTGGAAGATCTTGTCGATGAGTCTGAACCCACCGCCCGCGACCGTTCGCGTAGCTCCTTCATCTGGATCCAGGTTTTCGCCTTCCTGCTCGGCATAGGGCTACTGGTTTTTGTCATTAATCGGGTTGGCGTTCAGCCTATTTTCGATGCCCTGCTGCGAATTGGCTTCGGTTTCTTTTTCCTCCTCGGGATCAGCGGTCTTCGTCATGTCTTCCGTACTATCGCCATGCGGGCTGCGGTCCCCACCGAACACCGGCGCATCAGCTTCATGCAAGCCTTCGCCGCCCGCTTAGGTGGGGAAGCCATCAGCTTTCTCACCTTTACCGGTCCCTTGCTGGGCGAAGCGACGAAGGTCGCGCTGCTGCGGAAACGCATCCCGCTTACCTATGGCGTTCCGGCACTGGTTGTCGACAATCTCCTCTATAACCTCTCAGTCGTATTTTTCATTTTGAGCGGCGCCTGCGTGATGCTATTCACCCATCAGCTTCCGCCCCTTGTCTATTTCGTCTTGATCGGTATAGCCGGAGTTGCCGCGCTGGGTATCGTTGCTGCCGGATTAGCTGCCAAGCGACGGATCATGCTTTTGACCTGGGCAATCGATCAAGTGGCCCAACTTCGTCTTAGTCCTAAGGTCCTGATTAAAAGACGCCATCACATTCACAATCTGGAGTCGAAGGTTTACGATTTCTATAAGCATCATCCGGCGGCCTTCTTCGGAATGATCGCCTGCAACCTATTGGCGCACGTTTCCAGTGTGGTTGAGGTTTATGTGACGTTAAGCCTGCTGGGCTATGATGCTCGGGTAGCGCAGGCATACGTCATAGAGTCACTGACTAAAGTAATTAACTTCGCTTTCGCGTTTGTGCCGGGCACAATTGGAGTTTATGAAGGTGGAACCGAAGTCATTCTGCGGGCCCTCGGCTTTGCTGCTGCTACAGGTGTGGCGCTGGCCCTGGTGCGCAAAGCAGGAATCGTTTTCTGGACTTCAATCGGGCTGCTGGTTCTAACGTGGCGAGCGGCTCCCAATGCCTGGGCTCGCCTCGTGGACCGCAGCCCCTATCTACGAAAACTTATGGACAGTCTGGTTCTCTCAAACATCGCACATCGTCCGGCGCGCACCGCAGTCAGCATCCTGGGGACCGCCCTGGGCGTTTTGCTAATTGTCTTTACCGTCGGGTTGGCCCACGGCGTCCTGCACGAACGCGGCAAGCGCGAATCGAATATTGGCGCTGAAATAATGGTGCGGGCCTCGGGTTCTCTCGGACTCGGGGGTTCTTCGCCTTTCGGCCTGCCGGTTTCACGCGTGGCTGAAATCAGCAAGATCGAAGGCGTGCGTGCTGCCACGCCCCTGGGTCAGGCGCTTGATCGCAGCGACCGAGGATTCGGGACGCGCCTTATCGACGGTATTGATTTTGACGATTACTCCCAGCTCACGGACCTCAAGATCCGAGAGGGCTCGCCTTTAACCGGAGGTGATCAAGTGATCATCGATGCCGTGTGGCAAAAACAGAGAAATGCGACGGTCGGCTCAACCGTGCAGATTTTCGAACGGCCTTTCACGATTGTTGGTGTTTACGAACCACCGGGGGGCGGCCGCCTCAAAATTCCGCTCGCTACAATGCAGGATCAGGAAGGCGCTAACGGAAACGCCTCAGCGATTCTGGTCGCCTCGACCGACCCGGCAAAGCAGGAAGGTGTGGCCGCGCGTATTCGAGAACGCTTCCCCGATGATCAAATAATTTTCACGCGCGACCTACCTGAGATCTACGCGTCGAGTGTGCCGGCACTCGACGTCTTCATCAAGGTGGTCGTCGGAGTTGCCGCATCGATCAGTATGCTGGTAATTCTGCTCGCAATGTACACCACGGTCACTGAAAGAACTCGTCAGATTGGCATCCTCAAAGCGTTGGGAATGTCGAAGACATCGATCGCCTGGGTCATTGAGAAAGAAGCAATCCTGGTTAGCCTGCTGGGTGTGACTGTTGGTGTGCTGCTGACTTTTGTTGCCCGCTTTGCGGTGATGCGCGTGACGAGTTTGACAGTTGAGATCGAGCCACGTTGGGTTCTTATCTCTCTTCTGGTGGGACTCCTCGGCGGCAGCCTCGGCGCTCTCTACCCTGCCCTTCGCGCCGCCCGGCAAGACCCAGTAGACGCTCTCAGCTATGAATAATGCCGGAAGTGTCACCGGCCATTAATAGCTGGGCGGGCTAACCACTTCTCATCCATTTCACTGCGTTCCCTACATTTTCAACGCCATCGACAAGGGCAGCGTTTCAGCCTACGAAGCAGGCGACAGCATAGAGCCTGGGGTGTGAGCCCCAGGGTGGATGGCAATGAATCACTAGCCCGTGAAATGGGCGGCAGCAATCTTGACATAGTTGCTGGATGGATCTTAACCACTCCTGCAAACAATTGGTTGTTCCACTACCGCAGAACATTACGGATTCGTCATCACCAATCACCAATCACCCATTTCCCATCACTGGGCAATAACATAATCACTTTCGTCCGGTTTCTCGGTTTACAGTTTACGGTCTTCAGGGTTAACCTAAGAGCGTTCCATACAACAGATCAAAGTTAGCAACCTTGGGGAGGATGGATTATGTCTATCGCACGGATTACTGAGATTAGCTCTACATCGACGAACAGTTTTGAGGACGCGATTCAGAGCGGGGTAGCGCGGGCTACCAAAACCATACGCAATGTTCGCAGCGCCTGGGTCAAAGAACAGCAGATCAAGATCGACAAGGGTAGCATCGTCGAATATCAGGTTAACCTGATGATCACTTTCGTCCTGGACGAGGGTAATCAAGAGGATGTCGCCTAGGGTGTTGACTGCACACGCGTTCTCCTCCGTTGTTTGCGGAAGCAAATAACGGAGAGGGCGCACCTCTCGCCTAACGATGCGGCCAGTTCTTTACTCTTGTGGTATTCTGCTCACTACTCATCACGGTAACCATTCCCGGCTCACTGATCTAACGGACTCCGAACGCCCCGACCTCCTCGATTAAGCACATGCGTGTAGATCATTGTGGTGCGGACATCCGAGTGTCCCAGTAACTCTTGAACGGTACGGATATCATAGCCTGCTTCCAGCAGATGGGTAGCAAAACTATGTCTCAATGTGTGACAGCTCCCGCTCTTTGTTATCTTTGCCAATCGAATCGCCGTTTTGACTGCTCGTTGAACACTGTGTGGCAGTATGTGATGGCGGCGCTCGATTCCCGTGCGAGGATCCCTGGATCTCTTTAGCTGCGGGAAAACATACTGCCATCCCCATTGTTTGGCTGCGTTTAGGTATTTTCTCTCCAACGCATATGGTAAATAGACGCGGCCGAAGCCCTCTTTCAGGTCACTCTGATGGAGCAACTTTACTTTCAGTAAATGGTCCTTTAAGCTGGCGCGGACTAATTGCGGGAGCATTGTAATTCGGTCCTTTGCGCCCTTGCCTTCGCGTATAGTTATTTGATTCAACTCAAAATCGATGTCCTTGACGCGCAGCCTCGCAGCCTCCGACAAGCGTAGACCCGCCCCGTAAAGCAAACCAGCGATCAGCGACGAGGTGCCACTCATGTGTGCTAAAACGGATTGCACCTCCGCCCGCGTAAACACTACAGGTAATTTGTGGGCCGGCTTGGCCCGCTCAATTCCATCAATATACGGCAACCTCTGCTTGAGCACGTCGCGATAGAGGAACAATACTGAGCTCAGCGCAACTGTTTGCGTCGAGGCCGAGATTCTTTGTACCACCGCCAGATGGGAAATAAACTGCCTGATTTCTTCTTCGGCGAGTTCTGAAGGGTGCCGTTTGTTGTGAAAAAGGATAAAGCGCCGAATCCACCCAACGTAAGCTTTTTCGGTACTTAGGCTAAAGTGCTTGGCGCGGGCAACTGCTCTTACTTGATCCAGGAGTTTTGGTGAGGACATGGTGAGAACATGTTCCGAAGGACCGGGAATTGACTAACGTGTCGGATAATACCACCATATCCGTGGTTGTGTAACGGATCCGCAACAGAATACTTAGTTGAACAAAACCGCTGCGCGGTAGGCTGATGTAGATTGAGTTGTTTCTTCGGTGATGGCTTTCGGGTGGTCCAATGTCATCTCTCTTAGCAGACCTCACGTCCCAGTTGCTTGAGCCACATTCAAACAGATAGTGAAGAAGCTCCATGCGCGGAGATAATGTTTGTCGCCAAACGAACATTCTCTCTTTGA
>Ga0136617_10005295_pt1 | contig 11531 bp, 8 predicted proteins | sample AntDrymUQ3222106_2_FD_129672 | JGI IMG/M metagenome (GOLD analysis project Ga0136617, IMG submission 129672) | Polar desert sand microbial communities from Dry Valleys, Antarctica - metaG UQ322 (21.06) | ecosystem: Environmental > Terrestrial > Soil > Desert | place: Antarctica: Dry Valley...
CGACATCTTCTCCAAGGTGGAGGAGGGCAGCGTCGACCTGGGCATCACCGGGCTGGACATCGTGCGCGAGCACCAGCGGGAGGAGGACGACGTGGTGGTCCTCCAGAGCGAGCTTGGTTACGGGGCCTGCGCCCTGGTCCTGGCGGTTCCTGAGGGCTGGATCGACGTCGCCGGCGTCACGGACGTGGCCGAGATCTCGGCCGAGCTTCGTGGGCGCGGGCGTGACCTGCGAGTCGCCACCAAGTACCCCAACCTGACGCGCCAGTTTCTCCTGGACCACGGCATCAACTACTTCACCCTGGTCGAGTCGAGCGGGGCGCTCGAGGCCGCTCCGGCGCTCAACGCCGCCGACCTGATCTGCGATCTGGTCAGCAGCGGCGTGACCCTGCGTGAGAACCGCCTCAAGCAGGTTGCCGGCGGCACCATCCTCCAGTCACAGGCGTGCCTGATCGGCAACCGCTCGGCGCTTCGGGATTGCGCCGACAAGCTCGAGATTGCCCGTCAGGTCCTCGAGCTGATCGAGGCCCAGATGCGATCACGGGACTACTTTTCTCTGACCGGCAACATTCGCGGCGATTCCGCCGACCTTGTGGCCCGCCACGTGACGAGCCACTCGGAGGTCGCCGGCCTGCGCGGACCGACCATCTCGCGGGTCTATCCAAAGATGGGCGGCGAGGACGGCTGGTTCGCTGCCACCGTGGTCGTGCAGAGTACACTCTTGCTGCGCGCGGTCGACGCCCTGCGGCGAGCCGGCGCGAGTGAGGTGAGCGTCGCTCCCCTCCGTTACATGTTCCAGAAGGAATGCTGGAGCTTCGAGGCACTCCTGCGTCAGCTCGAGCGGGGAGCGCGCGACGACAGATGAAGGATGCGCTGTGGTAGGGTTGCAGATTGCTCGCTTCGACGATCTGGATGTCGCGCGAACCGCGCTGCTGAGCCGCCGCGCGCTCGAGGAGTCGGAGCTGCCGGAGGCGATTCGGGCAAGGATCCGCGAGGTCTTTGGCGATGAGCTGAGCCCATCGCTGGTCGTCGAGCGCATCCTGGCCGACGTTCGGTCCGAGGGGGACAGCGCCCTCGCACGCTACACCGAAGCCTTCGACGGGTGCGCCGTCCGCGAGCTGCGCGTGCCGGACCAAGCGATCGACGCCGCGATCCGAGCCGTCCCGCCGGCCGTCTACGCCGCGCTCGAAGCGGCCGCCGAGCAGGTACGCGCCTTTCACGAGCGGGCGCGGCGCAACACCTGGGTCGACTTTCAGGGCGACGGCGCGACTGGACAGTTGATCCGACCCCTGGCGCGGGTCGGGATCTACGCGCCCGGCGGTCGGGTCCCCTATCCCAGCTCGGTGCTGATGGCGGCGGTGCCGGCCCGCGTCGCGGGGGTCCGCGAGATCGTCCTGGCGTCGCCACCCAACCGCGCCGGCGAGGTGGCGCCGGCGCTGCTAGCGGCGGCCCGCATCGCCGGGGTCGACGCCGTCTACCGGGTCGGGGGCGCCCAGGCGATCGGGGCGCTGGCATTCGGCACTGAGTCGATCCCGCGCGTCGACAAGATCGTCGGGCCGGGCAACCTCTTCGTGGCGTTGGCCAAGCGACAGGTCTTCGGCTACGTCGGGATCGAAGGCCTGGCCGGCCCGACCGAATGCCTACTGGTGGCCGACGAGACAGCCAACCCGCGTTGGCTCGCCGCCGATCTGATCGCCCAGGCCGAGCACGATCCGCTATCCCAGCCGATCCTCCTCTGTACCTCGGAGCGCCAGATCGAACGGACCCTCGCGGCAGCCGCCGAGATGCTCGCCGACGCCCCGAGGGCCGAGATCATCCGCCAGTCGCTTGCGGACCGTGGCGCGGTCGTCCACGTCCCGACTGTCGAGGCAGGGATCGCGCTCGCCAACGAGTACGCGCCAGAGCATCTCTGCCTGTGTATTCGGGACGCCTGGTCGAAGGTGGGCCTGGTCGAGAACGCCGGCGGCGTCTTTGTCGGCGAGCTGTCGGCTGAGAGTATCGGCGACTACACGGCGGGGCCGAGTCACATCATGCCGACCGGCGGGACGGCCCGATTCAGCTCGCCGCTCAACCTCGACGACTTCGTCAAGATCACCTCCGTGTTCTCGTTTGGCAGGACGGAGCTCCAACGCCTCGGTCCACCCGCCATCGAGATCGCCCACGCCGAGGGCCTCCATGCCCACGCCGAGGCCATCGAGGTCCGCCTACAAGAGCTCGACGGGCAAGGGGTGCAGGACGGGGCATGAACGATCAGGAATCGCGTTACGGAGCCCTGACGGCGCCTTCGGCCGTGCGGCGTTGCGTCGAGGCGATGGCCGAGTACGCCGGGCCGGTCGACCCGGCCCAGCTCGCGGCCCGCCTCGGACGACCCGTCGAAAGCATCGTCAAACTCGACGCCAACGAGAATCCATACGGGCCGTCGCCACTGGTCGCCGAGGCGCTCAGCCAGTTCCAGACCTACCAGACCTACCCCGACGCCGAGCAGCTCGCCGGCCGCGCACTCCTGGCCGAGTACGTCGGCCTGCCGGCCGAGCACCTGATGCTCGGCAACGGCGCCGACGAGATGATCGATCTGATCATGCGGACCTTCCTCGACGCCGGTGACGAGGTCATGGACTTCCCGCCCTCGTTCGGGATGTACGGCTTCAACGCCCAGCTCCAGGACGCCCGTGTGGTCGTCGTCGAGCGAAACGAGCGCTTCGACATCCCGGTCGACCAGGCGATCGCGGCGCTGACGCCGCGGACGAAGCTGATCCTCGTGACGTCGCCCAACAACCCGACCGCGAACACCCTCGACCCTGCCGACGTCCGTCGGCTGCTGGCGACTGGTCGCGTGGTCGTCATGGACGAAGCCTACGCCGAGTTCGCCCAGGCGGATGGGCAGGGCTTCGAGACGATGATTGGCGAGGTCCCCGCGCACGACAACCTGATCGTGCTGCGAACCTTTAGCAAGTGGGCCGGCCTGGCCGGACTTCGTATCGGCTACGCCGTCCTGCCGTTGGGGATCGCCGCCCACCTCTGGAAGCTCAAGCCGCCGTTCAACGTCAACGTCGCGGCCCTCACCGCGATGCGGGAGTCGCTGCTGGATCAAGCGTACCTCATGGGGAACGTCCGACGGATCGTCGCGGAGCGCGAGCGTCTCTTCGCGGAGCTGGCGCGTCTCCCGGGCGTCCGGCCCTACCCATCCCGCTCCAACTTCATCCTCTGCGACGTGGTCGGACTGGACGCCCGAGTCGTCCGCGGGCAGCTTGCCGATCGCGGGATCCTCGTCCGCCACTACAGCACCGCCCGTCTCCGCAACTCGCTTCGGATCAGCGTAGGCCGAGCCGAGCAGAACGACGCCCTCCTGGCGGCCCTCCACGATATCGAGACGCTAGCGCGTGCGCCCGGCCAGGCGTAGCCCTCATCAGCTCCCGCGGGCGACGACCAGGCCGTAGACACGGGCAGCGCCGGCAGTCTTGAGGGCGTCGGCGCAGGCAGCGAGGGTCGCGCCGGTCGTCGCCACGTCGTCTAGCACGATCACTCGACGGCCCGCTACGAGCGCCTCGGCCGAACAGGCAAACGCCCCGCGAACGTTGCGCCGCCGCTCAGGAGCCGAGAGTCCAACCTGGGGCGGCGTCTCCCGCACCCGCTCGAGCGCCGCCGCGGGGGTCGGGACGTCGATCGACCGCGAGAGGCAAGCGGCGATGAGCTCGGCCTGGTTGTAGCCCCGCTCGCGGCGCCGGCCAGCCGCCAGCGGCACCGGAACCAGCAGGTCGGCCTGGAGGGGACGCTTGGCCAGTGAATCCGCCAGGAGGCTACTCGCCAGTCCGGCCAGTGAGCGGGCCTGGCGATACTTCAGGTTGTGAATCGCCTGGCGCACGATGCCATCAAAGGTACACGCCGCCCGCAGACCGTCCAGCGCGGTCGGAGCGGCCTTGCAACGCTGGCACAACCGCCCCAGCGGGCTGGGCGCGGCGCAGCGATGGCAGGTCTCGCGGTTGAGCCAGGGGATCATCGACTCGCAGCGACCGCAGACCGCCGCCCCGCGCCGGCCGCAGCCAAGGCAACGAGTCGGGAACGACAGCGCCCAGAGCTGCCCGAGCGGTGACGGACGGGCCGTCTCGCGCGCGACGCTCACCGATTCCACCACCAGGATGCCAGTGCGGAGAGGGCCGAGCCGATAACCCCGAGCAGGTCCAGGAGGGCGAGGACGATCCGCGCGATCAGGGGTGGGATAAATGGCCAGAAGATCAGCCATCCTCCCAGCGCCACCAGGGCGAGGATCGTGAAGCCGAGCAGCCGCTCAGTCCGCTGCACGGCCCGCGGGTCGAAGACCGCGCGATCGAGGAGCCGCTTGATGGCTGCCATCGCCGCTGGTGGCCCTTAAGACCGCACCAGTCGGCCGCGGTCGACTTCCAGTACACCCTCGCGGAAGACGGCGCGGACCCGTCGGAGGGCTCCGAGGTCCACGGTCGGGTCGCCCTCGACCACCAGCAGGTCGGCGCGTCGGCCCACCTGAACCGAGCCAAGCTCGTCCTCGCGGCCACACGCCCGAGCGGCGGTGTGGGTCGCGGCACGGATCGCTTCGATTGGCGACAGTCCGAGGTGCCGATGCAAGGCCATCACCTCGATCGGCATGCTGTCGAGCGGCACGCCGGCCACCCCGGCGTCGGTCCCGGCGATCGGTTCAACCCCCAGCGCGAGCATCGCTCGCTGCGCCTCGTGGACGGCCGGGCGCATCCGTCGCACCTCCGCCCGGCTCGGCGTCAGTTCGCTCTCCGGCAGACTCTCGATCGCCACGCCTGGCGAGAGGGTGGGGTCGAGGAAGGTCCCCTGGCGGGCCATCTGGGCGGCGACGTCTGGCTCGTAGGCCACTCCGGCGCTGTCTTCCTCGGACACCCAGGTGCAATGTTCGATCGTGGTCACCCCGGCCGCGACGGCGTTGCGAATGCCGGCCGTCCCGTGGCCGTGGGCGGCAACGGTCCGATTCAGGCGTCGGGCTTCAACCACCAGCGCCGACAGCTCCTCCTGGCTGAATTGCGCCGCGGTGACGTTCGTCCCCGGCGTCATCCGCCCACCGGTCGACATGATCTTGAAGAAGTCGGCCCCCTCCTTGGCCAGTCGGCGGGCCATCCGCCGCAGCTCGTCGGCGCCGTCGGCCTCGCCTTCGAGAAAGTAGCAGTGACCGCCGGTCGTCGTGATGGCCGGCCCCGCCGCGACGATGCGGGGGCCCGGCACGATGCCCGCCTCGATCGCGTCTCGCAGCTCAAAGGTCACGCCGGCGCGCCCGCCGCAATCGCGGACCGTCGTGACGCCCGACCGGAGCGCAAGCTGGGCGTTGTGAACGGCGCGGAGGAGCAACCGTCGATTGTCCTCGGTCAGGATGTCCTGGAGCGCTGTCGGACGAGCGCTGAAGACCAGGTGCACGTGGCAGTCGATCAACCCCGGCAGCACGGTGCAGTCCGAGTAGTCAATCCGCTCGGCGTCACCGCCCCCCGTCGAAGGCTCTCCACCCTCGCCGCCTACCTCGCGGATCCGGCCGTCCTCCACGACGATCGTCGCCGCTTCGATCGGCGCGGCCCCAGTCCCATCGACGAGCCGTCCCGCTCGGATCACCGACACCATCAGCGTCTCCCAGGCTCCGTCTGTCCCTGGCGCGAATCGCTGTCCGGCAGCGGATCCGTCCCACGAACAAGGTCATGGTACACCGCGAGCGGATCGGCTGCGCGCACAGCGTCGCCGGCGCCCCCTGATCCTAGCGCTGGACGATGACCGGAGTGCCGTCCGAGAGGACGTCGAGGGCCGATGTCGCGACTTCCTCGTTCGGGTTGAGGCCCTGGGCAATCTCGATCTGCCGACCGTCGCTGATACCGACGCTGACCTCGCGCGCCTGGACGCGGCTATCGGGCGTCACCACGAACACCAGGTTGCGGCCGGAGCGATTGACGACAGCCTGGACCGGCACGACCAGCGCCTCGCGCGCCGCGGTCTGCAAGGAGACCTGCGCGAACATCCCGTCACGTAAGCGGCTGAGCGGATCGTTCGGGAGGATTCGGACCGGGAACGTTCGGCTTTGCGGATTGGCAGTGGGGGCCACGCTCGCGACAATGCCAGGGAAAGTCTCGCCGGGAAAGGCAGCCACCGAGACGAGCGCGGACTGGCCCTGCGCCACCTGCCCGACCCTCGCCTCTTCGACCTGGAGCACGATCTCGGTGTCGCGCGAGACCAGCGTCACGATCGGCGTCTGCGGACTTACCGTCGCCCCCAGGCTCACCAGCCGCTGGGAGACAATCGAGCTGAAGGGCGCTCGGATGATCGACTCTGCTTGATTGACCCGAGCCGCATCGAGGGACGCGGCGGCCTGGTCGAGCTGGGCGGCGGCGATCAGGATGTCCTCGGCGGTCGGGCGCAGGCGGACCGCGAGCTGGGCCTGCGCCTGGTCGAGCGCCGCCTGCGCGGTGCCCACGTCGAAGGGATTCGCGTTCCGCAGCCGCGCCAGGTTCGCAGCGGACTGCGCGACGACCTCTTCGGCGTTGCGGACGTCGAACGGACTGGGATTCGCCAGGCGCGACAGGTTCGCGCCCGCCTGGTTGATGACTTCCTGGGCGTTCCGGACGTCGAATGGGCTCGGGTTGCGGGCAGCGTCGACGCGGGCCTGCGCCGCATCTAGCCCCGCCTGGGCCTGCTCGAGCTGGGCCTGTAGCCGCTCGACATCCGTCTGGGCCTGCCCGTACCGTAGCTCCAGCGTGGCCAGGTCAGTAGTCCCACCGAAACGCGTCCGCTGTAGCGTCGCCTCGGCCTGGCGGACCGCCTCCTGCGCCTGGGTGATATCGAACGGCGTTGAGCCGTTGCGGGCCCGCTCGAGCTGGTTCTCGGCCTCGCGCCGAGCGACGCGGGCCACGTTCCGCGCCGCCGTGAGCTGATCGCGCTGGGTCTCAGTACATGACTGGCGCTGCCGGCTTATCGTCTCGGTCGCGGACCGATTGCTCCCGTCGGTCTGATTGCTTCGCTGACGGCTCTGGGACTCGGTCCGTGTCTCGCTGGTCGAGCGCCCGCAGTTCTCGAGCGCCTCCTCGGCGGCGATCAGATTGGCGCGGGCGCGGTCGACGCCTAGCTCGGCCGCGCGGAGATCCTCTGGACGGGTGCCCGCTCGAAGCTGGTCCAGTCGGCTCCGTGCCGCGTTCAGCGACGCCTGCGCCGAGGCGATGTCCTCAGCCCGCGTATTCGGCCCGCCCAGTCCCGCCTTGGCCTGGTCGAGGCGGTAGCGCGACTCGACCATAGCGACACTCGAGGAGGCGAGCTGCGCTCGGATCCCCTCCTGCTGAGCCCTGGCCTGATCGACCGCCGCGTCGAGCTGGTCCAACTCCTCGCGCTCAGGTCCAGCCAACAGGGCGTCGAGGCGCGACTGGGCCTGGCCGACCTGGGCGCGGGCCGCATCGATCTCCTCGACGCGGGCGCCAGCCCTCGCCTGCTCGAGTCGCGCCTGGGCCTGGCCGAGCTGGGCGCGCGCCGCCTCGATCTCCTCTGGTCGCGCACCCGAGCGGGCCTGTTCGAGGCGCACCTGGGCCGCCCGCACCACCGCCTCGGCCGCCTGGATGTCCTCATCGCGGGCCCCGGCCTGAACCTGCGCCAGGCGCGCCTGGGCCACGGCCACGCCCGCTTCGGCCTGCTGGACCTGCGAGTCGAGCGCTCCGCGATCCAGCTCGGCGATGATGTCGCCCTGGGCAACCTGGTCGCCGATGTCCACCGTGAGCCGTTCGATCCGACCGGTGATCCTCGGCACGACGTTGACCTGAGCGCGCGCCTGGACGTTGCCCGAGTACACCAGCGTCGCTGCGATCGTCCCCTGGGCGACCACGGCGACCGTGATCGGGATCGCCGGCGGTCCGAGATCCTTGGCGCCGGGCTTCGGCTGGGCCGGCCCGCCCGGTGTGCAGCTCACCAGGCCAATTGCCAGGATCAAGATCACGGCGCCGAGACGCCGCCGACCATCACGGCCGGCGATCGTCCGCGCCGTACGCCGCGGGCGCGGATCGGGCCGGCGACGGTGGTTCGCGAACGGCTCAGCGACCATGCGGACCCTGAGCCACGTGACAAAACATTTCGATCATGCCAGACATTCTGGTGGCTGAGAACGAGTGTATGGGCGCCACTACGCTGGTTCAAGCACTTTGCTCGGCCGAGTCATCACACCCGCGACACGATTCCGTGTGCTGGTTCCCATCGCACCAGACCCGATCGCAGCGACGTGTCCACTTTGCGGAACTCTCGTGCGTTATCGTGTGATGGCTGCGTTGTTTGTTGCGATCTCGCTACGACCGAGCCGCAGACCACGTGCAGCGCGCCCATACCCAATTTGGAGTGCATCACCGACCATGCGGCGATACCTACCCCGAGCTTTCCTCACGGCCACCATCCTGCTGCTCCTGCCAGTCCTTGGGGATGCCCTGCCTGACTCGCTCGCCAAATCGTTCACGCCCGCGTCGCAGGCCGCGGCCACGTTGCAGCTTCAGCCGGTGGCGAGCGGGATCAGCGAGCCGGTTTTCGTGACGCACGCGCCAGACGGCAGCGGCCGTCTCTTCGTCGTCGAGCGCGGCGGCAGAATCAAGATCGTCCAGCAGGGCCAGGTCCAGGGGACCTTCCTTGACGTCAGCGCCGCTATCACCACGAGCAACGGCGAACAGGGCCTGCTCGGCCTTGCCTTCCACCCAAACTATGCCCGGGCAGGTCAGGCGGGGCACGGCCGCTTCGTCATCGGCTACACGTCAGCCGGCCCGCTCGCAACGAGCTGTACCGATACGACCGTCGGGCGGTCCGCCAACAGCGTCGCGCGCTACCAGGTCTCCGCTACTAATCCGAGTCAGGCCGACCCGGCCACGGCGCGGGTCCTCGTTTCCATTCCCGATCCCTTCGGCAATCACAACGGCGGCATGGTCGGCTTCGGACCGGACGGGCAGCTCTACGTCAGCACCGGCGACGGCGGGAGTGCCGGCGACCCCTGCAACAACGCTCAGAATCTCGAGTCCCTGCTCGGCAAGATCCTGCGGTTGAACGTGGACGGCAACGGCGGCTACACGATCCCGAGCGACAATCCGTTCGTCGGCAAGCCCGGCCGTGACGAGATCTGGGCCTACGGTCTCCGTAACCCGTGGCGCTTCAGCTTCGACCGCGAGACCGGCGACCTCTTCATCGGCGACGTCGGCCAGGGCTCGCGCGAAGAGATCAACCATCAGCCGAGGGGTCAAGGCGGGGCCAACTACGGCTGGAAGCCGGTCGAGGGCTCGATCTGCTACGTCTCTGGATGCAACCCTGCCCTTTACAGCCCGCCGATCAGCGACTATGACCATAGCCTCGGGTGCTCGGTGACCGGCGGCTATCTGTATCGCGGCTCGCTGGCGCCATCGCTGCGGGGGCAATACGTCTTCGGCGACTACTGCTCTGGACGGATCTGGTCGCTGCAGAAGGTAGGCAGCATCTGGAGCCGGACGTTGCTCCTGGACACGGCCTACGGGATCACCTCGTTCGGCGAGGACGAGGCCGGCGAGCTGTACATGACTGCCTCGAACGGGACGGTCTACCGCTTCGCGGAGCCGAGCACGGGCACGCCCACCCCCACGGTCGGCGCGGCGACCGCGACCCCGACGGCGACGCGCACTCCGACGCCATCGGGAGCGACCTCCACGCCGACCCGCACGCCGACGGCGACCAGTACCCCGGGCACCAGCGCCCGCGCGGACCTGGTGGTCACCTCCCTTACCGCCAGCAACACTGTCGTCGGCCAGCCGGTCCCACTTGTGGTGACCGTTCAGAACCGAGGGAGCGCCGACACCGGTCCGGGCGACACCTTCGACATCCACGTGTACGCTGACGTGGCAAGCCCACCCACGCCGGCCAACAACAGGTTCGTCGGACATATCGCGGTGCCCAAGCTAGGCCCAGGCGCATCGACGACCGTCCGAGGCGAGGTCTTCGCCGGCGCCCTCGCGGAAGGACGCCACGCCCTCTGGGCGCTTGCCGACGGACACGACACCGTCGCCGAATCCAACGAGTCGGACAACACCCGCAAAACCAACGCTCGGGTGCGCCGACGCTAGCGAGGGTCGGCCATGGCGGCGGAGAATCGGACATTGACACCCATCTGAGCCTCGGGTACACTCAGACTATCGAGGTCACGGTTGACCGAGATCGGGATGGACGTATTGCTTGCGACATCTGCGGAGACCAACCGTCGGAGCCAAACGCCAGTGTGCAGATGCACGCTGGCGTTTGTGCGTTCTTTAGAGGTCACGGAGGAAGCGGAATGCAGTCGAGCTTGATCGGCAAGATCCAGAAGGCCAACATGTACGCCCGAGAGCCGGAGCGGATCGCGTTTTCCGAGTTCAGCACCACCTTCCGCGGTGAGCACGACTCCTACGATGTCTCCTTCCGTGAGGGGCGATGGAGCTGCGCCTGCCACTTCTTTCCTACGTCCGGCATCTGCAGCCACGTGATGGCCCTTCAGAAGCTGATCGGCCCGATGCTCCCGATGGAGGCCCGCTACTGGCCGGTGAGCTCGCCCGTTCCGGGGACCAACGGGCACTAGGCGGCGCTCCCCGATAATCCGCCGCGCCCGACGGCCCGCGATGGCGGTCGGCCTTCGTTCGCGCAACCGGCAACCGTCATTCTCGTGCCTGTTGGGCGCCCTCCTGCTCGATCTGGCCGTGGGCGAGCCGCCTGCACGCCTCCATCCAGTTGTCTGGATTGGCGCCGCGGTGGCCCGCCTCGAGGCGGGGCGCCCGAAGGGGCCACGGGCGCAGCTACGCCACGGCATGGTCCACGTCGCCATCATCACCCTCTCGGCCGCGCTGGCCGGGGTGGCGATCGGGCGCGCGACCCGCGCCTGGTCAGGGCTGGCGCCGGCGTTGCTCGAGGTCCTGGTCCTCAAGACGACGTTCAGCTTGCGTGGCCTCGTCGAGGCGGCGAGATGCGTGGAGCACTCGCTTGACGCGGGCGATCTGAATGGGGCGCGGGTCGCGGTTCGAGCGCTCGTGAGCCGCGACCCATCGAGACTCGACGGCCCGCTGCTCGCCAGCGCTACCGTCGAATCGCTCGCCGAGAATCTGTGCGACAGCCTGGTCGCGCCGCTCCTGTACTATGTCCTGGGCGGGCTCCCGGCGGCCCTGGCCTTCCGAGCGGTCAACACGATGGACGCGATGATTGGCTACCGCGGCGAGTACGAGCACAGCGGCAAGGCCGCGGCGCGGCTCGACGACCTGCTGAACTTCCTCCCCGCGCGCTTGTCCGGCGGCCTGCTCGTCATTGCCGCGGCCCTGGCAGGCGGCGATGTCGGAGGGGCCTGGCGCACCCTTCGCCGCGATCACGGGCGGACCGCCAGCCCGAACGCCGGCTGGCCGATGAGCGCGATGGCCGGCGCACTGGGAGTGTGCCTCGAAAAGCCGGGCGTCTATCGCCTCGCCGCCCCGCTTCCGCCAAGCGACCCCGCCACCATCGACCACGCCATCCAGATCCTTCGGGCAGCCACGCTGCTCTCGCTCCCCGCCTGGTGGGCCCTC
>Ga0136617_10005297_pt1 | contig 11527 bp, 14 predicted proteins | sample AntDrymUQ3222106_2_FD_129672 | JGI IMG/M metagenome (GOLD analysis project Ga0136617, IMG submission 129672) | Polar desert sand microbial communities from Dry Valleys, Antarctica - metaG UQ322 (21.06) | ecosystem: Environmental > Terrestrial > Soil > Desert | place: Antarctica: Dry Valley...
GGCCATCAACGCCGCGGGGTGCGGGTCGGCGATCAAGCACTACGACCACCAGCTCCGCGACGACCCGGAGTGGCGCGACCGCGCCGCCGCGCTGGCGGAGAAGACCCGCGACGTGTCCGAGCTCCTGGCCGAGGTCGAGCCCCGGGCGCAAAGGCGTCCGGTCCCCCTGAAGGTCGCCTACCACGACGCCTGCCACCTCGCCCACGCCCAGGGGGTGCGCTCCCAGCCGCGCGAGCTGCTGCGCGCCGTCCCCGAGCTCGAGCTCGTCGAGCCCGCGGAGTGGGAGATCTGCTGCGGATCGGCCGGCGTCTACAACATGGTCAACCCCGAGCCCGGCCGCGAGCTCGGCGCCCGGAAGGCCCGGAACCTCCTGGCCACCGGCGCCGAGGCCGTGGCCTCCGGCAACCCGGGATGCTCGCTTCAGATCCAGGCCCACCTCGAGGAGGCGGGGCACTCGATCCCGATGTACCACCCGGTGGAGCTGCTCTGGGCGTCGATCTCCGGACGGATGCCGGGGGCGTGGAGATCCTCGTCCGCGATGCCCGGGAGCTCCCGTTGAGCACGACCGGATCACGCCCGTCACCCCGCCTGCGCGTGATCGTCGTCGGCGGCGGAATCGCCGGCGCCGAAGCGGTGCTCGCCCTTCACGCGCTCGCCGGTGACCGCGTGGAGACGACTCTGGTAAGTACCGGCCCGGACCTCGTTTATCGGCCGCTGGCGGTGGCGCAGCCGTTCGGCCTCGGTCAGCCGCACCGCTATCCGCTCACCGAGCTCACCGAGGTCGCGGGGGCCCGTCTGGTACAGGGGACGCTCGCCGCGGTCGACGCGCCGCGTCGAAGCATCCGACTCGCCTCCGGCGAGTCGCTCGACTACGACGCGCTCGTCGTCACCGTCGGAGCGCACGCGGTGGCGGCGATCGAGCACGCGACGACCTGGTGGCCGGAGGGCGATCCAGACGCCTACGGCGGTCTGCTGCGCGACCTCGAGGAGGGTTACAGTCGGCGCGTCGTGTTCGCCGTCCCCGTGGGGGCGGTGTGGCCGCTACCGATCTACGAGCTGGCGCTGATGACCGCCCGTGATGTCTCAGGGATGGGGATCGACGGCGCCGAGCTCACCGTGGTCACCCCGGAGGCGGTTCCGCTCGGGCTGTTCGGCGCCGCGGCGGCTGATGCGGTGGCCGAGGAGCTCCGCACGGCCGGAGTCGGGCTCGAGACCGCGTCGCTGGCCCGCGTAGTGCGCCAACCCGCTCTGGAGGTGGTGCTCGAGCCCAGCGGGCGGCGCCTGCCCACCGACCGGGTACTCGCCGTGCCCGAGGTGGTGGGACCGAGGCTTCCCGGGCTCCCGCACGATGCGGACGGGTTCCTGCCCGTCGACGCGCACGGACGCGTGCGCGACACCGAGGGCGTATGGGCTGCCGGCGACGGGATCGCCTACCCGGTCAAGTACGGGGGACTGGCCACCCAGCAGGCCGATGCGGTCGCGGCGGATGTGGCGTCGCTCGCCGGCGCCGCGGTCGCGCCCGAGCCTGCGCGCCCGCGACTCACCGGGGTGCTCATGACCGGGACGCGACCGCGGGCGCTCGGCGATGCGGCCGGCGATGCCGGGGACAGGCCGGGGCCCATCTGGCGTCCGGAGGGCAAGGTGTCGGGGACCTACCTCACCCCATACCTGGCCGAGCGCTACGGGGCCGTCGCCGACCCCGGACCCAAGCCGTCGGAAGGAGTGCTCGTGGAGGAGGTCCTCCCGCACGCGGACGCGGGACCCGAACCTGCGTTCAGCGCCCTGCGGCCCGCCGGCTCCGGCAGCGACCAGCGCCTGCGCGGCCTGGGCCGCCGTATGCACGACTACGACGCCCACCTCCGGCAGAGCGACGATCTCCTGCGCCGCGGAGCGCGCCCGCGCTCAACCGACGGTTAACAATCCTCGCGCCGACCGCGGCTAGCGTCGCCGCGGATGCTCGGGTTGCCCGATGGGGTGAGGGCGTGTCTGTTCGACCTCGACGGCGTGCTCACGCAGACTGCCGAGGTCCATGCTGCCGCCTGGAAGGAGATGTTCGACGGCTCCTTGCGCACACTGGCAAGTCGGAGCGGGGACGTCTTCGTCGCCTTCGACCGTCTATCCGACTACCGGGAGTACGTCGACGGCAAGCCTCGCGACGAGGGTGTGTGCTCCTTCCTGGGTTCGCGCGGCATCGAGCTCCCCCCGGGGGACCCGAGCGATGCCGCGGGCGCAGAGACGATCTGCGGTCTCGGCAACCGCAAGAACGAGATCGCCCTGCGGCTGATCCGCGATCAGGGCGTGCGTGCCTATGAGGGGTCGGTGCGGTACGTCCGCCAGGTCCGCGAGGCAGGATTCTCCCGGGCGGTGGTCTCCTCGAGCACGAACTGTCGCGACGTGCTGGCCGCGCCGGCGGCTTTGCGTGGGTGGTGGGAGTCGATCGCACCGGCCAGGCCGACGCGCTGCGCGAGCACGGCGCGGACGTCGTCGTAGGCGACCTCGCCGAGCTGCTGGACGCCAGTTGAGTCGGCGCCCCGCATTCACGGTCGACCCATGGTCGATCCGCGAGACCGAGCTGGATCTGGACGTGCTCGATCAGACGGCGTCGGTGTTCGCGCTGGCCAACGGGCACGTCGGACTGCGCGGGAACCTCGACGAGGGTGAGCCCGGGGGTCTGCCCGGCACCTACCTCAACGGCTTTCACGAGCACCGCCCGCTGCCCTACCCCGCGCGCGTGTTCGTCATGCCCGCGCGCGAGGACCTGAGGATCGCCGCGGAGGTCGAGGAGGTCCTGGGCACCGGCCCCGGCGCCTAGCGTTGCCGGCGATGTCCGGACTGATCACCAGCGTCTTCTCCGCGCGAGGCCTCCGCTTCGCGGTGCCGGGAGCGGTCGCGGGACTCGTCGCCTCGGGTTTGCTGTTCTCGTTGGTCGAGGGTCCCGCGGTGAGCCCGTGGGACGGCGTGTGGTGGGCCTTCACCACGATCAGCACCGTCGGGTACGGCGACGTCATCCCGCGGACCGTGCTCGGCCGCCTCATCGGCATCCTCGTGATGATCCTCGGTGTCGGATTCCTCTTCCTGCTCGCCGGCACGATGATCGAGCGCTTCATCGCCATCGAGGTGCGTCGCGACCTGTCGGGGATCGAAGAGCCCGAGCGCGAGATACTGCGGCGCCTCGAGGCGGTCGATGCGCGGCTCGCGAGCATCGACGCCCGGCTCGCCCGACTGGAGCCTCCCGGGGCGTCGGCGGACCCGGACGGCGGTGACGAGGTGGGAAGGCGGCCAAGCGCAGGAGCTCAGCGCCGCCGCGGGCGTTAGCCTCCGGCCTCCTCGGCCCCGCTGATCGCCGTCACGAGCTCGGCGAGCTCCGCGGTGGGCAGCGCCGCTTCGATCAGGGGAAAGAGAATCCGCTCCTCGTGGCGGATATGCGCGTGAAGGCGTTCCCCGAGCTCATGCAGGTTCTCGAGGCCGGGCGCCGGATCGGTCCCGAGATCGCTCGCCCGGCGGCGGAGCTCGACGTGGTCGACGAGCACCCGAACGACCGCCTCGTGGTCGGCCCTCCCATGCCGTGCGAACGCGGGCAGCAGGATCTCCTCCTCGACGCGGAAGTGCCGGCGGGCGTCGTCCTCCCAGAAGGAGAGGAAGTCGGCACGCGCCTCACCGGCGCTGTCGGTCGTCGCCCGTCGCAGCCGCTGCGCCACGACGAGACCCTGATGATGGTCGCGCGAGAGGGGAGCGAGGGCGTCGCTGCGCTTCATGGCTCAGACGCTCGGGCGGGCGGTCCGGGCGGCGGGCACGGCCAGGGTCAGGACTTTGCAGGCGAGCAGCGCGTAGACGGCAGCGAGGAGGGCCGCGGCGGGTGCCACCGCGGCCCCGAGCCCGAGCAGCTGCGCGGTCGCGAGCGCGAACACGCTTGTGACGGCGAGGGCGACGAGCCAGCGGTCGCGAGTCGGCCGGGGCACAGGGAGGGCGCGGCCCACGCGAACCCGCAGAAGGACCGCCAGCAGGTGAAGAACCGAGCCGAGCACGGTGAGGCCGAGCCAACCGGCGAGCACGAGCGCCGCGACCGCTGCCCGAGCAGAGCCGACGACGAGAGCCTGCGTGCCGACCACGGACTCGGTGAGCGCCACGGCGAGACCCGCGAGCAGGGCCGCCTGACCCGTGGCGAGCAGGCGCGCGGGAAGTGTCAGCGGAGGCGAGGTCGCGCGCAGCGACCCGAGGACGTTGGCGCCGAGGCAGGTAGCTCCCGTCAGCAGCAACGTCCATCCCACGATGGCGAGGGCTGGTATTGCGAAGGCAGAGCCCGCCGCCAGGGCGAGCACCCCCGCCGTCCAGCTCGCGAACGTCCAAGACTCGAGCTTCGGGAAGGACAGGCTGGTGGCCGTCAGCGACGGGAAGAGCGTGTGAAGGGTCCCGACGATCGCCGTCCCGAGCCATCCGGCGAGGTTGAGGGTCAGGTGGGTGGCGAGCAGGTCGCCGGTGGGCCACGCCGTGCCGCGCGCGAGAAGGACGCCGGCCACGAGCCCCGGCACCAGCAGGGCTGCGCAGGCGTAGTACCAGCGGACCGCCCAGCGGGCACGCTGCAGCGACCGGCGCTGCATGGCGCGAAGCCCGCTCGCGTACAGGACGAGGGCGGCGACGAGCGTCAGCGCACCGATCTGGGCGCCGGCCGGCACACCGAGCGCAACGGCCGCGACCACGGCGAGCGTTCCCGCGTTCCACAGCCCGAGCTGCGCCCGGACCAAGGCGCGCGCCGGAGGCTCGGTGGCCAGAAAGGCGCCGACGAAGAACTGACTCGCGCCGAGCACGAGCTGGGAGACGCCTCCGAGGAAGACGAGATGCAGGGCGAGCCATCTCCCCGCCGGCCAGTCCGCCACGCCGTGCACGATGGCGACGAGGGTGCCGACCGTCAGATACGCGAGCCCCAGGAGGAAGAACGCGCCGAGCACGTCGGTCGGCCGCAGCGCTTCGGGCGCCGGGCCCCGTGGGCTGCACCGGCGACCCGGATCTGCCGAGGCTCCGGCCGAAGCCGTGGCGCTCATGCCGGAGCCTCTCGCTCGGGCGGCGCCGGAACTCCCTCCAGCTCGATCAGGCAGCCGGCGATGTCGGGATCGTTCGGCACGAAGTCGACGAGCTTCGCCCGCGGCTCGAGCACGTCGAGGAGGCCTCGGGCGATTCCCCGGTGAAGGGTGCAGACGACCTCCTGGTTCTCCTTCACCGAGTCGCGGTAGGGACAGTTGCGAAGGGAGCAGCTCAACCGACCCGAGTGCCCTCGCTCGAGATGATGCTGGAAGCCCATGCCGGTCATGGTGTCGCGCAGCGCATCCTCGGTCGAGGGCGCATCGGAAGGCGCGAGCTCACGGCCGATCTCGCGACCCGCGCGCTCGACGTCGCGGAGGCGGCCGGGAGTGGGAGGGATGGCGCGGGCCAACCAGCGAGCGAGATCTCCGTAAGCGCGCGGAGGGTTTCCGCCCGGGAGGGCCTCGGCCGAGACCGACCACTCGTCGCGCGGGCGTCCGCGCGCCTGGGGAGCGCGCCTTCGCTCGACGAGGCCGGCCTCGAGCAGGCGGTCGAGATGGAAGCGAACTCCGTTCGGATGCAGGCCGAGACGCTGCGCGAGCTCCTCGATGCCTGCGGGCCGGCCCCGGTCGCCGAGAAGGGCGAAGAGACGCGCTCGAGTGGCCTGCGCGAGGACGTCGTCGGGGTCTGCGTACGGAAGATCCACATGGGCATTCTCCCACGGTGCCGTGCGGTGGCCGAACTGCCTTGATAGTTTATCCAACGCTCTTGTGAAAAAGCGAGGAAACCACCGTGGCCTACGTGATCAACGAGCCCTGCATAGGGACCAAGGACAACTCGTGTGTCGAGGTCTGCCCCGTCGACTGCATCCATCCCACCCCGGACGAGCCGGACTACGGCAAGGTCGAGATGCTCTACATCGACCCGGACGAGTGCATCGACTGCGACGCCTGCGTCGAGGCGTGCCCGGTCGACGCGATCACCCCCGAGGACATGGTGCCGCCCGAGTGGGAGAGGTACATCGAGATCAACGCGAGCTACTACCGGCAGCGTGTGACGTGAGCGCAGGTAGCGAGAGGAGCCGATGAAGACCTGGGACATCAACGCGCTCGCGGTGCGCGAGCACGCGCCGGAGATCGTCTCCTCCTCGAGCGACGCCCGAGCGATAGTCCTCCACCTGCCGGCCGGCGAGCGCCTACAGGAGCACGAGGTCCACGAGCGCGCCTTTGTCGTGGTCGTCACCGGAGAGGTCGAGATCGAAGCCGAAGGCGGTGCCCGAGCGCTCGCCGGCCCGGGCGTGCTCACGGAGTTCGAGCCTGGGGAGCGTCACGAGGTCAGGGCACGCTCGACCTCGAGGCTTCTGCTGCTGCTCACCCCCTGGCCCGGGCGTGGCCATCCTGGGGCGCTGAGCCTCGCTGACAAGGCGCACGCTCGAGAGCACGCCAGCGCACGACAGGACCCGGAGGCCGGGTGATGGGGTTGGGCAAGCTCTCCACCGCACCCCCGTGTCCGCAGACGTTCACGCGATGACGCCGGAGAGCGAGCGGACGGCCTCCGGCCGCGGGCGGTGGGGGCGCGCTCGCCGCCGGGTGCTTATCGCCGGGGCAGGGATCGCAGCCCTCGAGGCGCTCCTTGCGCTCAGGCACCTGGCGGAGGACCGCGTCGAGATCGACCTGATCGCGCCGACGCCCGACTTCGTCTACCGACCGCTCGCCGTGCTCGAGCCCTTCGGCCGCGGAGAGGCGCAGCACCTGCCGCTAGGGGCGATCGTTCGTGACCACGGCGCGGGGCACGCCTTCGACGCCATCACCGGCGTCGATCCGGATGAGTGCCGCGTTCGGGCCACGAGCGGAGACCGCTACGGCTACGAGGCGCTCGTCGTCGCGAGCGGCGCGCGGGCGGTCGAGGCGCTTCCGGGCGCGCTCACCTTCTCCGGCAAGGCCGGCGTCGCCGGTTTCCGGGAGCTTCTCACCGAGCTCGAGCGGGGCGAGGTCGAGGATCTGGTGTTCGCCGTCCCGGAGAAGACCGCTTGGGCGCTGCCCCTCTACGAGCTCGCCCTCGTCACATCGGCTGAGCTCTTCGAGCGCCGGCACGCCGGCGTCAGATTGAGCATCTTGACCCCCGAGCGATCGCCCCTGGCGGCCTTCGGGGACCGCGGGAGCGCCGTGGTCGCCGAGCTCTTGGAGCAGCGCGGCATCGAGGTCCACGCGGGGGTCGCCCCACGCGCGGTGGGAGAGGCCACCATCGTGCTCGCCGACGGGCGGACCATGCCGGCGGATCGGGTCGTCGCCCTGCCCCGACTCCTCGGTCCGGCCCTTCCCGGCCTCCCGGCAGACTCGGACGGCTTCCTGGAGGTCGACGAGCATGGGCGCGTTGCCGGGGTCGAGCGCGTCTGGGCCGCCGGAGACGTCACGAGCTCGCCGATCAAGCAGGGCGGGCTCGCCACCCAGCAGGCCGATGCAGTCGCGGAGTCGCTCGCGGAGTGGGCCGGTGCCCCGGTACGCCCGAGCCCTCTCCGGCCGGTGCTGCGGGCGGTGCTCCTCACCGGCGAGGGGCCGACCTACCTGCGCTCGGACACGCACCACGACAGGCAGCGCTCGCTCGCTCGGTCCAAGCCGCTGTGGTGGCCGCCGGCCAAGGTCGCCGGCCGTTACCTCTCTCCGTATCTGGCCGCCCGGGGTGTCCGCCTGCCTCCCGAGGGGAGCCACCGGGGTATAGCGGTCCAACTCGGCGATCGGTGACCCCCGGCGTGAGGCTCGCCGCACTCGCGGGCCTGTGCTTCCTGTGGGCGGGGATGGTGCTCGGGATCTCGTTCCTCGAGGCTCCGGTCAAGTTCCGGGCGCCGAGTCTGACGCTTCCCGTCGGGCTCGACGTGGGCCGTCAGGTGTTCGGGGCCTTCAGCAAGGTCGAGCTGGCCCTGGCGCTCTTGGCCCTGCTGATCTCCCTCCGGAGCAGGCCAGGGCGTCTGATCCGGGTATCGCTCGCTGTCGTCGTGGTGATCGTCGCCGCGCAGGCGCTATGGCTGCTGCCGCTGCTCGACGCTCGGGTCGAGGTCTACCTGACGGGCGGGACGCCCCGCCCAGCCCCATACCACGTCGTCTACACCCTCCTCGAGGGACTCAAGCTGGCAGGTCTCGCGCTCGTTGGCGTGAGCTCCCTCCGGGCGGCGCTGCGGCGAGAGCGGCAGGTGAGCACACCCCGCCCGATGCATCGGCGAGCGCCGCGACGGGAGGCCCACCGCGTCCGGCGCACGTAGGAGGCCGCTCACACGTCTTTTTTACTGCGACGCTGGATAAAGCCCGCGGTTTCTGTTATTCCTCCCGCCGGCTTCAGGACCTGATCGAAGAGGAGCGGCGTGGGCGTACCCGGGCGGCGGGAGTTGCTGGTCTCGAAGGGATGGGTGCAGGCGGTCCTGCTCGTCGTCCTCTTCGGGTTCTTCGTCCTCGGCCTGCTCGCGTACCGGACCTACCAGGCGAAGCCGCCGATCGCGGAGCGGGTCGTCGATCCGCAGGGCGCGCTGATCTACACGGCCGGCGACGTCCAGCACGGCCAGCAGGTCTTCCTTGGCAACGGGCTCATGGAGTACGGCTCGGTGTTCGGGCACGGCGCCTACCTGGGCCCCGACTACACGGCCGACTACCTCCGGCGCGCGTCCGACTCGGTCATGCGCAGCCACGGCGGCGCAGCGTCGGATCGAGCCGCGCGTCAGACGATCGAGACCTTCAGGACGAACCGCTTCGACGCGCGCAGCGGCACGCTCACCTTCACCGCGCCGCAGGCCGAGGCCCACCGCGACCTCGTCGCGCACTACTCGAGGTTCTTCTCGGAGCCGACCTCGAAGAACGGCCTCCGGCCCCGGGCGATCACCGACCCCGACGACCTGGCGGATCTCACCGCGTTCTTCGGCTGGACGGCGTGGGCCGGGGCCGCCGAGCGCCCCGGAAAGAACTACTCCTACACCAACAACTGGCCCCCAGAGTCGCGTGTCGACAACAAGCCGACGGCCAACGTCGTCGTCTGGTCGGTGCTGTCGCTGATCGCTCTGCTCGGCGGCATCGGGATCCTCTTCGGCGTCTTCGGCCGCTGGAAGCTCCTCGGCTGGCACGGCCGCGAGCAGGCGAGTCTCTCCTTCCGAACGCCCGGGGACGTGGCCCTGACGCCGGCCCAGCGGGCCTGCGCCTGGTTCTTCTTCGTGATGGCGGCGCTGTTCCTGATCCAGACCTTCGTGGGCGCGGCGAGCCAGCACTACCGCGCGGAGATCGACAGCTTCTTCGGCTTCGACCTGGCCGCGGTCTTCCCCTACAACCTCACGCGCACCTGGCACGTGCAGCTGGCGCTGTTCTGGGTCTCGACCTCGTTCGTCGCCGCCGGGATCTTCCTGGCGCCGATGATCGCCCGCCGAGAGCCGAGGCACCAGGGCAAGCTCGCCTTCGCGCTGCTCGGTGCGCTGGCCGTCGTGGTGCTCGGCACCCTGGTCGGCTCGTTCCTCGGCATCCACGGGATCCTGACCGACAGCGCCAGCAACTGGTTCGGGCTCCAGGGCTTCGAGTACCTCGACCTCGCTCGCCTGTGGCAGGTGCTCCTGAGCGTCGGCCTGTTCGTCTGGGTGTTCATGCTCTGGCGGGTCCTGCGGCGGCGGCTGCGCCAGGAGCACGCCGGGAACATGCCCTGGCTGTTCTTCTTCGCGGCCCTGGCCATCCCGGCCTTCTACGCGGTCGGGCTGATCGCCCGCCAGGGCGACCACTTCACGGTCACGGAGTTCTGGCGCTTCTGGGTCGTCCACCTGTGGGTCGAGGACTTCCTCGAGCTGTTCACGACGGTGATGGTCGCCTACATGTTCGTGCTGCTCGGGGTCGTACGCGAGAAGGTGGCGCTGACCGTGGTCTATCTCGACATCATCCTCTACTCGGTGGGTGGGGTCATCGGCACCATGCACCACCTCTACTTCTCGGGCGAGCCCGCCGAGCACATGGCCCTCGGGGCCTTCTTCTCCGCCGCGGAGGTGATCCCGCTCACGTTCCTCACCGTCGAGGCCTGGAGCTTCCTCCAGCTCGGCGCGGCGCAGGAGTCGCGCTCGCAGACGCCCTTCCCGCACCGCTGGGCGGTGATGTTCCTCGTGTCGGTCGGCTTCTGGAACTTCCTCGGCGCCGGCATCTTCGGCTTCCTGATCAACCTGCCGATCGTCTCCTACTACGAGATCGGCACCGCGCTCACCGCCAACCACGGCCACGCCGCGATGATGGGCGTGTACGGGATGCTCGCCATCGGGCTGGCGATGTTCTGCCTGCGCTACCTGATCCCGGCGGAGCGATGGCCGGAGAGATGGGCGAAGCTCTCCTTCTGGTCGACGAACATCGGACTGGCCTGGATGTGCTTTGCCACGCTGTTTCCGCTCGGCATCGCGCAGCTGTACCAGTCGGTCAACGCCGGCTACTGGGAGGCGCGGGAGCTCAAGTTCCTCACGAGCGAGACGAACACCCTGCTCGAATGGATGCGGCTGCCGGGCGACATCGTCTTCATAGCCGGTGGCGCCATCCCGGTCCTCTACATCGCCTACCTCGGCGTACGTCACACCGTGAAGCGGGTCACCCTCGAGGAGCCGGAGGACATCCTGTTCACGGAGGTCGCCGAGCCAGAGGGCCTCGAGAAGGTGGGCGACCGGGAGGCCGCCGCGGCGAGGACGACGTGAGTCTGGAGGTGCTCCTCGCGGTTGGGTACGCCGCGTTCCTAGTGGTCGGCGCCTCCGTCCTCGAGTGGCTGTCGGCGCACACCCACCGGCGCTCGCTGCGCTACCGCACGGCCGGCTTCACCTACCACGAGCAGCACGACTCGTGGCGATGCCCCGAGGGGGAGGACCTGTGGCCGCACGAGTTCGACAAGGAGCGACGGCTGATGCGCTACCGCGCCAAGGCGCACATCTGCAACGGCTGCCCAAGCAAGGACGCATGCACGGACTCTCCTCACGGCCGTGAGATCGTGCGTCCGCTCGATCCTTGGCCGCATTCGGAGGCCGGGCGCTTCCACCGCGGCATCTCCCTGGTCATGGTGGCCCTCGCCCTGCTCGTGCTCGTGGTCGCCGGCGTCCGCAACCACGACCCGGCCGAGGCGGGGCTCCTGCTGGTGGCGCTCTCTCTCGCTCTATTGACCGGACGCTGGCTCCTCAGCGCCTTTCGAACTCATCCGGCGAACTTCCCCGACCCGCGACCGTCGCACGGGCTGGGCGTCCTCGGAGTGAGCTCAGACGGAGACCACCGGCGCAGCCTTTGGGCCTCGCAGAATCGGAGTGGAGGCTCCACCTGACGCCCGGCCTTCTGCCCTCGACGTACCGGCTTGTGACCGTGGAATCGGGCGGAGAACGGCGCCCTTGCCGCCGCCGGGTAGCGCGCGGCGAGGCTCGTTCGTAGCATCCCCGTCCGGGGAAGGTCCACGAGAGGAGACACATGGCTGCCGCACCCGAGGGAGTAGACGTACGGGGCCCGGTCGAGGGCCGCGGCGAGCAGGTGTTGACCGA
>Ga0136617_10005299_pt1 | contig 11526 bp, 11 predicted proteins | sample AntDrymUQ3222106_2_FD_129672 | JGI IMG/M metagenome (GOLD analysis project Ga0136617, IMG submission 129672) | Polar desert sand microbial communities from Dry Valleys, Antarctica - metaG UQ322 (21.06) | ecosystem: Environmental > Terrestrial > Soil > Desert | place: Antarctica: Dry Valley...
GCTCGGCCGCTGGCGCGTGGCCCCGATGTACCTGGGCGCCTCGGGCAAGGTGCTGCTGGCCTTCCTTCCGCCGCGGTCGGCGGAGCGGGTGCTCGCCTCCGTCGACGGAGAGGTCGACGCCTCAGGGCAGCCGGTCGAGCTCGAAGCCCTGCGCCGCGAGCTTGCGGAGGTCCGCGAGCGGGGTGTCGTGGTCACGCACGGCGAACTGGACAGTGGGGTCAGCGGCGTGGCCGCGCCCGTACTGGCACCGGGCGGCCGTCCGGTTGCGGGTCTCACTCTCGCCGGTCCGACCGACCGCATCGGATCGCGGCCCGGTCGCCTCAGCGATGCCGTTCGCGAGGCAGCCCAGTCGATCGAGCGGGCCTTGCCCGAGCGCTGATCAGAGGTCGCGTTCGTAGAAGAGCGTGACCGGCCCTTGGGCTTTGCCTGCGCGGTTGCTGAACCCGAGACTCTCGTAGAGCGCGCGAGCGGCGATGTCATCCTCGCCGGTGCCGAGGTGCATGTACTCCGCGCCTTGCTGGCTAGCGAGCTCAATCCCGGCCTCCATCAGCGCCCGCCCGAGGCCTTGCCCGCGTCGGCCGGGTACTACGTAGAGCTCCGCCACGTAGCACTCGAGCGCTCGAGTCCAGATGTCCGGGCGGAAGCGGAGCACGGTGAGCCCGTCGGGGCCGCTTCCTCCGAGGAGCACCGTGATCTCACGGTCGACGAGCAGCTGGTGGACCCGCTCGGCAAGCCTTCGCGGGCCCGGCGTGGGCTCGTCGAACTCGCTGTTGAAGTCGTGGAGAAGCCGGCCGATGACTTCAGCGTCCAACGTCTCACCGCGGCGGACGGCGAGATCCGGTGGGCTACTCATCGCTGTGGACTGACAACCGGCGCGAGCCCGTAGGCTGCTGGCATGTCCGGTCGGTTTGATGCATGCGAGCGATTGTCACAGGCGGGGGTTGGCCTTTGAAGGTTCGCGCGGCAGTGCTCGAGCGGGTCGGCGCTCCGCTGGTGCTGACCGAGCTGGACCTGGCGCCGCCGGCGGGGGGCGAGGTGCTCGTGCGCCTCGGAGCGAGCGGGGTGTGCCACTCCGACTTCAACGCGGTTGACGGAACGGCCGAGACCCCCTGCCCGGCCGTACTCGGCCACGAGGGTGCCGGAGTCATCGAGGCCGTCGGCCCCGGGGTGGCGCTCGCGCCCGGTACGCACGTGGTGCTGTCCTGGCTGCCGGCTTGTGGCCGCTGCTCGGAGTGCGTCCGCGACCTGCCCCACCTGTGCCGCTCGGCCTGGGCGGCGATGCAGACCGGGGGCCTGCTCGACGGGACGCCGCGCCTGTCGCGCGACGGTGAGCCGGTGTTCCACTACTCCTTTCTCTCCTCGTTCGCCGAGCGCGCCGTGGTGCCCGCGGGCTGCTGTGTGCCGATCCCGGCGGAGGTGCCGTTCGACGTCGCGGCGCTCGTCGGGTGCGCGGTCACCACCGGCACGGGAGCCGTTTGGCGTACCGCCGGCGTGCGGCCGGGCGAGCGGGTGGGCGTGTTCGGCTGTGGCGGGGTCGGGCTGAGCGCCGTGCTCGGAGCGGTGGCGGTCGGGGCCTCCCCGATCGTGGCGGTGGACCCCGACGAGAACCGGCTCGAGCTGGCCCTGTCGCTCGGGGCCACCGACGCGGTGGGGTGGACCGGGGACGCCGAAGAGACGGCCGAGCTCGTGCGCTCGGCGAGCGGCGGCGGGGTCGATTACGCCTTCGAGGCCACGGGCCGCACGGAGGCCAGCTTGGCTGCGTTTCTCTGCACCCGCCCGCGCGGCGCCGCTGTGCTGATCGGCATCCCTCGCGACGACGCGACCCTGTCGCTGCCGGCCGCGCAGATCCCTCGCGGCGAGCGGCGCGTGCTCGGCTCGCTCTACGGCTCCGCCCGTCCCGAACGCGACTTTCCCGCATTGCTCGACCTCTACCTGCGCGGCCGCCTGCCGCTGGACCGGCTCATCACGACGCGCCTGACCCTCGGCTCCGTCGAGCACGCGTTCGATGCGCTGCGGGCCGGCGGCGGAGCGCGCGTGGTGATCGATCTCGACGGAGCCCGAGCATGACCGACCCGCTCGACGGGCGCGTCGGGGAGGGCTGGTCCGGCGAGGTGCCCAACGGGAGCCACATCAACCTCGTGCTCGCGCGGCGCGGATCGCCCACCGCGGCGGCGGCGGCCGCCGTGCTGGCCAGCCCGCGCCCCGGCCACCTGCCGATTCTCGCGTGCCTCAGGGGCGCCGGCACGCCGGTGCGCCCCGCCACGATCGTGGTCAACAAGGTGAGCGTGGAGGACGAGACGGTTCAGAAGATGACCTGGGGGGCGGCGCAGCTGGGCATCGCCCAGGGCGTGCTCGACGCGGTGGCCGAGGCGCTGCTCGACGCCGCTGAGGCCGCCGACGTGCTGGTGCTCATCGCCGTATGGGTCGACCCCGGTGCCGACGACGAGACCGCGCTGCGCATCGCCAACCGGGAGGCCACCCGGGCCGCGATCGCCGATGCGCTGCACCCGCCGCCCGCGGAGGCCGTGAGGGCGCTCGCCGAGCAGCGCGAGGAGGCGACCAACGCCTTCTATACGGGGGATTGACCCGGTGCGCATCGCCGGCTTAGAGGTTCGCCGCTACTCCTTTCCGCTCGACCCGCCGTTCAACGCGGCCTGGGACCCGGTCCCGCGCGCGACACAAGACGCGAGCCTCGTCATGGTCAGCTCCGACGACGGGCTCACCGGCTACGCCAGCGGCGACAACCTGCCGGACGCCGCCCTGCTCGAGCGCCTGCTCGTGGGACTCGATCCGCTGCGCACCGAGGTGGTGCGCGAGCTGTGCGAGACCGTCGACTTTCACGGCGGGCGCCCGTGGACGGCAGAGGTGGCGGTTTGGGACCTCGCCGCCCGCGCGCTCGACGTGCCCCTTTGGCGGCTGCTCGGTGGCCGCTCGGAGCGCCTGCTGGCCTACGCCTCCAGCGGGGAGCTGGTGGATGCCGACGAGCGGGCCCGGCGTGTGGTCGAGCTGCGCGACAGCGGGGTAAAGGCGGTGAAGCTGCGCTTCCACCACGCCGACTGGCGCCGGGACGTCGAGGTTGTGGAGCGGGTGCGCGACGCGGTCGGCACGGAGGTCGACCTCATGGTGGACGCCAACCAGGGTTGGCGGATGGCCGGTGACCGCGAGGCGCGCTGGGACGTGGCGACGGCGAGCCAGTGCGCGCGGGCTCTCGAGCCGCTCGGGGTCTACTGGCTGGAGGAGCCGCTGCGCACCGACGACGTGGAGGGCTACGCGACGCTTCGGCGGCGCACCTCGCTGCGGATCGCCGCCGGCGAGATGGTGCGCGGGGCCTTCGAGGCGCGCGACCTGATCGTGCGCGGCGGCGTGGACGTGATCCAGCCCGACGCGGTGCTGGCGGGCGGCTTCGGAGGCTGCCGCCGGATCGCCGCGCTGGCGGACCTGTGCGGCCGCTCCTTCACACCACACACCTGGTCGAACGGACTCGGCCTGTTGGCCAACCTGCACATGGCGCTCGCCGTGTCCACCTGCCCCTACGTCGAGGTGCCGTTCGACCCGCCGGCGTGGACCCCCGCGCGCCGCGACTGGCTCTTGCCCGCCCCGATCGAGATCGCCGCTGACGGGACGATCGCCCCGCCTGCCGGCCCAGGGCTCGGAGTGGTTCCCGATCTCGACGCGCTCGAGGCCTTCCGGGTAGGCTGATGCGCGTCGCGGCCGCCGTACAGCACGAGCCGGGAGCGCCGTCCGCGGTCGAAGAGGTGCTGCTCGAGGCGCCGCGCGCGGGGGAGGTGCTCGTGAGGGTGGCGGCGGCGGGCGTGTGCCACTCCGACCTGCACCTGGCCGACGGTCATCTCGGCGCCGAGCGCTTCCCGATCGTGCTCGGACACGAGGGCGCGGGGGTGGTCGAGGCCGTCGGAGCCGGCGTGGACCACGTTGCCCCGGGCGACCACGTCGCCTTCTGCTTCGTGCCGGCCTGCCTGAGCTGCCGGTCGTGCCGCGCCGGGCGCTTCAACCTGTGCGAGACCGCCGCGGCCCACTCGTGGGCGGGGACTCTGCTCGACGGCACGAGCCGGCTGCGCCTTGGCGGCGGCGAGCCGCTGCGCCACTTCAACTTCGTCTCCTGCTTTGCCGAGCGCTGCGTGGTTCCGGCCGCGGCCGCGGTGGCGATTCCGCCGCGGCTTCCGCTCTGGGAGGCCTCCTTGCTGGGCTGCGGGGTTGTGACCGGCGTGGGGGCGGTGCGAAACGCGGCGCGCGTGGCGGTGGGGGAGAGCGTGTGCGTGATCGGCTGCGGAGGCATCGGCCTGCAGATCGTGGCCGCCGCGCGCCTGGTGGGGGCGGGAACGATCATCGCCGTCGAGCGCGATGCGTCCAAACGCGAGCTGGCGCTGAGCCGTGGTGCCACCCATGCGGTGGACGCCTCGCGCGGGAATACGGGGGCGGCGGTGCTCGCGCTGTCGCCCGGAGGCGTCGACCACGCCTTTGAGGCGGTGGGAACGCCGGCGACCATCCGGCTGGCCTGGGACGTGCTGCGCCCCGGCGCCACGGGAATCGTGGTCGGCATTGCTCCGATCGGCACCGAGGTGTCGCTGCCCGCCCTCGAGTTTCTCTCCGAGAAGGGCCTCAAGGGCTGCTACTACGGCTCCGCGAACGCAGTCGTGGAGCTCGGAATGCTGGCGCGGCTGGTGGCCGACGGGCGTTTTCCCGTGGCCGACGTGGTCAGCGATTTCACCGATCTCGCCGGGATCGAAGCGGCGTTCGGGCGGCTGCGGCACGGCGAGGGAGCCCGCACGGTGGTGGTGCTCGACCCTGAGCTGGCGGGCGCCCCGTGACGGGAAGCGGTCTGTCCCCGCTCGAGCGTCGCGTGTGTGAGCACTTGGCGGAGCGCGAGGACGAGCTCGTCCAGCTGCTCAGCACTCTGATCGGCTTCAACACGGTCACGCACACGCCAGACGCCGACCCGCGCCAGGAGGCGGTGCTCCAAGGGTTCCTCGCCGAGCGCCTGGCGGCGCACGGGGCCGAGGTCGCGGTGGATGAGCCCGAGCCCGCGCTCGTCGCGGGCCATCGCATCGTTCCTGAGGGTTTCTCGTTCGCCGGGCGCCCGCAGCTCGTCGCCCGGTTCCCGGGTGCCGCCGACGGCCCGACGCTCCTGCTCAACGGACACGTGGACGTAGTCGATGCCGAACCGCTCGATACCTGGTCGACGGATCCGTTCGCGGCCGTCCTCCGCGACGGGGCCGTGTGGGGGCGGGGCGCATGCGACATGAAGGGCGGCGTGGCCTGCATGGTGGCCGCCGCCGAAGCCCTCGCCCAGCTCGGCGTCCCGCTGGCCGGCGAGCTGGTGGTGAACACCACGACCGACGAGGAGTCAAGCGGCGCCGGCGGCCTCGCGTCGGCGCGGACACTGCACGCCGACGCGGCCATCGTCCCAGAGCCCAGCAACCTCGAGGTGCTGGTGGCCTGCCGCGGCTCACTGCTTGCCACCCTCACCGTCGACGGGCGGGCCGGCCACGCCGGAATCCCACCGCGTCACCCCGACGACGGGGGAGCGGTCAACGCCATCGAGAAGGCCGTCTACCTGCTGGAGGCGGTGCGGCGTCTGCGCGAGGACTGGGCGCTGCGCTCGCCACACCCTCACCTATCGCCGGCTGAATGCGTGCCGACGATGATCAGCGGCGGCGAGTGGGTGGTGAGCTACCCGGCGCGCTGCCGGCTGGACTGCCACATCGAGTACCTGCCCAGTCAGGCCGACGAGCAGGGCTGGGGCTCGCTGGTTGAGCGCGAGTTCGAGGAGTGCATCGCAAGCGCGGCCGCGGCCGATCCGTGGCTGCGCCGACATCCACCTCGGGTGGACTGGCTGGTCGGCGGCGTGCCCCCCGCCGAGGTGTCTCCCGAGGAACCCGTCGTGCAAGCGCTGCTGGGCGCCGAGCGCGATCTGGGCCGGGTGGAGAGAGTCGGCGGCATGGACAACTGGCACGACGGGGCGATGCTGATCGTGGAGGCGGGTATCCCCTCGGTTTGCTACGGACCGGGCGACGTTCATGTGGCCCACGGCGCGCAGGAGCACGTGCCCGTAACCGACCTCGTGGCCTGCACGCAGGGGATCGCCGTTGCGGCTATGCGCTTCTTGGGGGCCGCGGCCTAGAGGTCGCCGCCCTCGGCGGCGAGGCGGTCCAGCTCCCGGCTCAGCAGCGCGAGCCGCGCTTCCTTGACGAGCGGCATCTCGCGCCGCCGGCGGCGCACGGCACCCAGATCCAGCTCGACGGTGAGGAAGGCCGGCTCGCCGACCGGCGCTTCGGCCACCAGCTCCCCCCACGGGTCATACACGTGCGAGCCGCCCCAGAAGGAGAGCTCCCCCTCGTCGCCAACGCGGTTCACGAAGACCACGTAGGTCTCGAGCATGCGCGCGTAGAAGCGGTTGATGTCGCGCCATTCCTCCTCGATAGCTCCACGGCGGCTGGTGCTGTTCGCGGGAACGATCAGCATGCGCGCGCCGTCCTGGACGGCCACCACGGCAAGGGCCGGCTGCCAGGCGTCGCCGCAGATGAGCACGGCCACCCTGCCGATGTCCGTGTCGAAGGCGCGCATCGCGTCTCCCGGGGTGAAGTGCTTGCGCTCCTCCCAGATGCTGTAGGTCGGCAGATACAGCTTGCGGTGGACGTGCCGCATCGCGCCGCCCTCCAGGTAGGCGGCGCTGTTGTAGGTGTGCACCCGCCCCGCCTCGGCGAAGCCGACTACGCAGCCGAGCCCTTCCGCCGCCTCGGCGAGTCCGCTCAGCTCCGGATCGTCGAGGGAGCGCGAGACGTCCTCGCTCACCTGACCCAGCGAGTAGCCCGTGAGCGTGAGCTCGGGGAGGACCACGAGGTCGGCGCCTTCGGACCTCGCTCGGCGCAGGGCTTCGTGGCTCTGTTGGGTGTTGTCGGCCACGTCGCCGAGCGTCGGGTCGATCTGGGCCAAGGAGACCCGCACCGTCCTGTCTCGCGAGCCGCTCATCCCGGGCGAGCCTACAGTCGCTCGGCGTAGTCCTGGTAGTCGCTGCGCAGTGTCGGGTCGCTGCCGAGGTATGCGTGCTTGGACATGTCGGCCGAGTAGCGGCTGGCCGCCGGAGTGCGGCCCAGCGCCTCGGCCATGCTGCGAATGTGGTGCGGTGCCGCTCCGCAGCAGACACCGAGATAGTGAGCGCCCAGCTCGTAGGCCGCGCGGGCGAACTCGGCGATCTCGTAGCGGTTGCAGGTGAAGGGCTCCAGCGCGGTCGGGAACGGCCGGCCGGCCGGGAAGTCCGTCCAGCGCGGATCCTCGAGCGACTGGAAGCTCGGCTGCTCCACGGTCGTGCGGTAGGGCACGGGCAGCGCGGCCACGGGCACCGACACCGCATCGCGAACCTCCTCGAGCAGCGGCAGCATCGTCTCCGGTCCGCGGCTGCAGTTCAGTCCCACCACATCGGCCCCGGCCGCCTCCAGGCGCTTGCAGGCCTCGGCGGGCGATACGCCCTCGCGCATCTGCGGATCCTGGTGGGCGGCCAGCGTGACCACGGCGGGCAGGCCGGTCTCCTTGATGACCTCGGTGGCCGCCAGCGCCTCGCCGAGCCACGAGATCGTCTCGGCGACCACGAAGTCCGCACCGGCCTCGACGGCCCAGCCGACTTGCTCCTCGAACATGCTTCGTACCGTCTCGCGCGACTCCTCGCCGGCCCAGAGGTTGGTGTTGCAGACGTTGCCGGCGAGCATCGTGCCGGTGTCCGTGGCGACGTTCTTGGCGATGTCGAGCGCCTGGCGGTTGATCTGCTCGAGCAGCTCCTCCTTGCCGATCAGCCGCAGCTTCTCGCGGTGGGCGTAGTAGGTGAAGGCCTCGACCACATCGGAGCCCGCGTGCACGAACTCGCGATGCAGCTCCTCGACCTTCTCGGGATGTTGGAGCACCACCTCCGGAACGAAGCCGCCGGCCTGCAGGTAACCGCGGCGTTCGAGCTCGAACAGGTAGCCCTCCGCGCAGATCACGGGGCCGTTCTTCAGGCGCTCCAGCAGTTCAGCCATGTCCTTCTCCATTCGCTTCGCTTTGGCCCAGTTGTTCCGATAGTTCGCTTGCCGCCCGCCTGACTTCCACGCCCGCCGCGTCCAGCGTCTCGCCAAGGCGGAACTTCGGCCCCGAGACGTTGAGGGCCGCGACGATGCGCCCGCGAAAGTCGCGTACCGGCGCCGCGGCGCCCACGAGTCCCGGCTCGAACTCGCCGTCCACCGCGGCGTAGCCCAGTTCGTGGGCCGGCGAGCTCGGGTCGCCGTCGAGCAGCAGTGCACGGCCCGAGGAGGTGCAGTCGGCGGGGACCCTATGTCCGCTCCAGTCGCTCGCCTGCACCAGCCGGGGCGAGCGTTCGGAGAGCAGGGTGAGCACCTGGTCGCCCTCGAGCACGGACAGGTGAGCGGTCTCGCCGAGGTCGTCTACGAGGCGGCGCAGGTGCGCGGGCGCCAAGGCGAGAAGCCGGCTGCGCCCGGTGCGCGCGGCGAGCGTGTAGACCTGCCAGCCCAGCCGGTACTCGAGCGTGTCAGGGTTGCGGTCGACGAAGCCGTGCTCGGCGAGCGTCTTGAGCGTGCGCGACACCTGACTCTTCTCGCGCCCCAGCAGCTCGGCCATTCGCACCACGCCGAGGCCGCCGCGCTCGGCGGCCTCGTCGTCACCCAGCGCCAGCAGGACGTCCAGTGCCCGGCCCACCGATCCACTCTTTGCAACCACAGTTGCTCATTATGCACCAACGTCAGTCCCACACCACTCGGAGCGTCGGCGGCTTGCGAAACACCAGCCCACGGGGCGCGGCGGATCGAGCGGGATCCAGGCGAAGGCCGGGAAGGCGGTCGAGCAGCCGCCCGAGCGCGGTGTGGGCCTCGAGGCGCGCCAGGTGCATCCCGATGCAGACGTGGGGCCCGTGCGCGAAGGCAACCTGTAGTCGTGCGTTTTCGCGGGCGACGTCGAAGCGATCGGGGTCGGGAAAGACCTCTGGATCGCGGTTGGCCCCGGCGATAGAGATCGTCACGAGGTCGCCATGGGCGATCGACGAGCCGCCCAGGAGGGCGTCGCGGGTGGCGTAGCGGTCGATCACCGCGGCGGCCGGCTCGAGCCGAAGCGACTCCTCGACAGCGTTGGGCAGCAGAGCGCGGTCGGCTTGGACATGCTCACGCTGCTCGGGATGCGAGAGCAGGTGGAGGACGGCGTTGGCGATCATCCCCTCGGTCGTCTCGATGCCTCCGAACATGAGCACCGCCACGTTCGACACGACCTCCTCGGGACTCAGGTCGCCGGCGACCGTCGTCTTCACGCTCGCACCGAGCGCCGCGAAGGCCTCACGGCCGGCGCCGGTCACCGGCCGGCCGGCGGCAACGCCGGTGACCGCGCCGACGATGGCCTCGTACCAGCCGAGCATCTCCTCGGTATCGGTGTTCTCGAGGCCTAGCGCTTCGGCCACCACCTTCGCCGCCAGTGGACCGGCCAGGCTGCGGCGCAGCTCCGCTCGCCCGTCGGGCTCGATCGAGTCGATCAGCCGCTCGGTCTCCGCCGCGACCACGGCGGTGAAGCCCTCTCGCACCGCGTCGAGGCGGAAGGGCCGCGCGAAGGGATCGCGGTGACGGCTGTGCTCGGCGCCATCGCGGCTGAGCATGCTCGGGCCCACCACCTGCCCGGTGGAAAAGCGCGGGTCGTCGACCGTGAACGTCACCGAGTCGCGCATCGCCTCCAGCGCGAGATCGCGCCGCGTGACGAGCCAGCCCCCGAGCGCGGGCAGCCACGAAACGGGCTCGTGCTCGCGCAGCCGCGCGAGCACGAGGTGCGGATCGCGATCGAGCTCCTCGAGCGTGGCGGCAGCGCCGATCGGGAACGAGTTGTCCCGCGCGGGCACCGTTAGGTCAGGCGTTGATGAGCACCGTTTGGAGCTCGGTGAGCGTGTCCATCGGATAGCGGCCGCCGACGCGGCCGATGCCGCTCTGCGAGCGGGCGCTGCCGCCCCAGGGCAGGTGGGGCTCCCAGTAGTTGGTGGTCTCGTTGATGTTCACGAGGCCCATGTGGACCGAGTCGGCGAAGCGCATCGCGCCCGCCAGGTCGGCAGTGAAGATCGCCGCCATCAGCCCGAAAGTCTGGGCGTTGGTCTGCTCGATGGCCTCCTCGAGCGAGCCGATGCCGACGATCGGCGCGATCGGGCCGAAGGTCTCCTCCGTGACCGCGATCGAGTCCGCGGGCACGCGGTCGAGCACCGTCGGCTGCCAATAGAGGCCGGTGGGATAGCCGCCGGCGCGGCTTCCGCCCGTGACCACCGTCGCGCCGCGCTCCACGGCGTCGGCCACGTGCTCGTCCATCTTTAGCGCACCGGGCTCGTTGTTGACCGGGCCCATGGTCGTGCTTTCGTGGAAGGGATCGCCGAGGCGCACCTCGCGCTCGACCTCGCCGGCCAGCAGCGAGACGAACTCGTCGCGCACCGCTTCGTGCACGAGCAGGCGCTCCGCCGCGGAGCAACTCTGGCCCGCGCCCAGAAAGGCGCCCTCGCGCGCCGCCACGGCGGCCGCGCCGAGGTCGGCGTCGTCCATCACCACGAACGGTCCGTTGCCGCCCATCTCCAGCAGCTGGGCCTTGCCCGCCGCCTGGCGCGCGACGGCCAGCCCGGTGGCGGTCGAGCCGGTGAAGGCCACGGCGTGCGTGCCCGGATTCACCGCAAGCTCGTCGCCCACCTCGGGGCCGGGGCCGAGCACGAAGTTGAACACGCCGGGCGGCAGGTCGGCCTCGGCCACGCACTCGGCCAGGACTCCCGAGCAGACGGCCGTGGAGGGCGCCGGGGTCCAGACCACGCAGTTGCCGCAGGCCAGTGCGGGGGCCAGCACCTCGGCCGGCATCGTGTAGGGCCAGTTCCAGGGAGTGATCAGGCCGAGCACGCCGAGCGGCCGGCGCAGCAGCAGCACCCTTCGGCCCGGAGCTGCGCTCTGGGGGACGATGCCCTCCACGCGCTTGCCGTCCTCCGCCGCCATGCGAAAGAACTCGATCAGCTCCCCGACCTCGCCCTCGGCCTCCGCCTTCAGAGGCTTGCCCTGATCGAGGGTGAGCACGCGGGCCAGCTCACCGGCGCGGCGCTCGCATTCGTCGGCCACCCGGTGCAGGAGCTCGGCACGCTCGTAGCCGGTGCGCGCGCCCCAGGCGCCGAAGGCGGCGTTGGCCGCGGCGATCGCCCGCCGCGCGTCCTCCCGGCTGCCCTCGGCCACGAGCCCCAGCGGCTCGCCCGTGGCCGGGCTCGAGGCCTCGACGGTGGTGCCACCGGCGGCGTCGCACCACTCGCCGTCGATGAACATCCGCGTGCTCACGTGGCCGGCTCGGGCTCGGGGTCGGGCACCGCGTCGGAGGACGACTGGAAGGCGTGCGAGGCCAGCACCCCGGTCTTGTGGCGCTGGACGAGCCGGTAATAGGCCAGCCCGCCGAAGAAGACCACGCCGATGAACAGGATCGCCCCGTACTGCAGGTACCAGTGAAACGGCTCGGTCGCGTTGTAGACGTCCTTGCGCGGCC
>Ga0136617_10005300_pt1 | contig 11525 bp, 15 predicted proteins | sample AntDrymUQ3222106_2_FD_129672 | JGI IMG/M metagenome (GOLD analysis project Ga0136617, IMG submission 129672) | Polar desert sand microbial communities from Dry Valleys, Antarctica - metaG UQ322 (21.06) | ecosystem: Environmental > Terrestrial > Soil > Desert | place: Antarctica: Dry Valley...
CCAGCGCAAAGGGAACGGCGCGCTGTACTCGGCGCTTGCCGGCGCCGTCGAGCGGTTCAGGACCGAGCTGGACGAGGATGACCGGGAGCGGTTCCGCTCGGACCTCGACGCGTTCATCCGGGCCTACTCGTTCCTGTCCCAGATCGTCACCTGGACCGACAACGACCTCGAGAAGCTCTACGTGTGGGCGAAGTCGCTCCAGTCCAACCTGCCCAAGCGGGCTGGTGACGGCAGCCTTGACCTCGGCGCAGACGTTGAACTGACCCACCTCCGCATCGAGAAGGCCGCCGAGGTCGACGCCAGCCTCGCCAGTACCCAGGCGGATGACGAGGCGCTCAGCGCGCTTCCCGGCGCAGGGGGAGCGTCGCCAGACCCGCAGACCGAGCGCCTGTCGGCGATCATCGAGCTGCTCAACGAGCGGCACGCGCTCAACCTCACCATCACCGATGCCTTGCTCTTCGAGCAGTTCAAGGGTGACTGGGTCGCCGATCCTGAGCTGGCGGCGCAGGCCAAGGCCAACACCCTCGACAACTTCCTCATCGTCTTTGCCAAGAAGTTCCTCACCACCGTCCTGTCCCGCATGGACGCCAACGCGGACATCTTCAAAGCCATCAACGACGACAAGGGCTTTGCTGAGGACCTCAAGGCCAGCTACGGCCGCGAGGTGTACTTGGCGCTGCGCGGCGACCGATGACCCCGGAACCTCCGCTCAGCATGGTGGCAGGCATCGATGCTTGCAAGGCGGGCTGGGTGGCCGTCGTCGTGTCGGCATCGGGGTACGAGCACGCGGACGTCGCGCCCACGATGTCGGAGCTCGCGTCGCGCCTCGAAGTGGAGGTCCTTGCCATTGACATCCCGATCGGGCTCCCCGACAGCGCCGTGCCGCGCTCCGCCGACGAGGCCGCTCGAAACATTCTCGGCCGGCGATCGGGGACGGTCTTCAGTGTCCCTCCGCGCGCCGTTCTCGAGGCCGAACCCTATGCCGCCGCCTACCAGCTCTCGCTCGCGCTGACCGGCCGTGGGATCACCGTCTACACGTACGGGCTGCGCGCGAAGATCCTTGAGGTCGACTCGTGGCGGGATCAGGAGCTTCGGATCGTCCGCGAAGTCCACCCTGAGGTGAGCTTCAGGGTCCTTGCCGATTCGCTTGGCGTCGGGCCGCCGGCTTCGAGCAAGAAGTCGTGGGCCGGGGTCGCCCAGCGGATGGATCTGATCCGCGGCGCCGGGCTTGAGGTGCCAGCCGACATCGGGCGTGCTGGCTCAGTCGGCGCCGACGACGTGCTCGACGCTGCCGTCGCAGCCTGGACGGCGCGACGTGTTGCGAACAAGACCGCGCTGTCGTTCCCAAGCCCAGCTCCAGTGGACGATCGGGGGCTGGTTGCGATCTGGGCGTGAACCCAGCTGCGCCGCCGTGAGCGCCGACGGGGCTAGCAGCAGAGCGACCGGGTCGGCGTCGTCGTCCTCGGGAAGATGCAACTGCACGCGGACGTGCACGGGCGGATGCAACGGGTGGCCAGCGGCATCAGCTCGCAGCGCGGCCGGTATCAGGCCGCGCTGCCTGCGCCCAAACGGAGTCGAGCGGTGCGACCAGTCGCGCGCTCGTGTACGCGCGTCCGATGTCGATGATCGCTGCGCCGCGATACGCCGTTCGTCCGTCATTGCCCCTGTCGATCTCCTTGAGCACCAGGGCGGCATCGGCGGTAGTGGCGGCCAAGTTCAGCGGCAGCAGGAGTGTGAGCTCGCCATCGCCAGACCTGCCGTTAAAGTTGAATGCCGGAGCGACAACACGAGGGTTCAGCCCGGCAAGCCTCCTCGCTCGACGTATCGCACCTTCGAGCACGTCGATCCGGGCGGTCTCAGGAAGATCGGCGATTGCACGAGGCAAGGCTTCGATGGCCTTGGATCGACGAGCGAGGTCCTCAACGTCGAAGTAGAACTCCGCTCGTGTGTCCATCACCAGCTCCCGGCTCTCCGTCCAGTACGTGGGCGGGTCTGGAACCGGCGCGGAACCAAGGCGTCGGGCTGCCCGGACTGCGGTCTCGACGCCCTTCACGCCCCACGTCTGCCGCGCTTCGGTGGGTCCGCCGAAGCAGTAGAGCAACTCAAGTCCGGGCGTGTAGAGACCCGAGGCGAAGACGACCGCACCCTGACCACGCTCGCCGACCCCTATTGCGACTCGGCCCGTTGCCACAGCGCGGCGGTAGGTGAATCGGATCATGGAGGACAGCACGCGGCGGCTGTCCGGAGGATCGCCCGGCGGAGCCCAACACTCCGGCACCGCCGTCGCCTCGACGGTCGTGAGGAAACTCTCCCAGTCCGGCTCCACATAGGCGTCGACGAGGAGGTCTCCGGTCATCGACGCGCAGACGACGTCGGGATCGAGGTCAGAAGCCAATTCCGAATCCCATCTGCAGGGTGGACGACGGCGAGGCCGCCTAAGAAGTACGACGTTCAGGATACCGGCGCTCCACCTTGCCGTGAGTAGGTGTTGCGACCGACGACGGCGAGTGGCATCCTGCGCTTGGCAAGTCGCATCGTCGACGAGCCACTCCATATCACCAACGACACCTGCCGCCCAGCGGCGCCTACCTGATCCAAACCCCGGGACCGGGGCCTATTCGAGAAAGCAGGTGCGACATGCACCAGTTCCACGCGCGTGAACGCGCATGTGTCCGTCTGATCCCCGACGAGGCGGTCGAAGCCGTCATCGCCGAGCCCGAGCTCACCTGGCCGTCGAAGTCGTCGAGCGGCCGGGCGGTCACGGCGTGCCAGCGCGGCGCGATCCGCGTGATTGTGTCCGATGAGGATCGGTCCGTCATCACCGTGATGTGGGTTCACGGCCGTACCGGCGGCGCCGACCCGAGTCCCGCACAGGCCGAGCGCCTCATCAACGAGGTGGTGGATCGATGACCGCTCCGGGCGAACGCCACAAGTCCCCTCTGGAGAGGCTGGTGCGCATCGGGTGTGCGCTCGCCTCGTCGGACGACTCGACGCGCAACGCCGCGGCCGATCAGCTGCTGCGCTCCTCGAGCCCCCTCACCATGGTCGACGACTTGACCGTCCTTCTGGTCGCATCAGTTCGGGTGCTCCGCCGCCTCCGGCTCCTACTACGCGATCTCGACACGGTCGTTCAGCTCCTGCGGCAATACGTGCTTCTCGAGATCGGCGAGGGCATCACTTCAGCGACTGAAGGCGAGGAGCCCTCGTAGCCACGAAGCGACCGCGGTGGACTCACCCGCCCTGCGCTGGGTGAGTCCACTGCGTCCTACAGTTCGCAGATGACCTTGCAGATCCACTGCGGGAGGGAGATGAGGGTCTCCGCTCCCTTGGTCTCGTCCGAGGGGTCGATGTGGCGCCACCGGGTCTCCCACGGGAGACCCTCCATGCCGTACCGGCTGTTGACCCTGCGGCCGATCGCGCCGGCCATGCCGGCTGACGAGCAGCCGCACCGACGCTGAGGATCACGCCGGTGCTCTCATTCCCACCACTTCACGGGACACGGCCGTAGAGCCGACCCGTCTGGGAACCGTCAGCGCCTGTCAATGGCCAAGTTGCAGTCCCCGCTGGTGGCCACGAGAAGTCACCACCCCTCGGGGATGTGATCAGTCCTTCGTAGGTCTCGTCCGGCCTCCTTTCTCGCGGGCTTCCTTCATGCGGAACGACTCGCCGTGGGTGGCGACGACGACGCTGTGGTGGAGCAGACGATCGAGGAGGCTGACAGCGGTGGTGTGCTCGGGCAGGAACCGGCCCCAGTCCTCGAACGGCCAGTGCGAGCCGATGCCCAGGGACCGGGATTCGTAGGCGGCGCCGACGAGGCGGAAGAACAGCTGGGCCCCGGTGTCGTCCATGGGGGCGAAGCCGATCTCGTCGATGAGGATGAGGTCGGCCCGCAGGATCGACTCGATGACCCGGCCCACGCTGTTGTCGGCCAGTCCCCGGTAGAGGGTCTCGACGAGGGCGGCGGCGGTGAAGTAGCGGACCCGTTTGCCGGCGTCGACGGCGTGGTGGCCGAGGGCGACGAGCAGGTGCGACTTGCCGGTGCCGGCCGGCCCCACCAGACAGAGGTTCTCCCGGGCGTCGATCCACTCCAGGCTGGCCAGGTAGTCGAAGGTGGCCCGCTTCACCGACGAGGCGGCCACGTCGAAGCCGTCCAGGGTCTTGGTCACGGGGAAGGCGGCCGCCACCAGCCGAGCCCGGGCGTTGGACGCGTCCCGGGAGGCGACCTCGGCTTCGAGGAGGGTGCGCAGGAACTCACACCGCCCGGGCCGGGGCCGGCCTCGCCCCGCCGTAGTGGTCGTCGTCCACAGACGCCTCACCAGGGGAAACGACCGGATGGGAGGCGATGACCTCGCCCAGGAACACGACTTGGACCACGCCGTCGGCGACGCGGACCTCGACTTGGCGACCGACGTGGCGGGTGGGCACCGAGTAGCGGGCGGAGCCGAAGCGGACACAGCTCAGCCGGTCGACCTTGCGCATGACGAGGCGGCCGATCCGGGCCCGCAGCGACGGCAGCACGCCCAGCAGCTCGACTTCGTCCGCGAGGCGCTCTGCCGGCACGGCGCAGATCTCGGAGTGGACCTGGCCGTTGACCTCGGCGCACCACGCCGCGCCTTTGGCGTTGGCCGTGGCCAGCTCCGCGACGGACAACTCCTCGGGGATCATAAGGTCGGACTTCACGTAGCCGACCAGATTCTCGACCAGGCCCTTGGACTCGGGGTCGGCCCCCTCGCAGAAATCGGGCCGGAACCCGTAGTGGGTGGCGAATCTCACGTAGTCGGCGGTGGGCACGACCACGTTGGCCACCGTCGCCCCCTTGAGACAGCCCATGCGGTCCGACAGCACCGTTTTGGGCACACCGCCCAGGGTCTCGAAGCAGGCGGCCAGGGTGGCCAGCGTCGTGTCGGAGCGTTGGTTGTCGGCGAAGCACACGAAACGGAACCGGCTCCAGGCCAGCACCGCGCAGAATACCGACAGGGAACCGATCTGGCCCCAGTCGATGACCAGCATGTCGCCCGGCGACCACACCCCGGGACGGCGCCCCCGGTGGTTGTCGGCCCGCCACTTCGCCTTGGCCAGTGCGACGAGACGGCGGAAGTTGCGGGCCGAGCCCTCGTAGCCGGCGGTGCGGGCGACTGGCAGCAGGCGCTTGGCCGAGATCCGGCCCAGGGTCTTGGCCACCCGCTCGGCCACGATGTCGGCCACCGAGTCGAAGTTGTGCGGCGTGTCCTTGGGCGTCGTGCGCTCGCCGTCGACGACGGCGCGCTTGACGGTCTTGGCGGTGGTGCCGCAGATGGCTGCGGCGCCTCGGTAGGTGCCCACCTCGCGGTAGGCGGCGATGATGTCCATGCGTTCCCTCACTGATTTCATGGGCGGTCCCTCGGTCGGAGCGGTGTTGGTTGGCACCGCCACCGTCACCGGCCGGGGGACGCGTCAGGTGGATGCTCAGCGAGGGGTGGGGACTTCCGCCGGCCACCAGCGGGGACTTTCCGTGGCCACCAGCGGGGACCTCATCTGGCCACCAGCGGGGACTTTTTCATGGCCACGGACAAGCGCCCGTCTGGACACTTCTACCGAACTTCTACCGGACGGGTTGAAATCCGGTAGAAGCGACCAACACCGTCCAGCACGCCGATCGGCGAATGACCTGTTCAGAGGCACTTTCTAACGTCGAACACCATCGATGAATACGCCTGAAATCAGAGTTCAAGTCCCCCCTCGCCCACTACTACTACGAAGGCGCAGGTCAGCGCATGTGAGCGACGTGCGATTCGGGCTGACTTCTACCGGAGGGTCTGCGCGGGTCTGCGACCTCCGCGTCGAGGCCGCAGTCCCGGCGTTCAGCCTCAGCATCCTCTCGGCGCGCGTCGGCCTCGTAGGTCTCGGCAAGGCGCCGGTAGATCGTGGCTGTTCGAGGCCGGCGAGACACGAACTGTTCTGCGCGTGCGCGTTAGCCCTCCGCCAGCTTCCACTACGGCTGGCCGCCCTCTTCGAGAGATGCGGTCTGGAAGTTCCGGGCCTTCGAGGAGCCCAGCCTTGCTACGGGACCCAGACAAAGCTGACCGAAACCGTCGGCGGCTGGTCGGTGCGCGTGACGCCCGCCTGGCGTCGATGATCGACACGCACATGGTCGCTCCCGGTGCCGTGCTGACCGACGAGAGCGGCACCCTGACGGCAGTGATCACCGAGGACTACGGCTTGGCGGTCGAGGGGATCCGCTACGAAACCCCCGACATCGCTGCCCAGGTCGCCACTGGGACGACCAACGTCGATGGTTGGACATTCTGGCGGACCGCCGAGGGCTACACGCTCGACGACCTCGGCGAACTCGCCGGGACGTCGTAGCGGCTGTCGCCCACAGAGCGGCGGTCGAGCAGGGACTCCTGACGCGGACCGCGACAGTTGTGCCGCAGAGGCACTAGAGCGACCTTCGTCGACGAGACACTCGCTGCACGGTGGACTGAGGTGGGTGCGAACGCTCGCTACCACCGGTCCGCACGCCGTCCTACCGGCCGCGGCCGCGCTCGTACTGCTCGGGCGTGATCCGTCCCAAGGCCTGCGCCGGCACCCGCAGTGCTCGTTGTGTGGCCGCTGGCCTTACGAGCTTGGGCACCGCGGCGCGGCTCGACGGTAGCTTCGGATATCTGGCCGTTTCAGAAAGCTGAGCGTGTACCCTTCGCTACGTGTCACTAATTGAGGTGGTGGACGATCTCCTCACGCTTGAGGAGTTGGCGGCTCACGAGGACGACCCTGAGCGGCGTCGATCGCTCGACGCTGTGCGTGACCACGTGGCCGATCGGGATCGAGGGGCCAAGGTCTCCGAGGTCGCGCAGGTGCTCGGGATCTCGCAGCCGACCGTCCGGGCATGGATCGAGGCAGGCGTCCTCGAACCTCGTGGCGACACCACCCCCGTGCGCGTGGACGTCCTCTCACTCGCGGCAGTGAAGCGAGCCCTCGATCTGCTGCGTGAACACGGCCACGACCGCAACCTCCTCATCGCCGTGATGCGCATCCTGCGCGACCGTGCCGTGCTCGCGGGGGAAGGCGTGCGCGAGGGTCTCGAGGACATTGCGGCTGGGCGAGTGGTGCCCTTGACCGACGACTTGCTGGACGAGATCGCGGCGGCATCACAGGGGAAGAAACGATCCAGGTCGGGCTGACGAGCACCGCACAACGCCAGCTACGACAACTCCGAGGCCGCCGCCAGAAGGCAGCGATCGGCGGTCTTCGTGATCTGCGCGATCGCGGCTGCATGGCGGCGGGCTACCGGCTTGCCGGCGCCGGGCTCGACCACATCTGCTCCCGACATCTGTATGGCGATGACCGGATGCTCATCGCCTGGCCCGCCAACGATCACGCCATCGTGATCGCGATCGGGCGACACGACCAGTCGAGCGATGACGTGTATGGCGTCCTCCTCGACCACCGTGGGCTCGAAGCGGTCGAGACCGAGAGGGAGAAGCCGCCCTGCTGCGACGACGAAGGCCGTCCGCCCGCCGATCCCAACGTTGCGAGGGACATCGTCGACGCCATCGAGCGCCAGCGTCGGGCCCGGCGCCGCGGCCGCTGACGTCTACCGAATCTTCTACCGGAACTTCTACCGACGGGTAGAAACGGGGTGGAACCGAGCAACACCGCCTGGCACCTCAAATCGTGAAGGGCCAGCTCAGGGGCCATTTCGTCGGACGAGCAAGTATTCGACAACATCCCGAAAATCGGAGTTCAAATCCCCCTCGCCCACTGGCCTGATGCGATGAAGGAGCGCGTGACCGTTCCCGCGTAGCGAGCCGACGATGACGGCTCGGCGCCCACACGAGGAGACGGCCGTTGGACACGCCGGAGTCGGCATCGAAGGGTGGGCCCCCGCTTCCCGCAGGCAACCGAGCAAGGACAACACTCGGGCTTCCCAAGGCAACTCCAACAACAAGGGAGGCCCCAACGTGGAACGACAGTACGTGGGCATCGACCTGCACCGCCGCCGCAGCGTGATCGTGCGGCGCACACCGGCGGGCGAGACGCTCGGGACCGTCCGCATCACCAACGACCCCCACGAGCGGGCTGGCCCACCCACGCCGAGACCTTGGAGCCCCCTTGGTCGAGGCCGAATCCGCTCCTCTAGCATCGGGCCATGCCTCGAACGGACCGCGCCGCACGCGTCATCGACGCGCCCGTGGGCCGGGTGTTCAACGCGCTTGTGGATCGCGATGCCCTGGAGACGTGGCTCCCGCCAAGTGGGATGACGGCGAGGTTCGAACGGTTCGACCCAACGCCAGGCGGCTCCTACTGCTTGGTCTTGACCTATACGGATCCCACTGACTCTCGCGGCAAGAGTTCATCCGGCTCGGACATCGTCGTGGCCCGCTTCGTCGACATCGTTCCCAACGATCGCGTCGTCCAGGCAGTGGACTTCGTTTCGGACGACCCGGCGTTTGCCGGCACGATGACGATGACGTGGGCCGTGTGGGCGGTCGATGGCGGGACTCGTGTTCAAATCACCGCTGACGATGCCCCCGACGGCATCTCCGCCGACGACCACTCGGCAGGACTGACCTCCTCGCTGGACAACCTCGCCAGCTACGTGGAGTCGTAGCGATCTCGGACTCAGCCAAATCCCAGTCTCGGCGCTCGGGGGGCCAGTGCGCAGTGCCGACTGCTACCCGCCGGTGCGCTCGCGGTGGTCGCACCCAGGCCAGCAGCAGGGTCGACGCTGGCCTTCCTCCAGTTCCTCTTGGGTCCGGCGAATGCGGCGCTCTCGGGTCATCTCCTGCCTGGCATCCTCGACCCAGCAGATGAACTCGTTGCGGGCCAGAGGCGTGATGTCCATCCAGGCATCGAGTGCCGTGGGGTTGGCGATCAGGGCCGTTCGCAGGTCTGCTGGAAGCTCGTGCACCACCCCACCGGGCACTCGTGGGCTGCTCACAGAGCCACGGTAGCGGTGACGGCCCTCCTGGAGGGCCTCGACCCCTATCGGACTCAGGCCGATCGAGCCGAGCGGCGGATGCGCCAGGAGCGCGCTCTGCGCTGCGGAACCGCCCGCGCCTCGTCCGGTGTGGCTTAGCGTGGTGGCGTGGGACCGCTCTCGTCAGAGATCCCCGGCTCCGAGTTGGTCGAGGCGGGGCTTCGCGACCTCGCCGAGGGCCGCTGCACCATTCCGGCGCTGATCGTGTCGATCGGCGCCCCTCGGCTGCGCCAGCTCGGCCTCGAGGTCACCTCACCGATCGAGAATGCCGAGCACGCCCTGTACGAGCTCCTGGCGGCAGAGGACGCCGACAGCGCCCACGGCCGCTACAACGCCTTCATCCGCCGCCTGGTCAGTTTCGAGCGCGCGGCGTGCGCCGGCTAGCGACCGCTGACCGCATCCGCGCCTTCCTGGCGCGCCTGGGTGGCGCAGCGCGCGAGCCGGCGACCGCCTACCTCACTGGTGGATCCACAGCCGTGCTCCTCGGCTGGCGTGACAGCACCATCGACATCGATCTCAAGCTGGTCCCGGACTCCGTAACCCTCCTCCGGGCCATCCCTCGGCTGAAGGAGGAGCTCCAGGTCAACGTGGAGCTGGCCTCGCCCGATCTCTTCATCCCGGTTCCACGGCACTGGGAGGACCGGAGCCCGTGGGAGACGACCGAGGGGATGCTCACGGTGCGCCATTTCGATCTGACCGCCCAGGCCGTGGCCAAGCTCGAGCGCGGTCACGGCCGCGACCTCGACGACGTCCGGGCGATGTTGGATCGCGGCCTGGTGAGGAGGGAGGCGCTGCTGGCCTTTCTCGATGCGATAGAGAACGAGCTGTACCGATTCCCGGCGATCGATCCTCCATCGTTCCGCCGAGCCGTTGAGGAGGTGGCCCGCGGCGGCTGACGGGACTCGCTCTACCGACGGCACCGGCGCGCTCCGGGCCCTGCGAGGCTGACGAATCAGACTCGTTTCAGGGTGACGTCGTCGACCTGGGCTTTGGTGCTGGTGGCCAGGGAGACGAGCACGTCGACGCTGACCGAGGTGCCGCCAGCCGTCGGCGCGCTCGCAACCGTGAGCTGCTGCCATCCGCCGGCGCCCGTCGCGACGACCGTCTTGAACTGCACCAGGGCCGACCCCCGGAACTCCCGGATTCGCAGCGTGACCTGCCGTCCCACCGGCGCCTTGATCCACGCCGAGGTGGAATAGGTCGCGCCCGCCATCGACGAGGAAACGGTGTTCGGGGAGTCGTCGAGCACGGCCTCGCCGGTGGACCCCGTCCGGCCGATCTGGGCCGAGCACGAACCGCTGTGGGCCACCGAGCAGGTGCGGGCCAGCGTCGTTCGGTTGTTGCCCGTGTTCCAGTTCGTCAGGTTCGACTCGAAGCCCGGGTTGCGGACGAGGTTGGCGGCCGCCGGAGGGGTGGTGGTCGTCGTGATCGGCGGCTGGGTGGTTGAGGTCGTGGTCGGCGGCATGGTGGTCGAGGTCGTGGTCGGGGCCACCGTCGTGGTCGTGGGAGCCACCGTGGTGGGGGGCACCGTCGTCGGCACCGTGGAACCCGCCGACGCGTAGGAGGTGGCAGACACCTTCAACGACGACACGTCCACCGCTTCGAACGCCGAGCCGGCGACGTTGCGGAGCAGGCCGAGGTCGGTGTCGTCCCAGCCGGGATCGGGCGCCCCGCTCAGGAACCACGACGATCCGTTGTCGGCCAGCACCATCCCGTGCTTCTTGAGCGCCCGCAGGATGACCTGGTTCTGCGCCGAGTAGCCGCTGATGTCGAAGCTTGCCTTCAGCCGGAACCACGAGCCCATCGGCGGGTCGGCGGCGCCACCGGTGGCGGCCTTGTGGCTGGCCGGCCAGACGTAGGCGTTGGCGGTACGAGGGGCGGTGAAGCGGATGACGTGGTCGATCTCCCCGGCCACGACCTCGTCGCGGCGGACCAGGCCGGGCAGGATTGGCAGCCCGGCTGCATCCCCCGACGTCCAGCCCAGGGGCCGCATCGTGTTCGACCGCAGGTCCCACGTGGCGCCCGAGCCGGCGGTCCACGACGTCCCGCCGTTCTGCGGATATGCGCTGTACAGCTCCCACAGCCGGCACGCGTCGCGGTCGACGACGAGCACGTGGCGGTCGCCGGTGGCCGCCGGCCCCCCCTCGATCGGTGCGGTGGGCGGTACCGGGTACGGTCCGGGATCGCTCTCGTCGGCGTAGTCGAAGCTCACCGGCACTCGGGGCTGGGTGCCGGCGACGGTGGTGAACGGGATGCCGATGGGCCCGCCGTCCCACGTGCCGCTGCCGAAGTCGGCCTTCAGCTTGGCGGTCGTGCCGACGCTCGCCACCCAGGCCGACGACTGGGCGTGCACGGGCAGGCCCGAGACGTCAGCGTGCCAGAACGAGTCGGCCGGAAAGGCCGGGCAGCCGGTGGCACCGGGGAACGCCGTGGCGCCGCTCGGCGTGACGCCGGCGACCGCACCCGCCACCGCCAGCGCCGCCACCAGTGCGAATGCCAGACGGGTGCGAGTGGCTGCGGGCGGCATCGACGCGCCTATCGGCCGATCGACCGGTGAGCTTGAGGC
>Ga0136617_10005301_pt1 | contig 11524 bp, 10 predicted proteins | sample AntDrymUQ3222106_2_FD_129672 | JGI IMG/M metagenome (GOLD analysis project Ga0136617, IMG submission 129672) | Polar desert sand microbial communities from Dry Valleys, Antarctica - metaG UQ322 (21.06) | ecosystem: Environmental > Terrestrial > Soil > Desert | place: Antarctica: Dry Valley...
CTTGCTGGCCACGCCGGCGACCGGGCTCGAAGTGATGACAGGCAAGATCGTCCCCTACATCGCGATCGGCTTCGTTCAAGTCACGCTGATCCTGCTGCTTGCCCAGCTTTTGTTCAATGTTCCGATGGCGGGCAATCCGCTGGTGCTCTACGGCGCGGTGCTGCTCTTCATCGCCGCCAACCTGATGCTCGGTCTATTGTTTTCCTCGCTCGCGCGCAATCAGTTGCAAGCGATGCAAATGACGTTTTTCTTTTTCTTGCCGTCGCTGCTGCTGTCAGGATTTATGTTCCCGTTTCGCGGCATGCCTTCCTGGGCGCAGACGCTCGGCGAAGTGCTGCCGCTGACCCATTTCCTGCGGATCGTTCGTGGGATCATGCTCAAGGGGAACGGTGTGGCCGACGTTCTACCCGACGTCTGGCCGATTGCGCTGTTCATGACGGTGGTTCTACTCGCAGGGCTGCGTACGTTCCGGAGCACGCTCGACTAGAACGTGGCCGTACGAAGTTGGGTGCAGGAGAGTCGAGCGCACCACGACTCCGGAGTTGCTTTTTGAAGGCGTTGATCGATGGGATCAGGTGCGCGCTTTATAACGACCTGGGCGGGCAGAGAAAACAATTCCGCAAGTGATCGTTGACCATTCCCACAGCCTGCAGATAGGCGTAGATGATCGTGCTGCCGACGAACCGGAATCCGCGGCGTTTGAGATCCTTCGCAATGCGGTCACTCAATTCCGTTCGCGGCGGAACGTCTTCCATTGTCTTCGGTCGATTCACGATAGGACGCCCGTCCACGAAGGACCACAGGTACCGATCGAATGAGCCTAATTCGCGTTGCACTTCGAGAAACGCCTTGGCGTTGGTCACCGCGGAATCGATCTTGAGCCGGTTGCGCACGATGCCGGAGTCGCTCATAAGCGTTCCTCTCTTGCGCGCATCGAAGCGCGCCACTTTCCGCGGATCGAAGCGCGCAAATGCGCGGCGATAGCCGGCGCGTTTCTTGAGGATGGTCGACCACGACAGACCCGCCTGCGCGCCTTCAAGCGTGAGCATTTCGAAATGGCGGCGGTCATCGTGGACGGGACGGCCCCATTCCTTATCGTGATATCGGGCATATTCGGCGCTCGCGCGTTCAACCCATCCGCAACGTTTCTTCTCGTCCATGGCTGCCTACATCTCCGTCACGTCCGTGCGATGATTGTGTCACCATCAGCATCAGCGCGCCCGTAGCTCAGATGGATAGAGTACTGCGCTTCGAACGCAGTGGTCGGCGGTTCGAGTCCGTCCGGGCGTGCCAATTTTCTATGAGCCAGATGAGCGTTGCCGCGGCAGCCCGCCTGACATCGGACGAGCGGCAGCCGCCGCTTTCCGGACGTTATGCGCCGCCGGTTGGGTCGCGCCCAAGCTCAGCGAGATGCGCCGGGCCGCGGCGAGCAACGCGTTGTGAGCGGCAGGCACGCTGACCGTGACGTCGCGCTGCCGCAGATAGGGGACCGTCAATGCCGCCACTGCGCCATCGCTGAAATCGAAGATCGGCGCGCATAGATCCGTGACCCCGGTCGTCGTGTCGCTTTGCGCACTGTAGAAACCCAGGCGCCGGATCCTTGCGAGCTCCGCGCGGACCTTCGCGGCGGAAACGCGTGTCGGACTGTTGGCAAGGAGTTCGGCGATCAGTTCCTCCTGAGCGTCCGCCGACTGAAACGCCGACAGCACGCGGGAGGAAGCGCGGTCCGGACGGAATGGAAAATGCGCACCCAGGCGCACGCTGAATCCCATCGGCTCGGGGCTTTCCACCTGCGCGACCACGAGAATACGCCGTGCATAGTGGATCACGAGATGCGTCGATTGCCGCGTTTTCTGCGCCAGCTCCTGCATGAGGGGCAACGCGACTGACAAGAGCCGCTTGAGCGGTGGGTGGCGATGGGCGAGCTCGAAGAGTCGCAGCGAGAGTCGATACGTGCCATCGGGCAGGCGCGTGAGATAGCCGCGGCTTTCGAGGACGGCGAGCATCCGGAAGATCTCGCCCGTCGAGCGGTGCAGGCGCTGGCTGATCTCGATCTGCGACAACCCATCCGCTTCGTGCGCCAGCAACTCCAGGATGTCGAGCCCCTTTTCGAGCGCCGGCGCCGAATACGCCGCCTCGCCTACAGGACGGACGCTCGCCGTGGGCGCGCGATGCTTATCGTGGGTAGGCGAGATTGACACCCTAGTATTTTATATGCGAAACTAACTTTCACCAATGAAGTTACGAGATGAATCGTCCTGCAACGGGCGCGCGATGGAGCGGCAGATGGATGGGCGGCTCGCAACAGAGGAAATCGAGGCGTATCACCGGCGCGGGATTCACTTTCCTCTTCGCGTACTGGTTACGAACGAAGCAGAGACGCTGTACTCCCGGTATGCAACCCATGCCGAGCTCTTCAAGGGCCGCAACAACCAGAAGCCACATTTGCTTTTCCCCTGGCTCAATGCGCTCATCCGCGATCCACGTATCGTCGACGCCGTAGAAAGCATTCACGGTCCCGACCTCTGGTGTTGGGGTGCCCAGTTCTTTGCCAAGCCGGCGGGCGATGCCGCGTATGTCAGCTGGCATCAGGATGCAACCTACTGGGGCCTCTCCTCGCCCGACGTCGTGACCGCTTGGGTGGCGCTCACCCCCAGCACACGCATGTCCGGATGCATGCGAGTGGTCCCGGGTACCCACCATGCGCAGTTGAAGCACGAGGATCGCTTCGACGATGCCAACATGCTCTCGCGCGGCCAGGAAATTGCCGTCGACGTGGACCCAGGGAGCGTCGTCAACGTTGAATTGGAGCCGGGCGAAATGTCGTTGCATCACGTCCTGCTCTTTCATGGTTCGGAGCCGAACCGCTCCGCGCATCCACGCGTGGGATTCGCGATTCGCTACGTCCCGACCCACGTGCGGCAGCTCTCGCCGATCCGGGACAGCGCGACGCTGGTGCGCGGCCACGACGCCTACGGCCATTTCGAGCCGGAGGAGAATCCTCGCGCCGACATGGATCCGGCGGCGGTTGCACACCATGGCGCCGTCATCGACCGGCAACTGCGCATTCTCTATGCTGGCGCGCAGGCGCGTGGCAAGCTCAACCCTGATCAGCACGCCGCGGCACCTTGATGGGCGGCGGAGAAGGCAGCAGGACCACCATGGACACGAAAAGTCCAACCACCCAAGGAGGTACGATGAAGACGCTGATTGCATGCTTAAGCGCGGCGGCAATGGCCGTGACGACCGCCGCAGTTGGACAGGAAATCAAGATTCGCTTCGCGCATTCGCTGTCCGCGAGCGAGCCCGCGCACGTCGCGGCGGAATACTTTGCCAAGAACGTTGCCGCTCGCACGAATGGCCGCGTCCAGATCCAGGTTTTTCCGGGCGAGCAGCTCGGTCCTGGAAGGGAAGTGAACGAGATGATCCGGCAGGGCGCCAATGTGATGAACATCACGGATCCTGGTTACCTTTCAGATTTCGTGCCGGACATCGGCGTCCTCAACGGGCCTTACCTGATCAAGGACCCGAAGGATTACGACAAGCTGCTCGCGTCCGATTGGTACCGTAGCGTCGAGCAGAAGCTCAACCAGGCGGGGTTCAAGCTCATCATGGCGAACGGCTTTTTCGGCCAGCGGCACATCATTGCCGACAAGCCGATCCGCAAGCCCGAGGATGCCGCCGGGATGACCGTGCGCGTGCCGCCCAACACGATGTGGATCGAGACCTTCAAGGCGATGGGGTCGCGGCCCACGACCGTGCAGTGGGCCGAGGTGTACAACGCATTGCAACAAAATGTCGTGCAGGCGGCCGAAGCGCCGCTCGGGTCGCTATGGGGCTCGAAGTTGCACGAGCAGCGCAAGGTGGTGTCGATGACCGGCCACTTCACGGCCTTCGTGATGTGGCCGATCAACGCGGCGTACTTCGCGAAGCTGCCGCCCGACGTGCAAACCATCCTGCTCGAGGAAGGGAAGAAGGCGGGCGACTACATGACGAAGTTGACCTTGGACCAGCAGCAGGACTACATGACGAGATTCAAGGCAGCGGGGGTGACGTTCGTCACCGATGTCGACATCCCCGCCTTTCAGAAGGCGACGACCAGCGTCTACACGGCATTCCCCAAGTGGACTCCAGGTTTGCACGATACCGTCACGAAGATCGTCGCGCAGCGTTGAGATGCATCGCCGCCCGCCCTTAACGGCACGGCGGCGATGATGGGCGCACGAAGCGCGAATCCCCGACGCGTCCTGGCTCACGTTCCGGGATGATCTCCCGCTCGGCATGACATCGGCACGCTCGCTGCAACCGTTGTCGTTCCATTGGTGGCTCGACTACTTTGAGGAAGTCGTGGCCTCGGTGGCGCTGGTCGTCGTGGTGGTTGCGACCAGTTGGGGTGTGGTCACGCGCTACATCACCGCGCAGCCGGCGGCGTGGGCGGCGGAAGTGTCGACCATCGGCTTCGCGTGGATCGTGTTCTTCGGTTCGGCGGCGTGCGTCAAGTACCGTTTGCACCCTGCGGTGGACGTGCCGCTTCAACGGTTGCCGCGCGGCTTGCGTGAAGCGATCGTTTGGTTCAATCACTTGCTGCTCCTCGCATTCTTCGTCTTCATGGCGTGGTTCGGCACGCGATTCGCGATCGACGCATGGAACAACCCGTCGCCGGTGTTGCGGATGCCGATGACCGTCCTCTACGGTCCCGTGGCCTTCTGCTTCGCGTTGATCTTCATCCGTTATCTGCAATGCGTGGTGTTCGGCAAACGTAAGGCCTAAAGATGCTCGACGCCTGGGTTCCGAGCATCGTCCTGTGCGTGCTGTTCGCGATCAACACTCCGATTGCGTTCGCGATAGCGATCGCCGCGCTTTCGTTCTTTTTGCTCGACGGCGCGATACCGCTCAATATCTTCGTGCAGAAGATGGTGACGGTCACCGATTCGTATCCGTTGCTCGCCGTGCCGTTCTTCGTGCTCGCCGGCGCGATCATGAACGCCGCGGGCATCACGCGAAAGTTGCTGGGTCTCGCCGATGCCTTGGCCGGGCACATGACCGGTGCGCTCGCGCAGATGTGCACGATCCTCGCCACACTCCTCGGCGGGCTGACCGCGTCGTCCAGCGCGGACGCTGCGATGCTCGCGAAGACGCTGGGGCCGGAGATGACGAGGTCGGGCTACAGCCCCGCCTTCGCAGCGGTGATCACCTCGTGCTCCGCGATCATCACAGCCCTTATTCCGCCGTCGATTGGGCTCATCATCTACAGCTACCTCTCCGACACGTCGGTCGGGCGGCTCTTCGTCGCGGGCGTGGTCCCGGGTCTGCTGATCAGCGCGTCACTGATGGTGACCACCTGGTTTATCGCGAAGAAGCGCGGCTACGAACCGCTGCGTCGGGAGTTTGCCGGCGTCGGTGCGGTGGGAACCGCGTTTCGCGAAGCGTTATGGGCGCTGTCGATCCCGGTGTTCATCATCGTCGGGATCCGCTACGGAATCTTCACGCCCACTGAAGCAGGGGCGATCACGGTCATCTATGCGCTGCTGGTTGCGTTTTTTGCGTACCGGACGCTGCGGCCGCGCGATTTGCCCGCGATCCTGAAGGAAACGTCGCTCGACACGGCGTCGGTGATGCTGATGATCTGTGCGGCGAGCGCGTTCGGCTTCTATCTCGCGTGGGAACGCTTGCCGCCGAAGCTGGCCGAGTGGCTGGTGGGGCTCACGCGCGACCCCACGTCGTTGCTGTTGCTGCTCAACGTCATGTTGATCGTGCTCGGCACCGCGGTCGAAGGCACGTCCGCGCTCATCATCCTGACGCCGATCATGATCCCCGTGATCCAAAAGGTGGGCATCGACCCGGTCCACTTTGGCATCGTGCTCGTCACCAATCTCACGATTGCGGGTGTCACGCCGCCGGTTGGGCAAATGATGTTCATCAGCTCACAGGTGCTCAAGGTGCCAATGAGCCGGTATGCGGTCGAAGTTCTGCCTTTTTTGGCCGCCATGATGTCGATCCTGCTGCTGCTCACCCTATTTCCGCAGCTGTCGGTGTGGCTGCCCAATCTGGTGTATGGGAGGTAGCAATTCTTCGTGTCGCCGCAGGCCGCAGCATTCTCCCGCTGCGTTGACTTGGCTCCGAGATTGCGCGACGCTAACGTGAACCGACGCGTCGCGCGCTCGGAATCGGGGAGTACGGCATGCCGCAACGCTCAGCTCGAATAGTGATCCAGAAGTCCAAGCCCTTCACCGCACCCGCGAGCATGACCGTCGGCGAAGCGGCGCGGCTCATGAAGAAGAACAAGCTGAGCGCGCTGATGGTCGTCGAGAAATCGTGCCTGGTCGGTATCTTCACCGAGAGAGATGGCCTGTTTCGCGTCTTGGCCGCCAAACGCGATCCCGAATCCACGCCGCTGTCAAAAGTGATGACGCGTAAGCCGAAGACAATCGATCCCGACAAGTCGGTCGGTTACGCTCTCTTCATGATGTACGAAGGAGGCTTTCGCCACGTCCCCGTCGTTGAGAACGGCCGGCCGCTCGGCATCATCTCGGCGCGCGATGCGCTCGGTCCCGAGCTTAAGGAATTCAGCGAGGAGATCGGCAACCAGGAGCATATCCGCGAGATACTAGGCTAGGCACCCGCGGTTGCGCGAAACCGCGAAGAGCCGATTGGCGACCGCCGCAGCCGCCCGCGGCCTTTGTCCGGGTAGATACCCTTAGCACCGTCCGTCGCGATGCGGCTTCTCGGGTGCTCAGCGCAGCGCGAGTGCCAAGCCCAGCGGTACGAAAATCACCGACAGCACGTTGCCGATGAGCACGATCGAGGCGACCTTTGCCGGCTCTTGGTTGAACTGTTCGGCGACCATGAAATTAAGCACTGCCGGGGGGAGGCAACCGAACAGAATCAAGAGCCCCTGCTGATTCTGGTCGAGTCCAAGAACGGGCGCCAATAGCGCTGCCATCGCAATCCCCGACACCGGACAGACGAGTCCGCCGATGACGCCGAGTTGCCAATCGCTCCAATGCACTTCTGCCAGCCGTACGCCCAGCGACAGCAGCATCATCGGGACCAGTGCGTCGCCGACGAGCTTGATCGCGGTCGACCCCCATTCCGGTATCGGAGGGTGCGTCAGCGCGAAGCCGAAGCCCAAGAACGTCGACCACACCATCGGATTGCGCAACAGATTCCCGAACTTGGCATGATGATCGATCATCCACGCGCCAAGCGTGAAATGCAGGAGGTTGGAGATCGTGAAGAGCGCGACCATCGCGGCGAAGCCTGTTTGCTCGTAGGCCAGGACGGCGAGCGGCAGGCCCATGTTGCCGCAATTGTTGAACATCATCGGCGGCACGAACGTGCGATGGTCGACGTGCAACAGTTTGGCGATCGGCCACGCGAGAAGGCCTGAACCGAGGACGACTCCGACGCTGCCGATGAGCAGCAGCCGATTGGCTTCGACGTCGAACTCTTTGCTTGCGAGGGCGGAGAAAATAAGCGCAGGCGCCAGGATCGACATGCTGATGCGGTTGACGACCCCCATGTCGGGCTTCGCGCGGCGCGCAAACAAATATCCGACCAGGATGATCAGGAAGACCGGCAGAATGATGTTGAGGATGCGCTCGAACATGGGACTGCCGGTCGTGCCTTAGCCGTGGAAGAGCGGTCGCGTTTGCAGGAGATGCGTCGTATGGGGTCTGTTTACACTAACGCTGTCCGTCGCGAAGTCCGATCCCCTCTCCCGCTCGCGGGAGAGGGTTAGGGTGAGGGGCAACATGTTGCTGGGCGCGAGCACCGAAGGATGGACGGCTCGCGCTCGACGCATAAGCCAAACCGCTAAGAGCTCACCACTCGACCGTCAATGCCGAGCCCTAAAGAATGTACTGTGCGAGATTGTCGTTGCCGGCGATGCCTGCGAGCGTCGCCTCGACGAATGCTCCATCGATGATGATGGTTTCGCCGGTACGCGCTGCGGCGTTATATGAGACATCGTCGAGCAGCCGCTCCATCACCGTGTAGAGCCGTCGCGCGCCGATGTTCTCCTGCCTCTCATTGACCTGGAACGCAATTTCCGCGAGTTTGCGGATGCCGTCGGCCTGAAAGTCGAGGTGGACCTGCTCGGTCCCGAGCAACGCTGCATATTGCCGCGTCAGACACGCGTCGGTGGCGGTCAAGATTTGCTCGAAGTCGGCGACCGAGAGCGACGAGAGCTCGACGCGAATGGGGAAGCGCCCCTGTAGCTCCGGTATCAGATCCGACGGCTTCGACAGGTGGAAGGCACCGGAGGCGATGAATAGGACATGGTCGGTTTTGACCATGCCGTATTTGGTCGACACCGTCGTCCCCTCGACCAGCGGCAGCAGGTCACGCTGCACCCCTTGACGCGAGACATCCGCACCGTGCATTTCGGAGCGCGAGGCGATCTTATCGATTTCGTCCAAGAACACGATGCCGTTCTGCTCGGCCGCGGCAAGCGCTTTCGCTTTAAGGTCGTCGTCGTTCAAGAGCTTCGCGGCTTCTTCGTCGGTCAAGTGCCGCATCGCTTCGGCAACCGTCATCTTTTTTTGCTTGCGCCGGCCGCTCGACATCTGCTGGAACATGCCCTGGATCTGGCCGGTCAGCTCTTCCATTCCCGGGGGCGCCATGATTTCCATCTGCGGCGGCGACACCGAAACTTCGACGTCGACTTCGCGTTGATCGAGCGCACCTTCGCGCAGCATCTTGCGGAATTTCTGCCGCGTCGCCGAATCGACCGGCTTCATATCGGTAATGTTGACTTCGCGCGCCGGCGGTAGCAGCACGTCGAGCAGCCGCTCTTCCGCGGCGTCGGCGGCGCGGTCGTGAACTTTGCGCGTCTCGGTTTCGCGGGTTTGCTTGATGGAAACTTCGACGAGATCGCGAATGATCGTATCGACGTCGCGACCGACGTAACCGACCTCGGTGAACTTGGTCGCCTCGACTTTGACGAACGGGGCGTCGGCGAGACGCGCGAGCCGGCGGGCGATCTCGGTCTTGCCGACTCCGGTCGGGCCGATCATCAAAATGTTCTTTGGGGTGATCTCGTAGCGCAGCGGCTCGGCGACCTGTTGCCGCCGCCAGCGATTGCGCAGCGCGATGGCGACGGCACGCTTGGCGGCGTCCTGGCCGACGATGTGCTTGTCGAGCTCCGAGACGATTTCCGCAGGTGTCATTTGGAAGGACATAGCTCTTATCCATGCCGACAAAAGTAGAGCCCTGCTTTTGTCGGGTTGGCTTCTTGCGAATCGCTGGTGGGGATGGCAACGGCGTTGCCAATTAGGCTGCCAACCGGGCCAGACGATTCGCGGCAAAAAAGGCTACGAAGGAGCACCGAGCGCTCCACGGCTCATCTTGCTGTGGTCGTAGCAGGAAAAAAATGGCCGCCTTAAAACGGCGGTCGGGGAATTGTACCGAAGTGCGAATCGTCGAGCGTGATGCGTCCGAATCCTTGGTCCGAAGGTTCGCGCGGCGGAAGTGCGTTGCCGGGACGTTCAGTTGGGAATCGTCAGAGTCGTCCCTGAGAATGTGATCTGATCCCCCGCCGCGGGAGTCTGCGAAATCGCCGGTACGTTGGCGGTCGTGATCGCGGGCGCCATGCCGGGTGTTCCACCACGTGGTGTCGTCCGCACCACTTGCGCTGGCGGCAGCGGTGCGTTCGCGGTTAGGTGCGCGTACTTCCGGTCCATCGCCTGGATGAAATAATAGTGGATCGGAACGAAGAGCGAGTCGTAACCTGGGGTCAGGGGATTGTCGATCAACACATCCAAATGTTGCGCGTTCGTGATCTCGATGTAGCTGAGCCTCGACGCCGCGCCTTCGACGATCTTGTTCAGCCCGTAGTACGGTCGCGAGCCGAACGCCACCGGCGTATTCGTATCCGCCCGGCCTTGCACGATGATCGCCGGCTTGCCGCGCAAGTTTGCGGACCGATACACCTCGCGGATGCCAGCCTTCACGCGCGTGGCATTCGCATCGCCGCCGGTCCAGAGATTGCGCTGGCAAAGGGCGCCGTCGATGTTGAAATCCATGAGACCGGTTGACGGTGACACCGAAGCGGCGTCGCGGATCGGCCCGGTCGGATTTAGGTTGTTGATGATCTGAATTCCCGCGGTCGGGGGTATGCCATTGCTGGTGCTAAAAGCCTGCGCCAGCCCCGCAGCGGCCGGCGGCGCCGGCCTGCCAGCGGCATCGACTCCGGCAAACGAGAAGCCGCACAGGTTGTCGGTGACACTGAAGCGCCCGTACGCATTCGCGAACGTCATGGCAATCGCCGGTGTCACGAGCGCATAGTGCGAAGCATGCAGCACATTCGATTCCGGTTGGAATCCCGCCTGCAGCAGCACATTGAGCGATTCGTTGGCTTGGTCCGCCGTCGTCGCGCCCGTCAACAAACCCTTGGCCCTGAGCGAAGCGCAGCGATTGGTCGCGAGCGCCATATTGACCAAGGCTGCACCGGGCGAATTCGCCGCGGCGGTCGCGAGCGCGGCGCATGGCTGAAAGAGATTCGCAAGCGTGACCCAGTCGTAGACTGCAAGACCCGTGCCCGACAATGTGACGCTGCCGCGAACAACCGTCAGCGCGCCGCCAGGCTGCACCTGGATCTGTGGCTCGGAGACGGCGATACCATCGATCAAGCCTTCGGTGTCGAGCTCCGCCGCGGCCAGTGACGCACCGCCGCCGTTGGAAACGGAGGAGGCGATGACCACCGTGTTTTCCGGCTTGAACGTTCGTTGCGTCGTGCCGTCGCCGTTCCTCTCGGCGCGCTCGTCGTTGATCGCGAAGAACGCGAAGCGCAACGCATTCAGCGTATCGCGACCCCAATCCTTCTCCGGATTCTGCTGCGAGTGTGCGTGCTTGAAGGCGTGCCGATTGGGAAACGCAGCGTTGAACGTCGCGAGGTTGGCCGCGCTCAAGTTCGCGGTGAAAATCGAGTCCATGCCTGCGGTTGCTGCCGCGGTGCGAACGCCGGTTTGCAAGTTGACGGTGTTCGGCGTCAGGTCGTGGATGCCGGTGCCGGTGCCCTTGTCGGTATACGCGACCGCGCAACCGCGCTTTAGTCCCCACTCGCCGGAGCTGCCGATCGCGCCATAAACGCCGCGCGATCCCGATGAAGCTCCGGAGACGATGCACGCCCTGGCGGCGGTGAACGATGCGGGAATCTGCACCAGCATCGTGACGTTTAGTCTGCCGGTGCCATCGTCGGCGTACGCAATGTATTCGGTCCCAGCGATCTTGCCGTCGCCAATGTCGGGTTGCCGCTGGCATCGATGTTAGGGCCGAAGAGCCTGCCGTAGCCGCCATTGGGGGCCACGGGGACGATCGCGCGGTAGTTGTTGAAAATCGCGAGCTTGCGCAGCTCGGCGGCGGTGGGGATCGCTGCATTGGCAACCGTCGGCGGCGTCGTGCCGCCCAGGCCCATGGTACCCAGCCCGGCGGTCAGGAGATCATCCGTGGTGCCGTTATAAGTCGTCTTCGTCACTGCCTTTGCGAAAGCCGGCAGAACGTTGAAATCCTGGTTCCCACCGCC
>Ga0136617_10005302_pt1 | contig 11523 bp, 8 predicted proteins | sample AntDrymUQ3222106_2_FD_129672 | JGI IMG/M metagenome (GOLD analysis project Ga0136617, IMG submission 129672) | Polar desert sand microbial communities from Dry Valleys, Antarctica - metaG UQ322 (21.06) | ecosystem: Environmental > Terrestrial > Soil > Desert | place: Antarctica: Dry Valley...
CGCCACGAACGCCCCGACGGCGAAGGTGGCGAACGCGAGAACCGTCAGGCGCTCGCCAAGCCTCGGCATGGTACGCGCTCGGGTCGGACGGAGAGGGCGGCAAGGAGGTAGAGCGATCCGGTGACGAGGACGGCGCCGTCCGACCCGGCCAGCTCGCGGGCCCGTTCGAGGGCGGCATGCGGGTCCGGTTCGACCGCGACGTCCCCGAAGTGCGCCGCCGCGCGCTCGGCGACCTCCTCGGCCGCAAGCGCCTTCGGGTGCGTGGAGCGGGTCGCGACGAGGGGCTCGCCGATGCGGGCGAGCGGCCCCAGCATGGCGTCGAGGTCGCGGCCGCCGAGGAAGGAGGCGACGACGACCCAACGACGCCGGGGCAGCTGTTGGAGGAGGTGCTCGATGCCGGCGGGATTGTGAGCGCCGTCCCAGATCTCGAGGGGGCGCCGGCCCCGGAGCTCGAAGCGGCCCGGCAGCCGTACCTCGACCTCGCCCTCGAGCGGCCGCCCGACGAAGGCCGCCGCGGCCTCGCGCGCGCCGCCCACCACAACCCGAGCCTGCGGAACCAGTCGGGCGAATTCAAGGTCGGCCAGGACCGCGGTCGCGCCCGGGCGGACGACAGCGAGCTTCTCGCCCGCGATCACCTCCCGGGTCTCGCCGAGAACCTCGGTGTGCTCGAGCGCGACATTCGTGAGCAGGCAGACGGGAGCCTCGAGGACGTTCGTCGCGTCGAGCCGGCCTCCGAGCCCGGCCTCGACCGCCGCCGCATCGACGCCCTCCTCGGCGAACAGCGCGAACGCGGCGGCCGTCAGCGCCTCGAACTGCGTGGCGCCCACCGTCTCGGCCTGCTGCCGCACGCGGGCAATCGCCGCTTCGAAGTCGGCCTCCCGCCCGTCGATGCGGATCCGCTCGCTCCAACCCGTCACGTGCGGCGAGAGGTACGTCCCCACACGGAGCCCCTCGCGGGCCAGGAACGCCTCGACCGTCCGGGTGGCGGTCGACTTGCCGTTCGTCCCGACCACGTGCACCGCCCGAAATGCACGCTGAGGGTTCCCGAGCGCCTCGAGGAGCGCGCGCATCCGCCCGAGGCCGAACTCCTCCGGCCAGGGGCTCAGGCTCTCGATCCAACTCTCCCCAAGTAACAGTTCGTTACTTGGACCTGAGCCGGCGGCTCCGCTCGGCTCCGCCACGCCCGCTGCCGCCTAGCCTTTCTCGACCTCGTCGAGAAAGGCAAGCTCGCGGCGATAGCGATCGAGCTTGGCGCGCTCCGCCGCGACGACCTCGGGCGGTGCGTTCGCGACGAAGCGCTCGTTTGCGAGCATCCGCTCGGCCCGCGCGACCTCCCTGCGCAGGCGCCCGATCTCGACCTCCGCGTTGCCGTTTGCCTTCACGCGGTCGGGCCGCACGACCGCGTCGAAGATCCGCCGCTCGTCGCCCTCGAGCGCGATGAGCACCCCGCTCCGGCGGAAGATCGCGGCCGCGTCCTGCACGCGCTCGAGCGCCCCCGAGGCGTCGGCGAACGCGGGCTCGGCCGCCGGCCACGGAGCGACGACCAACCGCGTCTCGCGGCCGGGCAGGTTCGTCCAGATCTCCTCGGTCACGTGCGGCATGACCGGATGGAGCAGCTTCAGCAGCCGCTCGAGCGCCGCGAGCGCCGTGGCGGCGGCGACCTCGTCGCCGGCGTAGAGGCGCGGCTTGATCGCCTCGGCGTACCAGTCGCAGAAGTCGTCGAAGACGAGGTGGTAGAGCGCTGCCACCCCGCCGGCGAACTCGAAGCGGGGGATGGCCTCCTCAAGCTGCGCACGAGCGGCATCGAGCCGGGAGAGGATCCAGCGCTCCTCGAGGCTCCTCGGCCGCGCGGCCGCCTCGGCGCCCCCGGTCTTCGAGAGGATCAGACGCGAGACGTTCCAGAGCTTGTTCGCGAGCTTGCGTCCCTCCTCGATCGCACCGGACGAGAAGCGGACGTCCTGCGTCGACGACATCTTCAGCAGGCCGTACCGCGTCGCGTCGGCGCCGTGCTCGGCCACGAGGTCGTCGGGGTCGATGCCGGTGCCGAGACTCTTCGACATGCGCCGGCCGTCGGGGGCGAGGATCATCGAGTGGTAGTTGACCGCGTTGAAGGGCACGTCGCCCATCAACTCGATGCCGGCCCAGATCATCCGGGAGACCCAGAGGAAGTTGATGTCCCGGCCCGTCGAGCAGACGTCGCCGGGATAGAAGCGCTCGAGCTCGGGCGTCCGCTCGGGCCAGCCCAGAGTCGCGAACGGCCACAGGGCGGACGAGAACCACGTGTCGAGCACGTCCGCGTCCTGTTCGAGCTCTGGCCGACCGCACGCCGAGCACTTCGCGGGCGTCGACTCTGCGACGGTGGCGTGGCCCTCCGCGCAGTACCAGACGGGGATCCGGTGGCCCCACCAGAGCTGACGCGAGACGCACCAGGGGCGGATGTTCTCCAGGTAGGAGAGCATGACCCGCGACTGCTGTTCGGGTTTCGAGCGCACGCGTCCCTGCTCGATCGCCTCGATCGCGGGCGCCACGAGCTCCTTCATCTCGCACCACCACTGCAGGAGGACGAGCGGCTCGATGCGATCCCGCGACCGGTTGCAATGGCCGACCGAATGGCGGTACGGCTTGCGTTCCTCGAGCAGGCCGGCCCCTTCGAGGCGGGCCACGATCAGCTCGTCAGCCTCACGTTGAGAGAGGCCGGCGAACTCGCCTGCCTCCTCGTTCATGCGCCCGTCGAGACCGATAGCCATCGGCTCGGGCAGACCGTGATCGCGGCCGATCTCCCAGTCGAGGACGTCGTGGCCGGGGGTGATCTTGAGCGCGCCCGTCCCGAACCCGGGCTCGACGCGCTCGTCGGCGATGATCGGGACGCGGCGCTCGACGATCGGGACGATGGCCTCGCGCCCGATCAGCCCGCGGTAGCGCTCGTCGGCCGGGTGCACCGCCACGGCAACATCCGCGAGCATGGTCGCGGGCCGGACGGTTGCGATCGTGATGTATCCCGATCCGTCGACGAGCGGGTAGCGGATCGAGGTCAGCGTGTCGTCGACATCCTCATGGTCGACCTCGAGGTCGGAAACAGTGCTCGCGCAACCCGGACACCAGTTGACGATCCGGTTGGCGCGGTAGATGAAGCCTCGCTCGTGCAGGTGGACGAAGAAGTTCAGCACGGCGGCGGAGTACGCCTCGTCCATCGTGAAGCGCTCGCGGCGATAGTCGAGCGAGGCGCCGAGGCTGCGCAGCTGACCCATGATCACGCCGCCGTACTCCCGGATGAAGGCCCAGCAGCGCTCGACGAACGCCTCGCGCCCGAGGTCGTGCCGCGACAGGCCTTCGCGGGCGAGCTGCCTGACGATCACGGTCTGGAGCGCGATGGAGGCGTGGTCGTAACCCGGCTGCCACAGAGCGTTGAAGCCGCGCATGCGGTGATAGCGGATGAGGACGTCCTGGCAGGAGGCGTTGAGCGCATGCCCCATGTGCAGCGTCCCGGTGACGTTCGGCGGCGGCACGCAGATCACGAAGGGCTCACGCGAGTCGTCGACATCGGCCGCGTAGAGCCCCTCCCCCTCCCAGGTCCGCTGCCAGCGTTCCTCGACGCCGCTCGGCTTGTACAGTGGCTCCATCGGGCCGATTCTAAGGACGGTCGCACTGGCCGCGGTGCTCACCCTGGGGTCGACGGAAGCTCGAGCGACGCCGGGCGACCTCCCGGCGCGGGTCACGCTCGACGGCGTCGGCGGCGTGCGCCCGGGTCTGACCGAGCGGCAGGTCGAGGCGCGGTGGGGGATCCGGCTCCGCCTCGACGACGCCTTTGGCCTCGAGTGTCAGCCGGCGCCGGTTCGGGTCGGGACTCTGGACGGCTACGCGATCTTCCTCCGGGGGCGTTTCGGCGCTCTCTTCCTGCGCCGGGGCGCGGTCACCGGCACCGGCGTCAGGATCGGTTCAACGCTCACCCAGCTCAGGCGCGCCTACGGCCGCGGCCTCACCTCGAGGCCGAACAAGTACACGCCCGGCGCGCGCGACTTCTTCGTCCGCCGCGCCCGCGCGCCGCACTGGCAGCTCCGCATCGACGTCTCGCCCCGCGGCCGGGTGACGCAGATCGCCTTCGGCGACGACGCTGTCCGGCTCGTCGAGGGTTGCGCATAGAGCGGTACACCATCTCTTAACGGGTAAAAAGCCGCGCGCCGGGCAGCACGCTCCCTCTACACGTCAATCGAAGAGGAGGGAACGTGAGAGGGAGAGTCTTCCTGACCATCCTCGCCGCGCTGGCCGTCGCTGGGCCGGCAGCTGCACAGGCACCGCCCGGGAGCTACGTCCTCCCCGGGAACGCGGTCTACCCCGAAGGCATCACCTTCGAGGAGTCGACCGGCAACTTCTACGTCACGAGCACACAGGACGGCACGATCTTCCGCGGCAACGTCGATGCCCCCGAGGCGAGCGTCTTCATCCCTGGTGACGGGAGGCTGTTCAGCGCGATCGGCACCAAGGTCGACGATGCCGCCGACCGCCTCTACGTCGCAGGGGGCCGCACCGGAGAGGTGCGCGTCCACAGCACGGCGACCGGCGCGCTGCTCCAGACCCTGCAGACGGGCGAGGGCGGCTTCCTGAACGACCTCGTCCTCACCGGAAGCGGGATCTTCGTCACCGACTCGATGCGTCCGATCCTCTGGCGCGTTCCGCCGGGCGGGGGCTCGATCGAGCCGTTCCTCGACTTCACGGGCACCACGCTCCAGTACCAGCCGGGCTTCAATCTCAACGGGATCGTGGTGACCGACGACGGGCGGTACCTCGTCGTCTCGCAGTCGAACACGGGTCGGGTCTTCCGCATCACGATCGCCACGAAGGAGGTGGTCGGCATCGACCTCGGCTTCGATCGGGTTCCGGGAGACGGACTGCTGCTGCGCGGCCAGACGCTCTACGCGGTGGCGGGAGGCGGCGTCGTGAGGGTCACCCTCTCCGGGGACTTCACGAGCGGCCGCGTCTACTCGCGCACCTTCGACCGGAGGTTCCGCTCGCCGACGACGATCGCGTTCGCGCGTGACCGGCTGCTCGTCGTGAACTCACAGTTCCCGGCCCGCACCGGCGGCTACCCGCCGCAGCTGCCCTTCACGGTCACGAGCATCGGGATTCCCTGATGGTTGATCGGTAATGACGGCCGGATTTGCCGATCGACCATCTAGCCCGCACGGGCGCGCCGGCGCCTCGCGCCGGCGTGCCAACCCTGCGGCTGCGCCCCCACCTGCTCGAGGATCACCTCGAGCAGGTGGAAGGACGCGAGCACGTGCTCGCGCGCAAGAGCACGGGCACCGGCGGCGCTCCCCGCCGCGAGCGCGTGCCGGATCGCCCGATGCTGCTGGTCGTTCGCCGCGTAGAGCCCGTCGATCGTCGCGTCGCCCGGCGCCCACACGGCCGGGCCCGCGAAGGTCCGGCGCGCGCTCTTGGCGAGACGCTCCACGAGCGGGAGGTCGGCCACGCGGTAGATCACGTCGTGAAAGGCGTGGTTCCCGCGCACCCAGTCGGCCGTGAGGCTCCGCCGGTCGACGCCGGGCTCGCGCGTCCGCAGCTCCTGGGTCAGACGGTGGAAGCGCTTCTCCACGGCGACGAGCTCGGCCAGATCCTCGTCCGTCATCTGCGTCGCGGCGACCTCGGTCGCGAGGCTCTCGAGCTCGGCCCGCACCAGGAAGGCCTCCCGCAGGTCCTCGCGCGACACCGTCCGCACGCGGACGCCCCGGTTCGGCTCGAAGGAGACGAGCCCGAGCGCGGCCAGCTTGCGGAGCGCCTCGCGCACGGGAGTCCGGCTGACCTCGAACTGCTCGGAGAGCTGCTCCTGGCGGAGGACCGAGCCGGGCGCGAGCTCGCCGGCGACGATCGCCTCCTCGATCATGAGCGCGATCTCGTCCGCCTTCGTGCTCTCGAGCGTCACGGCAGGCGTTCGTACGCCGGCAGGGTCAGGAACTCCACGAACTCCTCCGAGAGGGCGACCTGCTCGAAGAGCTCAGCCGCCTCGTCGTACCCGTCGCCGAGGCGCTCGACCTCTTCCCGCAGCACCGCCAGGACTCGCTCGCGCGAGAAGTGACCGGCCCGAACCCACTGCCAGACCTGCGAGCGCGAGATCTCGGCCGTGGCGGCGTCCTCCATCAGATTGTCGATCGCGGCCGCACCCGTCCCCGCGAGCCAGGCAGCGAGGTAGCGGACGCCGACGCTCACGTTCAGTCGCAGGCCCTCCTCGGTGATCTGCCCGCCCGGCACCGCGAAATCGAGCAGGTCGGCTGCCTCGACTCTCACGTCGTCCCGGAGGCGCTCGAGCTGATTCGGCCGCTCGCCGAGAATCGCGTCGAACGCCTCGCCGGCCACGGGGATGAGGTCGGGGTGGGCGACCCAGGTGCCGTCGAAGCCGTCGCCCGCCTCCCGTTCCTTGTCGTCGCGCACCCGCGCGAGCGCCGTCGCGTTCACCTCGGGGTCGCGCCGCGAGGGGATGAACGCCGCCATGCCGCCGATCGCGTGCGCGCCGCGGCGGTGGCAGGTCGCGACGAGCAGCTGCGAGTACGCCCGCATGAACGGCACGGTCATCGTCACCTGCGGGCGATCCGGCAGAACAGCGTCCTCCGAGCTGCGGAACTTCTTGATCACGCTGAAGATGTAGTCCCAGCGCCCGGCGTTGAGGCCGGCCGAGTGCTCCCGCAGCTCCCAGAGGATCTCCTCCATCTCGAACGCGGCGAGGATCGTCTCGATCAGGACGGTCGCGCGGATCGACCCGCGCGGGACGTCGAGCTCGTCCTGCGCCAGCTCGAACGCGCGGTTCCAGAGCCGCGCCTCGAGGTGGCTCTCGAGCTTCGGCAGGTAGAAGTACGGGCCGGCGCCCCGCTCGAGCAGCTCCCGCGCATTGTGGAAGAACGCGAGGCCGAAGTCGAAGAGCGAGGCCGAGACGGGCTCACCGTCGACGAGCAGGTGCCGCTCGGGCAGGTGCCAGCCGCGCGGGCGGACGATCAGCGTCGCGGTCTCCTCGCCCAGCCGGTAGGTCTTCCCGCCGGACTCGAGCACGATCGTCCGGCGAACCGCGTCGGCGAGATTCCGCTGGCCCTCGAGCACGTTGCTCCAGGTGGGCGAGTTGGCATCCTCGAAGTCGGCCATGAAGACCCGCGCGCCCGAGTTGAGCGCGTTGATCATCATCTTGCGATCGACCGGGCCGGTGATCTCGACGCGGCGGTCGCGCAGAGCGGGCGGCGCCTCGGCGACCCGCCACTCGCCCTCGCGGATCGAGCGGGTCTCGGCGAGGAAGTCGGGGCGAGTGCCCGCGTCGAGCTGGGCTTGTCGTTCCCGCCGGCGCTCGAGGAGCTCGAGGCGGGTCGGGCCGAGCTCCCGCTGCAGCAGAGCGACGAGGGCGAGCGCCTCGGGGGTCAGGATCGACTCGTCCGCCGGCGCCAACACCTCGACGCCGGCCAGGGCGACAGCGCTCACTCCGCGCTCACCGCCTCGAACTGCTCCTCCTCGGTCGACCCGACGAGCGCAAGCGTCGAGCTCTCGCCGCCGCTGATCGCGCCCATGACGGCATCGAAGTAGCCGGCGCCGACCTCGCGCTGATGGCGCGTGGCCGTGTAGCCCTCGTGCTCGAGCTCGAACTCCCGCTCCTGCAGCCGGACGTACGCCGGCATGCCCGAGGCGGCGTAGTCGCGCGCCAGCTCGAACATCGCCGCGTTCAGCGAGTGAAAGCCGGCGAGCGTGATGAACTGGAAGCGGTAACCCACCCGGCCGAGGTCGCGCTGGAAGGTCTCGATCTGCGCGTCGGAGAGGTGCTTCCGCCAGTTGAAGGAAGGCGAGCAGTTGTAGGCGAGCGGCTTGCCGGGGAAGCGCTCGTGGATCGCCTCGGCGAAGCGACGCGCCTCCTCCATGTCGGGCGTCGAGGTCTCGAACCAGAGCAGATCGGCGTAGGGCGCGTAGGCGAGGGCGCGGGCGACCGGCGCCTCCAGGCCCGCGCGGACGCGGTGGAAGCCCTCGGGCGTGCGCTCGCCGGTGAGGAACTCGGCGTCGGCGGGGTCGATGTCGCTCGTCAGCAGCGTGGCGCTGAGCGCGTCCGTGCGGGCGACGAGAACGGTCGGCACGCCGGCGACGTCGGCCGCGAGCCGGGCGGCGACGAGCGTGCGCACGAAGCCCTGCGTCGGCACGAGCACCTTGCCGCCCAGGTGACCGCACTTCTTCTCCGAGGAGAGCTGATCCTCGAAGTGGACGCCCGCGGCGCCGGCCTCGATCATCCCGGTCATGAGCTCGTAGGCGTTGAGGGCACCCCCGAAACCGGCCTCGGCGTCCGCGACGATCGGGACGAGCCAGTCGATGTCGCCCTTCCCCTCCACGCTCTCGATCTGGTCGGCGCGCCGCAGTGCGTTGTTGAGGCGCCGAACGACGGCGGGCACGCTCGTCGCCGGATAGAGGCTCTGGTCGGGGTAGGTCTGGCTCGCGAGGTTCGCGTCGGCGGCGACCTGCCAGCCGGAGAGGTAGATCGCCTTCAGGCCCGCGCGCACCATCTGCACCGCCTGGCCGCCCGAAAGCGCGCCGAGCGCCGCGATGTAATCGTCCTCTTCGAGCAGGCGCCAGAGCTGCTCGGCGCCGCGACGGGCGAGGCTGTGCTCGATCTCGACGCGGCCGCGGAGGCGCAGGACGTCTGCGGCGGAGTACGGCCGCTCGATGGCGCGCCACCTGTCGTCGACCTTCCAGCTCCCTTCGAGCTGCTCCTCTGCCGCCGGCCGAGCCCCATTGTGTGCGATGTCCATGATTCGCTTCCTCCTGGATCCAAGAACACGTGTTTTCGGATCCTAGGCGAGACGAAAGCGCCCGGTCAATCCGGATCTAGGCTGATCTCGGATCCATCTACCCTCCGTTCCGTGAACGAGGAGCCGCGACGAGTCGGACATAGGCACTCGCGTAGCGCGGCCCCAGCGGTCGGGCGGCAGCAGCGGCCGACTCGGCCGTCGGGTGGACGCCGCTGAAGACGACGAAGAAGCCGCGGGTCAGGTTCGGGAACCGTGACGTACGGAGGACGCCGACCCGCGGCACTCCCGCCACCACAGCCCTTCGTGCGAGGTTCACCGCCTCTCTTCGCCCCAGGCTCACCGGGAGCGAGGCGAGCACGACGGTGTAGGCGGTGATACTCGCCGGCCAGCGGCCGAGCTTGCGCGCAGGCACCGGTCGAGGGCGGCCGACGAGGTCGACCGTGCGCGAGCGCGAGTCGAGGTTGCCGCAGACGTCCCGGGCCGTGACCGTGACCGCGTAGGAGCCGGAGATCAGCGGTCGGGTCTGAAGCGTCGTCCGGAAGAGGTAGCGGCCGGGCGTGCCGGCGAAGTAGTGCAGGCCGACGACCGGGAAGTTCTGATACGTCCCGCGAGCGTAGGTCGCCCAGAAGCTTTCCTGGAGCGCGAGGCTCTCGAAGTCCGCCAGCGGGTGCTGGAGGACGATCTTCCCGTCCTCCATTCGCGTGAGCGTCACGCCGACACGGGCCGGTGTCACGGGAAGGCCGGCCCAGAGCCCCGGAGCCGGGAGTGCAGGCAGATCGTGGGCGGCGACCGTGACGACGATCCGCCCCTTCCGGCCCCGGATACGCAGGGCGGTGACCCGCGGTGGCGTGGCGTCCCGGTAGGGCGTCAGATGACCCGGCTCGAGCGGATTGTGCGCGCGGCCGTCGACCCCGTACTCGCTGAGGTGCACGTGCTCGACCCGCGTCACCCTGCCGATGACCGTCGAGGAAGCGGTCACGCGCGCGCCGTCGCGGACGGTCGCGCGGAGGTGGTCGTAGAGGAAGCTGCGCCCAGCGGGCTCGCGCACGATCACCCGGTTCGGCCCCTGGCGCTCGGCGATGCCCGAGGCGACCGGGTAGACCGGTTCACCCTCGCGGGCGGAGATGTCGACGCCGCTGTGGAAGGAGAAGCGACCTCCGCCCGTCGGGTCGGCCGGCAGCGTCAGGCCGAAGACGGTGCGCGGATCGCCGAAGTTCCCCCGCACGGGATGCGGCCGGTCGACGGGAGCGAGGGGCCACGGGTACGACCGGGCCGTGGGCGGGGAAGCGCAGCCGGCACCTCCGGAGACGGCCGTGAGCTCGGAGGGAGCCGGGGTTGGGGGCGGGTCTCCGAGCGGGAGCAGGCCAAAAGCGAGGAGGGCGGCCTCGGCCGTCCGCTCGTCCGAGAGCGTCCCGATCCCTTCCGCCACCGGCGCCCGCGGATTGAACCGGCGAATCGCGCGAAAGAGCGGTCCCGACCCCTCCCGCGCCCGCCAGAGCTGCAGCGACGCGCGGTTCGACGCCAGCGACAGCGAGAGGTGGAGGCGACTCGACCTGTTCACCGAGAGGTCGGAGACCGCTGCGCCGGCGAGGGCCCCGGGCGAGCCGGCGGCGAGCCGGAGAATCGCCTCGGCCGCTTCTCCCGACCCCACGGCATAGACCCGGTGTCGGGCGATCCTCAGCCACGGAAGCGCCCGGGCCAGGCGTCCGGGAAGAACGGCAAGCTGCGCGGCGCCCGTGTCCGCTCGTACACCGAGCAGAACGAAGTCACCGCGTGCTGCGAGCCTCTGCGCCGGAACGGGAACGCTGCCGAGCCAGACGACGAGCGGGAGCGGTGGGTTGTTCCCCTGCCGGTACCAGCCGGGAAGGGCGACCTCCGCGGTTCCGATCGCGCCCGGCAGCCGGACGGGTACGACCCGCCCGGGAGCAGACGCGGCGGTGCCGGGGGCGGCGTGCAGGCCGAAGACGAGCACGGCCAGAAGCGCCGCGAGCACCGTGCGGCGGCCGCGCATCGGCAGTGGCGTCAGCGTGGGGGAACCCATGGTTCCCCCACGGGCCCCCTCCTTCACCGATTGACGCGCCGGAGCCGCGGGTGGCTGCGCCGGGCAAGCCCGGCTCCGCCGAAACAGGCGTCAGGCATGGTGCTGAACGAAACTCGTCACAGCGTCACGAGTTCCGGCCACCAAGAAGATCTAGGCCGATTCGGCCGCGAGCGACTCGCCGAGGTCCGAGCCGCCCTCGGTGAGCAGGGTCGGCCGCCGCCCCTGCGAGATCGTCTCCTTCGTGATCACGCACTTGGAGACGTCCTTGCGCGACGGAAGCTCGAACATGACGTCGAGCAGCGCGTTCTCGATGATCGAGCGCAGGCCGCGGGCTCCCGTCTCGCGCGCGAGCGCCTTGTCGGAGATCTCCCAGAGAGAGTCCTCCGTGAAGACGAGCTCGATCGTGTCGTAGCCGAAGAAGCGCTGGTACTGCTTGACGAGCGCGTTCTTGGGCTCGACGAGGATCTGGACGAGATCTTCCCGTTGCAGCTGGTTGACCGCCGAGATGACGGGCAGCCGTCCGATGAACTCCGGGATCAGGCCGAACGAGAGGAGATCCTCGGGCATGACCTGGGAGAGGAGCTCGGAGGACTCGTTCGAGCTCTTCGAGCGGACGTCCCCGCCGAACCCGACCGCGTTCTTGCCGATCCGCTTGCCGATGATCCGGTCGAGCCCGGCGAACGCTCCGCCGCAGATGAAGAGGACGTTCGTGGTGTCGATCGA
>Ga0136617_10005303_pt1 | contig 11522 bp, 13 predicted proteins | sample AntDrymUQ3222106_2_FD_129672 | JGI IMG/M metagenome (GOLD analysis project Ga0136617, IMG submission 129672) | Polar desert sand microbial communities from Dry Valleys, Antarctica - metaG UQ322 (21.06) | ecosystem: Environmental > Terrestrial > Soil > Desert | place: Antarctica: Dry Valley...
CAGCCCGTCTTTCAGTGCTCGACCGGCCGCTGCAGCACCTGCCAACAGCCCATCGACCTCACCGACCCTCCACTCCGCAGACCACCCAAACAGGAGTGACCCACCTACCAAAGCACTACTAGTCGGCGCCGACGGCCGCGCACGCCGTCTACGCCCACTCGCCACCTACACGTCGACCATCGCCGGCTCGAGCAAGGTCGGCCTTGTCCGGGGCAGACTCCTGCGTTGCGGGTATCTCGGTGGCCTCGGCCTTCGTCTCGCGGGCCTTCTTCTGCACGGCGGTGTTCTTGCCGACGAAGACGCCGGCGAAGGCGATCGTGCCGTTCCAGATCGAGCGCAGTGCCATGACGCCGGCCGACCCGCTACTCCGTCGCTGTGGCGTCTTCCTGGCCGGCGAGCTTGAGTGCCGCCGCGCGCGTCTGCTCGAAGTGGCGGCGCTGAACGTCGAGCGCCCAGGTCGCCAGCGCGCCGATCTGCTCGTCGCCGACCTGCTCGTTCATCTTGTTGACGATCTCCACGTGGCCCAGCCTCGCCGGCCTCCGCCATGATCATGAACTCCAGCCCGTCGAGGGCGTCGGCGTCGTCGCCGAGGTAGGTCTGCGCCATAGCCGATCAAGGTGCATTCGGCGACCGAGGACCAGACGGTGCACTTCCACGAGGTGCACGTCGACGACGGCGCCCGCATCGAGCACAGCGGATCTGCCCGAAGGAGGACAAGGAGGTCCCCCTACAAGGAGATCGTCAAGGGCTACGAGGTGGCCGATGGCAAGTACGTCGTGCTCGAGGACGAGGAGCTCAAGGCGGCGGCCGGTGAGGCGTCGCGCGTGATCGAGGTCGAGGAGTTCGTCTGCGCCGGCGAGATCGACCCCGTGATGTTCGAGAAGAGCTACTTCCTCGGCAGCCAGGACGAGGGCAAGGACGCCTACCGCCTGCTCCACGACGCGCTCGCCCGGTCGGGCCGCGCCGGGATCGGTCGCTGGGTCTTCCACGATCGCGAGTATCTCGTCGCGGTCCGTGTGTTCGACGACGTGCTGGGCATGCACACGATGCGCTTCCACGACGAGCTGATCGCGGCGAAGGACCTCGAGATCCCGGCGCCGTCGCGCAAGCCGAGCGAGCGCGAGCTCGAGATCGCGGGCAAGCTCGTGCAGACGCTGGAGGCGAAGTTCGACCCGCAGGCGTTCGAGGACACCTACCGCGAGCGGCTGCTCGAGTACATCGAGGCCAAGGCGAAGGGCAAGCTCGACGCGCTGCCCAAGCGCACCGAGGCGCAGGACGCCGACGATCTGTCGGCCACCCTCGAGGCAAGCCTCGCGGCGCGAGGGTGAGGCGATGGCGCGCGCGCTCTGGAGCGGGTCGCTGAGCTTTGGCTTCGTCAACGTGCCGGTGCAGATCGTCAGCGCGGTGCGCAACCTCGACCTGCACTTCCGCCAGCTGCACGAGAAGGACAAGGTGCCCGTCGAGACGCAGCGCTGGTGCTCGGAGGAGGGCAAGGAGGTTCCCTACGAGGCGATCACGCGCAGCTACGAGCTCGACGACGGCAAGACGGTGATCGTCAGCGACGAGGATCTCGAGGCGGTCGAGCCGCGCAAGACGCGGACGATCGACATCGAGCAGCTCGTCGACCTCGGCGAGGTCGCCCCGATCTACTTCGACCACCCGTGGCTCGTGCCCGCCGGCGACGACGAGGGCGCGGCGCGCGCGCCTACCGGCTGCTGCTCGGCGTCATGGAGAAGACCGACCACGCCGCGCTCGGCTCGTTCGTCATGCGGGTCAAGGAGCACCTGGCGATCGTCCGCGCGCGCGACGGCGCGCTGACGCTCACGACGATGCGCTTCCACCGAGGTGCGCGCGACGAAGGACGTCCCGAGCGCCTCGGGCAAGCGCGCGAAGCCGACCAAGCAGGAACTCGACACGGCGGTGGCGCTGATCGAGGCGATGGGGGCCGACTGGAAGCCCGAGAAGTACGAGGACTGCCACCGCAAGCGCCTGCAGAAGATCGTCAACCAGAAGCGCAAGGGCAAGAAGATCGAGGTGCCCGAGGACGGCGATGCGCAGCCCGACGCGCCGCCCGACCTCATGGCCGTGCTCAAGGAAGCCCTCGCAGCGGCGACGAAGTGAGCGCTCGAGGTTCACGCCGAGCGCCCGGGGTAGCGGACGGCAGATGGCCGGGATCGGGGGGTTCTTCTTTCGCGCGCGTGACCCCGACGCCCTGAACCGCTGGTACGGCGAGCACTTCGGCGTGATCATGCTGCAGGCGCGCAGCTATGAGGATCCGGGGTGGTTTCAGGACCGCGGCGAGACGGTCTTCTGCGCCTTCTCGCAGGACTCCGACTTCTTCGGAGCGCCCGGAGAAGACCTGGTCGATCAACTTCCGTGTCAGCGACCTCGACGGCATGGTCGAGCAGCTGCGCGCGGCGGGCGTCGCGGTGCAGCCGCACGCCGAGGGCTATCCCAACGGACGCTTCGCCGAGCTCGTGGACCCGGAGGGAAACCACATCCAGCTCTGGGAGCCCAACGACGCCTCGGTCGCACGCGATCCCGCAGCGGGCTGACACAGACGGCGACGTTGCGTTGCGCGCTTCACGCGGGCGCTCGTCCCGGCCGCGCGTCCCCGTGGCCCGATCGCACACCGCGCCGACGCCCGGGCGAATATGATCGGCGCGCCCGCGGGCACCGATGAGCGACCCTGTCCCCCCAGGCAAGAAGATCCGCGTGGTCGTGGCCAAGCCCGGCCTCGACGGACATGACCGCGGGGCGAAGATCATCGCCCGCGCGCTGCGCGACGCGGGCATGGAGGTCATCTACACCGGACTGCACCAGACCCCGGAGCAGATCGTCGAGACGGTCATCCAGGAGGACGCTCACGCCGTCGGCCTGTCGGTGCTGTCGGGCGCGCACATGACGCTCGTGCCGCGCATCGTCGAGCTGCTCGAAGAACAGGGCATCGACGACATCGTCGTCATCGTCGGCGGCACGATCCCGAGTGACGACATCCCCGAGCTCAAGCGCCTCGGCGTCGCAGAGGTGTTCACGCCCGGATCGAGCACCGAGGCGATCATCGAGTTCATTCGCGCCGCCGTACCGGCGTAAGCGCACCTCCGCCGCGGGGCGTACGCGATTGACTGGTCAGTCAATCGGTTACCCTGGGGCCATGTCCCGTCCCGAAGGAGGCTCCAGTTGAAGATCTGCGTCCTGGTGAAGGAGGTCCCCGACGCCGCCGTCGAGAAGCGGATCAACCCGTCGACGGGGCGCATGGACCGCAGCGGCGAGCGCAACCTCAACCCCTATGACACGCATGCGATCGAGGCCGCCATGCAGGTCCGCGAGGGCGGCGAGGTCGAAGTCGAGGAGATCATCGCCGTCACGATGGGCCCGGACACCGCCGTGCGCGCGCTGCACAAGGCCGTCTCGCTCGGCGCCGACCGCTCGGTGCACCTCAGCGACGACGCGCTCGCCGGCTCGGACGTCGTCGCCACCGGCTACGCCCTGGCCAAGGTGCTCGAGCGCGAGAGCCCCGACCTCGTCCTGCTCGGCCAGCAGTCAGACGACGGCGAGTGCTACACGATCGGCGCCGTCGTCGCGGACTACCTGAAGATGCCCTCGCTGACCCAGGTCATCCAGATGGACGTCACGCCCGGCACGCTGCGCTGCGAGCGCCAAGCCGAGTACGGCTATGACACCGTCGAGATCGCCATGCCGGCCGTCATCTCCGTCGGCGACGCGATCAACGAGCCGCGCTACCCGTCGCTGAAGGCGATCATGGGCGCCAAGAAGAAGCCGCTGGACGCCGTCGGGATCGGCGACGTCGGCATCGACGCCGACCGCGTCGGCGAGCCCGGCTCGAAGGTCGTCTGCGGCGACTTCAAGGCTCCGCCGCAGAAGGCCGCCGGCGAGATCATCGAGGACGAGGACACCAACGAGACGGTCGAGAAGATCGTCGCGTGGCTGGACGAAAGGAAGCTGTTGTCATGAGCGGGATCCTGGTTTTCGCGCTGCACTACGAGGGCGCCTTCAACAAGAACTCGCTCGGCAGCGTCTCGGAGGCCGCCAAGCTGGCGGCCGAGGCCGGCTGCGAAGCGCACGCCGTCGTCGTCGGCGACGTCTCCGACGACCTCGCCGCCTCGCTGGGCAACTACGGCGTGACGAAGGTCTTTCGCGCCAAGGACGTTCCCGAGGGGCTCGCCCAGCCGGTCGTTGACGTCATGGCGCAGGTCATGGACGACAACGGGCACGACTACGCGCTCTTCGGCGGCGGCCTGCTCGGCTTCGAGATCGGCGCCGGCCTGGCCGCGCGGCTGAACGCCGGCGTGACGATGGAGGTCACGCAGGTCAACGTCGAGGACGGCAAGCTGACGGCCGAGCGTCCGATCCACGGCGACTCGTCGGTGTCGACCTCGCGCTACAAGGACCGCGGCATCATCATCGGCCGCCTGAACGCGTTCGAGATCGCGGGGGCGGGCGACGCGAGGGCCGAGATCGAGGACGTCGCCGTGCAGCTGTCGGAGTCCTCGACGGGGCTGACGATGGTCAAGCGCGGTGAGCAGCGCGGCGCGGACATCGACGTCGAGGGCGCGAACATCCTCGTTGCCGGTGGCCGCGGACTCGGCAAGCCCGAGGGCTTCGAGCTGTGCGAGGCGCTCGCGGACGCCCTCGGCGGGGCGGTCGCCGCGACGCGCGCCGTCGTCGATGCGGGCTGGTACCCGTACTCGACGCAGATCGGCCAGACCGGTAAGACGGTCTCGCCGAAGCTCTACCTGGCCGCCGGCATCTCCGGCGCGATCCAGCACAAGGTGGGCTTTCAGGCTTCGGAGAACATCGTGGCGATCAACAAGGACTCAAACGCCCCGATCTTCGAGTACTCCGACCTCGGCATCGTCGGCGATCTCAACAAGATCCTGCCGAAGCTGACCGAGGCCGTGAAGGCGAAGAAGGGCTAGCCATGTCGGCCAGCAACGGCGGCGGACCGGCCCCGGCCCAGTTCCCGCCCCCCGTCGACTCGCAGGGCGAGTTCATCAAGCACGGCCTCGATCCCGAGGACGAGCTGATCGAGGTCGGTGTCGCGATCGTCGGCGGCGGCACCGCGGGCCTGTCGGCGGCCAACCGCCTCCTGGCGCTGCTGGCCGACGACGAGGAGCTGCTCGAGTCGCTCGGCGAGGTGCCGGTCGCGGTCATCGAGAAGGCCAAGACATGCGGCGGCCACAACCTGTCGGGCGCGGTCATGCGCCCCGGGCCGCTGCGGGAGCTCTTCCCGGACCTCCCGCGCGAGGACTGGCGCAGGGAGGGCTTCGCGTTCGGCGCGGTCGACAAGGAAGCCGTCTACCTGATGCCCTCGGCGAAGAAGGCCGTGAAGATCCCGACGCCGCCGCCGTTCAAGAACCACGGCAACGAGGTCATCTCGGTGGCGGCGCTGGCGCGCTACCAGCAGCGGATCGCCGAGGAGGCGGGCGCGTACGTCCTGACGGAGACCGCGGCGACGCAGCTGATCGTCCAGGACGGCGCCGTCGTCGGCGTGCGCTCGGGCGACAAGGGCCGCGGCAAGCAGGGCGAGGAGCTGCGCAACTTCGAGCCCGGCACCGACGTCAAGGCGAAGTTCACGGTGCTGGCCGAGGGCTGCTGGGGCCACCTGACCGGCGCCGCGATCCGCGAGTTCGACCTGTCGGAGGGGCGCGAGCCGCAGGTCTGGGAGCTTGGTGTCAAGGAGGTCTGGAAGGTCCCCCGGCCGCTGGATCGCCTGATCCACACGATCGGCCCGTGGCCGCTGAAGCTCAAGGCGAAGTACGGGCAGATCGGCGGCACGTGGCTGTACCCGATGAAGGACGAGAAGACCGGCGCCGACCTCGTCTCGATCGGCTTCGTCGTCGACCTCGAGTACGCCGACGCAACGACCTCCGCCCACGACCTGCTGCAGCAGTTCAAGCTGCACCCGCTCGTGCGCGAGATCCTCGAGGGCGGCGAGCGCGTCAGCTGGGGCGCAAAGGCGCTGCCGGCCGGCGGCTGGTGGTCGATGCCGAAGCTCACGATGCCCGGCGCGCTGCTGGCCGGCGACTCGGGTGGGATGGTCGACACGGTCGCGCTGAAGGGCGTGCACCACTCCGTGCTGTCGGGCAAGCTGGCCGGCGAGGCGATCTACGCCGCGCTCAAGCGCGGCGACTGCTCGCTTGAGTCCTATGAGCAGGCGGTCACGGACTCGTCGATCGGCAAGGAGCTCTACGAGGTCCGCAACACGCGCCAGCCCTTCCAGAAGGGCTTTCTGCGCGGGGGCCCGATGGTGAACCTCATGATCCTGACGAAGGGCCGCTTCCCCGGCGGGCGCTGGAAGTGGCACCGCAACGACGAGCGGCCGATGTTCATCGGCGATACGAAGGACGGCTATCCCAAGCCCGACGGCAAGTACACGTTCGACAAGCTCTCGTCGGTCTACATCACCGGCAACGCGACCCGCGACGACGCGCCGAACCACATCCGCGTGCAGAAGCGGGTGCCGCGCGAGGTCGCGGAGACGTGGGCGTGGATGTGCCCGGCCGGCGTCTACGAGATCCCCGACGACGCGCCCGCCAGTGGGGCGGTGGACGTGATCGTGAACTACACCAACTGTGTGCAGTGTGGGGCGATCACCGCGAAGGGCGGGCGGCTGACGACGCCCGAGGGCGGCGACGGGCCGCTGTACCAGAACCTCTGATTGCGCGAATGCCGTTTGGCCTCGCGGGCTCGTTCGCCCGGGCACAAGCTGGTGAGGCCGACCGGCCGGCTGGTGTTGAACCTGGCAGGTGAAACCGACTACGATCGCGCGCACCATCGGAAGAAGGCCCGCACCGCATGGATCGCAAGAGGATCGCTTGAACGCCGAGCCGGCGCTCGCCGGTGACGCGCCTGTAACCATCAGCCTGGCCGCCACCGTCGCGGCGATGCCGTGGTGCCGTGTCCTCGAGCTGCCGCGGACGCCTGGCGAGGAGCACGACGAAGACCGCGACCCCACGGTCGCCCGGCGGACCGCCGCGCTCCTCACCTCCTACGTCGCCGACGACGCGGTGGCCGTCGGATGGCTGCGCGCGGCCCGGAGCCCGGCGATCTCCGTGCTGGCCGGCGGCAGGTCGCTGGTCGCGGAGTCCGGCCGCGTGGAGCCGTCCCACGCTGGGCTGCTGAATCGGACCGTGAACCTGCCCGCGGGGGCCTCCGGAAGCGTGCGGCCGTTCACCGATATTCATGATCGGTTCGCCGGCTTCGCGTCCTGGGTGCGCATTGGCGGCGTCGCCGACGCACTGTCGGTGGTGGAGCGCGATCCCACCGAACCTCCGACCCCGCGCCCGTCGCTCGATGACGCGGTCAGCGCATGGCAGGGAGCCTTCGCGTGGATGGTGGTCGCCGTGCCGATCGCGCGCGCGCAGATACGGCGCGAGGGCGAGGAGCTGTCGAGGAGGATCCCGCGGCTGCGCGCGCAGGCCGCCAACAGCGAGGAGTACGCCGTCGACCTCGAGCGTCAGGAGGCGCGCTACCGGGAGCTGCAGCGGACGGAGCTGACGGGTCTGTGGAGCATCAGCCTCCTCGCCGGTGGGCCCGATCACGCCGCGGCGCTGAGCTTCGCGTCGCTGCTGTGCGGATGCCTGGACCTCGAGCGCCTGCCCTACACGCTGCGGCCCGAATTGAATACCAGCGATCTCGACGGACTGCTCAACACCGCGGGCGTCGATGAGTCGTTCCCGCTGCGGGGCAGCACCGAACTGCTCGCCGCGCTCGCCATCGCGCCGCGACGCGAGTTGCCCGGGGTGCGGCTGCGGCCGCGGTCGACGTTCGACGTCACGCCTGAGACCCAGGGTGTCTTCGCATTCGGCACGATCCTCGACCGCAGCCTCGCGAACGCAGGAGACCTGGGGCTCTCGCCGGCGGCGCTCAACCGCCACACCTTCGTCTGCGGGGCGACGGGATCCGGGAAGTCGCAGACGATCCGGGGCCTCCTCGAGCAGATCTCGAACCATCCCGTGCGGTCGGTGCCGTGGCTCGTCATCGAGCCCGCGAAGGCGGAGTACCGCCGCATGGCCGGCCGACTGGCCGGCAAGCGCGTCATCGCCATCCGTCCGGGCCTGCCCGAGGTCGTCGCGGCCGGGCTGAACCCGCTCGAGCCGGAGCCGGGGTTTCCCCTGCAGACGCACGTCGACCTGATCGGAGCGCTGTTCCTGGCGTCGTTTCAGTCCGACGAGCCGTTTCCCCAGGTGCTGAGCGCCTCGCTGACGCGCTGCTACGAGGATCTCGGATGGGACCTGGCGCTGGGAGAGTCGCGCGCCGAGGGCGTGCAGCCGCGGTATCCGACGCTCGGAGACCTGCAGCGCATCGCTCGCGACGTCGTGACGCGGATCGGCTACGGCCCGGAGATCACGCAGAACGTCCGCGGCTTCGTCGACGTGCGCCTGTCGAGCCTGCGCCACGGCACTCCGGGCAGGTTCTTCGAGGGCGGACATCCCCTGGACATCGCGCGGCTGCTCGAGTCGAACGTCGTCTTCGAGATCGAGGACGTCGGCGACGACCGCGACAAGGCCTTCCTGATGGGGACCGTGATCGTGCGGCTCGTCGAGCACCTGCGGGTGCGAGCGCGTCACCGCGAGGGTGAGCCGGTGACGTTGCGTCACCTCGTGGTGCTGGAGGAGGCACACCGCCTGCTGCGACGGGTCGAGGGGCACGGGGTCGCCGCGCACGCCGTGGAGCTCTTCGCGTCGCTGCTGGCCGAGATCCGCGCGTACGGGGAGGGCGTGGTCGTCGCCGAGCAGATCCCCAGCAAGATCATTCCCGACACGATCAAGAACAGCGCGGTCAAGGTGATGCACCGCCTGCCGGCGCAGGACGACCGCGACGCGGTCGGGGCCGCGATGAACCTGACCGACGCGCAGTCCGAGTACGTGGTGGCGCTGCGACCCGGCTCTGCGGCCGTCTTCACGGAGGGCATGGACTACCCGGTGCTCGTGCGCATGCCGCCGCGCGAAGATCGCGACAGCACGTCCGGCCTGAGCTTCGAGCCGCCGCTGGCGGGGAGGTTCAGCCGAGCGTGCGGATCGCTCTGCCGCGAGCGGGCGTGCACGCTGCGGGACATGCGCCTGGCGCAGCGAGCGCTCGAGGACGACGGGCGGATCGTCGTGTGGGGCGAGCTGATCGTGCTCGCGCACATCCTCGGCTTCCCGTCGCCCGAGCCGGGCCCGGAGCTTGCCGGCGACCTACGCGCGCTCGACCGCCGGCGCCTGGAGTGCACCGTCGCGCACGTCATCGATCGCGCCGTCGCGGTACGGTCGGCGGGGATGACGCAGCACTACTCGCCCGCCGATCTGGTGGCGCACGCCGCTGCGGTGGCGCTGGCTCAGGTGGATGGGAGCCCGTCGCCGTGCGGGGTCGAGGAGTGGCGGTGGCAGGCGGGACCGTTTCGCTGGAACCACATCCGGGCCGGACTGAGAGCCTGGGCGGGCGATGGTGAAGGTGACAAGCCGCCGCACCCGGATACCCCGCTCTGGCGCCGCGTGTATGGCGTGGACGTCAGGGGCGACACGTGGGCAGAGCAGGTCGCCACCGTGCAAGCCTGGGTCGATCGCGAACGCCACCACCGCGCTCTACTGCTATTCGGCAACCTTCGTCCCTCGCCCATAGAGGAGGCAGTCGGTATGGAACGTGCAGACCACGGATGGAAGCCGAGCTTGGAGAAGACCCTCGCCTCCCTGGGGACGATGCGGCGCCAGTGGGCGAATGCGTACCTTGCGGAATCGCGGCTGAGCCCGAACCCAGATCGCGCGGCGGATGTGGATGTGGATTTCTGAGCTGAACGACGACAAACCGGACCCGCCTGACCCGCCCGAAGCGTCCACGCAGTCCGCGCGCGAAACCGCGTCGGTCTCGGCAGACGACGTCCTGGACGACTACGAGAGGCCGTCTGAGGCGCAGGACGATGCCGTCGAGTCTGAGCCCGGTACGCCGAGCGTCTCCCAGGCTGAAGTGACGAGCGACCCCGATTCACACGACCACGACACGACGAACAGCGAACACCATGTCGACGCAAGTGGAGCTCCTGATCAGCCTGAGATCCCCAACAAGGCCCAGGAGACGCTCGACCACATCGATCGAACCGGAGAGCATCCGCCGGGATACGTCGGTGGGGCTGACTTCGATAACGACGGACGCGGCGGCGGTGAAGTGCTGCCTCGATTTGACGCTGACGGAGAGGCGATCACCTACCGGGAATGGGACGTCGATCCCTATCAGGACGGAGTTAACCGCACATCTGATCGCGTTGTGACTGGCTCAGACGACTCCGCCTATTATACATCTGATCATTATGAGACATTCACAAGGATGCGATAAATGCTGCACCCACAGCCATCCATACTGACATCTGTCCGTAGACTTTTGTCTTCCACGGAGCCTCCCTACCTGCACCTGCTGGACATTTCGAAATCCGAGGCGTACGACTACGCCCGTGCGCTCGCACAGCTGTCGGTGGCGACACGTGTGGTACGAGGCTCAAGGATGACCTCGCTGTCCGCGCTCTTCGACGAGTTCTCCGCAGCGCTGCAGTTCCCCGGCTACTTCGGCGAGAACTGGCCTGCGTTTGCAGAGTGCGTTCGAGATCTGAGCTGGCTGCCTGCCGATGGATACGGAATCATGGTGGTCGATTCACACCTGCTGTTGGAAGATTCCAACGCCGACTTCGCAATCCTGTTGAAGACGTTGCTTCGGGCAAGCGCGCATTGGGCACGGCCGATTGTGGAAGGTGAGCCTTGGGACCGCGCGGCCAAACCATTCCACGTCGTGTTTCAGTGCGAGAGGAAAACCGAGTGTGCCCTAGTTGTCAAACGCTTCGAGAGTGTCGAGATCGATCTGGTCCCAGTTTCCATGCTTTCGGAGGCAGGTCCAACTTCTTGACGCGGGCTGCTGCCGGCGTCCAGTTCAGGCGCGGATCGATGGATTCACCCGCCACAATCGCATCTTGAGGCGTGACGCGTCGTCGATCAGGCCTACCAGATCGACGCTTGCGCGCGTGGGTGACGCACACGTCGAAGGAGTGCGAGGCAACCTTCCGATGGACGTCTCACGGATGCGCCCCCGCCACCAACGGCACATCCGCCACATCCGCAAGCGCCGCGATCGCCGGATTGACGTCCGTGAAGCGGATGTCCCGGCTGTCGGACCCGCGCCCGCCCCGGACCGCGACCAGCGCGGTCTGAGGAAGGTGCTGGAGCTGGTGTGGCTCGAGGAGCAGCTCGCGCGAGCGGTTCGTCGACCTCGCACTGCCCGTCGTCGCGCCCACCGCGCGAGATGTCGAGCGCCCGATGGCCGTGCTCTCGCTCACCGTCCGGGTGAAGCTCTCGCCGAACGTCTCCGTGCGAGAGGTGCCGCTGGATGTCGTGCGCGACCCGCCGAGGAATAGTACGTCTTCAGGGGGTGTCGGGGTTGTGAGCAGGATTCCTTCCCGATGAATGGAATGTTGCGTTCGTGGATCGTGTCGAGGCGGAGAGGATCGCGCTCGCGGGCGGGGAGCCCGCGCGCGA
>Ga0136617_10005304_pt1 | contig 11521 bp, 10 predicted proteins | sample AntDrymUQ3222106_2_FD_129672 | JGI IMG/M metagenome (GOLD analysis project Ga0136617, IMG submission 129672) | Polar desert sand microbial communities from Dry Valleys, Antarctica - metaG UQ322 (21.06) | ecosystem: Environmental > Terrestrial > Soil > Desert | place: Antarctica: Dry Valley...
GCTCCACGTCGGTGGCTACCGCCTGCTCGCGCGGCTGGGCGAGGGCGGCATGGGCGTGGTCCACCTGGCCCGGCGCGGTGAGGGGCCGCGGGTCGCGCTGAAGGTGCTGCGCCCCCATATCGTGGGCGACGAGGAGGCACGGCAACGGCTCGACCGCGAGGTCCGCTCGCTCTCGCGGATCCGCAGCCGCTGGGTGGCCGAGATCGTCGACGCCGACCCGTGGGGTGAGGTCCCCTACGTCGCGACCCGCTACGTCCCCGGCCTCTCGCTCCACGAGCTGGTGCAGGAGGAGGGCCCGGTCACCGGCGACGACCTGCGGTGGCTCGCCGACTGTCTCGCCGAGGGGGTGGCCTCGGTCCACTCGGTCGGGGTGCTCCACCGTGACGTCAAGCCCTCCAACGTGCTGATGGAGGGGCGTACGCCGATCCTCATCGACTTCGGGCTGGCCCGCGTGGCCGACGACCCGAGGCTGACCCACACCGGGTGGCTGCTCGGCACGCCCGGCTACCTCGCCCCGGAGATCCTCTACGGCGACGACGCCACCGCCGCCTCCGACGTCCACTCGTGGGCGGCGACCGTGGCCCTGGCGGGCACCGGCCGACCGCCCTTCGGTCGCGGTCCGTCGATGGCGATCATGGACCGCGTCCGCCGCGGCCAGCACGACCTCACCGGCCTGCCCCGCGACGTGGCGGCGGTCGTCGAGCGGGCGCTCGACCCCGACCCGCGGCGCCGGCCCACGCTCGACCAGGTCCGCGGTGCGCTCGGCGGCGGGCCGGTCCCGGTCGTCGTCACCCCGGTCCCGCCCGCCCCCGAGGACGACCCGTACACGACCCCGCTGGCGCTCGCCTCGCTCGGCCGAGAGCCGACCATCAGCCTCTTCGAGGACGACGACGAGGACGAGGCGTACGGCGACACCCGCTACCTCGACGAGCCGCCCGCCCCGCGTACGCCCGTCGCCGAGCGGCTGCGGCGAGGGCTGCTGCTGACCGGCCTCGGCCTGGTGAGCGCCACCGCTGTCGCTGCCGTCCCGTGGCTGGCGCTGGCGGTCCTCTCGGTCACGGTGTGGCTGCTGCGCAGCGGCTCGCTCGCCGCCAGCGCGGTCGGCGCCCGCCGTACCGTCCGCGGCACCCGCTGGTACGACGCCCCGCAGCTGCTGCTCGCCTCGCCCTGGCACGTCGTGCAGGCGATCCCGGGCGCGATGCTGCTGCTGCTCTGGAGCCTCGGCCTCGGACTCGCCGCCGCGCTGGTCTGCTATGCCCTGGCGATCAGCGTCCCGACGACGCTGCTCGGCTGCGGCGTCGTGCTGACCCTGGCGCTGTGGTGGGGTCCCGGTGGTTCGCGGCTCAGCGGGCCGGTCAACCGCGTCGTCCGCCCGCTCTCGCGGTCGCTGGTGCGCTGGCTGGTCGCCTGGGTCCTGGTGGTCGGCGCCGGCGTGGGCCTCGGGGTGCTGGCCCAGGCGCAGGGCACCGACTGGGCGCCGCTCGGGCCGCCGCTCCCGCAGCTGCGCTGCCCCCCGCCCGGCCGCCCCGCCCGCCCGCGCCGACCGGTCGCCCGCATCGCGAGAACTCCGTCCCACTCCTCGGCCAACCGTGCGACACTCGACGGGTGCTGCACCAGGTCATCATCGCCTAGCGCGTCGACATCCTCGACGCGCCGACCTCTCGTACCCCGCGAGAGGTTTTTTGTTGCCCGAACCACTGACCGACGACCCCGACCCCCGAGGACCCGGACCGATGGACCAGACGCCCGACACCGGCTTCCACGTCTACGACACGACGCTGCGCGACGGTGCGCAGCAGGAGGGGCTGACTCTCTCGGTCGCCGACAAGCTGACCATCGCCGGCCACCTCGACGACCTCGGCGTCGGCTACATCGAGGGCGGCTGGCCCGGGGCCAACCCCAAGGACACCGAGTTCTTCCGCCGGGCTGCCACGGAGCTCGACCTGCGCCACGCGCGGCTCACGGCCTTCGGCTCCACCCGCCGGGCGGGCGTGGCCGCCGCCGACGACCCGCAGGTCGCCGCGCTGCGTGACTCCGGCGCCGGTGTGGTCACGCTCGTCGCCAAGTCCCACGACCGCCACGTCGAGCTCGCGCTGCGTACCACGCTGGAGGAGAACCTGGCGATGGTCCGCGACACCGTCACCCATCTGCGCGAGGAGGGGCAGCAGGTCTTCCTCGACGCCGAGCACTTCTTCGACGGCTATCGCGCCCACCGCGCCTACGCCCTCGAGGTGCTCCGGACGGCGTACGACGCCGGCGCCTCGGTCGTCGCCCTCTGCGACACCAACGGCGGGATGCTCCCCGGCTGGGTCGGCGACGTGGTGCACGACGTCGTGGAGACCACCGGCACCCGCGTCGGCATCCACTGCCACAACGACACCGGCTGCGCCGTCGCCAACACCCTGGCCGCCGTCGACGCGGGCGCGACCCACGTGCAGGGCACGATCAACGGCTACGGCGAGCGCACCGGCAACGCCGACCTGGTCTCGGTCGTGGCCAATCTCGAGCTCAAGCTGGACCGCGCCGTGCTGCCCCCCGGGCTGCTGCGTGATGCGACCCGCGTCGCCCACGCGGTCGCCGAGGTCACCAACGTCCCGCCGGCCGGCCGGCAGCCGTACGTCGGCACCTCGGCCTTCACCCACAAGGCCGGGCTCCACGCCAGCGCGATCAAGGTCGACCCGGCCCTCTACCAGCACATGGACCCCGCGGTGGTCGGCAACGACATGCGGCTACTGGTCTCCGACATGGCCGGCCGCGCCTCGATCGAGCTGAAGGGCCGAGAGCTCGGCTTCGACCTCTCCGACAAGGACCTGGTCGGCCGGGTCACCGCCCGGGTCAAGGAGCTGGAGTCGCGCGGCCACACCTTCGAGGCCGCGGACGCCTCCTTCGAGCTGCTGCTGCTCGAGCAGGTCGACGGGGTCCGCCCGGCCTACTTCGAGGTCGAGTCGTGGCGGGTGATCACCGAGACCCGCCCCGACGCGGAGGCGCTCTCGGAGGCGACGGTCAAGCTGCGGGCCGAGGGGGTCCGCTACGTCGTCACCGGCGAGGGCAACGGGCCGGTCAACGCCCTCGACCAGGCGCTGCGCGAGGCGATCGGCCAGGCCTTCCCGGAGGTGGCGAAGTTCCAGCTGATCGACTACAAGGTCCGGATCCTCGACCAGGGGCACGGCACCGACGCGATCACCCGAGTGCTCATCGAGACCACCGACGGCTCCGCCTCCTGGGTCACCGTCGGTGTCGGCGCCAATGTCATCGAGGCGTCGTGGGCGGCGCTGGTCGACGCGATGACGTACGGGCTGCGACGCCAGCACGGGTGAGGCGATCTCCGAGCGGCCGCGGCGGCGCCGGGCTATGCTGTGGCGGCTCGACGCTCTCGTGGAGTTCGTCGTCCCTCTCCCAATCCCTGGATGAAGCCCATGCCCCGCCGTGTCCAGACGTTGCTGCTCGCCCTCGGCGTGGCAGCACTGCTCGCCCCCACCCCCACCACCGCCGGTGCGGCACCGCGTGCCGCGGCCACCGAGCTGGGGCCGGGCTCGCAGCCCAACGTCGTGCTGATCATGACCGACGACATGGCCAAATCCGACCTGAAGTGGATGCCGAAGACACGGCGGCTGCTGGGCCGGGCCGGCATGACCTTCGAGCAGGGCCTGGCGCCCAACCCGCTCTGCTGCCCCGCCCGCGCGAGCCTGCTCACCGGCCAGGAGTCCCACAACAACGGCGTGTGGGCCAACACCGCCGCCCACGGCGGCTACGGCGCACTCTCCGAAGCGCCCCGGCTCCCGGAGTGGCTGCAGGCCGCGGGCTACCGAACCGCGTTGCTGGGCAAGCACCTCAACAACTACAAGTCCGAGGATGCGGCCGAGGAGCCCGGGTGGGACATCCTGGATCCGTTGGTGCGCGGGGTGTACGCCTACCGGTCCTTCGTGACCTGGGACGACGGCAGGCTCCACCGTGAGCGGGGCTACGTCACCAGCTATCTGGAGCGCCGGACGGAGCAGGTCATCAGGAAGTTCGACCGCTCCGACAGTGACCCCTTCTTCCTCTGGGTCTCCCACGTCGGCCCCCACAACGCCCACCCCCGCCGCTGCACCACGAAGGCGTGCTGGACCCCGCCGGTCCCGGCGGAGCAGGACCAGGGCGACTTCGCGGGCGTACGGTCGCCGACGCGCGACCTGCCGTCCTACAACAGCCGCAACCGGAACGACAAGCCTCCCTTCATGCGCGAGCTGCCGCGCGTCTCCGCGGCGAAGATCGACGAGACCTTCCAGCGTCGCATCGAGTCGTTGAAGTCCGTCGACCGGTCGGTCGCCGCGACCGTTCAGCAGCTCCGCGAGAGCGGGGAGCTGGACAAGACGATGCTGGTCTTCACCTCCGACCACGGCTACCTCCTCGGCCAGCACCGCTACAAGGGCAAACGGCTGCCCTACGAGGACTCACTGCGAGTGCCGCTGCTGGTCCGTGGGCCCGGGGTGCCCGCCGGTGCCACCACCGACCACCTGACCACGACGGTGGATCTGAACCGGACGATCGCGGACCTGGCCGACGCGACCGCGCCGTACCCCCTCGACGGCGCCTCTATGGTGCCGGCGCTGACCGATCCCACCGCGTCGCCGGCGCGGACCTCCACGATCCTCCAGACCGGGGCGCAGACCTCCTACGAGGGAGACGGCTCCGGGATCGAGGACGAGGTGGGCGACCAGGGCTGGCTCTACAGGGGCTACCGAGACGATCGATACACCTACGTGAGGTACCCGGACGGCTCCGGTGAGTCGACGGAGGCGTTCGAGGAGCTCTACGACCGACGGCGCGACCGGTACCAGCTCGACAACGTGGCCGGGGACGAGGCCTACGCCGACGTGCTCGCTCAGGCTCGCACCCGGGCCGAGGCGTTGCGAACCTGCCTCGGGGCGACCTGCCACCAGGCGTGGGAGCCGCTGCCGGGGCCTCGCTGAGCTGTCAGTCTGCGATGCCACGCGCGTCGAGCGCCTCGCCGGTGGCTCGGGCGTGGGCGACCGACCGGATCACCAGCGGCACCAGCCGTGCCCGCGGGTCACGCTCCAGTCCGCGCGCCCGTGCTGCGTCGCCGGTCTGCCGTGCGAGGTCGAGGGTGGTTGGAACCGCGCGGAGCACGAGTGCGAAGGCCAGCCCCACCCGCTCGGGGTCGATGCCCACCCGGCGCAGCGGTCCCAGCGCCCGGGTGACCGCGTCGAGCACCTCGTCGACCGGGGTGGTGGTCGTCAGCACCGTCGCGAGGAGCACGAGAGCGACCAGGTCGGTCGTGAGCTCCACGGCCCGGGCCCAGCCCTGCTGCCAGGCGGAGTACGCCGCCACCAGCACGACGACCAGCAGCAGGCCGCGCAGCGTCCGGAACAGCACCCGCAGGCCCGTGCCCGACCCCACGACCAGGCTCAGGGCGACCAGCAGCGCGCCGACGCCGGACCAGGGGCCGGGCAGCGCGACGACGACGATGCTGGCGAGGCACAGGCCGAGCATCTTCGCCGCGGCTGGGAGCCGGTGCAGCCAGCTCGCGCCGGGCTGATGGAGCCCGAGCAGGCTCATGCCCGGCTCCGGTAGGCCCCGACGACCTCGACCGGAGGGCCGTCGGCCGCGACGTACCCGTCATCGACGAGCAGCGCTCGGTCGCAGCGCAGCGCGAGGTCGAGGTCGTGGGTGACCAGCACCAGCTGTTGGGGGAGTCCGAAGAGCAGGTCGGCGATGGTGCGGGTGTTGCGGAGGTCGAGCAGCGTCGTCGGCTCGTCGGCGACCAGCACGTCCGGGTCGGTCGCGAGTACGCCCGCGATCGCCAGCAGCTGGCGCTGCCCGCCGGACAGGGCGTGCACGCTGCGGTCGGCGAGCTCGGTCAGCCCGAAGCGGCCGAGGACCGCCACCGCCGCCGCGCGCCGCTCGGCCTTGTCGGGGTGCTGACGGCGCAGCGACAGGGCCACGTCCTCGACCACGGTCGGCATCACCAGCTGGGCAGCGGGGTCGGTGAAGCAGAACGCCACCCTGCGACGTACGGCGGGACCCTCGCGCGCGACGTCGAGTCCGTCGACCAGCACCTGCCCCGTGGTGGCGGAGACCAGCCCGTTGAGCAGCCGGGCGAGGGTGGACTTGCCGGAGCCGTTGGCGCCGACGAGGGCGATCCGCTGCTCGGTCAGGGTCAGCGTGGTGCTGCACAGCACCGGCACGTCACCGTCGGACGTGGGCAGCCGGACGGTGACGTCCCGGAGCTCGAGGCGGCTCACGCAGGGGTGCGCGCTGCCCGGTCGGGGTGCGCCGCGTCGCGGGGCCGGCGTCCGAGCAGGTCGGGGAAGGCGCGGTGGACGGCGGTGGCCACGAAAGCCATGGCGAGGTTCTTGGCGAGGTCTCCGGGCCAGTAGGTCACGTCGACGGCGAGCGCGGCCGGCCAGGTGAGGTCCAGCCGCCAGACGAGGCCGGCGATGCCGAGGGGGTGGATGAGGAGCGCGCTGGACCCGAGGCCGGCCAGGAAGATCAGCGGCACGCTGGTCGCGATCTTGTGGCGGGGGAGTCGCTCCACGATGAACCCGCAGACGAACGCGGCCGGCGCGAAGGCCAACAGGTAGCCGATGCTGGGGAACGCGAACACGCCGAGGCCGCCCTTGGCCTCCGAGAAGATCGGCAGCCCCGCGAAGCCGACGACGAGATAGAGCAGCACGGCGAGGGAGCCGCGTCGCGCGCCGAGGACGGCGCCGGCAAGCAACACCCCGAAGGTCTGCAACGTGATCGGCACCGGGTTGGCCCCGACCTTGATCGCCGGCAGCAGCGCGCAGACGGCGATCAGGGCCGCGAAGCCGGAGATCAGCGCGAGATCGGTGCTCGTACGACGAGGGCTCATCGGTGTCCTTCCGCAGGCGAACTGAACGGCGTTCAGGTTAGCATCGGGGCATGCGCTACCGCGGGGAGGACGTCGTGGACCGCGCCCTGGTCGTCCTCGACGACTACGGGCTGGCCGACCTGACGATGCGCCGGCTCGGCAGCGAGCTGGGCGTCCAGCCGAGCGCGGTCTACCACCACTTCCCGAGCAAACAGGTGCTGCTGGCGGCCGTGGCGGACGAGATCCTCGCCCGCGGCGCGCGCCCCCCGTCCGAGGGCCTGCCCGACGCCGGCTGGGACGATCGCGCCCGCGCCGCCTGCCACACGCTCCGCGACGCCTGCCTGGCCTGGACCGACGGCGCCGAGGTGGTCGCGACCGCGCGCGCCTTCGGCCTCGGCGCGCGGGCGCCGTACGACGAGCTGGTGGGGGTGCTGGTCGCCGGCGGCCTCGACGACGAGCTGGCCGGGACGGCCGCCCGGACGCTGCTCCACTTCGTCCTCGGCCACGCGCTCGACGAGCAGACGCACCGGCAGGCGGGCAGCGCCGGCGCCATCGACTCCGACCCGACCACGGTCGACCACGCCGCCGACTTCGAGCGCGGGGTCGACCTCGTGCTCGCCGGCCTCCGGTCTCGCGTGGTGCGATAGTCCGCCGCCGGAATCATCGGAAGCGACGTACTGACGATGATTTCTGCGGCCAGCTATCAAGAAGTCAGAGGGAGACGTCGACGTCGGCGCCGTGGAGTTCCGCGAGCATCACGGCACCCTGCAGGTCGACCTTCGTACGCCGCAGCCGGGCGGCGGCGAGGTCCACCCGGTCCAGCGAGGCGCCCCGCAGGTCGGTGCCGTCCAGGTCGGCGTCGCGCAGGTTGGCCCCGTCGAGCCGGCAGTCGCGCAGCACCGACCCGGACAGGGTGGCCATCGACAGGTCGGCCTCGCGCAGGTCGAGCCCGGTGAGGTCGAGCCTGGAGAGGTTGGCCCCGCGCACGGTGACCCCGCCCCACTGGCCGCCGGTCACCGTCATCGGCCGCATCGTGCACTCGGCGAAGACCGACCCGGACAGCTTGCAGCCCTCCAGGGTCACGTCGAACAGGTTGCTGCGGCGGAACTCGCAGGCGACGAAGGCCGAGGCGCGGTGCACCGAGGAGTTGAGCCGGCAGCCGGCGAAGGTGCACGCCTCGAACATCGCGCCCGCGGTCGTAGCCTCCGAGAAGTCGACGTCGGTGAAGGTGCAGTCGGTGAAGCGGGCGGCGCCGAGGTCGTCGGCGTACCAGTCGTCGCCGCGGAAGTGGCGCCCCGCGGCACTCATCGGCTCGCCCACGGCGCCAGCGTAGGCGGCTCGCCGACGCGGCGTCAGACGTCGGCCGCGAGCCGCTGGCACTCCTCGATGATCCGCTGCCGCAGCGGCGCGCCGCGCTCGGCGAAGCCACGCTGCGCCGCCGCGTACTCCTGCTTGCCCGCGGCCGTCTCGATCCGCACCGGAGTCCACAGCCCACCCGTGGGGTCGAGGCCCACGCCGACCAGGTCGTACGGCGCGGCCCGCATGTCGAGGATCCGGATGTCCCACGCCAGCTCGAAGCAGTCGGCCACCAGGTCCGAGGGCACCAGGGGGCTGAGCCGGAACGCGTGCTGGTAGAGGTCCATCCCGGCGTGGAGGCAGCCCGGCTGCTCGAAGTCGGGGCGGTCCTCGCTGCCGGGTCGCAGCGTGTTGCGCGGCCGCGCCTGGTCGGTGAAGAAGCGATAGGCGTCGAAGTGGGAGCAGGCGATCCGGTGCGACTCGACCACGGTGTCGGTGCCGGCGCCACCCAGCCGCAGCTGCTGCGGGTGGCGGGTCCCGGTGTCGGACCCCGCGGCTCGATAGACCATCGCCCACTCGTGCAGCCCGAAGCAGCCGGTGTTCGCCGGCCGGGAAGCCGTCGCCACCAGCAGTCGGTGGGTCGCCTCGAGCAGCGGCCGCTTCGCCTCGAGGACGTCGCGGGTGACGGTGCCGTCGGCATAGCCGCCCAGCGCGTCGTACGCCGCCGCGTCGCGCAGCCGCGTGCCGAAGCCGGGGTGCCAGCGGAGCAGCTGAGCCGGCCGCTGGGAGTAGTAGGAGAAGAGGAAGTCGTGGACCGGGTGCCTCTCCCCACGACTGCGACGCTCCAGGTGCGGCCCGACGTACGGCGCCAGCCGCGCCGCGTGGGCGGCGGCCCGCGGCTGCCAGGTCGTCGCGTCGAGCTCCTCCACGGACCACGACATTAGTCGTCGCCCGCTCACCGGCTGGGTCGGTGGGGTTCGTCCGGTGTTCACCGCTGTCCGCGACGGTCGAGGGCATGACCACTCCTCGGGACCCCCACCTCGGTCGCCGCCCGGTGCTGCTCGGCACCACCGCCGGCCTGCTCGCGGCCGCCTCGCCCGTCCGGACGGCCTCGGCCGCTCCCGGCCAGCTGCGTGGACGGCTGACGCTGCCCTCCGGCGTGCAGTCGGGGGACGTATCCACCGATCGGGCCGTGCTCTGGGCGCGCAGCTCCGGGCCGGGCCGACTCGTGGCCCGGGTCGGCAAGGGGCGCCTCGTGCGCGGCCCCGAGGTGGCGGAGGACAGCGACTTCACCGGCCGGATCGAGCTGCGTGGTCTGCGCCCGGGCCGCGAGCAGGCGGCGACCCTGTGGTTCGAGGGCGAGGACGGCAGCCTCGGCGAGACCGCGACCCTCACCTTCCGCACCGGCGACCGGCAGCCCGCGCCGACCAGCTTCGTGTGGACCGGCGACACCGCCGGGCAGGGGTGGGGCATCAACCCCGACCTGGGCGGGATGACGGCGTACGCCACCATGGCCGCGACCCGGCCCGACTTCTTCGTCCACGCCGGCGACACCGTCTACTCCGACGGCCCGTTGCAGGAGACCGTCGTCGAGCCCGACGGGCAGGTCTGGCGCAACCTGCTGATCCCCGAGGTCACCACGGTGGCCGAGACGCTCTCGGAGTTCCGGGCGCGCCACCGCTACAACCTGATGGACGACAACATCCGGCGGATGTACGCCGAGGTGCCGGTGCTGGCGCAGTGGGACGACCACGAGACCACGAACAACTGGTACCCGGGCGAGATCCTGACCGACGAGCGCTACACCGAGAAGCGGGTCGACGTGCTCGCCGCCCGCGCCCGCCGGGCCTGGCAGGAGTACCAGCCGATCGGCGGAGCCACGGTCCGCGGCCGCGGCCGCGACGGCTTCGCGGCGGCCCGGATCTACCGCAAGGTCGAGCGCGGTGCGCACCTGGACGTCTTCTGCCTCGACATGCGCACCCACAAGTCACCGAACACGGCCAACACCGAGGCCGGGCCGACACCGGTCCTCGGCGGTCAGCAGGTCGAGTGGCTGATCCGCGAGCTGCGCCGTTCGCGGGCCACCTGGAAGGTCGTCTCCGCCGATCTCCCGCTCGGCCTCGTCGTCCCGGACGGCACTGCGCAGGAAGGTGTCGGCAACGCCGACCCCGGGGCGCCGCTGGGCCGGGAGCAGGAGATCGCCCGGGTGCTCTCGGCGATCAAGCGGTACGGCGTCCGCAACGTGGTGTGGATCACCGCCGACGTCCACTACTGCGCGGCCCACCACTACTCCCCGGAGCGCGCGTCGTTCCGCGACTTCGACCCGTTCTGGGAGCTGGTGGCCGGACCGATCAACGCCGGCACGTTCGGCCCGAACGCCCTCGATGCGACCTTCGGCCCCGAGGTGGCGTTCTCCAAGGTGGCCGACTACCCGAACCAGTCGCCTCGCGGCGGCAACCAGTTCTTCGGCCACGTCGCCATCGACGAGGCCGGGCTGCTGACGGCCTCGCTGCGCGACACCGCCGGCACGGTGCTGTGGGAGAAGGCGCTGGAGCCCGCGGAGTAGCTCAGCCGTCGACGAGCCCGAGCGACCGGCACGGTCGTCTCGGGGACGCCAGGAGGCGACGTCGTCGAGGTGCGGTCGCACCCACCCGGGTCGGCTCGGCATGGGAGCAGCCCGACCCGTCCGGCGTACGGCGCTCGGGTCCCCTCGATAGGCTCCCCCCGTGCGCATCGCAAGGTTCACCACAGGCGAGGACCCGCTCTACGGCGTGGTCACCGGAGAGCTCGACGAGTTCGGACAGCCCTCCGACGACGCCGTCGTCGTGACGCTGGCGGGTGACCCGCTCTACGCCGGGGTCAAGGCGACGCAGGAGGAGCACAAGCTCTCCGACGTACGGCTGCTGGCGCCGGTGCTGCCGCGCAGCAAGGTGGTCGGTGTCGGGCGCAACTACGCCGCCCACGCTGCCGAGCTCGGCAGCGACGTGCCCGGCGAGCCGCTGCTGTTCCTCAAGCCCAACACCAGCGTGATCGGCCCGGGGGAGACGATCCGCTACCCCCAGCAGACCGAGGAGCTCCACTTCGAGGGCGAGCTCGCCGTGGTCATCGGACGGATCTGCCGCGACGTGCCGTCTGCCCGGGCGACCGATGTGATCTTCGGCTACACCATCGCCAACGACGTCACGGCCCGTGACCTGCAGCGCTCCGACGTCCAGTTCACCCGCGCCAAGGGCTTCGACACCTTCTGCCCGCTCGGCCCGTGGATCGAGACCGACCTCGACCCGCAGACGTTCGCGGACGGCGTCGGCGTCCATACCCACCTCCAGGGTGACCTCAAGCAGGACGGCAACACCCGCGACATGGTCTTCGACATTCCGACGCTGATCGAGA
>Ga0136617_10005305_pt1 | contig 11520 bp, 12 predicted proteins | sample AntDrymUQ3222106_2_FD_129672 | JGI IMG/M metagenome (GOLD analysis project Ga0136617, IMG submission 129672) | Polar desert sand microbial communities from Dry Valleys, Antarctica - metaG UQ322 (21.06) | ecosystem: Environmental > Terrestrial > Soil > Desert | place: Antarctica: Dry Valley...
CCACGTCTAACCAATGAGCAGTTATAAGCAGGCCAGTCTATCACAAAGAACCAATTTATTCAATCCAGCTAAATAGGTTGAGTTAGGCAACAAAGCAGGTCTTAACTTATAGATACCCATAAAGGTTTAGTTGTTGTTGATGATGTTGTTTATTTTTATAAATCACCTTTTGGTAAATTTTTTGGTAAGGGTTATGGTATGGTGAAGTGATATTTTGTAATGGCATACTTAAAGAGTATGACATATATGCATCATTAGTGATGAGCAAACCACACCAAGCAAAGACATATGGCAGCATAATGGGGTTATTGCACAAAATGAACACAAAACAATCTTAGCATTAGCAGCAATAACATCAGATATCACACTATTAGAAGATCCTTAGCAGACGGAGGCGCAAGAAGCAAACATCAAAACAAAATATACTCATTATCAAAGGACCGGTGTGTTGGTTTAGCTAACACACCTTCTGAAACAGCCTTAATGCTCAACAATACAAACTTTGGCAGCAACCTGCCGGTTCACAGCGTCAGTCCCTTTTATTATTTTAAATTAAAACAGTCACATATTTATTACATTTTTATCCGCACATTTTTATTAAGACATTGGTTTTATGTTTTAACAGATTAGCACCATTTAAGTATGACATATGGCCAGTTTTAGTTGATTAAAATTTCAATACGACGAAAACAAACGGTCAAACAAAATAAATAAAAATGAACAGCGGCAAACAATCATCAATCTTTTTGATTCGGGCATACCTTTAGAGATTATTGCATTACAACTGGATATCGAATTGGATGAGGTCAACAAGGTTATTCAGAATATTAGCGATAGGAAAGACATTGAAAAGAAATACCTTCAAAATAATCCAAGTAATCGCCCCATGTCCGTTTTTTACCTGGATGCGGTAGTCGATATTCCAAAAATAATATCCAGTGCCCAATCGAGCATGTGGAAAGCTTTAAGGACAGACCCAGTTTTTACATTTCCATTTAATGAAACACAAGAAATCTTGAGTCATTATTCCGTTACTAAAATAAATTCAATAATTTTGCATATCGATATAGTTGGTTCAACGAAATTATCAATGACTCTCCCCATAGAGCGCATTTCCAAAATTATCCAAGCCTTTACCCAGGAAATGACCAAAATTATTAGGCTATATGGTGGATATGTTTTAAAATACATTGGTGATGCAATAATTGGCTTTTTTACTGTTGACACGGACAATCTGTATCTGCCGTGCATTAACGCAATTAATTGTGCAAAAACAATGATTAAAGTCATAAATCAAGGTTTTAACCCCGTTTTGAGTCAATATGATTATCCCGAAATGGGTGTGAGAATAGGCATAGACTATGGTGAGAACGTTGTTGTAAAATATTTGCCTGATTCTGAAAATCCAGATTCTTATGAGGACAGCAGCAGCAGCAGTAGTAGCCAGCCTAAAGAAAAACACCCAGAGAACAAAAAAGAGATAAAACAGCCCATTTATGATATCCTGGGGTACACTATCAGTATTGCAACAAAAATGACTGCCTATGCCAAAATTGATCACATTATTGTCGGTCAACTAATCTACGACATTTTATCCAAAGAAGAACAGAGTTATTTTACCATGGTTGATACAAGCCCAGAAAACTGGAATTACATTAGTGATGAGACCGGAACGATTTACAGGCTATATATCAATAGGACCTAAGTTTTAAGTTTATGACTTTATCCAAAATGATCACATTGTTTAACACATTTTAGGTATTGCTCATTATCATATTTACCATACATCATACCATTTTTCCTTAAACATCCGGGTGTGCTTTAAGCACCATATTTTTTTGTGCAGATAGCACCACAATAAAATAATTATGCGTTTTTGCCTCTTTTCTTTGGATAGTTTTGACTAGCAATAACAATAACAATAATGTCGCTAGAATATTTGATTACAAAGGTTGGCCTGTGGCCAGTAAATTCTTTTCATTCAGGGTCAGAAATGGTAAATTAATCATTATTTTTCATATAGCCACCACATCATCATACCCTTTTAGTTTTGTTTATAGTGTAAAGGCTTTATTAAATATTAACCTGGCATTTTCCCGTACTGTATCGTTTACCTCAACAACAACTAATCCTTCGTTTGGTTGGCCATAAAAAACAGCCCATTTATTTGGAGAATACATGAAAAAAGGCAGCGCTACCAGATCCTCTTCTCCTTCAATAATGATTTGTATCTTGTCATAAAATTTTACCGTGGTTAGCTCTTTAATTAGATTCATCACTTCTGCGTTTATCTCACCAGGCTTATTCTCGCAATGAATTTTTTTATCGGCTTGAAATTCGGAGAATTTACTCGTTATAACCCTTTTTTCTTTGTTATCTATAACAGATATATCGGGAATGTACCCAAAAAACAGCAACTTCTCGGTTGTGGTATCACCAACAGTTATTATTTTGTCGCATCTTTTGACAAAATGGTTGATTTTTATTCGGTCTATCTCATTTTCCCTTATTAACGTCCCAAATGGCGCCTTCAATAAACCAGCATAATTTAAGTTAATCCTCATAATGCAATCATTTTTTTGCCATTCGTTCCTCAGTTATATAACCACATAACCATGCGATAATTTCACTTGATAGAAAAATTGACTGGTTCGGTGTAATTACTTATTTGATTCTATTGCGGTATCTTTTCTTTGTTTGCTTCCTTTTCTTCTTGATCTTTTAAATCTATAGCAACTACACTGATTCTTCCAGCAGCAACCCCTGCTATTTTATAAAACGCCTGGGAATATTCTGATTGTGGTTCTGATATTATTATCGATTTGCCGCTATCACTGCCCTCCATAATTTGTGGAGTTAAAGGAATTTCACCTATAAACGGAATGTTAAATTGTTCACTTATCTTTTGGCCGCCACCTTTGCCAAATATATTGATTTTTTCCTGACAGTTGGGGCAAGCAAGGTAACTCATGTTTTCAATGACCCCTATTATTGGAATATTCAGTTTGTTGAACATACCTATTGACTTTACTGCTACATTCATGGCCACATCTTGTGGCGTAGTTACAATCAAAATGCCTGTAATCGGAATGGTTTGTGCCATGGTTAGCGGTGCGTCTCCTGTTCCAGGAGGCAAGTCTATGATCAGGTAATCCAGTTCCCCCCAATTAACATCTGTAATAAACTGCTTAACTATGCCCGATATTATTGGACCCCGATATATGCCTGCTTGCTGGGATTGTTCATAGAAAAATCCCATAGACATTACCCTTACATTTTCAGTTATGGGTGGTTGTATTTTATTGTCTAAAACCTCAGGGCTATCTTTTAACCCCAGCATCAAAGGTACACTTGGGCCATATATGTCTGCGTCTAGTATACCCACTTTTGCCCCTGTTTTTGCCAGGGCTAAAGCTAGATTCACCGAAACAGTTGTTTTACCCACACCGCCTTTTCCACTAGCTACCGCTACAATGTTTTTTACATTTGGAAGTAACTGATCCATTGAAATTGAACGACCCTCAATTACCCTAGCTGTCACTTTCAAGTCCAAATCTTTTATACCCAAAGTAGATACCGAATTCCTAACATCCTGCTCTATTTCACTGTTAAATGGACATGCAGGCGTAGTCAGTTCTAACGTAAAAGCAAGTTTATCTTCATTTATTGAAATATCTTTAATCATCCCCATAGAAACAATATCTTTATGTATCTCTGGGTCCTTTACACTTTACACTTTTTAAAGCCGTAATGACTTGATCTACAGTAACCATGATAATACAGGAATCGGGTCATGATTGTATTTAAATCATTCATCCCTGGAACTGTAAAGGTATGTCATAAAAATGAGTATTTTTAAAGTTAAACATAAAGTTCATAAACTAAAAGTTATGGATATGTTGTATCCTTATTATGTTTGCTATAGCACATATGACCGATGTAGTGAGAATTCCACCGAGCAAATTAACGAATTCATTGAAGGTGACAGCAATTGGAATCTTAAAAGAGAAATATGAAAGCATGGTAAATGCTGAATTAGGCTACGTCATTCTAATAATCGACGCAGAAGCAAATTCTACCGGCAAAGTTATTGCTGGTGACGGTGCCACTTACCACAAGGTTCATTTTACAGCCCTAACGTTTTACCCTAAGCTGCATGAAGTAGTTGAAGGTGAAGTAGTCGAGATAACTGATTTTGGATCTTTTGTGCGAATAGGCCCCACTGACGCTCTGCTGCATTTGTCTCAAATTACTGATGACTATCTGAAAAGCGATGTTAAGCAAGGTCTTATTTTGTCCAATCAGTCGGAAAAAACCTTACGAATTGGATCAAAGATACGCGCAAGAATTACTGCAATAAGCTTGGGAAAAAGCGCATCGATGGGCAAAATTGGCATTACATGCAGACAGCCATTCTTGGGGGCACTTGAGTGGGTGGAGCGAGAAATAAAGCATGCTCAGAATGCGCATTCTGAGGCGAGTTCTGCCGAAAAATCAAAGAAACCTGTATCGTCATCCAACATTATTTCCTCCAATACAAAAAAGGATAAGAAATAAAAAATACATTAATGTTGATATAACATTGGCAAAAGAATTTGCTTGTAAAAAATGTAAGGCACTGACCTTGGGTAAAATGTGTCCTGTTTGTAAATCAACAGAGTTATCTAAGGACTGGTCTGGAATACTTTTAATTTTTGATTCCGAAAAATCCAAAATTGCATCAACACTTGAAATCTCTGCCCCCCATAAATATGCGCTGAAAGTAACCTAGTTTAAATTGAGCAAATATCAGGATATTTATAACAGTGCCCAATCCCCATTAAAAAAAAATCAGATAGAAATCAGGTCACTTTTGACGAATTTCTTAAACGAGGATATTGGCACAGGTGATATCACAAGTAACGTACTGATTAATGAAAAAATGGATGCTACTGCGAAAATTATTTGTAAAAACAATGACGATGTGGTAGTGGTAAGTGGACTTGCAGAAGCTAAAACAATTTTTGATATATGCGATTGCACTTCAAACCTGTTGGTAAATGATGGGTCCATTTTGAAAGGAAAAACTGCCGTCATGGTTATCCAAGGTTCCGCTAAATCCATACTAAAAGCTGAAAGAACAGCCTTAAATCTTATCATGCACATGAGTGGGATATCAACTAAAACCTCTCAATTTGTAAAAAAACTCGGTAAATTTTCAGAATTTGTGAGTGTTTCATCCACTAGAAAAACCTCACCCGGTTTACGGTATTTTGATAAAAAATCAGTGGTACTTGGTGGCGGCATATCTCACAGATACAGGCTTGATCAACTTATATTAATAAAGGATAACCATATCGCAATAGTTGGTTCAGTTAACAAGGCGATCCAATTAATTCGATCCAAATATGGATCCAATAGAAAGATAGAGTGTGAAGTATGTGACTATAATGGCATTATTGACGCCATAAATTCAGGAGCCGACATTATAATGTTAGACAATTTTACCTCAGATTTGGTTCATAGATCTATAGAAAAAATCAAAAATCTGGGATTGAGGGATAAAATCATTATTGAGGTTTCGGGCGGTATCACCCTGGACAACATCTATGAATATGCATCTGCAAAACCAGATGTAATATCAGTAGGCGCCCTAACCCATTCGTTTCAATCCATTGACTATAGTCTTGAAATATCTTCTTTTAATCGTGCGCATTTTTGATCGTTTTTTGGATCGATTTTTTTTAAGTAATGGCGTGATAAAGTTGTTATGCCACACTTAACATTCTCTGTATAGGTATCCTTGCTTTTTCTGCAGTTTCCTTTGGAACCTTAACCTCATATGCTTCGTTCATCAGGGAATTGTATACTTTTTCCACAGTTATCTTTTTCATGTATTTGCACACTGCATCCTTTTTAATTGGAATAAATTCTTTTTCCGGATTTTCCATTTTCATACGGTACAACATTCCAGTCTCAGTTGCCACAATGAACTGACTGTTGGGCGATACCCTTGCTTCTTTCATCATACCTTCTGTAGATAGTATTTTGGTGCCTTTATTGATGTCCCCTTTTGAAATATGGTAAAGGGTAGATGATGTACAGCTGCATTCAGGATGAACCAAAAATTCAGCATTTCTATATTTTGTTAGCATGGCATTAATATCTTCGGATCGTATGCCCGCATGCACATGGCACTCTCCTGGCCATATCTTTATGTTATTCCTCTTTGTTACTTCAGCAACATATGCGCCTAAAAACATGTCAGGCAAGAATAAAATCGGATTTTCTTTTGGAATTGACTTGACAATTTTTGCTGCGTTTGAAGAGGTACAGCAATAATCTGACAAGGCTTTTATTTCTGCAGATGTATTCACATAACTTACAACTATAGCTTTTGGATTTTGTTTTTTCCATTCCAATAGTTCCTCAGGATTTATTGAAGATGCAAGTGAACACCCCGCATCTAAATCCGGTATCAATACTTTTTTTTCAGGGCTTATTATGGATGCCGTTTCCGCCATAAAATGAACACCGCAAAAAACAATTATTGAGGCATTAGTTTCTGCCGCCATCTTTGATAGTTTCAAAGAATCTCCGATAAAGTCTGCAATATCCTGAATTTGGGGAATTTGGTAGTTATGAGCTAAAACAACTGCATTTTTTTCCTTCTTTAATCTTTGGATTTCTTGGGCATAGTCGACATTTAAAACAGACATTTATTGATACGTCTATTGCTTCGTTCTACAATTTAAATAATAACAACTTAGTATATGATTGCCATCGCCTCATTGTTTTAGGTAATTGTTGCCTATAATAACAACTAACGTGTTTGTACACAAAAGGGTCATTGCATATATTAAATATAGGATTTGATATAAATATAATGTGCCAACTCACGGATCATTAACAAAAGCTGGAAAAGTTAGAGGTCAAACACCAAAAATTCAAGCTCGAGAGAGAACTAGTCCCTCATCTAAAATGCGAAATAAAAACAATTTTGAAAAAAGATTCGAAAAGCGGATTCAACCAGGTCAAAAAAAGCCTGAGAGAATGGGCAGACGCTAGTAACAGAGTTTATTTTTTATTTTATTTTTCTTCTAAATAAAAATATTAAAGGGTTAAAATAATTTAAGGTATGTACAGCCACATTGCAGAAACATGGAAGTCGATGTTAAAAACACGATCACAAATAATCAAAGATAAAGCATATGTATGGAGAAGAGAGCCTACAATACTCAGAATTGATTCACCAAGCAGGCTTGACAGAGCAAGGGCTTTAGGTTACAAGGCAAAACAAGGGATTGTAGTTGCAAGGGTTCGTGTAGGCAGGGGTGGAATGAGAAAACAACGCCCTGTTTCAGGCAGGCGACCTAAACATCTAGGTGTTGTTCATATAAAACAAAGTATCAGTATGAAGCATGTAGCTCAAAGGCGTGTCGGTGAGAAGTTTCTCAACATGAAGGTCTTGGGTTCTTATTTTCTGTATCAGGATGGAATGAACTCATGGTTTGAGGTAATTCTTGTAGATCCAAACCACCCGGCAATTATAAAAGACAAGGAAATAAGAAGCAGGTTAAATTTCAAGTAAATTATTACCAGCCCATTTTTTCATTTATTTTATCTATTATATCATTTATTTCAACTAATGGCGTGTCTTTTTCTAATGTTATGTAATAGAAATAATCTTTGAATTTATCCGGAATCAATAAAAAGATAACATTTTCATTTTTTTCAATGGTAAAGATGGATTTGCCTATTGATATCTCTAGATCTTTTCTTAATTGCTGTCTGGTAGATTCAATGTACCTCTCATCTCTTGCTTGTTCTGGTGTTAACAAAGGTCTAATTCCATTTTTTAATTTGCCTGTAACAGTTCTTCCAAATTTATTTATTATGCCCACATATCTAATTTTCTCGGAAATATTCAGAAATGATAAACATTTTTCTTTATTAATCTCTATTTCAGCTTTTTTGGCATCATTATTTTCAGTCATTTTTAATGCTATTGGTAAGTTAAATACCATGTTATTTTATTCTTGTTTTACTGTTAATGATAAAGGGCCATTTTGTAAATATGTGATAACACACTCTCACACTCACACTCACACTACACTTCCTCCACCCCCCATAAAAAAAGTTTGGGCCATCAGATTTGCCGATTCTACACCATTTATCCATTTTTTTTAAAGGCACCACCAATCAAAGGTATATGGAATGCTTCAAATGGGAGACGGGTTTTTTATGTTTGTATGTTAAACTCAGCCCAATAACTACAAAAAATACAAAACATTTAATTCGTATGTATAAACCAATTGATGGGCGCTTTTGTTCCTTATACCCTAAAAAATGGAAAAGCGTTTATGCACTGTCAGGTGATGATTTAATTTTTTTTAAAGGTGGAATAACGTTACCCAAGCATAATTTTGATTCCATTAAAAGATATCAATTTTCTACATATGTAAAGATACAATCAAATGGTGCAATAACCTGCTCGGCTGTTGACCATATTTTATTATCTTCTTTTAACAAATTTACCGTGTCCAATTTTATCTTCGCAAATAACACCATTTTCCATAATTACCTCCCCCCTAGAAATTGTAGTAACAGGCCATCCTTGTAAAACATAATCATCATAAATACTATAATCAGACGAGGATTGTAAAATGTCTGGAGTTACTTTTTTTATCATATCCAAATCAATTACAACTAGATCAGCATCTGAACCCTTCTGGATGGTGCCTTTTTTAGGAAACATTCCAAAAATCTTGGAGGTATTGTAACTGGTTAATTCCACCAATTTTTCAATAGAGAGTTGTCCAGAATTGATACCAAAATGCAGTAATACAGGCAACATTGTTGCGACACCAGGAAAACCTGCAAGCGCAGACCAGACATCTTTTCTTTCACCATATTTCAAATTCAAACTATTTGCAACATGATCTGTGCCAATAGTATCTATAACGCCGTTTCTAATAGCTGTCCACAAACTTGCTACATCATTTTTTGAACGCAAGGGGGGAACAACCTTACCCTTAAGATTATTGTAGTCTGTAGAATGTGTTAAATAATGTGGGCATGTTTCAACATATACATTGCAACCCCCACGCTGTTTTTCCATCAAAATGGCATCCAGTGAATCATTTGAGCCTATATGAACAAAATATAAATTGGATTGTGATTGCCTACCCATTCTCATGATCTTTTTGATAGATTTTATTTCGCTTTCTGGAGGTCTGCATTTAGACCAAAGGTCTAAAGGATTAAATTTGTCATCATGATGGATGTTTCTGCTGTCGTGGTCGCTGTCGCTGTTTGCAAATTCTTTTAGTTTATTTTTATTAATTAATTCTGAGTTTATAACGTGATCCTCAGCATGAATTAAAACTATTGAGTTGGACAAAGAAGAGGAGGATTTCTTTAGGACACTGTTGCAAAGATTATCTGATATGTCAACATATTCAGGCAACAATTTATTTTCATAAGGCGTCATATCCATCAAGATCCTGTTATCAGAGGACCCTAGATTCATATACAGTTTAAATGATGTTACCCCCATTTTACAAAGATAAGGTATGTCATCAATTTGTTTTGAATTTAAAATTGATGCGTGTATAGAATAATCAATAAAATGATTATTTTCGCTTGCCCGAAGGTGTTCTGATATTTTTTGCTCATATGATTCATATAACCTCAGCATGCGCATCATGGTAGTAACACCCCCTATTGCTGCAGATTGGGATTCTGTTTTTGCAGCCTGATCAACAGGCGAAAAAACGCCATAGTGGACATGGGGATCAATTAGTCCAGGCAATACAAGTTTTTCATTCACATTAATTTTCTTTGAGTAACCTACACTACCCTGAGCATTTGTTATTTCCTTGATCTTTCCATTTTCAATAAGAATATTTGAGTTTACAATTCCAATTTTAGGTATAACTATATTTGCATTTGTTATCAATAGATCACAAGAGTTTTTTTGCAATTTTAAATCACCAGGGGTATTTTTTAAAAACCAATTCAGACGATCTGGTCCTAGAAGTATTCGAAATTATCTTTGATGAATTTTGTCTATTAGCTGAAAATTCCCATCTTCCAGTGCTTTATAGTAAATGGAGGCAGGTTTGATAAAAAAACCAGTTTCCAAAATTCCGGGTATTTTCCTTATTTTCTTTTCTAAATCCAGCACATCATTGAAATTTGCAAACATTGTATCCAAAATAATGTTCCCGTTTTCGGTTAGATATGGATAACCTTTTTCCATAGTTCTAAGGAAAGGTTTACCGCCCATTTCCACCAAAAAGTGAATCACAGCAGTACGACCAAAAGGAATAACCTCGATAGGCAGAGATCTCGAAAAAACGGTAACAAATTTTGAGAAATCCCCCACAATAACAGTCTTTTTTGAGGAATAATACAATATCTTTTCCCTCAATAAAGCGCCTCCACCCCCTTTAATCATAAAGAAATCCCGGTCTATTTGATCTGCACCATCAATAACAACATCTAAAAAAGGAATCTTTGTTTCATCCAATATTTTTAGCCCCTTTCTTTCTGCATCAATTTTTATTTGAAGTGATGTGCAAATAAATTCACAATTTCTAACAACCGAATCAGAAAAACTATTAACTATTTTTGAAACAGCTCGACCGCTACCTAATCCGATAAGAAGAGAATCGGTACCTATATGATTGGAGAGAATATCTCTAGCAATTTTCTCAAAACTGTCATCTAAAAAACGCAGTTGAGGATTGTTTGCTGGTGTTGACATATCACTACCTGAGAAATTCAGGATGAAAGCGTATTTAAATTAACTGCAATGTAGGATTTAGAATACAAACTTCTAGACAACCCCCATATTTAATCAGATGGATCTTCTAATCTTTTTAATATTTGTAGAATGTCTTTTTGTATTTTATTTATGTCTTCTACATTTAGGTTCTCCAGATCTGTTTTTTTTGCGTGGGATTCATCAACATCGTCATTTTTTCCATAGCCATTTTTGTCAGTTTCACCAATATTGTTTTTTATTCCAGCAATGGAAGATGTCACCAAAGGGTTCTCATCATAACCTGAAATATTCAAATCGGTGCCGGCTTTATCCAAATATGATGGAAAATCATCATCATCATCATCATCATCATCATCATCATCATGTTTGATGCTTTCAGCACCTATTTTGGTAGAATTGCGATCAGTAGGTGTAGTCTCTTGCACTAAAGTGGGCATTGGCATATAGTTTTTTTTGTTGTTGTTATTGTCCTCTTTGAAGATATTAAACTTATTTGAAAAACCATCAAGTTTTTGGTCCAATCTAGATATAGAATCCGATATTAATGAGTACAGTTGCTTGCGATATAGATAAATATCGTGCATTTCCAAAGATGGTTGCAATTTAAAAATACGCTCATCATAACTTTCCAAAAGTTTACCATACTTTAACAAAAGTCTATCTTTTTCATAAGAGTCTATTTTTTTTTCACTAAAAAACTGATTAATTTTATTTATTGCTTCTAGAGCAACATCCTTTTCTAAAACAAG
>Ga0136617_10005306_pt1 | contig 11520 bp, 9 predicted proteins | sample AntDrymUQ3222106_2_FD_129672 | JGI IMG/M metagenome (GOLD analysis project Ga0136617, IMG submission 129672) | Polar desert sand microbial communities from Dry Valleys, Antarctica - metaG UQ322 (21.06) | ecosystem: Environmental > Terrestrial > Soil > Desert | place: Antarctica: Dry Valley...
CCGGATCGTGCGCCCGAGGTCGCGGGTGAAGGCGTAGGACACGAGGCCGTACTCCGTCGCGTTGGCGCCCTCCACGGCCTCCTCCTCGGTCTCGAACGTGGTGATCGGGGCGACCGGGCCGAAGATCTCCTCGGTGTTGATCTGCGCGGCGGGCGGGACGCCGAGGAGGACGGTCGGCTCGTAGAAGGTGCCCCCGCTGGTGTGCGGCCCGTCGGGGACGTGCCCACCGCAGACGAGGGTGGCCCCGTCGTGGACGGCGTCGGTGACCAGCTGGTGCACGGACTCGACCGCATTGGCGTCGATGAGAGGGCCGACATCGACGCCGTCGTCCTGCCCACGGCCGAGGGCCAGGCCACCCATCCGGGCCCCGAGCCGCTCGGCGAACTCCTCGGCCACCGACGCGTGCACCAGGAACCGGTTGGCGGCCGTGCAGGCCTCGCCCATGTTGCGCATCTTGGCGACCATCGCGCCATCGATCGCGGCGTCGAGGTCGGCATCCTCGAAGACCAGGAACGGCGCGTTGCCGCCCAGCTCCATGCTGACCCGCTGGAGCTCGTCGGCTGACTGCCGGACCAGCACTTTGCCGACGGCGGTCGAGCCGGTGAAGCTCACCTTGCGGAGCCGGTCGTCGGCCATCAGGGCCTCGCTCACCGCCGGGGAACCGGTGGTGGTGACGACGTTGAGAACGCCGGCGGGCAACCCGGCCTCCTCGAGCGTGGCGGCGAGTCGCAACATGGTCAGGGGCGTCGACTCGGCCGGCTTCACGACCATCGTGCAGCCGGCGGCGACGGCGGGCCCGATCTTGCGGGTGCCCATCGCGAGGGGGAAGTTCCACGGGGTGATGAACAGGCAGGGCCCGACCGGCTTCTTCAGGGTCAGCAGCCGCGAGCCACCCGCGGGGTTGTGCATCCAGCGGCCGTGGATGCGCACCGCCTCCTCGGCGTACCATCGGAAGAACTCCGCGCCATAGGTGACCTCACCCTTGGCCTCGGCCAGTGTCTTGCCCATCTCCAGGCTGATCAACCGGGCGTAGTCGTCGGCCTGCGCGGTGATCAGCTCGAAGGCCCGGCGCAGTACCTCTCCACGCTCCCGCGGCGGGGTGGCAGCCCAGTCGGCCTGGGCGGCCACCGCGGCGTCGAGGGCGTCCAGCGCGTCGCCCGCGTCGCCGTCGGCCACGTCGCTGAGAACCGACAGGTCGGCCGGGTCGATCACGTCGAACCTCCGACCGCTCTCGGCCTCCCGCCACGAGCCACCGATGAACAGGTTGCGGTGGTCCCCCAGGGCCTGGAGTGCCGGGTCGGGGCGGTCTGTGGCGGTCGTCATGATTCTTAGCCTGCCACGCCTGTTCTTTACGCCGAAATGGCTGACGTGGTGACCAGCGGGATGTCATTCTTGACTTTGCTGGGGGATTGATCGTCCTTCGGTAGAGCCGGGCCCCCCGTCGACCCCATGCGGCGGGGGGGCCGTGCTCGCCGGCCCCTTGTGCTGCCTGCCCGAGAGGGGAAAGTTGGGACCCGACAGTCTCGACCACCCATCGAGGAGCCCCCGGGACCCAGGAGCGGTCATGGCAGACAAGGGAAGCCCACGTAGACCAGCCGGGCAGGATCTCGAGGCGAGCCGCCCCGACCGCATCCGCAACGTGGTGCTGGTCGGTCCCGGAGGATCTGGGAAGACCACCCTGATCGAGACGCTGCTCGCCTCCAGTGGCGTCATCGGGCGTGCCGGCTCGGTCCGAGACGGCACGACCGTCTGCGACTTCGAGGACTCCGAGCATGCGCACGAGCGCTCCATCTCCCTGGCCGTGGCCCCGCTGGTGCGCGACGGCGTCAAGCTCAACCTGATCGACACCCCCGGCTACGCCGACTTCGTGGGGGAGCTGCGGGCCGGGATGCGGGCCGCAGACTGCGCGCTCTTCGTGATCGCCGCCAACGATGGTGTCGACGACGCCACCCGGACGCTGTGGCGGGAGTGCGCCGATGTCGGGCTCCCCCGCGCGGTGGTGATCACCAAGCTCGACCAGGCCCGCGCCGACTACGAGGGGGTGCTGCTCGAGGCCCAGGACGCCTTCGGTGACAAGGTGATGCCGCTCTACCTGCCGGTGCACTCCGGCGCCGCCGTCAGCCCGGGCGGTGCGGTGACGGCGCTCGCCGGGCTGCTCTCGCCCTCGGAGCACACCGACGACGCGTTGCGCGGGTCCCTCATCGAGGCGGTGATCGAGGAGTCGGAGGACGAGACGCTGATGGAGCGCTACCTCGGTGGTGAGGAGATCGACGAGGAGGTACTCGTCGAGGACCTGGAGAAGGCCGTGGCCCGCGGCAGCTTTCACCCGGTCGTTCCTGTCTGCTCGGTGACCGGGGTGGGCTGCGCCGAGCTGCTCGACCTCGCCGTACGCGCGTTCCCCTCGCCCCCCGAGCAGGTGCCTCCCGACGTCTTCACTCCCGCCGGGGCGCTGGCAGGCGCTCTGTCGTGCGATCCCGCCGGCACGCTGGTGGCAGAGGTGGTCCGGACGACCAGCGACCCGTACGTCGGCCGGGTGTCGTTGGTGCGGGTCTTCTCCGGGACCCTGGTGGCCGAGTCGACGGTGCACGTGTCCGGCCACTTCTCGTCGTTCTTCGGGGCGGAGGCGGGTCACCCCGACCACGATGAGGACGAGCGGACCGGCGCGCTGTCCTACCCCTTCGGCCGGCACCTCGAGCCCACCACCCGCGTGGTGGCCGGCGACATCGGGGCCATCGGGCGACTCACCCGCGCCGAGACCGGCGACACGCTGTCGTCTGTCGACGAGCCGAGGGTGCTGCGACCGTGGTCGATGCCCGAGCCGCTGCTGCCGATCGCCATCGAGGCGCGCTCCAAGGCCGATGACGACAAGCTCGCCTCGGCGTTGTCCCGGTTGGCCGCGGAGGACCCCTCGATCCGGATCCAGAACAACGCCGAGACCCACCAGCTGGTGTTGTGGTGCATGGGTGAGTCGCACGCCTCGGTCGTGCTCGAGCGGCTCGCCGAGCGATACTCGGTCAACGTCGATCAGACGCCGTACCTGGTGTCGCTGCGGGAGACCTTCGGGGGTCCGGCGAAGGGTCACGGGCGGCACGTCAAGCAGTCCGGCGGGCACGGGCAGTACGCCGTGTGCGACGTCGAGGTCGAGCCGCTGCCGGAGGGCACGGGGTTCGAGTTCTCGGACCGCGAGGTCGGCGGATCCGTCCCGCGCAACTTCATCGCGTCAGTGGAGAAGGGCGTGCGCTCGCAGATGGAGCGCGGTGTCCGCACGGGCTACCCTGTCGTCGACCTGCGGGTCACCCTGACCGACGGCAAGGCGCACTCGGTGGACTCCTCCGACATGGCCTTCCAGATGGCCGGGGCGCTGGCGCTGCGCGAGGCTGCCGCCTCCTCGATGATCACCGTGCTCGAGCCGTACGACGAGGTCTCGGTGGTGGTGCCCGACGACCTGGTCGGCGGCGTGATGTCGGACCTCTCCTCCCGCCGGGGCCGGCTGCTCGGCACCGACAAGGTCGGCGACGACCGCACGCTGGTCCGCGCCGATGTGCCCCAGACCGAGCTGGCCCGCTACGCCATCGACCTGCGATCGGCCACCCACGGCTCCGGCACCTTCAAGCGCTCCTTCGCGCACTACGAGCCGATGCCCGAGGAGGTCGCCCGGTCCGTGCCGATGCGCGAGCACCGCGCCTGAGCGCGGGCCCCCTCTGCTGTCGGTTTACCCGGTCGGCCGGGGAAACCGGCAGCTGTGCGGTGGATCGAGTGCACGTACTGCACCGGATCCACCGCACAATCCGGACGGGCTCAGGCGGTCCGCTCGACGGCGAACACCTGTGGGGCGATGCAGCCCGGACCGCACGGCCAGGGCCGCCCCAGCCATCCCTCCTGGGTCAGCAGGCGACCGATTTTGCCGGCGGTCGAGCAAGGCCGGTCGAAGACCTGTCCGTAGCTGACACGCCGGGTGTCCTGCCCGCCCACCGCTGTGTCGAGGTCACGCTCGAAGTCCTCGTCCCGCTGGTCGGCCGTGTCATGGAAGAGGCGGCCGTCGAGCTCGACCACCAGGCCGGTGTCGTACTCGGCATCGCGGTATATCATTCCCACCGAAGCCGTTGCCGCGCCCTGACGGTTCGCCGATGGCAGCCCGTGCGGCCGCTCGACGAGGTTGAGATAGCCGTGCTCGAGCACCGAGCACGTCCCGTTCGCGATGTCCCGGAGCACGCCGGAGATCCAGTCCCGGTGAGCGGCCCGCAGACGCGAAGACAGCGAATCGGCCAACCTCGAAGCAGTCGTACGGCGTTGCTGGACGGCGCGGGCCAGCACGCCGATCGCGTCCAGTGGGTCGGTCCGGCCCAGGGCCACCTCGAGCGCGGCATCCTCGTAGCGCTGACGGGGTGGCGCCAGGTTCCACAGCACCCGCTCCTCGAGCCGCGCCTTGCGGTGCAGACCGACCCCGGCGGGCGCTGCGACACTGCGCGATCGGTGGACGGCGACCTGGATCATGTCCTCCTTGCCGCCGGTTCGGCCGGGCCCGTCGTGGGCGCGAAGAGCAGACTCGGCCCAGAGCGCGGCCGGCGGCCCGCACGCGAGTACGGCAGCCCAGGCCCGTTGCTGCCAGGTCAGATCACCGGTGTGGTCGACGTACACCCCCGGGTGCACGATCACGAGCTCGCGGCGACGTCGCCAGCGCGCGATGTCGTGGTGGCGCGCACCCGCCGTCAGCAGCTGGGCGCGGCCGACGACTCCGGACTGCCGCGCGAGCAGCGACACGACGGGTTCGGTGAGCACGGACCGACCATGACGGGTCCCTCGGGAGTGCACCAGCCCGGCGTCGGCGCCTGTGGATGAACGCCTTTCGGAGTTGTGCGGTCGATCCAGTCCACTGGGTGCACCCGATCCACCGCACAGTTGTCGGTTTACCCGGTCGACCGGGTAAACCGTCAGCCGGCGGCCCGCAGGAACGCCTCCAGGAGCGGACCGGCGGTGCGGGAGCCGGACTCGCCGACGTCGACGTACACAGCGACCGCCAGATCGCCCTGGGCGGCCACCATCCACGCGTGCAGCAGCCGCTCGCCATCCAGGTCGAACTCCGCGGTGCCGGTCTTGGCGAGCACCGGAGCGCCGGGCAGGTCGAGCAGGCCGGAACCGCTGCCCGCGGTGACCACCTCACGCAGCATGTCTCGCAATGCATCGGTCTCGGCGTCGGCCAGTGGGGCCGCCTCGGCGGGCACCTCGACCGGGACCGTCTCGATCAGCCGCGGCACCACCGTCTGACCGGCCTGGATCGAGGCCATCACGGTCGCCATCGCCATCGGTGAGGCCAGCACCGTGCCCTGGCCGATCAGGTCCGCGGCCGCCTCCGTCTCGGACTCCGGCGGCGGCACCTGGCCGAAGTACGCCGGGAACCCGAGGTCGTGGTCGATGCCCAGACCGAGGGTGGCCGCGGCCGCGGCAAGACCGTCGTCTCCCACCGCGTCGGCCTGGCCGATGAAGGCGGTGTTGCACGAGTTGGCGAGCGCCGAGCGCAGCGGGATCGAGCCGAGCCCGCCGAGCGGGTAGTCGTCGTAGTTCTCGAAGGAGCGACCGTCCACCACGATGTTCGCCGGGCAGTCGACCACCGTGTCGGGATTGAGCCCCGCCCGCAGCAGCGCGAGGGCGCTGACCGCCTTGAAGGTCGAGCCGGGAGCGGCCTGGCCGTACGTCGCGATGTTGACGCCGCCCGTGCCCGGCCCGTTGGCCGCCGCCAGGATCGCACCGTCGGACGGCCGGACCGCCACCAGCGACGAGGCGGGCCCGACGTCGGCCAGCGCCTGCTCGGCCGCGAGCTGCAGGTCGAGATCCAGGGTGAGTGGGAGCGGGTCACCGTCCACGGCGTCGACTCGGAACACCTCCCGCGCCTTGCCGTCGGAGGCGACCGCGTCGACGACCACGCCGGGGGCGCCGGTCAGCTGTTCGTCGTACCTCGCCTCGAGGCCGGACAGTCCCGCGACCTCGCCGGGCTGGTAGAGGTCCGGGTCCTCCTCGACCATCTCGGCGGTGACGGGCCCGACCCGGCCCAGGATCGGGGCCGCGAAGTCGGCGGTCGGTCCCAGCGGGATGTCCTCCTGGACGGCCAACGCACCCCGGATCGACTGGTAGGTGGAGCCCACCTCCACCGGCACCTCGTCGCGGCGGAGGACGATCGCCTCGACGAACGCCCGCTCGCCGGCCGCCTCGACCAGCGCCGCATAGGGGCCGGGGTCGACACCGACCAGGCGCGCCAGCTCGCGGGCCGACCGTGCCGCGCGCGCGACGGGCACCTGGCTGCGATCGATGCCGAACCTGGTGACCGGCCGGTCGGTGATCACCGCCCTGCCGCCGGCGCCGGTGACGTCGCCGCGCCGGGCGGAGACGGTCGTCTTGGCCAAGACGACCGCCTCCCCGAGCGACGGCTCGACGATCGCGGGCTCCCAGTCGACCTGCCACGCCTCTCCGTCGAGGGTCAGCGCGGCGGTCGTGTCGTAGGTCCAGGCCTGGCCGTCCACGTCCCAGCTCCACGCGAGCATCGCGGGAGCCGCGGCGGGCTCGGACTCCGTCGCACCCACCGCCTCGCCGACGGACGCCTCGACGGTTCGGACGGTGTCGCCCATGCCCGCGACGATCTCGGCGAACCCGGACGCGGCGGCATCCCCGGTGTCGGGGGTGAACGCGACGCCGTCGAGCTCACCCGACCTCAGGCCCTCGGCGAGGGCCGCGGCAGCAGGACCCGGATCGGGTACGTCGGGCCCGTCGTCGCCCGAGCAGGCGGCGAGCATCTCCCCGACCAGCACCACGATCCCCACCGCGACGGCCCGAGTCCGCCAGACACCCCGAGTCAGCATGACCACCCTTCTACCACGGGGCGCACGCGTGACCGGGAAGGTGCCACCATCAGTGCATGACAACGCAGGCCATCGATCTCGCCGCCACCTTCGACCTGGTCGACGAGCTCTGGTCACCCAAGGTCGTCGCCCGGCTCAACGACTACGAGGTCAAGCTCGCCCGGCTCGGCGGGGAGTTCGTCTGGCACTCCCACGACGACACCGACGAGCTGTTCCTGGTCGTTTCGGGCAGCCTCACGATCCGGCTCCGCGACGGCGATGTCGCGGTCGGGCCGGGTCAGCTGTACGTCGTCCCGCGCGGGCTCGAGCACTGCCCGGTCACGGACGGTGAGGTTCGGGTGGTGCTGATCGAGCCGGCGGGCGTCGTCAACACCGGCGACTGACGCGCTCTCAGTCCTCGTCGATGACGTGCATGGCGGCCTCCTCGGCGGTGGCCGCCGATCCGTCGATGCCCGCGTCCTCTACGAAACGGTCATCGCCCTCGTCGCTGGCGATCAGCCGCCCGGAGCGCTGGTCGCCGACCTGGCCGTCGTCGAGGTCCTCCTCGTCCCAGGTGTCGGTCGCCGGGTCGACGTCGGGCTCCTCCTGCTTCAGCCGCTGGTCCAGCGACTCCCCGGCGTGTTCCTCGGCCGGAGTGTTCCCGAAGCCCTGACCCGCCGACCAGTCCTCACGGGGGTTGATGCCCTCGTCGAGGACGTCGTCCACTCCGCGCTCCTCGAGGGTGTCCTCGGCCTGCAGCTGGTCCTCGTCGTCGACGCTGTACTCGCCCTGGGATTCGGTCATGCCCCCATCATGCTGGTCCCCACAAGCTCGACCGACGACAGGGTCAGTCGGTGCCGAACTCCATGGCCGCGTTGTCCAGTGCCCGGTCTCCGGTGCCGGCCTGGGCGGCGGGGTTGCGGGCGATGGCGGCGGCGCCGCCGATCTCGAGCTCGCCGATCAGATGGGTGGCCTGGTCGAGGAAGTGGCTCTCAGCGGCGTAGATCTCGAGCTTCTCGCGCGAGTCGGCGATGTCGAGGTTGCGCATCGTCAGCTGGCCGATCCGGTCGGTCGGGCCGAAGAAGGCGTCCTCGGTGCGCTCCATCGAGAGCTTGTCGGGATGGTAGGAGAAGTGCAGCCCGCGGGTGTCGAGGACGGTGTAGTCCTCACCCCGGCGCAGCCGTAAGGTCACCTCGCCGGTCACCACCGAGGCGATCCACCGCTGGATCGACTCGCGCAGCATCAGCGCCTGCGGGTCCAGCCACCGACCCTCGTAGAGCAGCCGCCCGAGCCGCCTGCCCTCGGCGTGATAATTGGCGATGGTGTCCTCGTTGTGGATCGCGTTGAGGAGCCGCTCGTAGGCGATCCAGAGCAGCGCCATGGCGGGGGCCTCGTAGATGCCGCGCGACTTGGCCTCGATCACCCGGTTCTCGAGCTGGTCGGACATGCCGATGCCATGCCGCCCGCCGATGGTGTTGGCCGCGTGCACCAGGGCGACCGGCCCCGAGGGCCCGTCGTACGTCGTGCCGTCGATCGCCACCGGGCGGCCGCGCTCGAAGCGGATCGTCACGTCCTCAGGCTCGATCGCCACGGACGGGTCCCAGAACTTCACGCCCATGATCGGCTCGACGGTCTCGAGCGAGACGTCGAGATGCTCGAGCGTCTTGGCCTCGTGGGTGGCACCCCAGATGTTGGCGTCGGTGGAGTAGGCCTTCTCCTGGCTGTCCCGGTAGGGCAGATCACGCTCGGAGAGCCACCGGCTCATCTCCGAGCGGCCGCCGAGCTCGGTGACGAAGTCGGCGTCGAGCCAGGGCTTGTAGATCCGCAGTGCCGGGTTGGCGAGCAGGCCGTACCGGTAGAAGCGCTCGATGTCGTTGCCCTTGAAGGTCGACCCGTCGCCCCAGATGTCGACACCGTCCTCGTGCATCGCGCGGACCAGCAGCGTGCCGGTCACGGCGCGCCCCAGGGGCGTGGTGTTGAAGTAGGCGCGGCCACCCGAGCGGATGTGGAAAGCGCCGCAGGACAGCGCGACCAGGCCCTCCTCAACGAGGGCCTGTCGGCAGTCGACCGCGCGGGCGATCTCGGCGCCGTAGGCGAGGGCTCGGCCGGGTACGCCTTCGATGTCCGGCTCGTCGTACTGCCCGAGATCGGCGGTGTAGGTGCACGGGATCGCACCCTTCTCGCGCATCCAGGCCACCGCCACAGAGGTGTCGAGGCCACCCGAGAAGGCGATGCCGACCCGCTGGCCGACGGGCAGGGACGTGAGCACCTTGGACATGAGAGAAGTATGCAATCCCATGCATGACTATGCAAATGTGAAACCCCCGAGGCCCCCGCGAGCGCCACCCTGGAGGAGCGCTGCGTGGACCCCGGGGTCGTCGTATCGACCTGGCCCAGAGCTAGCTAGCCCATACCGTTTAGTCGGGGTGGGACTCCCACTCCACCGTGGTCACCGCACCGCCGTCGACGTGCACCCGCAGCTGCACGGGTCCACCGTCCTTCGGCACGAGCTCGTAGTCGCCGGCCACCACATCGGGGAAGACCAGTGACGGGACGACGCCGTCGCCTGCCGGCCGGTTGACGACCGCGACGTGCGGGTGGTGCCCGTGCCCTTCCTCATGGCCGTGAGCCTCATCGTGCGAGTGGCCCCCGGGATGGGAGTGGCCGTGCACCGGCTTGGGACCGGTGCCGGCCGGCTGGATCTCGACCTCGAGACCCTCGAGCCCGGCCGGCATCGTCACCACCAGCGCCCCGACGTCACCCCCGATGTCGAGCAGGACGGCGCCCTGCCCGGCATGCGGGTTCTCCACCGTTGGACCGGGGTCGGTCATGACGCCTTGGTGGTGCCCGGCTTGGTCTGGTAGCCGCCACCGGGAAGGCCGAGGAACGGGAAGGTGTTCTTCGTCCTCGCGTTGGTCTGCTTCGTCCCGTCCGTGACCGCGCTGGCGGCCGCGTCCGGGGTGAAGGACTTGTCCACCAGCGGCAGCAACGCACCGGCGATGGCACGCAGCTCGACGGTGACGACGTCGTCGTCTGGCCGGCGACCGTTGGGGAAGCCGGCAGCATCGCCGGCGACCAGGCCCAGGTTGTTGGGCTTCGCGGTCGGCGGGATGGCGAGGTTGAGCCTCACCATGTCCGCCTCGACGGGTCCCGTGTAGTTCTGGAACCCCGGGATCACGCCGGACGGGATCCCGGTCATCAGGATCGCGATCAGGTCCGCCCGGTCCTTGCCGTACTTGGCCAGGTTGGGGAAGACCCCCGGGTAGAGCACGGGCAGCAGCGCCGCGAGCTCGGGCCGTTTGACGTTCTTCGCGAACCGCCGGTCGAACCTCGGTGCCGTGTGGTTCCACTCGTCCTTGTCGGCCATCGGGATCAGCACCTCGTTGACCAGCGGGTTGGCCAGGCGGGACACCTGCTCCCACGGCCCCTTGCTCTCGTACTTGGCGGTGTTGTCGTTGAAGATCCGCGACTTCTGACGCTTGGCCGTCGTCCACACACCGATCACTGAACCGGCGTCGGCGACGTCGCTCGGCATCTTGCCGTCGCGGGTGACCTCCTCGATCGGCACCTCGATGGCGATGCTGTGCACGTTGAAGCCCTGCAGTCCGTTGACGCCCTTCATGTTCGGCAGCGGGATCAGGTGCGCCTCGTTGAAGGGACGCAACGCGCCCAGGTCGAAGACGCTGCCAAGGTCGACGTGGAAGGCGTCGGCACGCTGGCCGGCGAAGACCTTGCCCTTGCCGAGCTTGTGCACCGCCTGCTTGGACAGCGCTGCGTAGTTCGGGGTGCTGCGCGGTCCGACATTGCACGGAGGACAGGGCAACTTCTCGGCGAGCATCGTCTTCTTGCCGTTCTTGACCCGGGCGACCGAGTAGAACTGCGGACGGATCCAGTTCTTGCTGTCGATGCTCTCGATCGGCCCGATGTTGTACAGGAAGGTCTTCGGGTTGGTGACCTGGGTGAAGAAACGGAACTGGTAGGAGATGTCCGACTTGCTCTTGCCGGAGTTGGCGATGTGGATCTCGTAGATCACGTCGTCGCCGAACTCGAAGAAGTTCGGACCACCGTCGGGCTTCTGGAAGGGGATGTAGTTGGCGATCAGCGTCACCATGTTCGGGTTTTTCGGGCTGCGGAACGCGTAGACGTCGGTGCTGTCGGCTACCGGGTCCTTGGCGATTTCCGGTGCTTCGCGGTGGGACGACATATTCACTTACCTCCGGCTGCGTTGAGGATACGGGCGACGAGGTCGCGGTCGTTCACGACGACCTCGCGCTCGCCCACCATGAGGCGGAGCGTGCCCGAGCGGTGGTCCTGGATGTAGGCGACCACGCCCTCCTGGGCGCTGCCGCGGCTCGCCTTGGTCACGGCGGCGTACGACGCCCCGGGGGCCAGGGCGACGGCGCCTGCCGCGGCGCCGGCACCGGCCGCCGCGAGGAGCTTCCTTCTGCTGGTGTCTGTCACGATCTCTACCGCTTTCACTCCTGGGCGCCTTCGTATGAAGCGCCTCACAGGTGATCCGTAGCACGTGGACATCTGGATTGGGCCACCCGCCCGGGTATTCCGCAGCACCCGGAGCGATCTGGGGCGTCCAGGCTCCGCTCGCTCGCCCCCTCTCCGCGTCGAGCCGCGGCCCGGGCCGCGCTGCTCGACATCGACAGCCGCGACGTCCATCCCGCTTACGCCGGCAGCA
>Ga0136617_10005307_pt1 | contig 11520 bp, 8 predicted proteins | sample AntDrymUQ3222106_2_FD_129672 | JGI IMG/M metagenome (GOLD analysis project Ga0136617, IMG submission 129672) | Polar desert sand microbial communities from Dry Valleys, Antarctica - metaG UQ322 (21.06) | ecosystem: Environmental > Terrestrial > Soil > Desert | place: Antarctica: Dry Valley...
AGAGCCAAGACGCAACGCTCAACCAGTTCGATGGGGAACTGGCAAGGATGAATCGTCTTTTCCGGATGATTTGCTTTAACGTTCGGAATGTTCCAAAGCCCCGACTCCCAATCTTGTAAGACAATGCGCCAGATGTCCGAAGGGTTTTTTCCGAGCGGATTCCCGGAAGGTTGGCCACGCTTCTCGCCCTTGAAATGAGTTTTGCCGGGGTACTTGGAAGGCACCCGCACGGCGTCAAGATTGAAAGTGTAAATGTCACTCTTGGTGAACCAAAGGAGGGTTTCGTAACGACCGGAAAATCTCTTCGACGCATGCAGGCCGTGCTCGAAATGCCAGACGATGCGGTTACGCAGCTTCAAGCCATGCCGCTTGAACAATTGGTAGTAGAAGATATCGAGCGGGAAGAGTTCACCGTCCTCCACATAGTTTCCGACTTGCCAGCAGAGCGAGCCTTGCGGCGAAAGCACTCTCACAATCTCTTCAATAGCCGGACTGAGAGCGTCAAGGTACTGTTCAAGCCCAATCGCCTTTTCGTAAACCTTACCGATGTTGTAAGGGGGCGATGTGATAATCAGCTTCGCGAAATCGGTAGGCAGGGCACGCAACGTCTCAAGACAATCGCCCGGCGCGACTACAGCGTCTGCGTCGGGGTCGAAGGAGGAGGCGACTTTGTGCGTCCAGAGGACTTGGTTTTCGCTAACTGTAGCCATTGATTCGGAGCCTTCGATACTTACTCATGACATCCCCGAATCGGTTTGTGCGCGTTCCCTTCTTGCGACGCCGGTTCGGTAGGCCGCTTCTTCGACTTCGCGCGAAACGGCTTCGGCGACGCGCTTATCGAAGACGGAGGGGACGATGTATTCAGGGTGCAGTTCGTGCTCGGTGATGATCGACGCGATGGCGTTGGCGGCGGCGAGTTTCATCTGCTCGTTGATGCGCGAGGCGCGGCAGTTCAGGGCGCCGCGGAAGATGCCGGGGAAGCAGAGGACGTTGTTGATCTGGTTCGCATAGTCGGAGCGCCCCGTCGCCATCACCGCTACGTGCTCGCCCGCTTCCTCAGGCATGATCTCCGGCGTCGGGTTCGCCATCGCGAAGATGACGGGTTTGTCCGCCATCTTCTTCACGTCGTCAACCGTAATCACGCCGGGTGCCGAGAGGCCGAGGAAGACATCCGCGCCGCGCATCGCATCGTGTACCGTGCCGCGCAGGTTGTCGGGATTGGTGTTCTGCGCGTACCAGTCTTTGACCCAGTTCATGTGCTCGATGCGTCCACGGTAGATAACGCCGATCTGGTCGCAGCCGATGATGTTTTTAACGCCCGCCGCCATGATGATCTTCGAGCACGCGACGCCCGCCGCGCCGACGCCGTTGACGACGACCTTCACATCCTCCATCCGCTTGCCGACGATCTTCGCCGCGTTAATCAGCGCCGCGAGCACCACCACCGCCGTGCCGTGCTGGTCGTCGTGGAACACGGGGATGTCGAGTTCTTCCTTCAGGCGGTCTTCAATCTCGAAGCAGCGCGGCGCGGAGATGTCTTCGAGGTTGATGCCGCCAAACGCCGTCGAAATCGCCTTCACGGTGCGCACGATCTCGTCCGGGTCTTTCGTCGAAAGACAAATCGGAAACGCATCGACGCCCGCGAACTCTTTGAACAGCATCGCCTTGCCTTCCATCACCGGCATCGCCGCCGCCGGCCCGATGTCGCCAAGCCCAAGCACGGCGGTGCCGTCAGTGACAACCGCGACCGTGTTCTTTTTGATCGTCAGCGTGAAAGCCTTTTCAGGGTCGCGGTGAATCGCTTCGCAGACCCGCGCGACGCCCGGCGTGTATGCCATCGAGAGGTCGTCGCGCGTCTTCAAAGGCGACTTGGAGACGACTTCGATCTTGCCGCCGAGGTGCATCAGGAAGGTGCGGTCGGAGACGTTGATGACCTCGATGCCGTCCACATCGCGCGCCGCCTCGACGATCTGCGCGCCGTGCTCGCTCGACGCGGCACTGACGGTGATGTCGCGCATCAGAAAGTCGCGGCCGACACTGACAATGTCAATCGCGCCGATGTCGCCGCCGGCGCGCCCGATGGCGGTCGTGAGTTCTCCGAGCATGCCGGCACGGTTCGAGAGTTTGACACGCAAGGTCTGGCTGTAGCTTGCGCTCGGCGTGTTCTGCATCACAGATTTCTAAAATCCTTTCAGTGATCGATTGTTTGTCTGGCGATTGGGTCTACTGCAATCTACCCTCAAAGAAGCACGCCACGCAAGAAGGAAGTATGGCCGAGCGCATCGTAGTCATAGCGCTTGCCCTTCTGTGTGTCGGGATGATTGGTGATCTTGGTGAGATGGCCGGCGCGCCCCGTCGCGCTCCCTGCCCGCGCATAGCCATACGTCAGGTCGAGCAGATTCGGGCGCGGGTTCTATTCATCATAGCGGCTGAGATAAAGTTTGCCTTCATAATCAACCAAACCGAGAACTACACGGTCGAGCCAGCCAAAGCGTCCAAGCACGTTGCGAACGAAGTTATCTTCAGCCGCGAAAAACACCATGACATCGAATGCCATGTCCGCCATCTGCAAAGTCACATCGTGACCATAGGCAAGGAAACTCCCGGTGGCAGTCCCGAATCTTTGCGGGACGCCCGCTTCGATCTGGAGACCAAGTTGCTCGCCAATCTTACGCTCGAAAATACAATGGTCAGCCCCGGTATCAATCTTGGCGGTCAGAGTGGATTGGTGTTCTTTTAGCTTAAGAGCGACAGTAACGGTGATGCCCAACTCGCCGACATCGTAAGTCAACAGTTTTTCAAAAAGTAATTGATGTGCCATCCACTTACCAACCTGCGGATAAAGTTTCATGCTCTGATGTGAGTCGCACGAGGAATGGGTGTGTGATGCCTTTGGCTCGCGCTTGCTCGTGCGCCTCGCGGATAGTGCGCCCAGCGCCGACCAACATGTCGCCAGAGAGCGCCACGTACTGCCCGTCATATTCTTCGCGGTGAGCTTTGATCCACGCTAATCGCCGCTGCCGGATTTCATCATCGTCGCCTGCGCCGTTGGTGATCGGTGGCAGTTCAGGTTGTTGTAATTGTTCTGTCAAGAACGCCGCGAGCTGCGCTTTCAAGGGCTTCGGCAAAGCGGCGATTTGCTGTTTGAGGCTTTCCAGTTCGACTGACACGACTAAACCTCCTAACGTTGCTCGCACGGTTGGTCTGACATGTTTCTCGATCTAATTGCGCCAAATGGCTTCCGCATCTGTCGCGCCTAACTTCAGCAGTGCGCTTCAAGCTTCTACTTTAGCAACTCTCGCGGCAATCAAGGAAGCGTTGATGCGGCAGGCGCGAGGCGCAAAGCGGCAGGCGTTAAGTAGCAAGGCAAAAGTAAAAAGATAAAGGGCAAAAGTGAAAGCGACCGAGGAACAGATGCTAGCTGTGAAATGCTGGATGTTAGTCCGCGACCTTGGCAGGTGATGTTGCCAACATCCGACATCTAGTTCATTCAACCCTGATCCTGGATAACTTTTGTTCAGGTACTTAAAGGCCAGTCGCCCGCCAACCGACGACCGACGCCAGCGATATTCATTCACTCTTCAATCGTCTTTACTTACCGCCACTCACCTTCCGCCTTCTGCCCTCTGCCCTCTGCTTTCCGCCTTCTGCTTTCTCAAGCGCGTGTCGAATCTCCGCCACGCGCTCCGCGTCCGGCTGGTTGGCGGCGGCGAGTCGGAGCGAGCGAAGACCGAGCAGGGCGTAAACGTCGAGCGTGTCCGGCGCGGCAGACGCGGCAAGCGCCGCGAGGTGCCGGCGCACCGTGGCGAGGTCGGCGCGAGCGAACGGCCCAGTGAGCGCAGCGGCGGGGTCGTCATGCGTGGCGAGATTTTCAAGCGTGCCGCGGAGCAACGGATAGAGCACGCGGCGGGCACGCGCGGCGCTCAGGCCGCAATGCGCGAGCAGTTCCGTGGCCGCGTCGAAGAGCGCGACCGCGTGGCCGGAAGTCATCACCGCGGCAGCGTGGTACAGAGCTTTGTTGCGCGTGTCGATTGAAAAACTGTCGCCGCCGAGGTCGCGGACGAGACGGCGCGCGACGATGACGGCGTGCCGGTCACCTTCGACGCAATAGGCAGCGCCGCGCAGACGCTCGGCCCCCGCAGACGGGTCGCTGATTGACGCGAGTGGGTGCATCGAGCCGACGGAGAAACCGCACTCGCGCAGCGGCGCCAGTACGTCGGACGGGAGCGCGCCACTGGCGTGCAACGCCACGCGCGCCGGTTGTCGGCGGCGGCGCGTTGACAGTCTCGACGGCGGCGACGACAGCGTTGCATTGAAAGTTGCGTTGAAGATTGCCGCGAGCCGCGCGGCGATTGAGGCGATGGCGTCGTCCGGCGTGGTGATGAGTATCAGGTCGACGGGCGGCGGCGTGCCGAGCTGCGCGATTGACAGAGCCTTCGGGCGGACGCCCCCGCGGTCTTCAATGAGGGACGCAGCGCGCCGCGCGCGGGTCAAGCGACGGGCGACCAGGACAGCGATTCGGTAGCCGCTTGCTGACAAGCCAAGTGCGAGGGCCGTTCCGAGTCGCCCCGCTCCGATGACCATGACTGACGGCTTTGACGCTGCGGAGTGAGAGGTTGAAAGTGATGAAGGAAATAGAGAGGGCGAACAGTCGTTATCACTGACCTTCCCTTGATCCCGTCGATTGTCTCGCGTGACGACTGATCCACCGCGAATCGGGGTGAAGGACTTGGTGAATCTTTTTCCCTTCTCCGCTCTCTTGCCGGTCGCCTCTCTATCACGCGCCATTGCCGTCGCCTTCGCCGATGATTTCGACCGGCGCGCCGTGTTGCGGCAGATCATCGAGCCACTGCCGCAGGCGGGCCGACAACTCTTCGCGCGTCAGCAGCCCACAACCCTCGGTCGGCAGACGCACGCGCACCGGAGAAGGCGCGTCAATCGATTCAATCGCCCGCTCAAGCAACCGGACGTCTCCGTTCGAGAGACGCTCCGGCACCGCTCCGCGCGCGAAGGCGTCGGAGAGCGCACGCGCTCGGTCGGTTGTTTCGGCGTCGGTGGTTTGATGGTCGGCGAGCGCGCCGAGCGTGCGGCTTAGCTGCTTGCTGAACAGCGACAGCGTGCGGCGACCGGCGGCGCGGCCTAGTTCGGCGATGTCTTCAAGCTCTTGCGACAGATGTGCGTATCGCGCGGCATCGGTGAGGTGAAACGAGCACAGGCAAGTGGAGCGCTCAACGAGCACCTGCCGCACCGGCAGGTCGCACCGTGAACGCTCGACGCGCTCCAAAAGCTCTTCGGCGTCCGCCCAGCTTTGGCGGTTGACGACGGATAGTTGCGACAGTGATTCGAACTCACGCCACTCTCTGGCGCGCAGCAGAGCGTCGAGTGGTTGGCGGTCACTTGCGCCGCCCACTGTCCGATCATGCACCGCCGCATAATGCTCGACGTAACGCCCGTGGAACTCGTGCCACAGAAGTTCAAATCGCCCGCGCCGCCCGTCGTCAAACAAGCTGTGCGGGTCGGCGGCGATGGATAGCAGTTCGCGCCGCGCGTTTTCAATTGACTCTTCGCCGGTCGGCTCGGCGGTGGCAAGATAGGCTTGGGCGCGCTCTCGCCCCGCAATCCCGGAACTGTAAGTTGTCAGGTCGACGAGTTGCCGCGAGGTGCGAGCGAAATTTTCGATGGAGTCGGCGAAGGCGTCCACCACGCGCTGCAACGCCTCTTCCAATGACAACTCATCGGCGATGGCCGCTTCAATCGCCTGTGCCGCCACGCCGAAGGTTTTGCGCACCGCGGTCGCCAAACTCCACGCGTGCACCGTCAGGCTGGCGTCCGGCAGCGCGTCGGTTTTTTCCAGCACCCGCTGTTCGTGCCACGTGTCGAGCCACGCCGCGAGGGCGACACGAATCGATTCGTGTGACGGCGGCTCGTCGCCCGCACTCAGCGCCGGATTGCCGGTCAGCAGGCGCGCCCACGCCAGCAATTCTTCGGCGTTGTGATGAGTGACGGCGGCGCGGCCCACGCCGGCGATCTGATCCCACTTGATGGAGCGGCCCTGGGCGCGGCGCGTGATGGATTCGCCGACTACCGTCACAAGCTGCACGCGCCGACGTGCGACGAGCGCGGCGAGTACCAGGTGTTGCGCCTCGCGCAGCAGTCCGTAAGGTTTGCGCCTCAGCGCGCGGCTCACGACTTCGAGCGGGACTGTTTTGCCGTCGGCGGAATCGGTCAGGGCCAGCACTTCCGTGACCCACCCCGGCGCCGGTGCCTCGTCCACTATTTCGGTCGTGAAGCTTTGACTGCGCCGCACCGCCAGGCCGAGCGGCACAGCGAATAGGCTGATCAACCGCTGCATGTCCGGTTCGGCAGTGTTCGCGCCGCCGAAGAAAACTTCGATCAAGCGCGCCGTCTCGAACTCGCTGAGCATCTCTTCAAACGCCGGGTGTTGGGAGAATTGCTTGTCGAACAGCGGCGCGAAGAAGTCAGCGAGCGCACCGCTGAGCGTCGGCGCGGCGCGCGCCTCGTCGGTGAAGGAATGGGCCACCCCGTTGAAGATCATTTGCCCGTTGCTCATCAAGACGCGCGTCCAGATGCGCTCGCTCTGCGCCGTCAACGCGCCCATCACGGCGCGCGCCGTTTCGCCGAACTTTGCGATCAGTGCGGAGTCCGTGCGTAGCGCGTGAAGCCGGCGCAGAGCGAGCGACTCCTCTTGATTCAATGCGGCGGGCTGCCAGAAGATATTAATGAACGGCGTGTCGTCGCTGTTCGGCAATGATGGCGGCGCAGGTTGAGAGTTGGCCGCCTCGTCGCCGTCATGATGGCTGCCGCTGCTGGGCGCGAGCAGAATGATCTGCCAGTCAACCGCGCGGGCGTTGCTCTGTTGAGACGCGGAAAAAGGGGCGCGCTCGAAAATGCGTCCGGGTCGCTCGCTGCCCCGCCACGCCACGTGAAAGGTCGCAGCCGCCGGCCTCGCTTCGGTGCTCGCGACGAACGGCCAGTCTTCAAAACGAGCGTGCGCGGCGGTTCCCAAAACTTCGTTGAGCGTCGCATCATCGATTGCCAACTGCTTGACACTCGCCTCCAGCGCGCTGTCGAACGAGACTGACGAGCGAATCAGAAAACGGTAACGCGCCGCCCCCACATCAGCAACCCGCTCCCACACATCCGGGGGTGCGATTTCGGCAAAGCGCATCAGTATTTCGTCGATCCGCTCCGTTGCTGCCGCCGGCGAGACGGGGTCGGTCAGCAGCAGCGCCGCGCACAGGTCGCTCGCCGTCGCGCCGTGTCCGTCGAGCGAAAGGATGAAAAGGCTTTTGAGAATCAGCTTCGCCTGAAGGCGCTGCATCACAGGGAACTGCTGCTTGCCCTTCGTCGCTAACTCATCGTATGCCGTGAACGCCTCCTGTAGCTTCTTGGACTTTCGTAAATCGTGCTCCGCGCGGTCAAAAACCTCATCCAGCAGGATCAGCGACAGCGCCGGGCGCCCCACCGCGCGCACCGACGAGGCGGATGCGAACGACAGGAAGGCGAACGTCGGCGCGTAGAGCCGCACCTCGGCGGCGATGTCGGCGATCAACGGATGCACCGGGTAGAGTGCCGTAAAGCGCGGCTCGCTCCAATTAAACCCCGGCACCGTCGCGCGCAGCGTCAGATAGATGTCGTGGAGCGCGGCGCGCGCGTACTTGCTTTTGCGCAGCAGAAAAAGGTCGACGATGCGGTAGAGGTGCTCCGGGTCGAGGTAATCAACTTTATAGGTGGCGACGAGACGCGCGTTGATGCCGTTCGCGTCGGCAATGTCGTCGTCCAGCGCGAGAGCGACGAAGGCATTGACGTTGCGCGCGGCCACGGCGAGTTCACTTAAGAACGGGCCGTCATCGCGGTCGACGCGTGTCTCGCGCCCGAAGCTGGTGTCGATCACCAGCAAGAGCGTGGCGTCGAGCGCGCGCGAAGCGGCCACGGCCAGCATCGCCCCCGGCTCGTCGCCCCACTGCAATTCGCTCCCGCCGAAGGCTGCCGTGAACGCGACACAGAGTTCCTCAGTCAAAGTCGGGCGCGTGCCACGTTCGACGCGCACAGCCAGATAGCGGCGGCTCATCAGTCGGCGCGCGCTTGTCGCGACGTGCGGCTCGGTGATCGTCGAGCGCAATTCCGGCACGGCCACCAGCGCGCCGAAGACGGCCAGCGTATGGCTCTTACCGACGCCGCGCGACCCGGCCAGCGCCAGCGCCGTCCCACGCCCGCGCGGTTGGTCGGCCAGCGCGTCGAGCCAGCGGGCAATCAGGTCTGAGGTCACGTCGGTGAAGCGGTACGCGGCGACGGCGCGCACCGGATCGGCCGCGACGTTCTGCACTTCGTCGAAGACCTGTAACTCGACCAGGTCTTTGATCTTTTCTTGCGGGCGTTTCATGCGGTCATGGAGGCTTCGTCAAGCGCTTGTGTTGTGATTTCGTTTCGGTGAGGTAGGAGGGGCCGAAAGAGACTGTAGCATGCACATCGGGCAGGCGCAATCGTTAGGCTTTTGCGCGACTTTTGCTGCTATAATGCGGAGCCAATCGGCCGCCGCAGAGGAAAGACCGAGGGTTATTTCTGCCAGCGGATAGGCGCAAAAACTGCCGCCCGACGCGGCGAACCTCTTGAACTTGCGAGTGCATCAAAGCTTCGCACGCGGCGCATTCCGGATTTGAATTCGATTCACCCAATTGTCTAGCGGCGCGCGCGCCCAAAACGATTCGGTTAAATCTTCATGCCGCGAGACTACTCGTCGATGCGGCTTCGGCCCTTTGCGAAAAGCAGCGACCTCGGGAAAGTTAAGTCCGGAGCGCTTTTCGCGATCAGGCCACAGACGCACAACAAGAACTTTGGAGAATTTCGCTATGTTCAGACGCTTCTCCCGCACCGTTACGGCACTTACGCTCGTCACCAGTTTGTGGACGGTTTCGCTCGCCGCCGCGCCGCAATCGGCGCCATCAGGACAGACCCCTAGTCCCGAAAAACCTCAAGCAAAGCAATCGGCTTCTGACAAAGTCGCGGACAATGACAAGAAAGCCGCGGATGCGAAGCCGGTTTCCGGCAGTAAGCTTTCCGAAAAAGAAGACCCGCGTCTGATCGGCAAACGTAACATCAACTCCGGTATCATTGCGAAGATGAGCACCTCGCTCGAAAAAGAGGTCGCGATGGGTCGCCAATACGCGGCTGAGATCGAGCGGCAGGTCAAATTAATTGATGACCCGGTCATCACTGAATACGTCAACCGCGTCGGCCAGAACGTCGTCCTGCATTCCGATGCGAAGATTCCGTTCACAATTAAAGTCGTCGATTCCGACGAGGCAAACGCCTTCGCATTACCCGGCGGCTTCTTCTATGTCAATAAGGGTTTGATCCTCGCGGCGGACAATGAAGCGGAGGTTGCGGGCGTGATGGCGCATGAAATAGCGCACGTCGCCGCGCGACACACCGTCGAGACGATGACGAAAGCCAACCTCGCGCAGTACGGTATGATTGCCGGCATCCTGCTTGGCGTGCCACCGATTCTGCTCGACGCTTCAAACCTTGGCCTCGGCCTCGGCTTTTTGAAGTTTAATCGGGGTGCGGAGGAAGAGGCCGACCGCCTCGGCGTGCAGTACCTGTATGCTGCCGGTTACGACCCGAACGGGATGTCGACGATGTTTGAGAAGTTGGCGGCAAAGAACAAAAAGAAACCCGGTTTTCTGTCAAAGCTGTTCGCTTCGCACCCGCAATCCGCCGACCGCATGCAGGCCTCGCGCGTCCTGGTTGCCCGGTTCCCTGACCTTGAGGAATACGTCATCAGCACCTCCGAGTTTCAGCGCGTCAAAGCGCGTCTGATGCGACTGTCGAACGCGCGTGCAACAACGGTCGGCGACATCTCCGGTAAAGACGACGGGACGCCGGGACGCCCGACGTTGAAGCGCCGTAAGCCTGCGCCGGACGAGCCGGCCACGACCGATGGCCAAGCTCCGTCCGAAGAAAAGTCCAATGAACCGCCGAAGCTTAGACGGCGCCCCGACGAGACCGCCCCGCCGGCTCAACCGGGCAACACTCCATAAGCTTCCAAGCTGATTTTGCGAACTCGAAGGCTGCCTGACTCAAAGTTAATGTCAGGCAGCCTTTCGCCGCTACTGCCCCTTAGCTACTCACGCCATCAAGCACCTCTTTGCATTCGTTTTGCAATGGCATGGTTTAATCGCTTCACATGCGGCTTGACAATTTTTAAGAGGGTTCTGTATCCTACTCGTTCGCGTTTTAGGCGCTTATTTTAGAGAGAGTTACATTATGTCTACATACTTTCCGAGCGGGTTAGGTCTCGCCGAGAAACGCAAATGGTACGTCGTCGACGCGGCGGGGCAGACGGTCGGACGGCTCGCCACGGAAGTGGCGCGCGTCCTGACCGGCAAGAACAACCCACAGTGGACGCCGTTTCTCGATATGGGCGATCACGTCATCGTGATTAACGCCCGCCAGGCCGTCTTCAAAGGCTCAAAGCCTGAACAGAAGATGTACCGGCATCACACGTCGTATCCGGGCGGGTTGCGCGAGATTTCCGTGAGGGATCAGTTCGCTAAACATCCTGAGCGCGTAATTGAATCGGCCGTCAAAGGCATGCTGCCGAAAAACAAACTCGGCAAGGCAATGGCTAAGAAGTTGAAAGTTTACGCCGACGGCGCACACCCACACGCGGCCCAACTCCCGCAGGCACTGGAAATTGACCCGCGTGCCAAGCAGTAACACCACCCATCTCGACACCACCAATTTTAAGGATTAATAGTAGTGGCAGAAACACAGTATTACGGAACGGGGCGGCGCAAGACAGCGACGGCGCGCGTCTATCTGCGACCCGGGACCGGCGAGTTTAAGGTCAACCGCAAAGCCTTTGACCAGTATTTCCCGAACCAGGCTTTACGCATGATTATCCGTCAGCCGCTGGCTATGACCGACACCGCGAACAAGTTCGATGTCCTCGTCAATGTCGCCGGCGGCGGACCGGCCGGACAAGCTGGCGCCATCCGCCACGGCATCACTCGCGCTTTGATGGAGTTCAACGCCGAGTTGCGGCCCGCCTTAAAGCAGGCCGGCTTAGTCACGCGCGACCCGCGCATTAAAGAGCGTAAAAAGTACGGTCAGAAGGGCGCACGCAAGCGCTTCCAATTCTCAAAGAGATAGTTGTTCGGTGGTCAGCGACGGGTGGCAGGTAAGGTCATCTTACTTGCCACCCGTCACCGTTCGTCTTGTTACATTCCATTGCCGCGTCTCGATTGGTTGCCCCTAGCGAGGGGCGCTTGAGCAGGCGGCGAGTACATAACCAATCACAATTGAGGAGGTTTCCTTTTGGTATCTGTCACAATGAAGGAGTTGTTGGAGGCCGGCGTGCATTTCGGCCACCAAGTCAGGCGCTGGAACCCGAAGATGAAAGAGTACATTTTCGGCGAGCGCAACGGCATCAATATCATCGATCTACAGAAAACGCAGCGCATGTTCCGCGATGCTCTTCAGTTCGTCACGAATCTG
>Ga0136617_10005309_pt1 | contig 11518 bp, 11 predicted proteins | sample AntDrymUQ3222106_2_FD_129672 | JGI IMG/M metagenome (GOLD analysis project Ga0136617, IMG submission 129672) | Polar desert sand microbial communities from Dry Valleys, Antarctica - metaG UQ322 (21.06) | ecosystem: Environmental > Terrestrial > Soil > Desert | place: Antarctica: Dry Valley...
CGCCGGCGGCCGTGAGCGCGCCCGCGCCGATCACGTCCGGCCCGCGATTGAGAGCGAGTGAGTAGCGGAGGCTCGGGTAAAGCTTGTGCGCGAACGAGAGCCGGGCCGCCGCCGGCAGCTTCTTGACGGGGATCTCGACGGCCATTCCGTTCAGGAGCAGCGTGTAGTGACGGCTGACCGTCGCGGCTGGGATCGCGCGGCGAAGCGTCACCTCGGCTCGCTTCTGGGCGGCGAGGAGGGTGGCGACGTAGGCCTTCGACGAGGCGCTCTGCACGTTCAAGCGGCGTGATGCGCTGCGGGCGGCAAACGAGCGCGACCAGGCGGCGAGCGGCGGTTGCGCGAGGGTGAGGATCACGGTCACGCGCCCTCTCCGGTGTGCCTCAGGCTCCTGGATCGTCCCGGCCCGCACGCGCGGCAGCTCGAGCTCCCCGTGCGTTCGCCGGATCGGCTGGAACGCGGCGGCGGCCGAGGACGCGACGGCGAGCGCCAGGCCGAGCGAGAAAAGCGCTACGAACCTGCGCACGACCGCACAGTAGCCAAGGATTTCTCAAGCTGCCGTAGACTCGCGGCCGTGTCCCGCTTCGCCGGCAAGCGCGCCCTCGTCCTCGGCGTCGCGAACAAGCGCTCGATCGCCTGGGCGATTGCGAAGCGGCTCGCCGACGAGGGCGCCGAGCTCGCGTTCACCTTCCAGGGCGAGCGGATCGAGAGCTCGGTTCGCGACCTCGCGGGCACGGTCGACTCGAAGCTCATCACACCCTGCGACGTGCGCTCGGACGAGGACGTCGCCCGCGTCTTCGGGGAGGTCGGCGAGCTGTGGGACGGCGGCCTCGACCTGCTCGTCCACTCGGTTGCCTTCGCGGCGGCCGAGGACCTCGAGGGCCGCTTCACCGACACCCCGCGCGACCGCTTCTGGATGGCGGTCGACATCAGCGCCTACTCGCTCGTTGCGACCGCGCGCGCCGCAGAGCCGCTGATGGCCGCCCGTGGCGGCGGCTCGATCGTGACGATGACCTACCTCGGCGGCGAGCGCGCGGTGCCGCACTACAACGTGATGGGCGTCGCCAAGGCGACTCTCGATGCGTCGGTCAAGTACCTCGCCTGGGATCTCGGCGAGCAGTCGATCCGCGTCAACGCGATCTCGGCCGGTCCGGTTCGGACCCTCGCGGCTCGCTCGATCTCCGGGTTCACGGAGATGGAGCGGATGTTCGAAGAGCGAGCACCGCTTCGCCGCCACATCGACGCCGGCGACGTCGCCGCCGCGTCCGCTTACCTGCTCTCGGACGAGGCGAAGAACGTGACGGGGACGACGCTCTACGTCGACGCCGGGTACCACGCCATGGGCATGTAGGTGGCCGAGGAGAGCAAGAAGGAGCGGCTCGAGCGCGAGCACGGGGAGCTGCTCGAGGAGCTCCGCTCGCTGATCCCGGGTGCGGAGGTGCTGTTTGGCTTCCTGCTCGCGATCCGCTTCACCGAGAAGTTCGACACGCTGACGCTCGTTCAGGAGCGTGTCTACTACGCGACGCTGCTCTCGACGGCGTTTGCGCTCGTAATGCTGCTCGCTCCGGCCGCGTTCCACCGGATCCGCTTCCGGGAGGGCGACAAGGAGGTGATGCTGCGCAAGGGCAATCGGGAGGCGATCGCCGGCACCGGCGGAATCGCCCTCGCCTTCACGGGCGTGCTCTTCCTGATCACCGACCTGCTTTTCAGCCTTCCCTGGGCGTTCGTGGTCGCAGGCCTTCTTCCTGCTTGCCGCTTGGCGGTGGTGGCTGATCGCGCTCTTCCGGGAGGCGAAGGAGGGCTAGCCGGCCCGTTCGTAGACGGCGACCGCGCCGTCGCGCTCGAGCAGCCGCCAACCGCTTCGACGAAGCGCCGCCTCCGCCCGGTCTGTGCAATCTGGGCCGAAGTAGGCGCTCTGCTCGTAGAGGCCGCGGTGGACGGCGACGAACGCGATCGCCGCCGAGACCATGCCGCGGCCGCACGAAAGCGGGCGCAGCCTGCGTGCGAGCCGGTCCGCCTCGGTCGGGCCGACCGTCGAATAGCCCTGTGGGCGCTCGCGCGGCGACTGCATGGCGTAGGCGAGATAGACGCTGCCGTAGTGCGTATCGGGGCGGAAGACTGGCAGCTCGAACAGACGGCCTTCCGTTCGCATCGCCGCGTAGGCACGGTTGTCTTCGTCCGCGTCGACGGCCGCGAAGACCGGCACGCGCAGGTCGATCGCGAGAGCGACGAGTACGACCGCGACGAGCGGAGCCCAGCGGATCCGAGCCACCGCGAACGCGGCGAGCGCGGCGAGCGCGAGGCACGCAACGGGCATCACCCGCTCCGGCACGCGCGGGTAGTGGAGCGGCGGAAAGACGTGCCAGAGCGGCGCGTAGAGCGGCGTCGTCGTCCCGAGCGCGAGCACGATCGGGACTACCGCCGCAAGCCCGAGCACGATCGCGAGCGAGCGCCGCCGGCGCCAGAGGAGCGCCAGTCCGGCAAGCGCGAGCAGAGGCAGCAACCAGCCGAGGAAGACGAAGCGCTCGACCCCGTCGTCGATGGTTCGGTCCACGACATCGCTCCACGAGGCGGAGTAGCGGTCGACCGAGCTCAGCGTGCGGCCGCCGCCGGCGATCGAGCCCTCGATCACGAGCTGCTGCACCGCGAACCCGGCGAGCACCGCCGGCAGCGCGAGCAGCGCGGCGCGCCGAAGCCCTAGTAACAGTCTGTGACTTGGCTGTCTGATCCACGCGTACGAGACAACCAGCGGGATCGCGCCGAGCGCGACGTGCGTCTGGCCGGAGAGCGGGATCGCGGCGAGGACGAGCGCAGCGGCGAGCAGGCGGCGGCGCTCGACGAGCAGCAGGCTGAGGGGGAGCAGGAGGGAGATCGGCCCGAGCAGGTGCCCAGTGCTCTGCGCGACTCGGTAGGGAGCGAGCGCGAACGCGAGCCCGCCGACGAGCGCGGCGCCACGAGGAAGCCCGAGTGCGCGCAGCCACCACGTCGTCAAGGTGCAGGCAGCGACGAAGGTGAGCAGGAGGAAGACGTTGTACGCGGCCACCGCGCCGAAGAGCACGTGCAGCGGCCAGTAGACGAAGCCGAAGAGCCAGCCCTGCAAATTGAGCGCGCGGTCGGCCTCCGGCTGAAAGGAGTACGGGTCGAGCCAGGGCGCCCCGGCATTCGCGAGCTGGTGCCCGGGGAGCCAGAGCGCCCAGCCGAGCTGGAGGTGGTCGCCAGCGGCGGTCTCGCCGAAGCCGGTGCTCGGCCGAGCGAGATAGCCGTCGCCGAGATCGCGGACCGCGGGCCAGGTCGCGAGGAGGGCGACGGCGGCACCGAGTACGAGTGTCGTGGCTACAAAGCCCGGACGGCTGCGAGCAGCTCGTCGAAGTCGGGCACCTCGGAGTCCGCGTAGCGCCACGTTCCGCGCACCGTACCGTCCTCGCCGACGAGGATCGCCGCGCGCTCCGGCACATCCGCGAGCCCGCGCCACTCGCGGGCGAGCCCGAGCCGCCGTGTCAGGTCGCCGTTCCAGTCGGAGAGGAGCGGCGTCGAGATCCCGAGGGCCTCTTTCCAGGCGCGGTGCGAGTAGGCGGAGTCGCGTGAGACGCCGAAGACGCGCAGTCCGGCGGCGGCGAGCTCGGGCTCTCTGTCACGCAGGAGCAGGAGCTCCTGCGTTCAGGTGCCGGACCAGTCGAAGAGGTAGAAGAGAAGGAGAATCGGGCCCTCGGCGACGAGCTCCTCGAGCTCGACCGGATCGAGGTTCTCGCGCCAGACCACCGGCGGAAGCTACCGGAGCCGCACGTGCAGGTGGTTGTCGTGGTGAGTGAGCGGCTGCACGACCGCCGGTGGGCCGGTGAGCCCGGTGCTCGGACCGACGAAGACGTACTTCGCGCCGGCGCGCACGAAGCGGTAGACGAGATCCTGTGCGAGTGGGCGATCGATCTGCGTCACGGTTTTCGGCGGTCGTTCTCTCCGATCGAGGCGCGGGTAGTAGAGGTCGGCGTCGAGCCCGTTCTGGTGCGAGACGTGGCCCGGACGCCCGTAGCGGACGCCGAAGTCGCCGCCTCCGGGCCGGCTCAGATCGCCGATTCCGATCCGGGGTGCGTCTGGATGAGCCGCGGCGAACTCCGTGAGCACGCGCATCAGGGTGCGCACGAGCCGGTCGCTGCCGACGCGCCGCCAAGGCCGGTTCGGCGAGCCGCGCAGGACCGGATCCCAGGTGAAGAAGGGCGCTCCGGCCGCGGGGACGGTGACGCCGTCGACGAGCCGACCCTGCCACGGCAGCCCGAGCGCCCGGGACTGCCGCCAGCGGATCGTCTCGAAGCGCGCGACTGGCGGTGCTGACTGGCCGCGCTTGACGCTCGGTCGCGTCGAGGTCGCGTGCTCGGCTGGGCTCGCGAATGCCGTCGCAGGCACGAGCGCCCCAGCGGCGACGAGGACGAGCGCGAGGTGGAGCACGCGAAGAATTGTCAGGCCTCGAGTTCGAGGATCGCCCGCCCGTGGCGGATCGCCGTGGCGTGTGAAAGCGGGCCGGGCGGGAGCTCCACGACGAACGCTTTCTGCCCGAGGCCGTTTTGCCAGCGCGTCGCGGCGCCGGGCGGCCACTCGAGCGAGCGGTAGGGCTCGCCGGCAAGCCGTGCATACCGCCGGGCGGCGGCGTGGCTGCCACCCCAGGCACGGACGAGCGCCTGCGGCTGGTGGAACCAGATCGTCACGTCCGGGCGGATGCGGCGGATCAAGTCGCGCGCGATCCGGGTCTCGCGCTGCGAGAACGTGTCGAAGTCGCGATTCAGGTCAACTCCGCGCGCGTTGCCGCGCGTCCGGTGTGCGAGCCCGTCCGGGTTGAGGTTCTGAATCGCCCAAAGATCGACGGCGACCGGGCGGCTCAGGTTCACGAGCTGCTGCGTCACCGCCGTCCCTGCGCACTCGTTCCCGTGGATGCAGCCGACGACGAGCACGCGCCTCGGCGCGCGAGGGTTACCGATCCGCCACACGCGAATCGGTCTGCCCTCGTACGAGCGCCCGAGATGGCGTACGGAGTGGACGTTCGCGACCTCGCGGGCGCGCGGGGTCAGCTTGATGCTCGCCACGATCCGCCGCGCTTCCTCGACTCGCGCCGCCGACGCTCCTCGCCCGACGGGGACGAGCACCTGGAACGAGTGGCCACGCAGGCAGAAGCCGATCGAGTAGCCGACCGGGAATCCTTCGAAGCTCACGCGCCGGCCGAGGCTCGTCGGAGCCGTCGCGCGCGACGTGCCCGGAGCGCAGTACCCGCGCCCGGAGTCGGCGACGATCACGCGCACGTGCCCGCGCGGAGGCTCCCCGAGCCGGTCGAGCCTTGCGTTGCGATAGGTGACGAGATTCGTCGTGCCGTTCTCGCTGAGCCGAGCCGTCCAGCCGGCGGGCACGACGACGGCGTGGCCGTAGACGCGGTTCTCGAAGCGTGGCTCTTGCAGGCCCCCGAGCGCCAGAAGCGCGACTGTGGCCGCTACGAGGCGCAGCACCAGCTCACCGTTCGCGGGAACCCCTCGAACTGGGAGGCGATTGCGTCCACAGCACGCAGCTTGCCCCCACGGCGCGGGATGAAGAGCCACTGATCGGCCTCGCCCCACGGGACGAGGATCGTCGTGCCGTCAGGGCTCCACGCGAGCTGCGCGATCGCGCCGGCCACGGTGAGGAGCGTGCGCGACGGCTCGTCGAGGAGGCTCACCCGCGAGCGGCCGCCGAGGAGCGTGACGTAGGCGACCGCGTGGCTGCCCGGGCGGAAGGTCGCGGCGGAGATCGCGCCGTCCGCCGGCCTGATCCCGGTGAAGGGCGAGCCCGTGCGATCTCGGATCTCGACGTTTCCGCCCCGGCGCACGAGTAGGCGCCGTCCATCCGTCGACCACTCGAGCCGCTCTACTGCTTTGCCGCGCGCGGTCCGCCAGAGCTCCCGGCCAGTCTGGAGCGAGACGGTGATCAACCTGCCTTCCCGCGTCGCGTAGGTCAGCGCGTGGGGCGCGCGCGGCAGCCACACCGGCGCGACCGGCGCAATGCCGCGGGCCACGATTCGATCGCCTGTGCCGTCGCCGGCCACGACGCGAAGCGTCGACCCGCTCAGGTAGGCGATTCGGGTGTCCGTCCGTGATCCGCCCCAGCTCGGACGGCTGATCGCCGGCCGCGCCAGCGACCAACGCAAAGCTCCCTGCGGATCGAGCGTCACGAGCTCGTTGCGCCTCGTCGCGACGACGTAGTTGCCGAACGGTGACCACGCGGCCTCCCGGTAGTCGCCGAGCAGCCGCTTCGAGCCATCGGGCTGGACGATCCAGGCGCCTGTAGTTGAGCCGACGAGGAGGCGACCGTCGCTCGGCAACGTGAAGAGCGCCGGCGCAGCTCCTTCGACGCCGACCCGTTCGCGAACACTGTCGATCACAGACCGCCCCGTCGGGCTGACAACGGCGGCCACGAGGGCAGTGGCGGCAACAAGCGCGACGACGGGGCGGAGGGACCTTCGGCGGCGAATCGGCTGACGTGCCGCGAGGCTTGCGAGCACGACCGCCCGCGCTCGCTCGCGCGCCTCGTGCTCGCCGGGAATCTCGACGCGTTCGAGCTCGCGCCTCACACCTGCTCCTTCAGCGAGTCGAGCCCGCGGCGGAGGCGCGAGTTGACCGTGCCGCGCGGGAGGCCGAGCAGCTCCGCGATCTCTCCGGGCGTGTACTCGAGCAGGTGGCGGAAGACGATCACGGCTCGATGCTCCGGCGGCAGAGCGGCGAGCGACGCGAGCAGGGTTCCGTCGAGCGGCTCCGGCTCGGGTGGGGCGGCGACGATGTCCAGCAACTCGATCTCTCCGCGAAGTTGCCGCGCCCGCGTCCAGTCGATCGCGCGGTTGACGACGATCCGGTGCAGCCACGGGCCGAACGGGCGCCGCCGGTCGAAGCGGTCGAGCGCGCGGACGGCTGCGAGAATGCTCTCTTGAGCGATGTCCTCCGCGGCGGCCGCGTCGTGGACGACGAGAAAGGCGGCGCGGAATGCCCGCGGCCAGTGCAGGCGAAAGAGGGCCTCCAGGTCCGAGGCCGATCCTCGTTGCGCGCCGCGCACCCAGGCGCGCTCGTCGCGGCCGCCGGCCATGCGCTGACTCTACGAGCAGCCCACCGCCGGAGGTCCCTCACCGCGCCATCACGAAGCATGCATCGTGGGAGGAGCGGGCGACGCGCAGCTGCTCGATCCGCGCGCCTCGTTGGCTAAGGATGCACAGCGTCCCTTGCGACAGCGACGGGGTCAGCACGACACCCCAGCCGTGCTGGACGTTGTACGACCCCACGGGCACCGGGGCGGAGCGCAGCAGGTGCCCATCACGGTCGTACACGCGCAGAATCGCGTCGTCGCCGCTCGTCACGAAGGTGCGCCCGCCGCTGAACGTGACGTGCTGGGGCGGTGCGTCGCTCGCGAGCGTGCGCACGAGCCGGACGCCGTGGTCCTCGTACAGCGCGAGCTGGTTGCGGTCGCCCGAGCTGACCCAGATGCGCGCCCCTCGCGGCTCGTAGCCGACGTCGTGCGCGAGGAACGGCGGTCGAACGCGATCGATCACCCGTGGCCCGCGCGCGTGGTCGAGGCTCACGATCGCGATCTCGGCGCTCTTGTTCCCGAGCACGACCCAGAGCCGCCGGCCCCTCGGATCGAGCGAGAGATGACGCGCCGGACCGCCTACGGGAACGCGTCCGATCGCGCGCCGCGCCCGGAGATCCACGATTACCACCTCGTGGCGCGCCGAATCCGTCACGTACGCGAAGCGCCCGTCGGGGGAGATCGCCGAGTAGCGCGGGGCTTCGAAGCGGCCCTCGATCGAGCGAACCCTGAGCCCCGAGTCGATCAGCGTCAGCCGGCTCTCGGCTGTATGGGCGACGATCCCGCCGATCCCGCCGATGCTCTCGATGCTTCGCGGGTCGGCCGGCGTCGCGAGCCGGCGGTGGACCCGGCCCGTCGAGAGGTCGACCGCAACGATCGCCGACTCGAGGTCGGCGGTGACGAGCGCGAGCGGCGTCCCGCCGTGGCGGGACGCGAATGCGGGAGCCGCTCCGAGCACGAGCGGTGCGGCAGCGGCAGCAAGGAAGCGGCGTCTGTCCATGCACTTGGTACGTGCGAGACGCTTTGCGAGGTCCGGGACCTCTCGCGGTTCCACCGGTGTAGGAGTGGCGACACCTTTCCGAAGGAGGCACGCCATGCTCAGGCTCGCAGCGCTCGCTCTCGCCTCACTGTCCCTCGTCGCCGGCTCGGCAGCCGCCGGCGGTGGGCCGTCGCCCGGCGCCGTCACCGGCTGGGACGGCGTGCTCGCGCCCGGCGGCGCGCTTCGTTACGTCACCCTGCCCTCCGGGAGCACGACGGCCGTCGCCGCCGTCCGCGTCCGCACCGGCCGCGTCGAGCGCTTCGCGTCCGTGCGCGGCACATACGGAATTCCGCTCGTCGCCTATGACGGCTCGACCGGCGGCATCTCCGCCGATGGCCGCACGCTCGTGCTCGCGAGCTTCGCCGGAGCGCCCAGGCCCGGGGCCGTGACCCGCTTCGCGATCCTGAGCACGAAGCGGCTGAAGCGAGAGCGGCTGCTCGAGCTCCGAGGCTCCTGGTCGTTCGATGCGCTCTCGCCGGATGGACGCTTTCTCTACGCCGTCGAGTACCTCGGCACGGGCAAGAATGCGCGCTACCGCGTCCGGGCTATCGACCTCGCGAGCGGACGCGTGCTCGCCGGCTCGATCGCCGACTCTCGTGAGGCGAGCGGCGAGATGCGCGGCTCCCCAATGACGCGCGCGACGAGCCGCGACGGCGGCTGGGCGTACACGCTCTACGCGAAGCCCGACGGAACGGCGTTCGTGCACGCGCTCGACACGCGTCACCGGAAGGCGCTCTGCATCGACCTGCCGTGGCGGAAGGTCGGCAACGCGATCGGGAACGTGAAGATGGCGGTGCAGGAACGCGCGCTCGTGCTGACCCAGCGCGGCGCGCGCCTCGCGTCGATCGACACCCGGGCCTTCGTCGTCCGCGCCTTCAAACGCCCTGTGGCGCCGTAGCCGGCACGGCCTCGGTCGCCTTCGCGATCTCCTCGACGACCTCGACGATGTCGCGGTTCGCGTTGAAGACGCGCAGTTGGCGGTCGGAGCCGTTGCCGCGGCCGAGGATCTCGCCGATCCCCTCGAGCTCGCGGTCGGAGCCGAGCTCGCGCGCGTGCGGCTCGATCTCCCTCAGCGTCCGCCGGATGATCTGTGCGACCGGGACGCGGTTGCGCAGGCCGGCGCCGAGGTCCATCACGGGCGCCTCGAGCCCGTAGCGCGCGGCGAGCCACTTGTTCTCGGTGGTCAGGATCCGGTGATAAGTCGGAATCGTCTCGCCCTTCTCGAAGCGCTCGCAGAGCGACTTGACGAGCGCCTGGCAGTAGGCGGCGAGCGCGGTCGCGTCCTCGACGCGGGTGACGGCGTCGCAGATCCGGATCTCGACTGTGCCGAGCCGCGGATGCAGGCGGATGTCCCACCAGATGTGCGTGTAGTCGGCGATGCAGCCGGTGCGCTCGAGCTGGCCTACGACCTCCGCGTAGTCGGCGTAGTCCTTGAAGCGCGGCGGCGGGCCGGAGCGCGGAAACGCCGCAAACACCATCTGCCGGCTCGAGGAGAGGCCGGTCGGCTCGCCGCGCCAGAAGGGCGAGCTGGCCGAAAGCGCGAGCAGCGGGCCGAGCTGGGGGAGGAGCCCGTTCACGACCTGGATCGCCTTCTCGGGATCGTCGACGGCGACGTGGACGTGCATCCCGAAGATCAACTCGCGCCGGGCGATGTACTGGAGCTGGTCGACGAGGTTGCGGTAGCGGTCGCGCGCGGTAATGCGCTGGCGCTCGAAGAGCGAGAACGGATGCGTCCCGGCCGAGCCGACGCGCATGCCCTTCTCGCGGCCGACTTCCGTCACGTAGGCGCGCAGCTTGAGCAGCTCGACCTGGACATCGGCGGCGGTGCGACACACGGGGGTCGCGATCTCGATCACCGACTGCATCAGCTCGGCGTTGATCCGCGGCTCCAACTCGTGGCCACTGATCGCCTGGAGCACCGTGTCGATGTGCTGGACGAGGTCGAAGGTCTCGCCGTCGAGGAGCATGTACTCCTCCTCGACGCCGAGCGTGTACGGGTCGGACTCGCCGAACTTGTGGTCGAGGACGCTGCCGCCGTGGACGGCACCCTTGCCGGTGATCGAGTTCGGGTAGATCTGCTTCATGTCCGGCTCTCCTCTCCCCCGAGAACGGCGTCGGCCTCGATCTCGACATGCCAGCGGGGATCGAGCAGCCCGCTGATCACGAGCATCGCGCTCGCCGGTCGGATCTCGGAGAAGACCTCGCCGTGGGCGCGCCCGACGTCGCGCCAGTCGTCGGCGTCGGTGAGGTAAATGCGTGTCCGAACGACGTCCTCGAAGCTCGCTCCGGCCTCGGCGAGCGCGCCACCGATGATCTCCAGGCAGAGCTTGGCCTGCTCGTAGGCTCCTTCCGGCGGCTCGCCCTCTCGCGGAATCGGCGCCGTCCCGGAGACATGAACTGTCTGCCCTGCGACCACCGCGCGTGAATAGCCGACCACCGGCTCCATCGGCGAGTGCCCCGCGATGAGTCGGCGCTCCATCGATCTAGTATCGCGCCCGATGGACGCCCTTCGCCAGATCGACGGCTGGTCGGCCGAGCACGCCGCGGCCGCCATCGTGCGGGCCGGGGGCGTCGTTGTCGAGTACGGCCCGCGCCACCACGTCTTTCGCTGGGCGTCCGTGACGAAGCCCGCGACGGCGCTCGCGGCGCTCGTCGCTGCCGAGGAGGGAGCTATCGACCTGGACGAGCCCGCCGGGCCGCCAGGCTCGACGGTGCGGCATCTCCTTGCGCACGCGAGCGGGCTTCCCTTCGATCCCGGCCCGCCGCTCGGTCGACCCGGCGAGCGGCGGATCTACTCCAACCATGGCTTCGACGTGCTCGCGGAGCATGTCGAAGCCCAGACCGAGATCCCGTTTCCCGAGTACCTCCACGGGGCGGTCTTCGCACCGCTCGGGATGGACGCGGAGCTGCGCGGCTCTGCCGGCTCGCACGTCTACGGCTCACTCGACGATCTCGTCGGCCTGGCGCGCGAGCTGCTCCGCCCGACCCTCGTGGCGCGGGAGACCCTGGCCGAAGCGACGGCGGTCGCCTTCCCCGGCCTCAGCGGCGTGCTGCCGGGCTTCGGCCGCTTCGATCAGCTCGACTGGGGCCTCGGCTTCGAGCTGAAGAACGGCAAGCCGAATCACTGGAGCGGCTCGCTCAGCTCGGCCCGGACGTTCGGGCACTTCGGCGGCGCAGGCTCATTCCTCTGGGTCGATCCCGAGCGGGAGGTCGCACTCGCCTGCCTCACCGACCGCGAGTTCGGCGACTGGGCGAAGATCGCGTGGCCCGCTCTCTCAGACGCCGTCCTGGAGGAACTCGAGTAGAAGCCGGTTGAGTTCATCGGGTCGCTCGAGGCTCGGCAGGTGGCCCGCTCCCTCGATCGTCTCGAGCCGCGCGCCTGGAATCTCGACGGCC
>Ga0136617_10005310_pt1 | contig 11518 bp, 11 predicted proteins | sample AntDrymUQ3222106_2_FD_129672 | JGI IMG/M metagenome (GOLD analysis project Ga0136617, IMG submission 129672) | Polar desert sand microbial communities from Dry Valleys, Antarctica - metaG UQ322 (21.06) | ecosystem: Environmental > Terrestrial > Soil > Desert | place: Antarctica: Dry Valley...
GACTTCGCTCGTGCATGGGGCGGGATTGCCTCCCTCCAGCTCGGCTTGTCTGTAGTGTGGACGGCGGCCCGGGAACGCGGGTTCCCGGTAGAACGAATGGCCGCGTGGATGTCGCATGTCCCGGCTCGCGTCGCTGGACTCAGCAGGCATGCCGGCACAATTCAGGCAGGCCACGAGGCCAATCTTGTGATCTGGAATCCAGACGCGGAATTTCGTGTGGATCCGGCCACGCTGTACCACAGGCATAAAGTCACACCGTATGCGGGGATGCAGCTGAGCGGCGTAATCGAATCAACGTGGCTGCGGGGGCAGTGCATCTATCGGCAAAGCGAGGTTACGGTGCCTCCTTTGGGTAACGTGCTGACGCGAGCTGGCTAGTGTCCGTCCTGAAACTCGATGTCTGTCCTCGATGTCAGCGGTTAACCTGTCTGTTCATGGGTTAACGCCGTCCTGCGAAACAGAATCGGGAGTTTCAGAACGGACACTGGCTAGAGCACCAGCCGCCTCGTTGCTCGTCGTGATATCAGTGGTATTCCCCCCTTGTGAATCCGTCATGGTTCTCCCTTCCCCCCAAGTTTCATCATCGCCCATATCCCCAGCGCGGGACCGATCGCCAACATCGGGAAGGCGTATCGCCATCCCACGAACGCTACCACCGGCGGCACAATTTGAATGGATACTATGGTAAGCAGAAATCCTATTGAGGTCTGAAGTGTCAAGGCTGTCCCGACCGCGTGTGCGGGTACTGCGCGCGTCACGAGTGCCGAGAATTGCGCACTGTCTGCGATTACCGCCATTCCCCACACCAGCACTACCGGCGCAAGCAGAAGCATGGGTCGGCCGAAAACGAGAGGAGTCAGCAGGGCACACGCCCCGCTTATGGCCAGAGTTAGAATCACAAGGCGAGCATGACCGATGCGATCCGCTACAGCGCCGCCCCAGATGCATCCGATCGCGCCAACCGCGATCACTGCAAACGACAGTAGCCACACAGCCGAGTCGGAAGCACCCTGCCGGGCGACGCTTGCCGTGAGAAAAGCCGGAATCCAGATCCAGTATGCGTAAAGCTCCAGCATGTGCCCGCAGTAGCCACCCAACACCAGCCGATATTCCCTCACTTGGAGCACGCTTCCGGCAAGCGCCCAGGAAAAGGGGCGCCGCGCAAAGGCCACCGGTCCATCATAGTAGCTAAGTGCGACTAATAGTGCGGCTATGAGCGACCCGACGGACGCGGCAAGCACGATGGTTTGCCATGCAATCCCTTGTATTGCATGAATGAGATAGGGCATCGCTTTACCTACCGTCAGAGCTCCAATAAGCGTTCCGATAGCAAGTCCTCTGTTTCGCTCGAACCATGTTGAGATCATCTTCATCGCGGGCGGGTAGACTCCGGCGAGGCAAACTCCAGTAAGCGCGCGCATCGCGAGCGCCGTCGGATAATCGGGAGCCAGTACCAGAGCGGCATTCGCAACGGCCGCAAGCAGCGAGGAGCCAGCGAAGTACCACCTGGATGGCAGGATGTCGGGAAGATTGAACAGGGCGGCGAGAGCGGTACCGACAACGAATCCGAGCTGAACGGCCGTGCTTAGCCAACCGGACTGGCTCGCCGAAAGATCCCAGAGTTCGGAGAGCTGAGGTGCTACGGCGCTCCCGGCAAACCACGCCGCCATCCCGAACAACTCGGCCATGCTGAGGAGGGCGAGTATTCGCCAGCGAGATGTCACAGGATTGTCAGCGAGCGGTGTGTCTTGTCACCTGAGCCGGGTGACCAGGGTACTCACCCTACGCCGAGCATTGCGGCGCCCACTGCGACGCGATCCGTTGATACCTCCTTGAGAGAACCGGCGAACATCACGACCACGCGGCTTGAGAGCGCCAGCAATTCGTCCAGGTCAGCCGAGTGAAAGACAACCGCTGCTCCTCTCAATGCAGCCTCTCGGATATGACTATGCACGGTCACGGTTGCGGCGATGTCCAGACCTCGTGTCGGATTCTCAGCGACGATAAGATCTGGGCTTCCCCAGAGTTCGCGCGCCAAGACCAGCTTTTGCTGGTTCCCGCCCGAGAGGGTGGACGCCGGAGCCCAGGGACTGGCCGCACGGACGCCAAAGCTATCCAGTCGCTCCCTGGCTGCCGAAACAGAACTTCGATGACCCGGAAGTGCGCCAGATAGGGCCGCGCTCTTCAGCGCCAGATTCTCGATCAGCGACATTTCCAGGACAAGCCCCTCACGCTGAGATAGTTCGGGTATGAAAGCGACTCTATCTGGAAGCTCCAGATCGCCGGCTTCAGGATGGATCAGACCGGCAAGTGCCCGGAGCAATTCCCGGTAACCTCCTCCCTCCACCCCGGCGACGCCAAGTATCTCGCCGCCTCGGATCATAAATGACGCTTGGCGCACAGCAAGGACGCCGCGTTCGCCAGCGATGCTCAGATTGCGCGCACGCACGGCTACTGTCGCATTAGATGGTGCGTGGACCTGTGTCGCCTGCGCCGTAGCGCTCGGGCTAAACGTACCTGCTTCGCCCAGCATGGCCTGAGCCAGTCCCGACTCCGTCATATTGGCCCCTGGAACAGCTGCTACCGTCCGGCCGGCACGTAGGACTGTCACCTCATCAGCGATCCGAATCGCCTCGCGTAACTTGTGAGTGATTAGCACTACGGCACCGCCACCTTTGGCGTAAGTCCGGAGAAACCGCATCAGGTCTTCTACTTCAGACGGAGCGAGAACGGCCGTCGGTTCATCGAGAATCAGAATTCGCGCGCCGTGCGCAAGCGCCTTGATGATTTCCAGCCTTTGTTGCGCGCTCGCGGGCAGGGTGCTCGCCAGAGTTTCAGGCTGGAGAACGAGGCCCATCTCGCGGCCGATATCGCGAACGCGCTCCGCGGCAACCACCGCGCGAAAGCTGCCACTTCCACCCAGCGCAACATTCTCGGCCACGGTCATCGCTCCAACGATGGTAAAGCGTTGATGCACCATGCCAACGCCGTGTCGGATAGCCTGCCTTGGAGATGACAGCGTTACAGCTGAGCCATCGATGGATATTGCGCCGGAATCAGGTCGTACCATTCCGAAAGCGACCCGCATCAGTGTCGTCTTCCCGGCTCCATTCTCGCCGAGCAGAGCGTGCACGCTTCCGCGAAGAATTCGAAGGTTGGCATCAGTCAGAGCTTCCAGTTCACCGAACCGCTTGGCGATGTGGGAAAGCTCCAGCACCACCACCCCAGTCACATTCCCGTAGGAGCTTGAATAAAGTCCCAGGGGATACCGAACTCTCGCGATATGCGACGAGCCAAAGCCTGGACTCCCAGGGTTTCGGTCGCATAGTGACCGGCGTAAATGACGACAATGCCGTGCTCCTCGGCTTCGATCGCGGTATGGTGCGGTCCCTCTCCCACTATCAGAGTGTCCACTCCGCAGTCCGTCGCCTCACGGATGGTGTCGCTCGATGCACCGGCGCCACTGCACATCGCCCACCGGCGCGTCAGCCTGCCGGGTTCCATGTATGAGGTGCGAACTCCGCCGCCATGCGATTCCGCGAATGCGTGCGCGAGCTGAGCAAGCTTCCCTGTCGCGATTTCCGAGTTGCCCATGACACCTATGTCGACTCCCTTCGCGCGCGCAAATCCATGAGTGGGTGTCAAACCCATTTCACGCGCAAGGAGGACGTTGTTTCCCAACTCAGGGTGCGCATCCAGTGGCAGATGTGATGAATAGAGAGCTATCCCGGAATCGAGCAAAGCGCGGATGCGGCGGAGATGCGGCCCCGTAAGTGACTGCACACCTCCCCAGAACAATCCGTGATGCACGACAAGAAGGTTCGCTCCCGTTTCAACTGCTCCGAGTATGGTTTTTTCACGGGCGTCCACCGCGGCTGCAACGCGCACGATGTCGCCATCCGAGTCCACCTGTAACCCGTTTACCGCATTGGGGTAGTCCGTGAATTCGGAGACGCGGAGCAAGGCGTCGAGATACAGCGCGATTGAAGCAAGCGATGGCATTGGCGCGAGCGGCTGCCGGAGACGAAGTCTGGCGGTAGTTAGCTACGAGACCGCTGATTGGCCACAGCTCTGAGGGTGCTACTGTCACTCATAGCGTTGCAAAAAGAAGCGAGCTGTAATGCGCACGTGAATGCACCCGCCGCGCCGACGTGATCATTCATTTCGCAGTTGCTCCAGTGGTATCAACAAAGTTCAGTCGAGGGGGGACGATCCTGCCTGAATCCATGAGCCGCTGTACGGAATCCAATTGCCCTTGCACCAATGGAGTGATGCGATGGGCAAGTTTGGGATTTTGAACGAGCCTGACAACGCCGCTATTGGCATCAAATCGAATAACACGGGCCGCGAAACGGCGTTCTTTCACCTCGCGCGCCACTGAAAGGAAGGCGCGTGGCAAGTCGATGACGACGCTGGCAATAATCACGTCGGGAGCGACATCATTTTGATTGCTGTTAGCGCCGAAAACATACACCCCGCGCGACTCCCTGGCGGCCTGAAATGTTCCCAGTCCGGCAGCGTCCGCGTTCTGAAAGATGAAGTCGGTCCCCTGTTGTATCTGAGCGAGCGCCTGTTCCCTTCCGGCGCTCGCGTCGTCCCAGTTGCCGACATACGAGCCGAGGACGCGGACGTTGGGGTTTACGGAGCGCGCACCCGCAACGAACGCCAGAAAAAGGCTCTTTACGGGAGGAAGCTCAGTCCCCCCGATTGTGGAAACAACGCCACTTTTCGTCGCTGCTCCCGCCAAGACCCCAGCCAGATAGGCAGGTTCCTCAAGCCCGAACACCATCGGTGAAACATTGGGCGCGACTCGGTTGCCGGAGGTGGTGATGTACACGGTCCTGGGGAATTTTGGACCGACCCGTTCGGCAGCGTCTTGAAATTCAAAGCCGTGGCCAAAGACGAGGTCATAGCCTTGGGCGCCGTACTGCTCGAAGTTTTCTTCAAACTCTGCTGGGGTCTTGACTTGAATATGGCTTGTTACTGCCTTTAAACTGTCGCGAATACCAGTCAGTCCGGCGAAGGCGCCAGAATTCCATGATTGGTCGGTTATTGGACCAGGGGTTAGCAGTGCAACTCTAAATGGTTTGTTCTGGCCGTCCGAAGCGGCTTGGCGAGACTCGGAAACGGAACAGCCTGAGCCTAGCAGACCCGCCAATATGGCTAAGCCGCCCACAGGAAATTTCAGGCGATTTTTTGCTGGGTATTTCATTAGATATTCATGCCGGCGTTCGTCCAGTTGGGCCCCCGATTAGTCCCAAGAGCCGATCCAGGTCCTCAGGCGAGTAAAATGCAATCGTCAGGGTTCCCTTATGTACACTGGTAAGTTGCAGTTTTACATCTGTCTGAAGGTATGAACGCAGCTCGTCCTCAATACGGCGAGCTTCACCCTCCGCCTCTGACGGGCCCGTTGAAGAGCTTTGACCGCTCTTTTTCACGCGGCGGCGCTGGGGTGTTATATCCATCACTCGGCGCTCCACTTCTCGAACGCTGAGTTGCGCGGCCAGGACTTCCCTTGCCAACGCGATTACATGTTTCTCATCCGGAAGGAGACCCAGCAATGGCCGCGCATGCCCCGGTGTAATATCACCGCGGGAAAGCATGTCGCGTACAGTTCCTGGCAAAATGAGTAACCGGAGCGCGTTGCTTACCGTAACGCGATCCTTGCCAACAATTTTCGCAATCTGTTGTTGCGTTACAGCGAACTCCTCCATCAGGCGCCGATAGCCTTCCGCCTCCTCAAGCGGATTCAGATCGGCCCGCTGCAGGTTTTCAACCAACGCAAGCGTGAGCATGGTTCGATCATCTACTTCCCTGACTATTGCCGGAACCTCAGTCCAACCCAGCTGTGTGACAGCCCGCAAGCGCCGTTCGCCCGCAATCACCTCAAAGCCTCCGTCCTGAGTGCTGGGCCTCACGGTGATCGGTTGGAGCAGCCCGTTCGCCCGAATGCTCGCCTCGAGCTCGCTGAGCTCAGCAGTGTCGAAAGATCTCCTGGGCTGCAGCGGATTCGGTAGGATATTCCGAATAGGAATAGCACGAGAGATCGTACCGCCAGTTGGTGTGGGCGAAGCGGCACTTATGAGGGCCTCGAGCCCTCTCCCCAAACGGCGATGAGTATCAATTGCCATGGCTTGCAGTCACGGGGTTGAGGATACGCACATCCAATTATGCGGTTTTAGAAGAATCCTTGGCCACTTCCCTGTCCACCCAGTTACGTCCCTTCTCCTCCAGTCCTCGCCGGTCAAGTAATTCGCGCGCTACTTTCATGTAAGCCTGCGCGCCCACAGAGTTTACATCGTATAGAATTATCGGCTTACCGAAACTCGGCGCCTCGGCGAGGCGCACGTTCCTGGGCACCACCGTCGTGAAAACCTTTTTCCCGAAATATTCGCGGGCATCCGCCACCACCTGGCGCGAGAGATTGAGTCGAGCGTCATACATGGTAAGGAGGACACCTTCGATCGCGAGGGAGTCGTTCACACCGCGCTGAATCAGGTGCACGGTATTCAGGAGTTGAGAAAGACCTTCCAAGGCGTAATACTCACACTGAACCGGGATCAGCACGCTGTCCGCTGCCGCAAGCATATTGAGAGTCAGCAGACCCAGGGAAGGTGGGCAATCGATTATGATGTAGTCGTAGTCGCCGCGGACGGATTGCAGCGCTTCTCGCATTGCCAGGTGGCGGCGCGGGTGTCCGATCAACTCCACCTCTGCCCCCGCGAGGTCCGGCGTGGTCGGCGCGACATCGAGATGTTTGAACTCAACGCTCTTGAGAATGATTTGATCGAAGGCACAGTCGCCGCTGAGTGCATCGTAGACCGTCAGTGCTATGTTCTGGCGAAGCAAACCGACACCGCTGGTAGCATTCGCCTGCGGATCACCATCGATCAACAAAGTTTGGTGTTCGGCTACCGCGAGGCTTGCTGCGACGTTGATTGCCGTCGTCGTTTTGCCAACGCCGCCTTTTTGGTTTGCGATTGCAATGACTCTTGCCACTAATTTCGATCGCTCAGAAGTTGAATGGACATGCTGTGCTGTAATGTATACCTGAACAATCGCAGCGGAGGAATTCTAGAACTATTAAATGAGGTACTTGGGCGATACAGGCAACTACGCCTGTTGTAAAACGTGAAACAACTCGCCTTCTAACAGGCAAATTGCCATTATCCAATATCTACTATTCTCCCGCAAATCACGCCAGTTCACCATCAGTATAATGTCACTATAGCGACATTATACCGACATTCGCATTGCCTTGATTAACTGCCCACTTGATCGGCGGAGGTGTTCCTCAATCGGCGTGGGGTTAGGTTGGGATTAACTCAGGGGCGCCGCGCGGGACATCTAGAAGCTTCAGAAGCAAGTCTCCAGCGCCCTGAGACCTGAACGGTAATGGTCAGCTCGCCCGGGGTGATGGGAGTCGCATCCTGCGCAGCGCCGCGCGCCATGGATTTCTCCATGAACATCGGGCGATAGCTGTCCTGGGTCGTCAACTCGAGGACTTCACCAATGCAGGTTCCTCCGGCCCTGGCTAACGTCGACGCTTCCGCCTCGGCTCTACTCACGGCAGACGCCAGCGCCTCTGTTCGTGCAGAATCGGCGCGCGATGAAGTGAATTGCAGGGAGTTGATTGCATTTGCCCCCTTGCTCAGAGCGGCATCCAGCAATGCTCCTATCTGATCTATCTGGCGTACCTCTACTCGAAGAGTATTTCGCACGACATAGCCTGCGATTCTCGGTGTTCGGTCGCCTTTGTCCGGCTCGAATACCTGCTCGGGATACACGCTGTACTCCGATGTGCTCATTTGAGGCGCACCTATGCCAAGCGCTCTGACCGCGTCCATTACCGCGCGCATTTGACGAGCGTTCGCCGCGCTCGCGGCAGCAGCTGTTGCAGCTCGACTCTCCACCCCAATGAAAATTGTCGCTCGGTCCGGAACCACGCGCACCTCACCGACGGCGCTGGTTGCAACCTGAGGTACCGTCACCAATGTCGACGGAAGGCCCTGGGCAGCAGCTGCGGCATAAATAAAGAGCATTGGGATACTAATTAGGTACAATCTCATTCCTGTCTCCTTGATTGGGCATTCTCGCCTCGGCAACTTTCCTGCTGGTTCAGCCGCTTGTGAGTTTGCATCGCGACGGATGATTGGATCAAGCAATCGGTTGCATCCTTGCGCTGTTCCACAGGTCCACGACTAGCCCAACGCACCCGTCAGGCGCGATTCACGCCATGTCGCCGATGTGTTTCCAGTACGAGATTCTGCAAATCGCTCGGGCTCACACCGGGAATTCGCGACGCCTGTGCAAGGGTTAGCGGCCGCATGGCCTGCAGTTTCTGTCTCGCCTCGAACGACAACGACCGCATCTCGCCATACGCCAGCTCTGGATCCAGTACCAGATCTCCCATCCTCTGCATCTTTTCCGCCTGTATCCGCTCGCGCTCGAAGTAGCCAGCGTATTTGATCTCCAGTTCCGCTGTCATGACGGCTTCGCGCGACAGATGCTTGCCTACGCCAGTGGCCACAAATAGATCGCTAAGAGAAATACCTTGCCGCTTTGCCACCTCGGCGATTCTCACGGCGTGAGGGAGGGGAGCGGCGCCGGCCTCTGTGAGAATCGCGTCCGCCTCTTGCGGCCGCACGCTGGTCTGCTCGGCGATAGTTATCGATTCGCTTTCATCGGACAACCTGCGGCCGACAGCCGCAACCTCATCGTCGCATAGCATGCCGAGCTGCATTGCCCGGGGAGCAAGACGCTTGAGCGCATTGTCCTGCCGCACCGTGAGCCTGAATTCGGAACGGGATGTGAAAAGCCGGTAAGGTTCGTCTACTCCGCGCGTTACAAGATCATCCACAAGAACACCGATGTACGAGCTCTCGCGCCCCAGGATCAGAGATGGACGCCCCAACGCACGCAAACCAGCGTTGATTCCAGCAATGGCTCCCTGCCCCGCTGCTTCCTCATAACCCGTCGTTCCATTGATCTGACCCGCGAAGAAAAGGCCGCCGAGCGATTTCACCTGTAGAGTGGCATCGAGCTGGGTCGGCGGGTAGTAATCGTACTCGATCGCATAACCCGGGCGCGTCATGAGCGCATGCTCGAGACCTGGAACGGCGCGCAGGAAATCGAGTTGAACTTTGGCGGGTAGCGACGTCGACAGCCCGTTGACGTACAGCTCCGTCGTGTCGTGACCCTCGGGTTCCAGAAAGATCTGGTGACGATCCACATCGGGAAATTTCACGATCTTGTCTTCAACCGACGGGCAGTACCTCGGCCCGCGAGACGCTATCGCGCCACCGTACATCGCACTCAGCTCGATGTTTTTCTGAACGATGCGTTTTACCTCGGGCCCAGCAAACGTGATCCAGCATGGGAGCTGTTCCGGATGCCGCGTATTCCCATCTACTCCACGTCGCCGCGAGTTCCAGAAGTGAGACCAGCTGAAATCGAAAGTCTCGATCTCACTCTCCTGACGCTGGAGCCTGGAATAGTCAACAGAGCGCCCATCGATGCGCGGTGGCGTTCCTGTTTTGAAGCGCGCCACCGTAAGCCCAAGTCGCTCCAGTTGCTCCGCCAGATGGATCGCCGGCGGGTCACCTGCACGTCCACCAGAGAGCTGTGTGTCAGTTCCCATATGAATGCGCCCGCGAAGGAACGTTCCCGCTGTGATGACGACCGAGCGTGCTCCGAAGCAGCGACCCTCGAGAGTCTCAACCCCAAGGACCTGCATACCACCTGCGTCAATAATCAAACGCGCGACAGTGCCCTGCACCGTCAGGAGCCTGGGGTGCTTCTCGACGAGTGAACGAACGGCGCGCCTGTAAAGTCCGCGATCACATTGTGACCTCGGAGCCCACACTGCCGGCCCCTTGCTCCGGTTGAGCATCCGGAACTGCAAGGAAGCCAAGTCGGTTGCGCGACCCATGATGCCGCCCAGCGCATCGACTTCCCGCGCGACTGTGCCCTTGGCGACGCCGCCGATCGCGGGGTTGCACGACATCTGCCCGACTGTCTCGAGCGCGCTCGTGATGAGCGCCACCCGCGCACCCAGACGTGCACAGGCGACCGCAGCTTCGGTTCCGGCGTGACCCGCTCCGACTACTATGACGTCGAGATCGAGCTCGTTGGACATGAAGAAGTGAACTGGTTGGCCATGAGTATCCGCAAGTTTCCGTATTGAGCCTAGTCCACGCGCATGAGGTGTACCGACGCGTGAAAGATAACGGAAGCATATGGCGGGGCGTCCGTGCTTCGAAGCGGGTCGCGATTGAAGCTACACCTTCTGTTCGGTTGAAGGGGGTTACGGACGTCGCGTACTTCTGCGCCGCTGCGTGGCAGGCTCACGAGTTAATGAGCCGTGTCGCAAAAAGCCGCTCCAGTCGCACCCGTAACACCAACTTGTGCGAAACCAGGGCATGAGAGTGTTCCATCCCTTTGACTGCACGCGAATGGTGGGCGTGTCGCAGCACGGGCACCTGTCACCACGGGGAAGAACCCAATAGAAAAAAATCGTCGCAACGATCGCCCTGAGTACGAAGAAGCCGACGAACACCCATCCGAAAATCACATCATCGGTCATGTGCTACCTCGCACCAGCCGCATTTGAGGGGAGTTTCCAGATCTCCGGGCGTCAGAACAAGGAACGGAACACTCTATCCTGCTTGCAACTGCCTTCTGTTTCTCCCTGGTGACTCAGTGCGAGACGAAAATTGATATGGCGCAACTTCATCTCGCAACAGCGATTCCGGTGTCGGCTGATTCGCACTCGTTTCGCTAAGCGGGCAATTCCAACTCCTTCGCTATCGTACTCCACGGCGCGACATGCGCTACACCGTCCTCAATACGCTCTATGACGACATCCACGCCCGCTTCTATGCGTTGGCCGTCAAGCCCACACGCCGGAAGCGCGTGACGTGTACCGCCCAGCTCATAGGAAATCTGGCCTGAGCCGGGAGACCCAATGTCTTCGGTTACGCGTCCGAAGTGACCCTGCAAGACGTACCTCATGTCCTCCACATCGCGCGCGGCGCTCGGAACTATCCACCCGGCGAGAAGTCCGAACATTCCCATGGCCACGGCCAAACCACTCGCCGCCGCAATCATGGAGACCACTCCTATTTCCAGCGGCGAGTATCGCGCCAGAGGATAACCTACTGCCCCAGCGACGGTCGCGAAGGCGGCAATGGTAGGTGCGTTCAAAAGCGCTACCCGCCCTTTTTGTTGCAGGTGCCGGTCGATTCCCCGCAGCATCGCAGTCACGCCAAGTACGAGACCGGCGATGAGTGCAATGAGAAATGGAGAGACCGTTACGAAATCTGTCATCTCACGCCACGCTTCCGAAAGTGGAAATGACACCCATGGAGCGCTTCAATCCCCCAGGTGCTTGCGAAACCAGGTGACCGTTCGCGGCCATGCATTCCTTGTGGCCGCAAGGTTCGCTCCATTTGGAGCGTCCTGGGCTCGCAAGAAGCCGTGGCCAGCGCCCGGGAAATAGTGATACTCGAACGTCTTA
>Ga0136617_10005311_pt1 | contig 11517 bp, 13 predicted proteins | sample AntDrymUQ3222106_2_FD_129672 | JGI IMG/M metagenome (GOLD analysis project Ga0136617, IMG submission 129672) | Polar desert sand microbial communities from Dry Valleys, Antarctica - metaG UQ322 (21.06) | ecosystem: Environmental > Terrestrial > Soil > Desert | place: Antarctica: Dry Valley...
GCCCACGACCAAGGCCACCTACGGATCCAACGCCGTCCACCTGCAGGTCACGCTCGACGAGCGTGCCGGCCGCGCGGTCGCCGTGGGGGCGATCGACAACCTCACCAAAGGCACGGCGGGTGCCGCCGTCCAGTGCATGAACATCGCCCTCGGCCTCGACGAGCATCTCGGGCTCACCACCGTGGGAGTGGCGCCATGACCGTGACGACGCCGCGGGGGTTCTCCGCCTCCGGGGTCGCCGCCGGGCTCAAGTCCGGCGGTGCGCCTGACGTCGCGCTGATCGTCAACACCGGCCCCCGCGACGTGGTCTCCGCCGTGTGGACGTCCAACCGGTGTAAGGCGAACCCGGTGCTCTGGAGCGAGCGGGTGGCTGCCGACGGCAAGGCCCGCGTCGTGCTCGCCAACTCCGGCGGCGCCAACTGCTACACGGGACCGGAGGGCTTCCAGACCACCCATGCGACCGCCGATCGCGCGGCCGACCTGCTGGGTCTGCGCGCCCTCGACGTCCTGGTCTGCTCGACCGGCCTGATCGGCATGCTCAACGACCGCGAGGCCTTGCTGCAGGGAGTGACCGACGCCGCCGCCGAGCTGAGCGACGACGGGGGAGAGGCCGCTGCCCACGCCATCATGACCACCGACAGTGTGAGCAAGCAGGCCGTCGTCGCGGGCGACGGCTGGTCGATCGGCGGCATCGCCAAGGGTGCGGGAATGCTCGCTCCCGGGCTCGCTACGATGCTGGTCTTCCTCACCACCGACGCCGACATCGAGGCCGACGACGCCGACCGTGCCCTGCACGCCGCGACCGCCCAGACCTTCGACCGGCTCGACTCGGACGGCTGCATGTCGACCAACGACTCGGTGATCTTGATGGCCTCGGCGGCGAGCGAGGTCGCACCGCCGTACGACGTGTTCGCCGACGCCGTGCGCACCATCTGCGACGACCTGACCCGGCAGCTGCTGCGCGACGCCGAGGGTTCCGAGCACGACATCGCGATCACCGCCATCAACGCTGCGACCGAGGACGACGCGCTCGAGGTGGCCCGCTCCGTCGCTCGGAGCAACTTGTTCAAGTGTGCGATCTTCGGCCGCGATCCCAACTGGGGAAGGGTTCTCGCTGCCGTCGGCACGACCGGCGCCGAGTTCGACCCGGCCGACCTTGACGTCTCGCTCAACGGGGTGCAGGTCTGCATCGGCAGCGGCGTCGGTGAGGGCCGAGGCCTCGTCGACCTCACCCGGCGCGAGGTGACGGTCGAGATCGACCTCAAGGCGGGATCCGAGCAGGCGACCGTGTGGACCAACGACCTGACCCACGCGTATGTCCAGGAGAACTCGGCGTACTCCTCATGACGACACCGCGCGAAGCGAGCGATCACGCCTTGGCCGCTGCCAAGGCCGCGACCTTGGCCGAGGCGCTGCCGTGGCTGGAGAAGTACCACGGCAAGACGATCGTGGTGAAGTACGGCGGCAACGCCATGACCGACGACACGCTGAAGCAGGCATTCGCGGAGGACATCGTCTGGCTCCGGTACGCCGGATTCCGGCCGGTCGTCGTGCACGGAGGGGGTCCGCAGATCAGCTCCATGCTCGACCGGCTCGGCATCACCTCCCAGTTCAAGGCCGGTCTGCGGGTCACGACACCCGAGGCGATGGACGTCGTCCGGATGGTGCTGGTGGGCCAGGTCGGCCGGGAGCTCGTCGGCTTGCTCAACCAGCACGGCCCGTTGGCCGTCGGTCTCTCGGGAGAAGATGCCGGACTCTTCACCGCGGCCCGTACCCGCGTGGTGGTCGACGGCGAGGACGTCGACCTCGGTCTGGTAGGGGAGGTGACCGACGTACGACCCGAAGCCGTGCAGGACCTGATCGACGCCGGACGGATCCCGGTCGTGTCGACGGTGGCGCCCGACCTCGACGGACAGGTCCACAACGTCAACGCTGACACCGCTGCTGCCGCGCTGGCCGTCGCGCTGGGTGCCGAGAAGCTGCTCGTGCTCACCGACGTAGAGGGTCTCTATCGGGACTGGCCCGCCAGCGACGACGTGATCGGTCAGATCTGCGTGGACGCACTCCGCGACCTGATGCCGACCCTCGCCAGCGGCATGGTCCCGAAGATGGGCGCCTGCCTGAAGGCCGTGACCGGGGGCGTCCCGCGCGCCACGGTCGTCGACGGCCGCGAGCCGCATGCGGTACTGCTGGAGATCTTCACCGCCGAGGGTGTCGGCACCCAGGTACTGCCCGACTGCGAGCTCAAGATCCGGCGGGCCCTGCACCGCAGCGAGGGGGCGAACGCATGACCGCCGTCGTAGGGATCCCACCACTCACCGACGAGACGTCGGCTGCGCTGACCGAGCGGTACGCCGGCGCGGTGATGAACACATTCGGTACGCCGCAGCGCGTGCTCGTCCGCGGCGAAGGCTGCTACGTATGGGACGCTGACGGCCGCCGCTACCTCGACCTGCTCGGCGGCATCGCCGTCAACGCACTCGGTCACGCTCACCCCGTCGTCCATGCCGCGGTGACCACGCAGCTCGCCACGCTCGGGCACGTCTCGAACTTCTTCGCCACCCCGGCTCAGGTCGCCCTTGCCGAGCGGCTGGTCGCTCTGCTCGGCGCACCGGGTCGGGTCTTTTTCACGAACTCCGGCACCGAAGCGAACGAGGCGGCGTTCAAGGCAACTCGGCGTACCGGGCGCACCAAGGTCGTCTCGACCGTCGAGGCTTTCCACGGCCGGACCATGGGCGCCCTCGCGATCACGTGGAAACCTGCCTACCGGGAGACCTTCGCGCCCCTTCCCGGTGACGTCACGTTCGTGCCGTACGGCGACATCGACGCGCTGGCCGCCGCCGTCGACGACGAGACCGCTGCCTTCGTGGTCGAGCCGATCCAGGGCGAGGCGGGCGTCGTCGTGCCCCCACCTGGGTACCTCGCCGCCGCCCGGGCGATCACCACCCGGCACAGGGCGCTGCTGTGGCTCGACGAGGTGCAGACCGGTGTCGGCCGTACCGGCCGCTGGTTCGCCCACCACGGCGAGACGCCGACCGTCGTCCCCGACCTCGTCACTCTGGCGAAAGGATTGGGCTCGGGCTTTCCGATCGGCGCGTGTATCGGCGTCGGCGGGGCCGGGGGACTGCTCGGGCCCGGTGACCACGGGTCCACCTTCGGCGGCAACCCCGTCGCCGCCGTCGCAGCCCTGGCGACCATCGGCGTCATCCAAGGCGACGGACTGCTCGACCACGTCCGCGCCGCGGGCGACCACCTCGCGGCGGCCGTCGAGTCACTGACGCACCCGCTCGTCGATCACGTGCGGGGCCAGGGCCTACTGCGCGCGATCGTGTTGCGCGAACCGATCGCCCCGAAGCTCGCCGCGGCTGCGCTGGCGGACGGTTTCATCGTCAACGCACCCACCGCGACGACCATCCGGCTCGCACCGCCGCTCATCGTGACCACCGACCAGCTCGACGACTTCGTGCACGCCCTGCCACGTCTGCTCGACGCGGTCGCCGCCGATGATCAGGAGACCTCTACGTGACCCGCCACTTCCTCCGCGACGACGACCTTGTCCCGGCCGAACAGACCGAGATCCTCGATCTCGCCGACGCCTTTCGCGCCGACCGGTCGCACGAGCAGCCCTTGTCGGGGCCGCAGGCGGTCGCCGTGATCTTCGACAAGCCGTCCACCCGGACGCGCGTGTCGTTCTCGGTCGGCATCGCTGAGCTGGGCGGCTACCCCCTCGTCATCGACGCGCAGTCGTCCCAGATGGGACGCGGTGAGCCGATCGAGGACACCGCCCGGGTGCTCGACCGACAAGTCCGCGCGATCGTCTGGCGCACCTTCGAGCAGGCTCGCATCGAGGCGATGGCGGCCGCGTCCTCGGTGCCTGTGGTCAACGCGTTGACCGACGAGTTCCACCCCTGTCAGATCCTGGCCGACCTGCAGGCGGTCCGGACGCACAAGAAGGTACTGGCCGGGCTCACCCTGACGTATCTCGGCGACGGCGCCAACAACATGGCGCACTCCTACCTGCTGGGAGGTGCGATCGCCGGTATGCATGTCCGTATCGGCACGCCGACGGACTACCAGCCTGACCCGGCGGTGCTCGCGCGGGCAGCGGGGATCGCCACGGACACCGGGGGATCGGTGCGGGTCGAGTCCACCCGGGAGGCAGCCGTGGAGGGCGCCGACGTGGTCGCGACCGACACCTGGGTGTCGATGGGTCAGGAGGGCGAGGCAGGAGACCGGTCGTCACCGTTCGCGCCGTACGCGATCGACGGTGCCGCGATGGCGTTGGCTGCGCCCGACGCCGTGGTGCTGCACTGCCTGCCGGCGTACCGGGGGAAGGAGATCGCCGCCGAGGTGATCGACGGACCGCAGAGCATCGTCTGGGACGAGGCCGAGTGTCGACTGCACGCCCAGAAGGCCTTGCTGACTTGGCTGTTGAGGGAGTCGTCGTGACCGGTACGTCGACCGCGCAGACAGCTGTTGGCGTCGTCACGACCAAGGCCGGCCGCCACCACCGGATCGTCGAGCTGCTCGAACGCGAGTCCGTGCACTCCCAGGCCGAGCTCGCCGACCGGCTGGCTGCGTCGGGGGTGCGGGTTACCCAGGGGACGCTGTCGCGTGATCTGGTGGACCTCGGCGCCGTGCGCGTGCGCGACGCCGACGGGGCACTGGTGTACGCCGTGCCCGCCGAGGGCGGTGACCGGACTCCGCGTTCGGCCACCGACTCCGTCACCGCCAAGGCCAGGCTGGCGCGACTGTGCCACGAGCTGCTGGTCGGCTGCGAGGGAGCGGCGAACCTGACGGTGTTGCGGACGCCGCCCGGCGCCGCACAGTTTCTCGCGTCCGCCCTCGACCGGGCCGAGCTCAGCGACGTGCTCGGCTGCATCGCTGGCGACGACACGGTGCTCGTGGTCAGCCGACGACCTAACGGCGGCGAGAGCATGGCTGCCCGATTCCTCGCCCTTGCCGACAGCGGCGCCAAGACCTGACCACCCGGACACGCCCACCACCCAGGAGCCTCACCGTGATCACCACCAGCTCACCCATGAGCAGCGTCCCCGATCGCATCGTGCTCGCTTACTCCGGCGGCCTCGACACCTCCGTCGCGATCGGATGGCTCGCCGAGGAGAGCGGCGCCGAGGTCGTCGCCGTCGCGATCGACGTCGGACAGGGCGGCGAGGATCTCGACACGATCCGCAAGCGGGCGCTCGCCTGCGGTGCGGTGGAGGCGGTGGTCGTCGACGCCCGGGACGAGTTCGCCGACGAATTCTGCCTTCCTGCGTTGCGGACCAACGCGCTCTACATGGATCGCTACCCGTTGGTCTCTGCCCTGTCGCGGCCGCTGATCGCGCGCCACCTGGTGCAGGCTGCCTCCGAGCACGGCGCCACCGTCGTCAGCCACGGCTGCACCGGTAAGGGCAACGACCAGGTGCGGTTCGAGGTCGGCATCGCCGCCTTGGCGCCGCACCTGTCCGTGATCGCTCCGGTCCGCGACTACGCCTGGACCCGCGAGAAGGCAATCGAGTACGCCGAGCAGCACGACCTCCCCATCGACGTCACCAAGAAGTCGCCGTACTCGATCGACCAGAACGTCTGGGGGCGTGCGGTCGAGACCGGGTTCCTCGAGGACATCTGGAACGCGCCGATCGAGGACGTCTATACGTACACCGACAATCCGGCTACGCCGCGCGAACCCGACGAGGTCGTCGTCTCGTTCGTGGACGGCGTTCCGGTGGCGATCGACGGCCGGCACGTGACGATGCTGCAGGCGGTCGAGGAGCTGAACCGGCGCGGAGGTGCGCAGGGAGTCGGACGCCTCGACGTGGTGGAGGACCGATTGGTCGGCATCAAGAGCCGCGAGGTGTACGAGGCGCCCGGCGCCATGGTTCTGATCGAGGCGCACCGCGAGCTGGAAAGCGTGACGGTCGAGCGCGAGCTCGGTCGGCACAAGCGCGGCGTCGACCGGCGTTGGAGCGAGCTCGTGTACGACGGCCTGTGGTTCTCGCCGCTCAAGCGCTCGCTGGACGCCTTCGTGCACGACTCGCAGCAGCATGTCAGCGGCGACGTCCGGTTGACCCTGCACGCCGGCAAGGCAGTGTCGACAGGACGGCGCTCGTCGACCAGCCTGTACGACTTCAACCTGGCGACGTACGACGCGGGCGACTCGTTCGACCAGTCCCTCGCGAAGGGGTTCGTCGAGCTGTGGGGTCTGCCCAGCAAGATCGCAGCGCGTCGGGACCAGGCGGCCGGGTCGGACCGGTGAGCGGCGGGACCGACGACAACCGGCTGTGGGGCGGGCGGTTTGCGTCCGGTCCGGCTCCGGAGCTGGTCGCGCTCAGCCGGTCGACGCACTTCGACTGGCGCCTGGCGACGTACGACGTCTCGGGATCACGCGCACATGCCCGGGCGCTGGCGGCTGCCGGCCTGCTCGAAGGCGACGAGCTGGTGCAGCTGCTCGCAGGCCTCGACCGGCTCGAGCGGGTGGTGCTCACGGACGAGTTCGTCGCCGATCCCGCCGACGAGGACGTCCACTCCGCACTCGAGCGTGGCCTCGTCGAACTGGTGGGCACGGACCTGGGCGGCCGGTTGCGGGCCGGGCGGTCGCGCAACGACCAGATCGCCACCCTCTTCAAGGTCTACCTGCGTGATCGCGCGCGCCGGATCAACGGTCTCCTGGCCGACCTGGCGACAGCCCTTGCCGATCAGGCCGAGCGTCATGTGGACTCCGCGATGCCCGGTCGTACGCACCTGCAACACGCCCAGCCCGTCGTGCTCGGCCATCATCTGCTGGCGCACGCCTGGCCGCTTCTGCGTGACATCACCCGGTTGCGCGACTGGGATGCGCGGGTGGCGGCCGAGTCGCCGTACGGGTCCGGAGCCTTGGCCGGCTCGACGCTTGGTCTCGATCCGGAGCAGGTCGCGCACGAGCTCGGGTTCACCGGGTCGGTCGCCAACAGCATCGACGGCACGGCGGCGCGCGACTTCGTGGCGGAGTTCGCGTTCGTGACGGCCATGGTCGGGGTCGACGTCTCGCGGCTGGCCGAGGATGTGATCATCTGGGCGACGCGGGAGTTCGGGTTCGTCGAGCTCGACGACGGCTACTCCACCGGATCGAGCATCATGCCGCAGAAGAAGAATCCCGACATCGCCGAGCTGGCCCGAGGCAAGTCCGGCCGGATGATCGGCAACCTGGCCGGTCTGCTGGCCACGCTCAAGGCCCAGCCGCTCGCGTACAACCGAGACCTCCAGGAGGACAAGGAGCCGGTGTTCGACTCGATCGACACCCTCGAGGTGCTGCTTCCCGCCCTGACGGGTCTGGTGGCGACGCTGCGCTTCGACACCGCCCGGATGGCCGAGCTCGCGCCGCAGGGATTCTCGCTCGCCACGGACGTGGCCGAGTGGCTGGTGCGACGGCGGGTGCCGTTCCGCGTTGCGCACGAGCTGGCCGGCGCGTGCGTACGCCGCTGCGAGGAGGTCGGCATCGAGTTGCACGATCTGTCTGACGACGACCTCGCCGCGATCTCGCCGCACCTGACTCCCGACGTGCGTGACGTGCTCACCGTCGACGGCTCGCTGGCCGCACGGGACGGCCGCGGTGGTACGGCACCGGCTCGGGTGCGCGAGCAGGCGACCGAGCTGCGTTCGCGACTGCTTGTGCTGCATCCCTGACTGCCGGGTACGGCCTTCCTGTTCCCGCATCGACTGGGTCAGCAGCGCTAAAGATCACCTCTGCTGCGGTGACCCTGACCACCTGCACCGAAGAAGCTCCATCACGCGACGGCGGGAAGATCGACTACATCTTCGTGACCGACGGCGGACTGGACTCGGTGTCGCGGTCCGTCAAGAACCTGCAGTGGTCCGACCATCACCTGGTGCTGGCAACGGTCTCCGTGCGCTGATCCGGCCGTTTCGCGCCTCGTGAGCAACGGCGCAGCTCACCTCACGGACGCGCGCACGCTTCGCCGGTACGCCGACACCGTCGCGTCCCCGGTCACCCAGAACCGCCACGGGACGTCGGCTGCCTGACTGACCCCGACGCGAGGACCGGTGCTGACGGCTCGGGCGCGTGCGCCGGGACGCAGTTGCACAGACCCGTTCGTCAGCACGTCCGCGCCGCCCTGGTCACGTCCGAGGTCCAGCGCCTGGGTGAGGCAAGCCGGCCCGCGCGCCAGCCGGGGATCACGGCCCGCGAGCCCACGGCGCCGGGCAGCAAGGTCCTCACCCGCGACGACGCGGCCCGCTCTGAGAAGCACCGCAGCCGCCTCGCCCTCGACTCCGACGACGACGTTGGCGCACCAGTGCATGCCGTAGCTGAAGTAGACGTACAGGTGGCCGGCGGGTCCGTACATCACGACGTTGCGACGGGTCGGTCCACGAGCGGCATGGGAGGCGGGGTCGCTCTCGCCGTCGTACGCCTCCACCTCGGTGAGCTCGACCGAGACCTGACCCTGCGGGCTGTCGTGGCTGAGCAGGCAGCCGAGCAGACGTGGCGCCACCTCAACGATTGGCCCGGCCAGCCACTGTCGAAGATCAGTGATGACGCCTCCGCTCCCGATCTGTCGCAGCCTCGCGGCAGTCGGCCCGGCCGACATGTGAGGCTGTCCCGATGAGCAACCCTGCCACGGACACCGCACCCTTCGATGCGCACCTGGAGCAGTGGGCCGCCTACCTGCGGACGCCGTGGGCACGGGTCCGCTACGACGTCGTAGCGGATGTGCTCGACCGCCGGATCGCCGAGCTTGGACCGGGCACCGGTGCTGCGCTGCGCGTGCTGGACCTCGGCGGAGGAGACGGGAGCGACTCGCTGCGATTGGCCGCTTCCGGCCACCACGTGACGATCGTGGACCCGAGCCCGGGAATGTTGACGCGGGCCCGAGGCGCGACGACCGAAGCCGGACTCGAGGACCGCGTACGTCTCGTGCAGGCTGACGCCGATCAGCTTGCGACGCTCGACCTCGAATCGTTCGACGTGGCCTTGTGCCATTTCCTCTTGCAGTACGTCGACGATCCCGTCGGGCTCGTCAGCGCGACTGTGCGTGCCCTCCGCCCCGGCGGGCTGGTGTCTGTGATGGCACCGAACCCTGCCTCGGACGTGCTGTTCGGGCTCGTCCGCAACTCCGATCCGGTTGCGGCGTTGAGCGTTCTCGACGCTGAGACGACCACCACGGCGACCTTCGACGCCGATGTCGCACGCGTGGAGGCCATGACCGTGACCGGCTGGCTGATCGACGCCGGGTGCACCGTGCTGGCGAGGTACGGCGTGCGGTGCGCGGTGGATCTGATCCGTGACGAGGGGTGCCAACACGACCCGGCGGCCTACGCGGACATCCTTGCTCTCGAGCTCGCCCTGCACGATCGCTCGCCGTTTCGCGACGTGGCCAGAGCCTGGCAGCTCGTGGCGGTCGCCGGTCACGCGGCAGGCGGAGCGTGAGCCATCCCACTGCCGACGATGAGCTGAACGCCCTACTCCGCGACCTGGTCGCATGCGGGCGCTCCATCCTCGGGCCTAGCCTCGTCGGCGCCTATCTCCAGGGGTCTTTCGCGCTGGGGGACGCCGATCGGTTCAGCGACTGTGACTTCCTCATCGCGGTCCGCGAGCCGTTGGACTGCGATCAGGAGCAGCAGTTGCGCGCCCTGCACGCCGAGATCCCGACCCGTCCGGGTTTCTGGAGCAAGCATCTCGAGGGGTCGTACCCGGTGACGGCCGAGCTGCGCACGGTCGAGGGGATCGGGCGACCCTGGCTCTACGTCGACCACGGCTGGCAGGAGATGTCGTGGAACACCCACTGCAACACCGAGGTGGCGCGTTGGATCCTGCGCGGGCACGGAGTCGTCCTCGCCGGTCCTCACCCTGCCGAGCTCGTCGATCCGTTGCCTGTCGGTGCCATGCAGGCGCGGATGCGTCGCGACATCGTGCATCTGCTGGACGAGCTGGCCACGTGGATCGACATCGAGGCCATTGCGTGGGCACAGCGCTACGCCGTGACGACGGTGTGCCGCCAGCTGTTCACGCTCGAGACCGGACGTGTGGCATCGAAGCGTGCGGCGCTCGACTGGGCGGTGGGTCGTCTCGGGCCAGCCTGGGCACCGCTGGTGCGGCAGGCCGGAGACGACCGCGGGTTGGGCTGGGACCCGGGATCGGCACCTCGCCCAGACTCCGTCGAGGCCACCCGTGCCCTCGCGGCGGAGGCGGCACGCATCGCGACGCAGTGACACGATGGCCTGATGGACGCCACCTCGTTGCGCGCGCTGCAGAGGCCGCTCAAGGACCAGTACCGAGAGGATCCGGCGCAGGCGGTCGTCACCCTGTACGCCGAGGGACGACTTGACGGTGACGGTGTGACCTGCACGGTCGACACCTGGGCCGGGCCGGCGCGGGCCGGCCTGCACCCGTCCGCCGGCGGGGACGGAGACGACGCATGCTCGGGAGACATGCTGCTGCAGGCGCTGGCTGCCTGCGCCGGCGTGACTCTGCGCAGCGTCGCCACGGCGCTCGGGATCCAGCTGCGCGACGCTCGGGTCCGAGTCGCTGGGACCTTCGACGCACGCGGCACACTCGGCGTCGACAGGGACACCGCGGTCGGGCTCACCGATGTCGAGCTCGGCTTCGCGTTCGACAGCGACGCCAACGACGAGCAGGTCTCGAGGCTGCTCGACCTGACCGAGCGCTACTGCGTCGTCGCCCAGACCCTGCGTCAGCCACCGCGGTTGACCGTCACGCGGGACTGAGGCCGGCTCGTTCCGTCGAGCGGTGAGCAGCGGGACCGGCTCTCGCGCTCTAGGCTTACTCCATGAGCATCGAGATCCCGCGTCCCACCGAAGGTGACGTCGTCGACCTGATCCTCGACGACCACCGGATGTTCGAGGATCTGCTGCGGCAGATGCGCGACGTGACGTCCGATCGCCGCGAGGTCGTCGCCACGATGTCTGAACTGCTGGTGGCGCACGGCGAGGCCGAGGAGTCCAAGGTCTACCCGCAACTGGAGCGGCGCGACGCGATCGACGACGAGGAGGTCGAGCACGGCGAGAAGGAGCACGACGAGGGCTACCAGACCCTGCTCCCGCTGCTCGAGGCCGACGACGTCGAGTCCGAGAAGTTCAGCGACGCGATCCACGAGTTCAGCGAGACGCTGTTGCACCACCTCGATGAGGAGGAGCGCGACATCCTCAACCCGGCTCGGACCGATGTCGGTGCAGACGTGCGCGCCCAGCTCGGGGCGGACTGGGCGCAGGAGCGCAACCGGCTGCTCGAGGCCGGTTGCGGCAGCGTCGAGGACGTACGTCGGCTCGTCGGGGACTCCGACACGTCGGGTTGACTTCCACCGGCGCCGACGCTAAACGGTTCGGTGCGACGAAGGGGATAGGGCAGGCTAGGCGCCGACCCAGGCCACCGTGCTGAGCGGGTGCCTCCGACTCTGCCGAGCTTTCAAGGAATGTCTGTGACCGAACACGTCCTCGACGACCTCGCCTGGCGCGGCCTCATCGCGCAGTCGACAGATCTGGACGCCCTGCGCTCCGAGA
>Ga0136617_10005312_pt1 | contig 11516 bp, 9 predicted proteins | sample AntDrymUQ3222106_2_FD_129672 | JGI IMG/M metagenome (GOLD analysis project Ga0136617, IMG submission 129672) | Polar desert sand microbial communities from Dry Valleys, Antarctica - metaG UQ322 (21.06) | ecosystem: Environmental > Terrestrial > Soil > Desert | place: Antarctica: Dry Valley...
AAGAGCTTGAGCCACGGCACGGTCTTCCTCCGCCCCGGCCTCAAATCGCGGCGCGATCTGCGGCTCCAATAAATTCAAGAGGGCAAGATAAGATACAAGCCACGGCCCTGTGGGCCGTTCTGCCTGAAATCCCACGCGTGTTCACGGAACTACGTCCGGACGGCTACAGGAGCGAGCCCAGAAGCGACCCTAACGGGATTCGAACCCGTGTTACCGCCGTGAAAGGGCGGTGTCCTAGGCCTCTGGACGATAGGGTCGGAAGCCGGGCAATATCAGAAGCGCACCATGGCGTTGCAAGTTATTTGCCGCCATTCTCTCGCGACTTTCGCGAGAGGACGAGTTCGGCGGTGCGCCGGGTCGCACCGCGATGTGGCCCCAGAACACGCTGCGCGTTCTTGACCAGTTGCCGCCGCGATTCGGGTTTGCGCAGCAGTTCGGCGATCGACTCAGCGAGTGAGTCAGGGTCCGTAACCTGAATCGCCCCGCGGTTCGCCAAGAGCGATTTCGTGAGCGCGGAAAAATTTTCCATGTGCGGTCCGAAAAGGACCGGTTTGCCCTCGAGAATTGGCTCGACCGGATTTTGACCGCCGCGCGCGGCAAGACTTTTCCCAACGAACACCGTCGTTGCGACCGCATACCAGGCGTGAAGCTCACCTGTGGTGTCGATTAGAAGGCAGTCTGGCGCGAGCGCGTTCTCGCCCGCCACTTCGCGCCGCAAGATCACGCGCAGGCCAAGCTCTTTCAGCCTCTGGCGAATCTCGGGTGCGCGCTCCACATGACGAGGCGCAATAATCAGAGAAAGATTCGGGAATTCGCTACGCAGGCGCAGAAAAACGGTCGCCAGAATCTCTTCCTCTCCGGCATGCGTGCTTCCGCCAAAAAGAATCAAACGACTGTCGTCAATGCCGAGCCCCCGCAGAACCTCACGAGGCTTCGACGTAGCGGAAAGCGCGTCGGTCGGATCGTATTTGATGCTTCCGACTGGTTCGATGACCTGGCGCGAAACTCCGAGCGCGGTCCAACGTTCGACGTCTCCGGATTCCTGCACGCAGATTAAGTCGAGACAACGAAAAGTAGGAGCAACCAACGCGCGGAACTTGCGGAAACGGCGCTCCGAACGGGGTGAAAGCCGAGCATTGACCAAGCTAATCGGGATGCGCCGACGACGGGCTTCGGCGGCGAGGTTAGGCCACACTTCCGCTTCCACCAGGATAATGCGCTCCGGCCTGATCGCGGTGAAAGCGCGCCGCATGATGGGCCAAAAATCAATCGGATTATACATGACTTCCATCCATGTGGATGCGTTCTCTTCGGCGAAAGTGTAGCCGGTCGTTGTTGTTGTAGTGAGAACGCACCGAAATGCCGGGTCCAATTCGCGCAATTTCGTCGCCAGCCTTAGGGCGACCGCGACCTCGCCCACACTGACCGCGTGGATCCAGCTTGTAGGTTGCCACGCGAGCCGCGAGCGCACTTCGTCGCTGTAAATGGCAAAGCGTTGCCCGAAATTGCGCCGGTAGTTTCCGCGGCGGCGCATCTTGGCTATATAACCAGGCAGGAAGAGTAATAGCCCGAGCGGAAACAGGAGATTGTAGATCAGGCGGATCATTCCTCGCGCGGCTCTTCCGCACCCGCCGCGGCGTGACCGAGAACGAGCACCTCCGTGGCGCCATATCGCTTCGCGCGGATGATCTTCCACAGAACTGGCTCGACAAGCTTCTCTTCCGGCCTTTTCTCCAAGACGAAGACCCCGTCCCGCTCGAGCAAGGCGGCGAGCTTGTGATCGTCGAGCAGGAGACGCGTAAACTCACCTCCACTCTTCGTCTTTTCATATGGCGGGTCCGCGAAGATGATGTCGTAACGCTCGGCCACTCTTATCGATTCCAAAAAGGCGAAGACTTCCTGTTTGCGCACGCGTCCACGCAGCTTGGTCCGGATGAAATTCTGCTCGATCGCGAGCACGGCTGCGCGATTTTCTTCCACGAAGACCGCGGATGCGGCGCCGCGGCTTAACGCTTCGATCCCCAACGCGCCGGTGCCGGCGAAAAGATCCAGAACACGCGCATTCACGATCCGGTCGCCCAAGCTGGAAAAGATTGCCGCTTTCACTCGATCCATCGTCGGCCGCACATCGGTCTCAGGCACCGCGAGCCGGATGCCGCCGGCAGCACCGGCGATCACTCTCATGGCGGTGATGTCGGCTCCGGGGAGACGAGGGGCGCGGGCGTCGCAGTGCTCGCCTCCACCGAAACTGGCTCCTCGGCAGCGGGAGCAGGTTGCGGTTCATCCGAGCGCTTCTTCTTCGATGCTCGATCCGATTTTCCGCCACCCAACAGATCACTGATAATTCCGCTGAGGTCTTTCAGTTCCGGGCCGATCAATTTTCCCATCAGATTTGTCTTCGGTTTTTCGACTGTGCCGGTGACTTGAAAATCGATCGCGGAATATCCAGATGGCTCGATCGCCTGGAAGTTCGCTCGCATCGCTCGAAAGAGTTTGGCGCTGATCTTTTCATTGATCGCTAATTGCGATTCGAGCCGAAGTTTGCCCGCAAAGGTGACCGTGCCCGTGGCCGAGAGCCGGATGTTCGGCGAAGTCAGAAGCAGTTCGTCGATCGTCACGATGCCGGGGGTGATGTGATACTTCACCTGCGCTTGATCGAGCTGAAGCTGCGCGAGCTCATCGAGTTGCAGCAACTGCCCCAGCGCGACCAGCAGACTGTATCGCCGCACCTGGCCGTCGCGCAGATAGATTTCGCCCGCCCCAGCGAGAGCATTCGGGTCCGCGGTTTTTCCATTCGCCTCGAGACGCCCTTCGATCCGGCCTTGCAGCATGCCGGCCGGGCCGCCTGCCTCAGTCAAAAGGCGATCGACCTGCACATCCTTAAACGCGACGTTCGCTATGAAAGGCGAATCTTCGCTCGCAGGTAGCATGGAGAATCGTCCGGTGATCTGCCCTCCGGCAGCGCGCGCGGTGATCTGAGAGAAATCGAGTTCTTCCGGATCGTATCGCAATGGCGAGTACAGCTCTTCCAGAAAGAAACGGTTTCGGAGCGAGATTTTTGCGATGCTCGCGTTCCCTCGCAGCTCCTCGGCCTTGCGCAGGTTGGAACGAAAACGGACACCGTCGAAGGTGGCAACCGGCTTTCCCTTCGCATCCAGGAAATGAAAGCTCCCGTTGGTGAGATTAACTCTGCGAATCTCGGGCGTAAACGAGGTTGCTTCGGGCGGCAGCGTCTCTGTTGTCACTGCCGCGGCCGGCGTGATTGAACCCCCAGGCACACCGCTTTCCGGGATGGGTTCTGCGGCCAGCGCTGGGATCATTGACGACTGATCGCGCTCGGTAGAAGGAATTCGCCATTGTCCATCGGCATTCTGCGCCCACATCACTTTTGGCCTAAGGAGTGATATTTCGTTGATCACAAGTCTGCCCGAGAAAAGCGACGCGAAACGGATCCGCAGTCGAAACGTATCCGCCTGCAGGAAATCCCAGGGGACCGACTGCTCGCTCTGCGGCATCGTGATGCCGGTCAGCTTCAGACCCCACCAGGGCGTCACGCTAATCCGCTGGATGCGGAGGGTAGCCCCGAGGCGCTGGCTAAGTTCCTGCTGAATCCGGGCTTGTGTGCCCTGCGACTGTACATACAGATTCACAGCCAGGAGAGCGGCCACCAAAAGGGCGAGAATTCCACCCGCGAAAAGAAGCGCAATGCGGCCGGTTTTTTTCACCTCGGAAGGTTACGCGAGGCCAGTTTGAAGAAAAGCATCAAACCCCCAGCAGGAAGCAGGACCGTGAATAAAACGGTCGTGATCTTGAACCCGGCGGCGCGGGGAGAACGCGCGCAACGTTTGCACGCGCGGGTGGAGGCCTTGACCAGGGGCGCTTTGTTGTGTTCGACCTCGCGCCGCGGGGAAGCCGAGTCGCTCGCGCGCTCCGCGGCGAAAGAAGGCTTTGAGCGCGTGGTCGCAGCGGGCGGCGACGGGACGGTGAACGAAGTGGTGAATGGTCTGGCCGGCACGCGGGCCGCGCTAGGCCTTTTACCTCTGGGCACGATGAACGTCTTCGCAACCGAGCTGGGCCTTCCCTCGGGCGACCTCGGCCGTTGCTGGCAAATCATCCAGGAAGAAAAAGCCCGCTCGGTCGATCTCCCGAGCGCGAATGGCAAACACTTCGTGCAACTGGCCGGCGTTGGGTTCGATGCCCAGGTGGTGAAAGAAACCAGCATGGCCTTCAAGCGCAGCTTCGGTCCGCTCAGCTATCTCGTCTCAGCCGCACAGATCGCAGCCCGCCGGCCTCCACGGTTGCGGATTGAATCCGAAAACGCGGTGACAGAAGAAGGCTCTTTTGTCCTGGTCGGAAACGGGCGTCTCTACGGCGGCCCGTTCCCCTTTTTCAAGCAGGCCGTGATCGATGATGGCCTTCTCGACGTGCTGGTCTTCAAGCGCTTGAACTACATCGAAATCGTCCGCTACATGCAGGACGTCATCTTCAGCTCTCAGATCACGTCACCGGAAGTCGAATATTTTCAGACCAAGTCTCTGCGGGTCACAAGTGATGTGACTGTTCCGGTCGAGATCGATGGTGAATTGATCGGGAATTGTCCGGTCGAATTCAAAATCCGGCGGCGCGGCTTGCGCGTACTCGCCCCGATGTAACCTGGGGCAACGCGCTGCTGGAGGTGAAGCAAACGTGATTGTCCCGAGATCGCAGAATGATTTCACGATGACAGCGAAACGCGGTTGAGATACTCTCGTTGACATGCGCCTTTCCGGCCGGAAGCCTTCGTCCTTTGTCCGGCCGTGGACGCAACGCCAGCGCGTCGTTCTCCTCACCCTGATCGGGGCGAATGTGGCGGCCTTCGTGGCGCAGCTCTTCCTCGAACCACATCAGCCCGGCTTCGTCCGGGACTATCTTGGGCTAAGCAAGACCGGCGTCCAATCGGCCTATGCCTGGCAATTTTTCACTGCCATTTTCATGCACGATGGGCTGTGGCATCTGCTGGGCAATACCATTATCCTCTACCTGCTTGGACGCGACGTTGAATCGATCCTCGGCCAGCGGGATTTTCTTTTTCTTTATCTGGCCGGTGCCGCCGCCGGTGAACTTGGCCACCTTTTTTTGATGCCTGCGGAGACGGTACTCCTCGCCGCCTCGGGTGGGGTGGCGGCGGTGATGATGGCCTACGCGACCATTCTGCCGGAACTCGAGCTGACGTCGGTGACTTTTGTGGTGCCGTTGCGCCTGAAAGCCAAATATCTGGCCTACGGCGCGGTCGCGGTTGGATTGATTCTGGTGGTGGTGGATCGCTACGGAACTGTGACGCACAGTGCCTATCTCGGCGGCTGTGCGGCTGGATGGCTCTACGCCCATCTTCTCGGTTTCGGCCGGCCTTCTTTTCTTCAACGCGCCTTGCACCAACGCAAAGTCAAAGCCGAACGCTATCGACATATGGATGCGGAGCAATTCATCGCAGAGGAAGTTGATCCGCTCCTCGAAAAAATTTCTCGCGAAGGTCTCAATAGTCTTAGTCGACGGGAACGCCGCACGCTCACGCTCGGGCGGGAGAAACTGGACGAGAAAGCGTAGCCGCACGTGCTAACCGCGGTGTTGCCACGGCGCTGTAGCCACGGCCCTGTGGGCCGTCCGGTTGTTGCCACCTCAGCGAGGGACGCCCCACAGGGGCGTGGCTACATCACTGTTTCCTTGGCGGACGAACCGCGTTAGCAGTTGGCGATGAGTGGTGACGCTGCCTGGATCAAAGACAAGGCGGCGAAGGCTCTGAATCCCGGGCCGGTGGAGCGCACCCTGCGCCGGCTAGATGAGCAATGGCCGGCGAATCCGCCTCATCTGCAGAAACTGATCGAGCAATTCCCGCTCGGCCAGGATGCGCTCCTGCATTTGCTCTCTGTTTCGAGCGTTTGTTGCGCCCGCCTGGTCCGTGAACCCGAGGCCCTGCTCTGGCTCCGACATCCTGACGTTTGCGCTTCCCCGCGTCATCGGGGCCGAATGATGGCGGATCTTCACCACAACATTACCGGGTCGATTGCCTCAGAAAACTTTCGCGCGCTGCGATTATGGAAGGGCCGGGAGATGCTGCGCATCGCCGTGCGCGAAGTGGCCGAGGTCGCCGAGTTGGAAGAAACAACTGCGGAGCTGTCGGAGCTGGCAGAGATTTGCGTCGAGAAAGTACTGGAGCATTGGGACGCCGAGTTACGCCTGCGGCTTGGGGCACCTGACGCACAACTCGCCATTCTCGCCCTCGGAAAACTGGGCGGGCGGGAATTGAATCACAGCTCCGACATCGATGTCATTTTTCTCTATGGCGAGGAAGGTCAAGTTTCAGCGAACCTCAGCAATCATGAGTGGTTCAATCGTCTCGCGACAAAAGTCTTCGAAACCTTTGCGACTACTGACCCCGCCGGCGCACTTTTCCGCATGGATTTGCGGCTGCGGCCGGAAGGGTCCACGGGTCCCGTCGCGCGCTCGCTCGAGAGTCTGGAAAATTACTATGCCGGTTTCGGTGAAACATGGGAACGGCTCGCGCTGATCAAAGCGCGCTTCATCGGCGGAAGCGAGGAACTGGCCTACGATTTCCTGCGCGAACATCAGCCGTTTATCTATCCGAAGAGCGCGACGGCGGAGCTGCTGGATGAGATCGCAGCGATCAAGCGGCGGATCGAGCGCGATATCGTTGGGCACGAGAACCTCGACCGGAATGTAAAGCTCGGCACTGGAGGAATTCGCGAGATCGAATTCGTGGTGCAAGCTCTCCAACTGCTGCATGGGGCGCGGCACGCCTTTCTTCATGAGACCAGCACGCTAAAAGCGCTTCCGGCTCTGGCGGAATTGGAGTTGCTGCCACGCGAGGAGGCGCTCGACCTCGAGAACGCATACCGATTTCTACGCCGGGTCGAACATCGTCTCCAGATCGAAGCGGAGCAGCAAACGCACAGCATTCCGGAGGAAGCGAAAGCGGTGGAGCGTCTGGCGCTTAGCCTCGGCTTTTTGTCCACAGATGAATTTTCCGCTGCCCTTCGAGAACACACCGGTCGGGTCCGCACGGTTTTCAAGCGCGTGATCGCGGCCCGCCCTCAGGACACGGAGACGAACGCGTTACGACTCGAAATCTTTTCCGATCAACTGGGTGCAGTGAAGGCGCTGGCCGAGCTGGGCCAGGGGCGGGGTAGTTTTCACGTCGCCCCACGTACTCGGCAAATTTTCCGCAAGCTGCGACCAATGCTCCTCGAATGGCTTGCGCAAAGTATCGATCCGGATTTTGCACTGACGCAGTTCCTGCGATTCGTGGAAGCCTACGGTCTGCGCAGTTTGCTATTCGAATTGCTAGTCACAAACCCACGCTTGCTCGAACTGCTGGTTAAAACTCTCGAAGCCAGTCGCTCTGCGAGTGATCTCCTTATCAGTCGCCCGCAGTTGCTCGAAGAGGTGACCCGCCTCGGCGCGCTCGACCGCAGCAGCAGCGTTGAGCGGCATCTGACCGCGCTTCGAGCGACCGGCGCTTCCGCTGACAACTTGAATGAGGTTCGCACCTATCGGCAAATCCAAGCCCTCCGCATTCTCGTGCGCGATGTTCTCGGGGCGGTGAATTTGGCTGCACTCCAGCGTGAGCATTCGGCCCTGGCCGAAGCTTGCCTGATTTTCGTGCACCGCCTTTTCGCGCCGGAAGATGACTTAACCGTGATCGCGCTGGGCAAATTCGGCGGCCGCGAGTTAAGCTACGGGGCCGATCTTGACGTCGTTTTCGTGGGCGAGAACACCCGCGCCGCGCAGGCCATCATGGTCGAAATGGCGCGATCGACTGCCGAAGGAGCGATCTCGCCGCTCGACGCGCGGTTGCGGCCGGACGGAGAAAAGGGGCCGATCACCTGCTCACTTTCTGCCTACGAATCTTATTACAAAACGCGCGCCCAGCTTTGGGAGATACAGGCACTTACTCGTGCCCGCCCGATCTGCGGCTCGCAAGGAGATGCATTCCTGGAGCTGGCACAACGGGTCTGGGGCACCGCCGGCCAGCGCCCCGACTTGTTAGGCCAGATCGACGCGATGCGGGAACGAATTCGACGGGACCGGGGAAGCAACTCGGAGTCGCTCGACTTCAAAACCGGGCGCGGCGGGATGATTGAGGCTGAATTTCTTTTGCAAGCGATGCAAATGCGGCTGCGCGCCTGGAGCCCGGAGTTCTCCTCCGCGGTGGACGATCTGAGACAGCTTGGGGTGATCGCGCCGGAAGACGCGACTGCGCTCAAGGCCAGCTACGAATTTCTGCGTCGCTGCGAATCCCTTCTTCGCCGTTGGGAGAACAAGGCGGTGGCTTCTTTGCCGCCGCAAGAAGTGGAACAGCAAAAACTGGCGCGACGTCTCGGGACGAAAAACGTGGCCGCGTTTGGAGAGCAGTATCGCTTCTCGCGTGAAACGATCCACGCAATCTACTCTCGCTATTTTTCGTAGCGCATGCGGCCCGCTTGCGTTTTCAAAAGCGCAAGCCAGAGGCATGCGCTACGAAGGTTCAAGGCCCGGTCACCAGCTTGATCAGCTGCTGGAGGACGAACAAGCTAATCACGATTCCGGCACAGACGAGCACGCCCAATGCGATCAGGATTCCGAAAACAAAAATCCAGTCGCTTCGGCCCGCGGTCCGGCGGCCACCGGTGTATTCTTTGATCAGCCGGTGATTGCGCGCGTTCGACTTGAACCAAAAGGAAAAAGCGTCCCCGATGACCGGGACAATTCCGATTAGCTCGTTCAGTAGGATGTTCACCGCCATACGCGCGAGGATAATCTTTGGCAGACCACCGCGCGCGGCCTGAATCAGCGCGATCGCTGAGACCATCGCGGAACCTGTGTCACCGAGGCCTGGGATGAGCCCGATGAGCGGGTCGATTCCAATCCGAAACTTCGTCCCTGGGACACGGATGAGATTGTCCATCAAGAGCGCGATCCAGCGGAAAAGCGGTTCGACCGCCTGACGCGCATCCTTGCTCTCCGGCGGGAGAACTTCCCACTCGGCCTCCTGAGCGCGCGACTTTCCCACCGCCCTCGCCTCTGCCTGGGTGTGTTTCACCGGCAACCGGCTAGCCGGGAATTTCCTTCAACATCTGCGTGTTGGTCGGGAATTTCTTCACGAACATTAGGAGACGTTCGATCGCTTCGCCCGGTTTGTGACCAGCGAGACCGCGGCGGATAAGGTTGATCTTCTCCAGCTCCCAAGGCTGCAGGAGCAGTTCTTCGCGCCGGGTTCCGGACAGGAAAATGTCAACCGCCGGGTAGATGCGCTGATCGCTGATCTTCCGATCGAGCACCAGCTCCATGTTGCCCGTGCCTTTGAATTCCTGGAAGATCAGCTCGTCCATGCGGCTGCCGGTTTCGATCAGAGCAGTGGCAACGATCGTGAGCGAGCCAGCTTCCTCCGTATTGCGCGCGGCGGCGAAGATCTTTCGCGGAATCTCCATCGCGCGTGCATCGATACCGCCGCTCATAGTGCGACCGCCGCCACCGGTGGCGTTGTTAAATGCGCGCGCGGTGCGGGTGATGGAATCGAGCAGAATAAAGACATGCTTGCCGGCTTCGACCATTCGCTTGGCGCGCTCAATTGCGAGCTGTGCGATGCGCGTGTGGCCCTTAATATCGGTGTCGCTAGAACTCGCCATGATCTCGGACGTCGGACAGGACCGGCGAAAATCCGTGACCTCTTCCGGACGTTCGTCCACCAGGAGGATGATCAGCTTCATCTCGGGATGATTCTTCGTCACCGCATCGGCGATGTGATGCAGCAGCGTCGTTTTGCCGGTGCGAGGAGGAGCTACAATAAGTCCGCGCTGGCCCATCCCGAGCGGAGTCATCAAATCCATGATCCGAGTGGTAAAACGCTCCGGCACCGTCTCGAGCTTAATCCGCTTGTTCGGGTTGATCGTGGTCAGTTCCTCAAACGGAGTGAGCCCTTGATACTTGGTCGGCTCGTCCTCGTTGATCTTGTTAAGCCGCATCAACTGCGGCCCGCGATTTCCGCGTCGCGTTTCGCCCTGAATCCACATCCCGTCGCGCAACGCGAAGCGGCGCACGATCTCGGGGGTGACGAAAATATCCTGTGGCGTCTGGACAAAATTGCGCTTCGCGTCGCGCAAGAATCCGAAACCCTTGCCAGAAATTTCGATGATGCCTTCACCCAGCTCCGGTTCGCGCTGCATCTGGTCGCCGTTGTTATAGCCACCTTCCTGCTGCCGCTCCTGCCCGTGCCGGCGCGGACCCGAATCACTCTGCAAATCCCGGCCGCCGTCCCCGTACTCTTGCCGTTTTGGCTCGCTCGAGGAGACCGCCACCATTTCGGCCGCATCTTCCCGAACAGCATCCGCTTCCGGTGGCGCTGGTTCTCCCGAGCTGAGCGATTCTCCACCGAGCAAGTCCGGTCCCTTCGTTTCCGCGATCGGGTTCTCCTCCGCCGGGCTGGGTTCCACCGCTCCCGCGGCGTGCTCCGCTTCATTCTTCCGCGCCGGATGGCGACGCGGCGGCCGACGGCGGGTTGCAGGCTTAGCCTCCACGGATGGCTTGTTATCGGATTCTTCGCTCATAATAAAACAGGAACAGCGACTCGCGCGACACCTCAGCGCCGCGTCTGGAGCGCGATTTTCTTAAGTCGGCAATTTGGCCAGCAACTGGTCGGAAATATCTAAATTCGAATAGACGTTTTGAACGTCGTCATCGTCTTCGAGGCTCTCGCACAACCGTAACACCTGGAGTGCGGTCGCCTCATCGACGACAGGAACTGTCGTATCGGGAATGAAAGTAAACTTCTGCCCACTGGTGGTGACACCCGCGTGTTTGAGCGCCTCAGCTACTGCGTAGAGCTGATCGTGGGAAGTGGTAATAACATACTCGTCCTCCTCCGTTGTCAACTCCTCCGCCCCAGCTTCCAGCGTCACCTCGAAGAGGCCCTCTTCCTCAATCGCATCTCGAGGCACGGTGATCCGTCCTTTCTTATGAAACATGTAGGAAACACTGCCACTGGTCCCGAGGTTGCCATTATTTTTGCTGAAAATACGGCGAAGCTCGGCCGCAGTGCGGTTTTTGTTGTCGGTAGCCGCATCGACAATCACGGCCACACCCCCGGGCGCGTAACCTTCATAGACGATCTCGTCATAATGCTGCGCCTCCGCACCCTCGCCCGTGCCACGTTTGATCGCGCGCTCGATGTTGTCGTTCGGCATACTCTGGGCCCGCGCGGACAGGATCGCGCTGCGCAGGCGCGCATTGGCGCCCGGATCACCGCCGCCGAGCTTGGCAGAGATCGTGATTTCTTTCGCCAGCTTGCTGAACAGTGCGCCGCGCTTCACATCGAGAGCGCCTTTTGCACGCTTAACTTTGGACCACTTGCTGTGTCCTGACATTGGCTTCGATCTGGTTAACGACAGTCGTCCGACTGCTTGAGCTCACGAGGGATCGGAACTGAAGACCTCGAGAGAGAAAACGCTCCCGAGAAGGCGAACGAACAAGAGAATTCAACCGCA
>Ga0136617_10005313_pt1 | contig 11516 bp, 11 predicted proteins | sample AntDrymUQ3222106_2_FD_129672 | JGI IMG/M metagenome (GOLD analysis project Ga0136617, IMG submission 129672) | Polar desert sand microbial communities from Dry Valleys, Antarctica - metaG UQ322 (21.06) | ecosystem: Environmental > Terrestrial > Soil > Desert | place: Antarctica: Dry Valley...
CGGCCCAAGGACTACATCTCGGGCGCCGACCACATCATCCGCTTCGAACACCTCCAGGAGGACTTCGATGGCCTCATGCGACGTGTCGATGCGCCTCCCGTGGAGGTACCTCGGGTCAACGTGACGGCCGCCAAGGAGGAGGCTGCCCGTCACTGGTCGACCTACTACAGCCCGGCCTCCCAGGCCATCGTGGCCGAGGCCTACCGGGACTGGATCGAACGCTTCGGATACCGCTTCCAGGCTGCCTGAGCCACTTGCCGGCTCCCGCCTAGGCCACCTTCCAGACGCGCCAGAGGGCCGACGGGTCGCTCAGCGGGTCGCCGTGCACCAGGAAGAAGTCGGCCGGGCCGCCATCACGGATGGCACCTGCATCGGGTTCGCCCAGCAGCTGGCCGCCACGCCAGGTCGCGGCTGCCAGCCCTTCCCATGGCTCCAGGCCCGCCGCCACCAGCGACTCCACCTCCCAGGCCAAGTGGTTGGCGCGCAGCGATCCTCCCCCGAAGTCCGTGCCGGCACACACCATCACGCCCGCTTGGTGTGCCAAGCGGACGCTCTGCTCCGCTCGCTCGAGGCGACTGCGGATGGCCGAGGCGCCCTCCTCGCCCGCGAAGCGCGGCACTTCGGTCGTACGCCCGAAGCTCAGCCAGGAGCGCATGACGGCCAGTGTCGAGACCAGTGTGACGCCGTTCCCGGCCATCGCCGCGGCCACGTCCGCCTCGAGTTCGAAGCCATGCTCGAGGGCGTCGACACCCGCCTCCGCGCCGACCCGCGCACCGTCCAGCCGGCCTGCGTGCGCGGTGACCTTGGCGCCGCGCTCATGCACGGCGGTGACCACCGAGCGCACTTCCTCGGTCGACCAGGGAGCGCGCTCCGGGTCCGGCCCATCGAGGTAGATCTTGACCAGGTCCGCGCCGTCGTCCAGCTGGCCGAGGGCTGCCGCCACCAGCTGGTCAGCGTTCGCGGCCTCGAGGTCCAGGCCGGGCAAGCCCGCCCCGGCGCCGAAGATCCAGGTTCCCGCGGCGCGAACGTAGGGCCGATCCCGCCGCCCCGCCCAGCGGTCGCGGACCCCCAGGCTCAGCGCGCGTCGCCGCCCATCGACGGGATCCTTACCGGTCGGCGCTCCCACGTCGCGCAACCAGCGCACGCCGGCGGCCAGCGCGAGGGCGCCGTTCTCCTCGGCGACCTCGACGAGCCGCTCCGGAGGGTCGCTGAAACGCGCGATCCAGTTGACGCCGCCCGGTCCCGTGAGATGGCTGTGGCAGTCGACCATGCCCGGCACGATGGTCGCGCCGGCAGCGTCGATGATCGTCAGCCCCTCGCGCTGCCCCAGATCCTCCTCGCCGTCGCTCGGGCGGATCCAGGCGACGGTGCCGTCCTCCACCAAGACGCTCACGCCGATGCGGAGCGAGGGTCCACGTGCATCTGCTATGGCGGCATCGCGGTAGAGGACGCGCGTACGCAGCCCGCCGAATGACTCAGGAGACCGGGGCGGCGGTGATGTCACGGGACGTCTCCTTCCGCAAGGTGGGCGAAATCGGGCCAGAGGCTCAGGTCGAGGTCGGGCACGATGGCTCGCAGCGCCCGCACGTCGGGTTCGTACTCGTCGCGCAGGAGGCTGCGACGCTGTGCGGGCAGGTCCGCCTTCTCGGCCCGTGTGCGGTTCCGCGGGAGCCGGAGCTCTTCGGCCGCGATGGCATGCGGCGGCAGGTCGAGGAACTGGTAAGTCCGGGCGAGTTGCGCCGCCGGCTCGGCAACGCAGCGCTCGTACTGGAGGACCAGCACGCGCTCGGGCGCGAAGGAGCCGTGGAGGCGCTCCAGCTGACGGGCGTAGAAGCCGCGCTGGAACATGTCGTTCTCGGCGCGCCGCCCGCTGAGTGACTCACGCTGGTCGTCATGGGCATGGGCCGACCGGTACCGCTCGATGGGGTCACGCAGAAGCACGATGATGCGGCAGTCCGGTGCCGCCTCGCGCAGCATCCGCGGCACCCAGTGATCGGCCAGGTATTCGGGGGTCTTCTCGCCGGTGATCATGCCGGGAGGACGCGGGAAGTGCCGGTGGTACCGCTCGATGTCGGCTGGCGTGAGCCAACCCTCATGGAACCGGTCGAAGAAGTGCAGCTCGGGACGCTGATCGGGGCTCTGATAGACGCCCGGGTGAGCTTCGATGAGCCGGAACCACCAGGTGGTGCCTGCCTTCTGCGCACCCACGCCCACGAAGTCGGGCGGTCCGATGACGAAACCCGGCGGCGGGGGCGCCGGCTCCGCCCTGCGCGTCGCCGATCGCGCAGCATCGCTCCGTGCGGTGGCGGGCCGATCTCGCTTGCGGTTTGGCAGATGTGCGAAGGCATCCTTGATGCGCATCACCGCTCCGCCGATGATCGGATGGGCAGGCGCGCAGCCAACAGCCGCTCCTTGGCGCCGCGGACCCTGGGGTCAGTGGCACTGCCCTCACGGTCGTTGATACACAGGAACTCGGCATGCGTCAGATCGGCCGGATCGAGATCGCGCGCGAAGTCAGCGTCCAGCGACCGGTGGCCCGCTGTCGACCCCACGGCACGGCCCTGCTTCACAGCCCAGTGGTGATAGACGAAGGGGATGAGTGACACGTCTGCCGCGTCGCGGAAACGTGAGCGGCGCACGGCCTCGAACTCGCTGGCGAACTCGCGCTCGAGCTCCTCGATGACAGAGCGGCTCAGGGCGTAGGGCACGTGTTCATGTTGCCTTGTGGGCAGGAAACCATGGCGAGCCAGCAGCAGGCGCGCACCGTTGACCCGGGCGCTCTGCCAGTCCTCCGCCACGTCCGCCTCGATCGACTGCATCCAGTAGATGACGCCACCCCGCGGGGCCAGATGCGCGACGGACCTCCCGTCGAAGGTAAAGAAGGCTGACGGGTCGGCGTCGTTCCAGATGAAGAAGTCGTCGTTCAGGTATAGGAAGTGCTCGGCCAGATCGGGGATGCGGTGAAGGAAGGTCTCGATGGCCTCCGAATTGAAGAGCGGCAGGTATGACCCGTCGATGACCTCACGGTGGTCGATCCAGCGGACGCGGTCCGACGACTGGAACCAGGCGGGCGGCCGGCAGTTGCTCAGGATGTGGACGCGTCGGATCCATGGCGCGAAAAGGTCGAGTGCGCGCAGTGAGTAGCGCAGCTCATCGGCTTGCGCGAAGCGATCCAGGTCCAGGGCCTCGATATCGCGGTACGCCGCGAGCTGCTCACGCCAGCCAGGGTCCGTGGCATCGACCCAGGTGTAGACCGCATCGATGGGAAAGGTGAAGCTGGCGTCCGTGACGGGCGGCTCGAGCGTTTCGCTCGGCGGGTGAGCGGCTCGGACGCGTGCCACGGGGGCGTGCTCGGAGAGGGCCACCAGCGATGGACCTCGCCCCTCCCGCCAGAGCCGGACGCGCACGTTCTCCACGAGCTTTCCGCCGGCATCGACCACGAAGACCCGGAAGTCCTGCTGTGCCCTGGCTAGCTGCAGGGCTCTGTTGCGGTCGCGCGACGTGATCCGGACGATGCGGCCGGGCAGACCCAGGTGGCAGGCTTTGTCGCTTGCGTCGCACGCGGCCAGGATGGCGGCCAGCGCCCCGGGGAGGCGCGACTGCGGGATGTCGTAGCCCAGCGGGTCGCCGGCGGAGTAGCGCGACGCTCCGATGTCCAGCGCCGCCAGGACGGAGGCGATGCGCGTCTCGTGACCTACCGGCGGAAGGTCACCCGGAGCGGGCCACTCGATGCGAACGGGCCGCACCGCCGAAGTCAGCCGCCGGGCGAGCCGGGCGGCCCGCCTACGCAGTGGCCGGCCGCCAGCCGCAGGCGGTGCGGACGGCGTACGCGGAGTCCTGAGCGGGGGCGGACGTTCCGGCATCGAGATCCGTCAGCCCCGTGTCGAGGCGCGAGCCTCTCTTGCGGCGGCCGGCGCTTCGACCCGCTCCGGGGGTCCCGCCAACAAGCGAAGGTTCGACTGAACGAGCCCCGTCGCGATAGAACGGCGGCCACCCTCGCTACCTTGGCCGAGCCGCCTGGCGGGATGACGCAACCACATCGTGCCCTTGCCGGTCAGCCGCCGGAAGCCGACCATGCCGGCCAGGACGCTCATTCGCGCCAGGCGCCCCAGGGGGCCGCGACCCAGGCGCCAGGGGTCCCTGCCCTCGCGGGGCCAGAGGACGAGTCGGGGGCTGCGCGCCCAGTGCCCGCCGCTCAGGACGATACCGTCAGCGGCCAGGTCGCCGGCCCATCCCTCCCAGCTTTTGACGAGGCCGATGCGGTCGGGACGCATGGTCACACGATCACGCGGTGGCTCACGGTCGGGATAGTCGTGCCGTTCCAGGATGTCATGGCAGATGGCCGCGGCGGCGCGCTGCTGCTCCGGGGTCAACTCGCGCCGCCAGACGGCCAGGCGCGAGGAGTCGGGCCGCTCTGCTGCCTTGGCCAGCCACCACTCGGAGCGATCCTGGATGGCCGCCGCCGCGCCGCTCTGCTCCAGCATGCGGGCATCGAAGGGCTCGCCCACGAAGTCGCACAGGCGCCGCAGCTCTGGCTCCGGATCCGCCACCAGGTCTTCGAAGCGGAGGGTCATGAGCCGTCGATCCCGCTCGATGATCGGTTCGGTCCGGGCGCTCAGCCTCGCACACTCGTAGAGGTTGACGATGAGCGACGAGCCGCCGAACGGCGCGCGCATCACGCTCAGCGCGACGTCCCGGGGATCGCGCACGATGCGTACCACCGGCGCCTCGGGAAAGGCGCTGCGCAGACGCGGCAGGAAGAGGATGTGACGGGGCGATTTCTCGGCCCAGCGCGGCTTGCCCGCCGCGAACGCATAGGTCGAGATGACCGACTCCAGCATGGCTCCCACCGACGGTTCTCGCTGCGCAAGGGCAGCGTGGACCTGCGCGCGGTCCAGCCCGTACAGCTCGTAGAAGGGCACTCCCCGGCGCTGATTGCTGGCGAGGTGCTCGACGGCACGATCCGGCCAGTGGGCGGGGTCCACGAGCTCCGAGGTGTCGCGCGGGAGACGCATGAAGAAGGCCGTCTCGGGTCCGCAGGCAAAGGCCGGGTGGGCACCCAGCATGGCTGTGAGCAGCGTCGTGCCGGACCTTGGCAGGCCGACGAGGAAGACCGGCTGAGCGTCCACGCCGAGCCGTCAGCCCGTCCCGGAACCGGCCGGGTGCACGGCGGCCGGGGCCGGTGCGCTCGGTGGCGTGACCACATCCAGACCCAGCAGCTGCGCCTTCGAGCGCTCGTAGGCCTCGAGGCGAGTGCGCCGCGCGGGCTCATCCCACGTCTTGCCCACCATCAGGAACCAGTAGAAGGAGCGGATGACGGCCACCAGCAGGCCGGCGTGCCCGTCCCGTCGACCGCCCCCGCGCACGTACTCGCGCCAGAAGCTTTTGGCGGCGCCACGGAACAGGCGCTTCGCGCTCATGGGGCGGCTCCGCCCGACGCGCTGACGCGCCTCCACGGAGGTGTAGCGGTTGGTCTTCTCCACCAGGTCTTCCAGGCTGTCATACGAGAAGTGCCACAGGGCGCCGTCCTCGGCCTCCGGCAGCAGCAGGCGCCGGGCACCAGGCTGCGGGACCAACCCAGCGTGGATGCGGTCGCTGATGGTCAAAGCATCCCGACGGAAGAAGCGCGGCTTCCGATTGGGCCACCATTGTCCGTACCGCAGCCACTCGCCCAGGATGATGTTCTTGCGCGGGACCATCACCACGTCAGCCCGGCCGCTCTCTGCGATGTCGCGCAGCAGCGGGCCGAGGGCCGGCGGCACGATCTCGTCGGCATCCAGGATCATCAGCCAGTCGCCTGTCGCACTGTCGACGGCGGCCGCTCGGGCGGGCTCCACGAAGCCGGTATGCGGGTGCGAAAGCACGGTGGCGCCGGCTGCTCGGGCGATCTCCGCCGTGCCGTCGTCGCTTTCCTGGTCCATGACGATCACTTCGTCGCACCAGGACACGAGCGAGGCCACGGAGTATCGGATATTGGCCGCTTCGTTGCGCGTGTTGATGATCCCGGAGATCTTGGCGGTCGCGCTCAGCATCGCGCGAAGTCTAGTCCGAAGGGTCGTTGGACCCGGCTTCTGAGTCGCGAACGGCCGCGGCATTGACGTGCGGGAAGGGCATGTCGGGCACGGCCTCTCCCAGGAACGGGCACAGGCGCTCCCACCCGTCGCCGGCCGTGATGCGCATCACCAGGAGAGCCTCAGGACGTTCGCGGAAATGCTCCCGCACGGCCTGGTTGTGCCCCTCGTATCTGGCCAGGTAGGTGGCCTCGTTGCCCAGCGGCGCGCCGACACCGTAGATCCACTCCCGCATGGGCGTGGACTCTGCCCCGAAGTGGCGCACGACACTCCTGATCCACTCATCGGACGGTCGGACGGTCAGCACGAACCTGCTCCCCGGAAAGCGCTCGTCAAGGTCGCCATAGAGGATGGGCCAGGGATTGTCCTGAAAGGCATCGAAGCGCTCCGCGAGGCGAAAGGCCAGCGGCCGCGCGGAGCGTGCGATCGACGGGTCGCGGACTCCGTTCGGTCCGGTCACGCGATAGCCCAGCGAGCGCAGAGCGGTCGCCAGCGATGTGGTGGCGGTCTTGTGGAAGCCGATCCCGAAGACCTTCCGGCGTGGCGTCAAGGGGGCTGGTCACTTCCTGGGTACGGCGGCCGGACGGGGCAGCGTGCACTGCTAGCATTGGCAGGGTGACCGAGTGTAAGACGCCGGGGACGGGCAGGCGCCGGCGCACGAGCCTCGGCCAGAAGCTCCGCCGAGCCATCAGCGACCCGCGCAGCGTGGGCCGTGCCGTCTACCGCCGGGCCGGCATCCGGCGGCTGGCGCTGCGAACGCGGGGTCGGTGGCGGTCGTGGTATCCGCGCCGGAGGCCGCGCGTCGCCTCGTTGGTGGGTCGTCTCCGACGCGAACGAGTGGTGCATGTCCTCCACATCCGCAAGACGGGTGGCACCGCGTTGAAGGACGCGCTGGCGGCATGTCCCAAGCCGAGTGGTGTGCGCATCGTCTTCCACGGTCACTTCGTCCGGCTGGCCGACATCCCGCCAGGCGATGAGGTCGTCTTCTTCGTGCGTGACCCCATCACGCGCTTCGTGTCGGGCTTCAACGGCCGCCTCCGCGAGGGCCGTCCGCGTTACGACGTGCCGCTCTCCGCGTCGGAGCGAAAGGCGCTCAACCGCTTCCCCACCCCCGACGATCTGGCCCTGGGGCTCTACGCGGACGACCCGTCCACGCGCCACCAGGCTCATGAAGCCATGCGCGAGCTCCGCAACGTGGGCACGCGTCTGGCCGATTGGCTGGGCGACGTCGAGGAGCTCATGGCACGTCGCGACACCATCCTGATGGCCGGCTGGACGGATACGCTGTCCGAGGACTTCCAGCGGCTCAAGGCGCTCCTGTGCCTCTCCCCGGAGTGCCGGCTGCCGACCGGTGAATCGGCCCATCGGGCACCCGAGACGCAGCCGCGCACCCTCTCGGACAACGCCGTGGCCAACCTCCGTCGCTGGTTCGCTGACGACGAGCCGCTGCTGGCAGCCTGCCGCGAGCTCGCCGGGCGAACACATCAGCCCATCGCGAACTGACGGATCCGGGACACCGATGGACAAGACGATCAGCGCTCGGTGGCACTCGGGTTCGCTCTTCCAAGGCGTGTCGGATGGCGACGGCGGTCGAGTGGAGCTGGCCGGCGAGGAAGGGATGACGGGCTATCGGCCCACCACCCTGCTGCTCACGGCGCTGGCCGCCTGCGCTGGCATGGACGTGATAGCCATCTGCCGCAAGAAGCGGCAAGAGGTCGAGCGCTACGAAGTGGTGGTCTCAGGAGCGCAGCGGCCCGATCCACCACGCACGTTCTCGCGCATCGTGGTCGATCATCGCTTCGAGGGAGGCTCGGTGGACCCGGGAGCGGTGCGTCGTGCCATCGAGCTCTCGGCCACGCAGTACTGCCCCGTTTCCGCTCACCTCTCGCAGGGCAACGTGACCATCAGCCACCGCTATACGATCTCGAGCGCGGCGGGCGAGGACGCCGCGGAGGTGGTCGTGACCGGCCCGGAGGGAGCTGGCCTGCGGCCGGCGCAGCGCGCGCCCGGACGCTCCTAGCGACCGCTGGGCAGCGAGCGCTCCGCCTGTCCCACGTACCGCACGTCGGGACGGATCAAGCGGTTAGCTGAAGCCTGCTCGATGGCGTGAGCGGTCCAACCAGCGTTGCGTGCCAGAGCGAACGTGGCGGGAAAGAGCGCCGGCGGTAGACCGACACCCTGCAACACAGCCGCCGTGTAGTACTCGACGTTGGTCTGCAGCGGACGGTCGGGATGTCGCTCGGCCAGGATGCGCAGCGCGATGTCCTCCACGGCCACCGCCAGCTTCAGCCAGTCGGCGGTGCTCGCAATCCCCTCGGCCACGGTGCGCAGCGCCGCCGCTCTGGGATCGTAGGCGCGGTAGACGCGGTGCCCGAAGCCCATCAGCCGCTCACCGCGCTGGAGCGCGTCGCGGATCCAGCCCTCGGCCCGCTCCGGAGAGCCTATCTCGTGCAGCTGGCTCACGACCTCAGACGGGGCGCCGCCGTGCAGCGGCCCCTTGAGCGCTCCGATGGCACCGCACACGGCGCTGACAAGGTCGGCTTGCGTGGAGGTGATGACGCGTGCCGTGAAGGTCGAGGCGTTGAAGCCGTGCTCGGCGGCCACGATGAAGTAGGCATCCAGCGCCTTGGCGGAAGCATCGTCCGGCAGCTCACCGTTGAGCTGGTAGAGGAAGCCCGCCGCGAGCTCCAGCTCAGCATCAGGTTCGACCACGTCGAGGCCCTGCTGAAGCCGTGCGAAGGCCGCCAACGCCGATGGCGCCAAAGCCGTCAGAGCTCGTGCCTGCTCGGGTGTCGGCGGCCAGGTCAGACGCTGCGCCGCGCCATGGGCTGAGATGGCGCTGCGCAGCGCGTCCATGGCATTGGTGCCGTCGGGCAGGCTGCGCAGGGCGGACAGCACAGGCCCGGAGAGCGGCGCGCACGCCAGCTGAGCCGTCTCCGGCCACTCGCCCGTCCAGAGGAGCTCGGCGACCTTGGCGTACGTGCCCTGCTGCACCAATTCGCCGATGGGAAAGCCACGATAGGTCAGCCGGCCATTCTCACCGTCGACCCGGGCGATGGACGTTTCGCCCGCCAGGACCTTCTCCAGGCCCGGCGAATACGGCCTCGCGTCGGTGGCTACGTCCATCACGTCAGAGTCTAGTCGGAAGCGTTGTCGGATGGCTGCCCTGCCGTACTCGACGCGGAGACCTCGGCCTGCGCATGGCGACCGGCACCGCGTGACTCCAAGTGTGCTCCGGCTGCCAGCATCTCCTCCACCGCTCGGTCGCCGTCCCCGACCTCGAGGTCGACCGCACGGATGGCGTCCTCGAGCACCGTCGTCGGGTAGCCGTGCCCGCGCGCGTCAAGCACCGTGGCCTTGACGCAGTAGTCGGTGGCCAGACCGCAGATCACCACTCTTGTCACCGCCGACTCGGCCAGGAGGGACGCCAGCTCCGTGGGCCGCGTCTCTCCGGTCACGGGGTCGCGCATGGAGAAGGCGGAGTAGCCATCCTCTCCGTTGCTCCCCTTGCGCACGACCGGTCCATCGACCGACAAGTCCGGATGCAGCTCGGCGCCCCAGCTGTCCCGGACGCAATGCACCGGCCAGACGCCGCCGTCCTTCTGGAAGTGCGGCGTGATCTCGGGATGCCAGTCCTGGCTGTAGAAGACGGGCGCGCCGGCATCCCTGGCACGAGCGGACTCGGCATCGATGAGCGGCACCACCTGCTCGCCGCCGCGCACGTAAAGGCTGCCCGCAGGGTCGGCGAAGTCGTTCTGGACATCGACCACGAGGAGCGCGGTGTGAGCGTCGTAGGCGGGCATGAGCTGACTCTAGCGCGAGGCGCGCTGCCGCCTTGCAACCGACCACACGATCAGCGTGTTCTAGCATGCACAAGCCGCCGTCGAGCTGCCTCCGTCACAGGCCCGCTCGCCATCCCGCCCGGAGTCATCGTTGTCACGTCCCGTTCCACCGTCCCGCCCCGCGCCGCCGGATCGCCCTTCCCGGATCTCCCTCCCGCACGGCGACGCCCTTTCCCTCTGGCTCGTCTTCGGGGCGTTGTCGGCTGCCTGGGGCAGCTCCTTCCTGTTCATCAAGATCGGCCTCGACGAAGGCCTGCCGCCACTGACCCTGGTGACCTTCCGGCTGCTCATCGCGGTGACGTTCCTGTCCGTCGTGCTGCGCCTCACGGGGGGACGGCTACCTCGTCAGCGCGGCACGATCTACCGACTCGCCGCGCTGGGTCTGATCAACGTGGCCATCCCCTTCGGGCTCATCACCTGGGGCGAGCTGTGGATCCCCTCGGCACTGGCCAGCATCCTCAATGGCCTCGTACCGCTCTTCACCATCGTGCTGGCGGCTCTGTTGCTGGGCGACGAGCCCATCACCTCCAATCGACTGGCAGGCCTGGCCATCGGCTTCGTCGGTGCCATCCTGCTCCTCTCCCCGCAGATGGCGGCGGCCGACCCGGCGGTCGACTCGTCGATGATGCTGCTCGGTGAGCTGGCCGTGGTGGTGGCCTCGCTGTCGTACGCCTTTTCTGTCGTCTACATCCGCCGCTCCATCAGCGGCAAGCCGCTGGTCGAGGATCCCATCCGCGGACCGCGACCCCTTACACCGGTGGAGACGGCGTTGCCGCAGTGCATCTCCGCGCTGGTCATCGTCGGTGGACTGGCGCTCGCCTTCGAGCGACCGGGAGGTGTCTTCACCGTCCCGCCTACGCTGCCGGCCTGGTTCGCAGTGGGCTGGCTGGGCATCGTCGGGTCAGGCATCGCCTACCTGCTCTTCTTTCGCCTCATCAGCGCCTGGGGTGCCACGCGCACCACGCTCGTCACGTACGTCATGCCCGTGGTCGGCATCGCCCTGGGTGTCCTGGTCCTGGGCGAGCGACTGGACCTGGCCGAGGTGATCGGCGCCATCCTGGTCATCGGCGGCCTCGTGCTGGCCAACAGCTCCTTCGGACAGCGCCGGCTGTACGGCCGCGGCGGCCAGCCGGCCCGCTGAGGTCCCTCCGAGGTGTGCGCCACAATGCCCTGAGCGCTTTACGCATGGCCCCAAGGAGAACGACTCGATGGCTCTCACGCTCGGATACAAGGCCTCGGCGGAGCAGTTCGCCCCGCGACAGCTCCTCGACTTCGGAGTGGAGGCCGAGCGCCAGGGCTTCGACTCGGTGGTGGTCTCGGACCACTTCCAGCCGTGGCGCCACACGGACGGCCACGCGCCCTTCAGCTTCGCCTGGCTCGCTGCGCTCGGTGAGCGCACCAACAGGGTCATCCTGGGCACCAGCGTGGTGACGCCCACCTTCCGCTACCACCCGGCCATCGTGGCTCAGGCCATGGCCACCATCAGCAGCCTCAATCCAGGCCGGGTGATGCTCGGCGTGGGCACCGGCGAGTCCCTGAACGAGGTGCCCGTGCTGGACATCGAGTGGCCCGAGTCGCCCGAGCGCTTCGCCCGCCTCAAGGA